>Ga0307505_10002660_pt1 | contig 12151 bp, 15 predicted proteins | sample 23_S_MG_FD_202183 | JGI IMG/M metagenome (GOLD analysis project Ga0307505, IMG submission 202183) | Soil microbial communities from Populus trichocarpa stands in riparian zone in the Pacific Northwest, United States - 23_S | ecosystem: Environmental > Terrestrial > Soil > Riparian zone > Trees...
CCGCGGCGTCCAACGGCGATGTCCTGCCTTTGGTCATGTTCACCTTGCTGTTCGCGCTTGCCGTGACGCGCATCGGCGAGCAGCCGCGCCGCAGCCTGGTCGGCCTGTTCGAAGGCCTTGCCGATGCGCTGCTGGTCGTCATCCGCTGGGTGCTCGCGGTGGCGCCCCTGGGAGTCCTGGCCTTGGCCTTCGTGCTCGGCGCCAGCGCCGGCGGCGGCGCCTTCGCAGCATTGGCTTATTACATCATGCTGGTCTGCAGCATCGGCCTGATCGTCACCATTGCCGCCTATCCGGTGGCGGTGATCGCCGGTGGCCGCAGGCTGGGCGAATTCGCGCGGGCGATGATCGCCCCGCAAAGCGTCGCCGTCTCGACGCGTTCGTCGCTCGCTTCGCTGCCGGCGATGCTGACCGCGGCGCGCAGCCTCAAGATCCGCGACGAGGTCATCGACGTCACCTTGCCGATGGCGGTCGCCTTGTTCCGCGCCACCGGCCCGGCGATGAACCTCGCCGTGCTGTTCTACATCGCCGAATGGATGGGCATCGAGCCGAGCCTGCCGCACGCCATCGCCGCCGTGTTCGTCGCCGTGCTGATGAGCCTAAGCGCCGTCAGCCTGCCGGGCGAGATCAGCTTTGTCAGCTCGATCGCGCCGATCGGCATCGCGCTGGGAATCCCCCTCGGCCCGCTTGCCTTGCTGATAGCCGTCGAGATGGTGCCGGACATCATCCGCACATTGGGCAACGTCACCATGGACGTCGCCGTGACCTCGGCGGTTGATAGGCGAACGGCGCCGAAAAGCTGAACGGCGGATGACCGTCGTTCGTCGAACCGTCGGCGGATAAACGGCGTTCGTCCCGCCGCCGTACCGATTGCCGACATCCGCCGCGCGCCGGTCGAGATGCGCATGATTGCCGCTTAGCCATGACCTAGATGGAAATGGCGGCGCGAGGGGCCCCAGGGCTTCCTCATCACCACCCCCACCTTCGGGGTCCCTCGTTCCGCAAAAAGGGAAAAAGGGAAATTGAAATGAAAGCTTTTGTCTTGATGGCCGCGGTCCTGACCTCGGCGATGCTCACCGTCCCCACCGTCACCCAGGTGGCCGACGCCAATGTTGCTTCCACCCGCCTCAACGCCTGAGGCGAGGAAAGCATGGATCATAACCAACCAGAGCAGATCGCCGGAGCGGCCCCGATGACGGCTACCGCCCGGCGATCGACCTTACGCGATCGGCGTAGAGCCGCCCCACGGGTTGCTCGGTGCCATCGGCCAACCTGGCGATCCATCGCCCCGACGGGTTGCGCGAAAATCCGGTGATGAAATCCCGGCGCACGATCGCCGAGCGATGCAGCCGCACAAACAATTGCGGGTCCAGCCTGTCCTCCAGCGACGCCATCGAATGATGGATCAGCCAGCTGCGCGCGCCGACGTGCAGCCGCATATAATCACGCTCGGCCGACACGCGGTCGACGTCGCGGGTGGCGATGCGCACCAGGCCGGTGCGGTCCGACGCCCAGAACTCCTCCAAAAACGCCGAAGGCGGCGCGCTTAACGCTTCCTCTTCGCCGCGGTGGCGAAGGTGGACGCGGGCGCGGTCGAGTGCCTTCTGCAGCCGCGCCGGCTCGATCGGCTTCATCAGATAATCGACCGCGGCGACCTCGAAGGCGGCGACCGCGAACTGGTCGAAGGCAGTGACGAAGACGACTGCCGGCGATGGCCGCCGGTTGGCAAGTGCGCGGGCGACGTCGATGCCATCCATGCCGGGCATGGCGATGTCGAGCAGCATGACGTCGGGCTGCAATCCCTCCGCCAGGCGGACGGCGGCTTCACCGTCGCTGGCGGTGCCGACCAGGTCGACGCCGTCGGACCGCGCCAGCAGCAATTGCAGGCGTTCCGCGGCCAGCGGTTCGTCGTCGGCGATCAGGACTTTTAGAGGCGGTTCATCCATTCGAGCGGTCCAGCGGCAGGGTCAGGTGGACCTGATAGCCGCCCTTCGGGAGCGGGCCAAATTCACATTTCGCCTGCGCGCCGAACCGCGCGTTGAGCCTTTGGCAGACATTGGTCAGGCCGACGCCGGTGCTTTCCACGGGGTCGCGCGGGGGATGGCCGCCGGGCTTGCCGGTATTGGTGACGGTGATGGAGAAACGACCGTCGCCGAGCGAACGCGCCTCGATCCGCAGCGTCACCTTCTCCGTGGTCGGCGAGACGCCATATTTGATGGCGTTCTCGACCAACGGCTGGAGGATGAGCGCCGGCAGCCGGGCCGATTCCAATTCCTTGGGGATATCGATCTCGACCCGCAGCCGGCTGGGGAAGCGCACCTTCTCGATTTCGAGGTAGAGCCGCTGGAGGTCGATTTCCTCGGCCAGGGTCACGTCCGCCGACGGGTCGACGGACAAGGTCGTCCGGAAGAAAGTCGACAGTGCCAGCAGCATCTCCTCGGCCTGCTCTGCCCGACCGGTCATTACCAGCGACGACAAGGAATTCAGCGTGTTGAACAGGAAGTGCGGATTGACCTGGTAGCGCAGGGCCCGGACCTGGGCGGCACGGGCGTTCGCTTCTGCCTCCGCGGCCCGGCGCTGCGCGCCGAGCGCCTGCGCCTGGGCAAGCGCAGCCAGGTAGAAGGCGCTCCAGGCGGCAAAGAAGAAGAACCAGGTTACCGAACTGTCGGCGACCCAGCGGATCTTCTTGCCCTGGTCCATCTGGCTCATGCGCGGCAGCGTCACCACCAACGGGTCGCTGGCGGCCCGCTCGATGCGGATCTGGTGGCCTTTCTCGATGACCACATAGCCTTCGCGGGTCTGGACCCGGAATTCCTCCCTGCTCTGTTTGAAATACGGCTCGAGGAAAATGATGGTCGTCGCCTGGCCAATCGCGGCAAGCGCCGACAGCACCGCGGCGAGCACTGCCTTGCGGTACATGGATGCGCCGCGGGTGAACCAATTGAGCAGGGCATACAACGCCAGAGTCAGGATGATCCCGGCAAGGATGTTCGGCCCCTTGTTGTGCAAGGTCGTCCAGGGATCGTCGCCAAGCAGGGCGCGGGAAACGACGGTGGCGGCATAGACCAGCCAGAAGCCGACGATCGACTTCAGGGCGAGACGCCAGTCGGCGAAGGGCCGCTCCTCGGTAAGTTCATTGTTCATCGGTCCCACTTAGGGGCGAGGGCATCCGCCACGCAATCCGCCCGCTGTCGCTTGGCAGAAGCCCAGGCGTCGCCGGTCGAACAATCCACAGCTTTGTTGCGGAACGGGCTTCGCGACGCTTCGTTACGCTTGACAACATATCGGTGGAGTGAATCGGCCATGACCGAAGACGTGACGGACGAGCAGCGCGAGGGCTCGGGCAACCGGCCGCAGGAAGGCCAGGGCCCTCCCGAACGCGAGCTTGAACTCAAGCTCAAAAAGCACCCGGAAGACCTTGATGCAAAGGCGGATGTCGGCTCCGACGAGAGCATGGACGCGTCTGACCCCAGCGCCGCCACCCAGCCCGGCGGGAACGAACCGGCGCCGTCGTCCGGCTTCCCGGAAAAATAAACCGTATCCGTAACAAATTCGTCGCGAAGTTGCCGAAATCCCACAGTCGCGGGCCGATCGCGGCCCGCGAATATTTCGCTATTGCGGAGAAGCTAAGCCTTTGATTCAATATGAATGGGGGGTGGGATCTTGGTTAAGCAATTCGCAACCATAGCAGCCGCATGATCTCGCTCGGGCAAAAGGAGTTGGGTTCATGACGACGCGGACCAGTCAGCCAGCCGGGGGCGCGCTGCTGATTTCGGAGATGAAAGAGTTTGCGAGCTTCCCGAAAGCTACGCAGCGCTACATCCGCCGCTCGCTGGACATCGCCTTCGGGCGGACCGACCCGATCGCCATCTGGGCCCGCGACGAGGCGGAGGCCGCCGCGATCCGCGCCCAGGCGCGCTTTTACAAGCAGCTTGAGCACCTCCGCCTGCAGATCCCAGACGACAGCGGCCTCGACATGATCGAGCCGTTCCTCGGCATGCTGGTGACGGTCGCCGCCTTCGATCTCGGCCAGGACCGCCTGCCGAGCTTCGCCGGCTTCCGCTTCCTTTACGAGCGGCTGCTTGGTGCCAGCGCGCGGCCTTGGCTGCCGGCCGCTTTCTGCGCTGCTGCAGCGCTCCCGCATTTGCATCCGGATCGCCGCCGCACGTTGCTGCAGTCGATCAGCGAGAGCGCCGCGACCGCGCCCGGCTGGTCGAACCGCGAACCGATCTTCTGGCCCGAATGGGTTGAGAAGGTCGATATCGCCGCCGCCGCATAAGGCCCTAAGCAGCAAGCGAAAATCCATTTGCCTGGACGGCCTTCGTCCAGCATGACGCGGCTAACTTGCGGCCTGGGACGACGATGTGCTGATCGAGACAATCGCCATTGATGCCGGCCGCACGCTCGCCGGGCTGCTGACCGGCCTTGCCCTGTTCCGCGCGGTCGAGCTGGCCTTCCCGCAGCGCGGTTCGCCGCCGCCAGAGCGCAACCTGCTCGGCTTAAGGATCTGGTTGATCTACGTCGGTGCCCAACTGATGCTGACAGCCGTGCTGCTGGCCGTCGTCGGGGCCAGCGCCGTTTCGCCGTCGATCGATCCGCGCGTCCTCACCGGACTGCCGACCTGGGCGGCGGCGATCGCCGTCGGCGCCGTCGTCATCCTGGCCAAGGATTTCTTCTTTTATTGGGAACATCGCATCCAGCATCGCTGGCTGTGGCGATGGCACGCGCCGCATCACGCGATCCGAAATTTGAGCGCGACCAACAGCTGGCATCATTGGTCCGAAATCCTGATGTTCGCTTTGTTCGTATCGCTGCCGCTGAGCCTGCTGACGCCGGCCTTCGGGCCACGGGCGTTCCTGGTCGGCCTCATCCTCAGCTGGCAGCCGATTTTCCTGCATTCGGCGACACGGCTGCAGCTCGGCCCTATCCTGCGCCGGGTGTTGATCGATAGCCGCTACCACCGGATCCACCACTCGCTGGACCCTCGGCACTTCGACCGTAATTTCGGTTCGGTCACACCGCTTTGGGACTGGCTGTTCGGCACCATGCACCTGCCCGGCAAGGATGAATGGCCTGACGTGGGCCTCGCTGGCATCCCCGAGCCGACGAACGCGCGCGAATGGTCGCGGCTTCCGTGGCGCGCGGAATTGGCACCGCTGCGCCGCCAGCCGGTTGTGGCCGACGAACGCGCCTGATCCTCAGGCGGGGACGACGACCGAAGGGTATATCGCCGCAAGCTGGCGGAGGCTGTCGCGCGAGTTCTTGTGATGGACGAAGGTGCCGCCGGCATTTTCCCATTTGTCGCGATGGTCGGCGCGGTCGTCGACCAGCACGTCCATCCCCGTCATATGCTTGTACTTGTCGCGCGCCATGGTGGTGATGATCCGGGTCCCCGGGAAATGCTCGGTGGCCCAGCGGACCTTTTGCGGCGCCGCCCAGTTGCCGAGCGGCAGGCCGGTGAGGATGGTGGGCTCGAGATGCTTGACGCCCTCGAATAGCTCCATCGCATCGGGCATTAGCGGCAAGCTGCCATAGAAGTCCTTGGCGCGGGCTAGCCGGCGCCAGAATTCGCGCTTGCCGTGTTTTGCCTCGAAGTCTTTCGGCGACATTCCAAGCACCATTTGCGCGCCGGCGTCGAAATCGGCGAGAACCCCGTCCAAGTCCAGGAAAAGATGGGACATTCCTAAAATCTCGCCGGAGCCAGGGTGACCGGCACAGGGCCGACCTCTGACCAGCCACGATCGCGGATGACGTCGTTGCTTTCCTTGGCGCGGCGGCCGGGGCCGAGCGACCAGGTGATGTGGAAGGTCGAGCCGTCGGGGCGGTCGGTGGAGCCGTCGAGGGCGACGACCATCGCTTCGACCCCGTCGCCGTCATCCGTGCGCCCGACGATGGCGGACTCGACGTCCGGCGGCAGCGGCTTGTCCTGGGCGTCGATCTCCAGGGTCACATGGTCGGCGATGGCTTCTGTGTAGCGCGGCGGGAAACGCGCGAGGAGCTGCTCACGCTGATCGCGGTCGAGCTTCCAGCCGATGACGGATCCGGGACTGGCCATGCCGGCATCAATCACGGGCGGGCGCCGAGGTTCCTGACCAGCTCGGCGGCGAACTCGCTCAACGTGTCGTCGCGCGCGCCCATGATGGCGATGCGGTCGCCGGCCGCGGCCTCGCGCAGCAGCACCTCGCCGATGGCGGCGCGGTCCGCGAGATGCTCGGCCTGCCCGCCTGCAGCCCGGATGGATTTCGCCAGCCAGTCGGATCCGCGCGACCGGTCGACCGTGCCACCCTGGTAGACGGGATCGGGCAAGTAGAGCCGGTCGCCGTCGCGCATGCCCTGGGCGAAGGTCGCCGCCAGTTCATCGCCCATCTTGGCGAGAGGGCCGAAGCCGTGCGGCTGGAACAGGACCAGCAGGCGCCCGGGCTGCGCCGTCAGGGTCGCGAGGCTGGCGGCGATCTTGTCGGGATTGTGGGCGAAGTCGTCGATGACCGTGACGCCGGCGGCGCTGCCCACGGTCTCCAGGCGGCGCCTCAGCCCCTCGAAGCGGGCAAGCGCGATCGCGGCGTCGCTCAGCGGCACGCCGAGCGCATGCGCCGCGGCAATGGCGCCCAAGGCGTTGGACGCGTTGTGCCGGCCGGGTTGCGGAAGCTCTACCTGGCAGACCTCGCCGTCGCATTCGATGGTGAAGCGGACTCCGTCCGCGCCCAGCTCCAGGTTGCGGCCGCTGAGCGCGCCCTGGGGGCTGTCGAATCCATAGCCGACCAGTTTTTCGGGCGGCAGCTGCTCGCCGAGAGCGCGGGTGTCGGGATCGTCGAGGTTGACGACCGCCTTGCCTGCGCGCGCCAGGAAACCGCTAAACAAGGCGCGCAACTCATCCATCGCCAAATGGTCGAGACTGACGTTCGTCAGCACGGCGACGGTCGGGTGGTAGAGGGCGATCGAGCCGTCGCTTTCATCGACCTCGCTGACGAACAGCTCCGGATCGCCGACCAAGGCGCTTGCGAACGGGGACGAGGGCGAGGCGAAATTCTTCATCACCGCGCCGTTCATCACCGTCGGCTGCAAATGGCAGGCATGAAGGATCCAGCCGATCATGCCGGTGACGGTTGACTTGCCGCTGGTCCCGCCGACGGCGACGCTGCGCTGGGCGGCATTCAAAAGCTGCGCCAGCAATTGCGGACGGGTCAAATGGTCGAGGCCCAGCTCGCGGGCGCGCACGACGTCCGGGATCGTCTCCTCGACTGCAGCCGAGGTGACGAGGGTCATGCCTTCGGCAAGGCCGCTGCCGTCCTGGGGGAACAAGGGAATGCCCAGCGAGCGGAGATAATCGAACTTGGGCGCGAGGCGGCCGGCGTCCAGCGCGCGGTCGGATCCGGCGACCTTGTCGCCGCGGGCGCGCAGGATGCAGGCGAGCGGCAACATGCCGCTGCCGCCGATCCCGCAGAAGAAGGTGGCATTGCTCATGCGCGCCGCCCTATGGATTGGCGCGCCGGCTTGCAAATGGGCCAAAGGAAAATGCGCATGAAGATTGCCGTGGTCGCGCCAAGCTGCACGTTGAAGCCGGAAGCGGCGGAGCGAGTGACGGCGCTTGCCGCGCGCCGTGCAGGCTGCGAGCTGGCGATCCACCCGCAATGCTTCCTCAGCGACGGCCATTTCGCCGGCAGCGACGCCCAGCGCCTGTCGGCGTTGCGCGAAGTCATGGCCGACGAGAGCATCGACGCCATCTGGTTCGCGCGCGGCGGCTATGGGTCGAACCGCATTGCCGAGGCAGCGCTGGCCGACATCAGCGTCCCGGCGATGCGCAAGGCCTACCTCGGCTACAGCGACGCCGGCTTCCTGCTCGCCGGGCTGCACAAGGCCGGTTGCGTGGTCGCGCACGGGCCAATGCCGCAGGACGTGCTGCGCGACGGCGGCGACGCCGCCGTGGAGCGCGCTCTCGACTGGCTGCTGGCCGGTGACGAGGCGGCGCTGGAGCCTGGCCTCTCCGGCCCGGCGCAGGCCTATAACCTGACGGTCCTGTCCAGCTTTCTCGGCACCACGCTCGAACCCGACCTGGCCGGCGTCGAGCTGCTGGTCGAGGAGGTGTCCGAGCATCTTTACCGGGTCGACCGGTTGATGTTCCACGTCACCGCCAGCGCCAATGTCCGCCAAGTCCGCCGGCTGCGGCTCGGCAATGTCAGCGACGTGCCCGAAAACGACCCCGTCTGGGGCAGCGATGAGGAGGCGATCGTGCGCGATTGGTGCGCCCGCGCAACCATCGAATATGGCGGCCGGGCGGCGATCGGCCACGATGCCTCGAACCGCGTCGTGCCGTTCGGCCGGGGAGCACAGGCGGCGTCCTCGTAATTCCTCTCTGCAAGAGCATTGCAAAGCGCCCCCAATTGCGCTCTATCGTCAGAGAGAAACAACAGGAGGGCCAAAATGGCAAAAGGGACTGGTCGTAAAGCAGGGGGCGGACTGGCTCGCCCGGTGCAACCGTCGGCGGATTTGGCCGCGATCACGGGCAGCGCGCCGCTGCCGCGCAGCGAAGTGGTTTCCAAGGTGTGGGATCACATTCGCAAGAACAACCTGCAAAACCCCGCAAACAAGCGGGAAATCCTCGCGGACGACAAGCTGAAGAAGGTCTTCGGCAAGGACCGTTGCACGATGTTCGAGATGAACAAGCATCTTTCGAACCACCTGAAATAAGCCACGGCGCAAGCTGTGAAGGGCAAGGGCTCGCGGGCAACCGTGGGCCCTTTCCTTATGCGCTGAAGATTTCCGACTCGGGTGTGCGCGCGCGAGGTTTCACGTTCCGGCACCCTCAGGATGGTCGTTTATTGAGACCTAGCCCCAGATTGGGGTCATTCCCGCCAAGGGTAAGACGCTTCGATGCGACACCGCTTCCCGACTACCTCGAGGTTCGCCGAACCGAACGATTTTCCTGTCACGGCTGGCAAGATGATCGTTCCATACCGTCCGTCATCCTGCGCCTGGCTTGTCCACTTGCGAATTTCGCCCTCGGAGTTGCTGGTGATTTGCAGTGTTTCGCCGGGCAAAAGGCCAGTCACCACGATCAGGAAAGCCAAATCCTCACCCCTGACCGTCATTACGCAAGGGCCCGCTTTGGCGGTTACCACGATGGGGCTTTCCGGAGTTTGCGATTGAGCTGAAGCCGCCCAGGACATTAGAAAGGTCGAAATCAGACCGATGGTCAGCTGCCTCATATTGCCCCCTGTGAATAACCGACGGCAAGCAGCCAATCACAGTGTCTTGGCCCTGTCCACAGTCTCGGCGCCGTCACCGACAGAGGCCCCATCCCGAAATACCACGCTCGGCCTGGTCGAAATGCAGATGGTCGGCGTGGGCGGCGTTGTAGTCGGGCGAGAGGACGGTCGCGAACAAGCGGCACCCGCCGTCGCGGATATCGCGCAGGAAAGCGGCGGAGGGGCCATCGCGCTTCCAGTCGCGCAGCACCGAGATCGTGCGGCCGTCGGCCAACGTGAAGCCGGTGACATCAAAGGCATTGGCGGTCGCATGCTCGCTGTAGCCGCCCTCGGAGCGGCCGTAGAGCCGGCGGCAGGCGTAGCTGCCGGCATGGTGGACACGGACTATCGGACTGCCGAGATGTTCGATGGCGGCCGGCTGGACAATGTCGCGCTCCCATAAGGCAAGTCCCGCTGCCATCGCGCAGCTGGTGACCGGCTCGGCTGGCTGATAGCGGATCGAGGATGGCCGCTCGGGAAGCAGGCGCATGCCATCGTCATAGCCGCAATGCGCGCCGGCGGTGACGGGCCGGGCGGCGGCATCGGCATCGCCGATAGCGGCGAGCAGGCGCCGGCACTGGTCCGCATCGCCACGCAGACGCACCAGCTTGGCGCGGGTCGCACGGCCGATCGGCTCGTCCAGGTCGAGCCTGGTCCAGGCGAAATCCTGCCGGTGCAGGGCGACATAGGCGGCGCCCTCGATGACCGCGATCGCGATGACGGTTGCGATGGTGAAGAACAGGACGGCGGTGCGCATCCCGATGTTAAAGCCTAGGCCACGGGAAAGATGCCTTCGCCGACGCCGCGGCGGACGCTTTCCAGCGGTTCACGGGTCACGGGGTAACCGAGCCCTTCGGGGATAAACAGGTGCGGCTCGCCGTCCTGATCGGCGATCCACGGGGTAATGGTCTCGATCGGATGCGCGGCGGCGTTGGCGCGGGCTTCGACGATGCTGGCGAACAAGGCCAGCCGCTCGAGGTTGCGGACCGTTGGGAAGATGGCACTGGCCTCGCCCGCCCCGACGCGGTTGAGGACCGCCTTCGCGCTAAGCCACTCGACAGCTTCGCACTCGCCGGCCTGGGGGCGTGGTTGCCAGTCGCCGGCCGGAGCTTCGGCGAGGAAGAAGATCGTGTCGAAGATGCGCGCCTGGTGAAAGGCCGGCTTCCAGCGCGCGAAGGGGGTCAGGGTGCCGAGGTCCAGGGCGAGCCCCTCGCGGGCAAGCAGATCGCCGAAGTCGGCGCCGGCGTGCAATTCCGACTGCAGCCGTGCGGCGAGTTCGGCATCAATGGCAGGCGCGATGCCGACGGCGATTCCGGTTTCCTCCAGCGTCTCGCGGATGGCGGCGACGCGGAACGGCGCGTCCGGCTCCGGAAACGCATCCGACAAGACGCGGTCGGCATCGTCGATGCGGCCGCCAGGAAACACCATCGCCCCGCCGGCGAAAGCCATGCGCGCCGTGCGCTCGACCATCAGCAGCTCGGGCGGTCCGGCGGAACGCTCGCGCATGACCACCAGGGTCGCGGCAAGGATGGCACGGTCATGCATGGCCGAGCCCTAGTCCCGCCGGTCGTAAAGAAAAAGGCCGGCGCCCCTCCAGGGGCACCGGCCTTCCTGCGATTGGCCTGGCGGCCAGTTACATGGCGTTGACGTTGTTGGCGTTGACGTCCGCCTCGTCGATGGCCTCTTCCCGGTTCTCGCCTTCCTCGCGCAACGCGTCGGCCTGGTTCTCGAGGTTGGCGGCTTCGGCACCGCTGGCGTTGGCTGCGGCCGCGTCGAGGTTCTCGGCAGCGTTCTCGTAATTTTCCTGGACGTTCTCGCCGAGCGAATCATCGCCCTGGCCGCCGCAGGCCGCAAGTGCGAGCGAGGCAGCGCCGACGAGCGCGAAAGAAATGGTCTTCATTTGATAGTCCCCTTGATAGTCCGTGCGACGACGCCAGAAGCCATCGCCACTGAACGGTTCCAACGCCATCGACTCCGTAACGGTTCCGGCGAAGTCCAACATTTGTCAATCGCTTGAAGAAAAGCGCGCAAATCCCTATATTTGCGGAGCCGGGCAACCGGCTATGTCGGTAGACTATCGGGTGGAATAAGCATTTCGGACCCGGGGGGCAGTACCCCGGCGCCTCCACCAGCAGCGGCGGTTTCGAGCGGGGCACCGCCGCTGCTGATGGGGGCGAAACAGGATCGACGAGTGCGGTAAAGGCCCGGTTGCCGATCGGTATGGACGCCACCGTGACGGCTCACAACACAAGTGCCAACGATAACGAGGCGCTCGCAATTGCTGCGTAACTGACGGCCTAACGGCCTGACGTTACAAAGACAAAAGCGCGGTCGGACCCCACCGGGCAACAGAAGGGGATTCCAGCGGTTCGGGGAGCACCGGGCAACAGAAGCTCCCCACCTTCCTCAATGTTGCGCTATGGTCGCCTCGTCTTGCGGGGGCATCGTCATGCGCATTTGGGGCAGATTTGCATTGATCGCGGCCGCGCCGCTGCTGCTCGCGTCCTGCCTGTGGGGCCCGGGCAAGTTCAACTCGACGCTGGCGCTGCACAAGAACGGGACGTTCGTGCTCGACTACAAGGGCGAAATCCTGATGCAGGTGCCGGAGGACAAGGGAGCGGGACCCTGGACGCCCACCAAGGCGCGCTGCCACGATCAGGACGAGGGAAAGGAGCGGCCATGCTCACCCTCCGAAATCGCTAAGGCAAAAGAGCAATATGAGCGTGACGCAGCGGCGATTGCCGAAGTGACTCGGAAGCAGACCGAAGAGATGGCAAAACTGTTCGGCTTGCCGGGCTCTGACGACGCGTCGAACCGCGCCTTTGCCGCCAAGCTGATGAAATATCAGGGCTGGCGGTCGGTCGCCTACAAGGGGAAGGGCCTGTTCGACGTCGATTATCACTTCGAAGGCC
>Ga0307505_10002661_pt1 | contig 12149 bp, 4 predicted proteins | sample 23_S_MG_FD_202183 | JGI IMG/M metagenome (GOLD analysis project Ga0307505, IMG submission 202183) | Soil microbial communities from Populus trichocarpa stands in riparian zone in the Pacific Northwest, United States - 23_S | ecosystem: Environmental > Terrestrial > Soil > Riparian zone > Trees...
CATTGTGGACGAACGCCCCCCACTCACCCTCACCAGCGACAAATCCACCGAATGTTACCGCAACTGGTGGCCCGATGCACCGATGGTTCAGTTTATGAACCGGAGCATTGACATCCTGGAAAAATTAGCCCAAGAAAGCGACAACTTCTTCCATCTGAACCGGCGTGGTTATGCTTTTTTCACAGCCGACCCGCAAACCGCCCGCGAGTATGAGCAACAGGGCCGGGAAACGGAGAAACATGGCGGGGGTCAATTACGGATTCACCGCGGCCGCAACGACGATCCCCACTTCTCCCCGCCACCCGCCGAGGGCTACCTGGGCCAGCCCGACGGGGCCGACCTGTTCCTCGACCGTGATCTGATCCTCAGCCACTACCCGTATCTCAACCCGGATGTGGTGGCGGCCATTATTCCCCGCCGCTGTGGTTCGCTGAGTGCCCAGCAGTTGGGCATGTACTTGTTGGGCAAGGTGAAGGAGCATGGGGTGAAGTTGGTGCGCGGCCGCGTCACCGACATCAACGTCACCAACAATCAGGTTCAGGCCGTTTGCCTCAGCGGGGCAGATGTGGACATCATTCATACCCCTGTTTTTGTCAACGCCGCCGGGCCTTATGTCGGTGAAGTGGGCAAACTATTGGGTGTAGACATTCCCGTTTTCAACGAGCTACACGGCAAAATCGCCATCGAGGATTATCTCAACCTTTTACCGCGTAACCTACCGCTGATGATCTGGAGCGATCCAGTCAAACTACCCTGGAGTGCGGAAGAGAGGCAAGAGCTAGAGCAAGAAGCGGAGATGCGCTGGTTACTGGATGAATTGCCCGCCGGGGTGCATTTCCGCAGTGAAGGGGCTGGTGGCGCCAGCACCTTGTTAGTGCTTTGGACATACGAACTGGAACCGAAAGAACCCATTTGGCCGCCCACTTTTGACCCAATGTTCCCCGAAATTGTTCTGCGCGGCCTGACGCGTATGGTTCCATCCTTGTCCGTTTATCTGGAGAAAGGGCGCAAGCCATACCTGGATGGCGGTTATTATTGCAAAACGCGGGAGAATCGCCTGCTGGCTGGGCCGTTGTCGGTAGATGGGGCATATCTGATTGGGGGGCTGTCGGGGTACGGGATTATGGCCTCACAAGCGGCCGCGGACTTACTCGCCTGTCATATCACGGGGAGACCGTTACCAGAGTACGCGGCCGCGTTCCACCTGGAGCGGTATCAAGACCCCGCCTATCTGGCCCAACTGGCCCAATGGGATGCTACCTCAGGGCAATTGTAGATTGAACATCCTAACCTGGACAAGCCTGAAAAGATTTATCCGCAGATTAACGCCGATTTTCGCAGATTAAAGAAATCAGCGTTAATCGGCGAAATCTGCGGTTCATTTTCTTGCTAACCGTATAAGAAGTTGACTTGGAAGGTATTAATCGTAAATCGTAAATCCCAAATCCTTAGCTTTGTTTTAACGTCACCCAACGTTTGCCCCTTCTTTGCCAGACGAATGACCACTGGGGTTAGACAAGAATGGCGCTCTGAGGTATACTTCCGTCATCTTTTCACCCCTGAAATAATGATGAACCCCGCGTTGGCGGGGTTCTTATTTTCACCAGCAAAATTCCTTGCGCGTGTAATAACAACAAGTGGAGACAACAAGATGAGCGAGGATAATATCGTCTATCTAACCGAAGAAGGGTATCAAGGCATTAAAGATGAGTTGGAACATCTCAAAACTTCCAAACGAGATGAAATCTCTAAGAAATTACAAGAAGCCATTGCTATGGGCGACCTGAGCGAAAATGCCGATTATGCTTATGCTAAACAGGAACAGGCGTTCATGGAAGGACGCATCCTGGAGTTGGAAGATTCTTTGCGCCGGGCCAAACTTATTACCAACAGTGGCAAAAAAGGGGTCGTATCGGTTGGGAATACAGTGACGGTTGTAGAAGAAGATTACGACGACCCAGAAACGTACCGCATTGTGGGTATCCATGAAGCGGATCCCTCCAAGGGGCTTATCTCCAATGAATCACCGATGGGCCGAGCATTGCTGGGGGCCAAGGTGGGGAATAAGGTAAAGTTTGAAACCCCAGGGGGAATGGTCACTTTTGTGGTGAAGAAGATCGAGTAAGCGGGTTTTTGTTATGTCAACCAAACGCGGCCGCAACGCTTGTTGCGGCCGCGTTTTTTATTTCTGCGCCAAAATAAGGAACGAATCTCCAGCATCTGTGGTCAACTGTTGCCCTGTCTCTGGATCATAGACGCCCAAACGTAAGGTGTAGGTTGCTGGCAGGGGCAGGGAATGGACCAACAAAATGAGGTCGCCAGGCTGAAGTGAGGACGCGGCCGCGTCCAGGCCATCATCCTGGACCACAATTTCGCCGCTCTCATCTAACAAATGCACAAACATACGCCGGGCTGAGGGGGGCGTTTGCACCACTTGCCAGTAAGTGATGAGTGCTGAGGGCTGAGTATTGAGGGCGGAGAGGCCGAGGAAACGAAATTCGTCTCCGAAAACAGTGTCATTCGGGAGAGCCGGGTTGGGAATAGGTAGTTGGCCGAGGGGATAATGGGTGAAGGTTGCGGCCGCGGCTGACTCTACACTCCAGGTTAGCAATTGGGCTTCTAACGCTGGATGCAGAGACAAAATAGTAGGCCGTATGATCTCAGCCGGCAGGCCTGATGGAATCACTAATGTTTTGTTTGGGCTGAAGTAACGGAGCGTCAAGTCATCCCTTTGCAACGTAAGTTCCATTGTTGGCTCATCCATACTATCTGGTGTCCACCCAGCAATAGCCGCATGGGTTATAGCAGGGCTATTATCCAGGTAATGTGCCCCATCTGTCAGGGCTTTTTGCCATACGAATTGCACTTCATCGCGGTTTCCGGGCCAGGTAATAAAGGTGTCCCGTACTGTCCAGCCTATGTTTGCCACGAACAAGAGCAATAACCCCATTCTATACGCTATATGCACCCAACCTGTGGATAACTCGGTCTTTTCTGTGGATAACTTTGGCAAACTGTGCATAACTATGGCCGGAAAAACTCCTAAAACGGGCAAAATGTTGATCATACGAATGAAACTGGGGGCATCAACCGTGACCAAACTAGGAATAATGGCGGTACTGACCCACAAAAGCAGAAAGGCATAACGGCTATCTCGCCAACGCCATAAACTTAACCCTACCCCCGCGTAAAACAACAACGCCGAAACCGGTTCAAACACCGCCCGGAAAGCCACATTTTGTCGCCACAACGGATCCCCCGGCCCGATAAAGCCCCGCAAAATAGCCCAGCCATTGTTCAAAACAGGGCGGAAATCCCCAGCTAACAACGCCCGCAACGGTGCATCCACTTCGCCTACCCGCACCTCAGCCCCAGGGTTGTCAAGCAGGTAAAGGAGCAAGGGCGCGGCCGCGACTGCCATCATCACCCCAAAAACCACCACCCCTTTCCACCTCTGCTTAAATTCTACCCTATGAAACAGGGCCAGATAACCAATGAATAAGGCATAAAAAATCGGCACAGACCGGGCGGCCAGGTAGGTGTGTAGGGTGAGACCAGCTAAGAGGCCAGCTATGGCAAAAGAGAATGGTGCATGGTGAATGGTGAATGGTGAATGGTGAACTGGAGACTGAGTTCCCCCTCTCCCCCACCCGCGCCACCAAAAATAAGCCGACAGCCCCGACACGAAAGGCAGGGCGATGGCACGCAGGGCTAGACGGCTGTAGAAAATGGGGAAGAAGAGGACGGTCAGGTACGCGGCCGCGAGCAAGGCCACGCTCTTGCCAAATAACCGCCGCACCAAAGCGAAGCTTACAGCAATCCCCAACAACCCCAACACCACCGATGGCAAGCGTAGGGCGAAGGCGTTATCACCTAGAAGCACCTGGAAAATCGTTTGGAAATAATGATAACCCGCCTCATGGCCGTAGGCGTCGGTGAAATAAATGGCGTGGTTGCCCGCCAAAATATCCTGGTTGATGAGCCAGTGGGCTACCTCATCATGCTCCAACCCTGGCGGCGACACGTTGTTAATGCCAATAAGCCGGAGCGCGGCCGCGAGCAGCAACAAGATCACCATCAGCCAAAGGGTAGAGTGTTGTCTGAGTGCTGAGTACTGAGTACTGAGTACTGAGTGTTGAGGATGCGCTTCTTTCATTGACCATTGACCATTGACGATTAATTACTCAGCACTCAGTCCTTTAACCTCAGTACTTTTGCTATGCGTCCTGGCAAAATCGCGGCCGCAATCTGTCTCTCTTCCTCGCCAAACACCCGCAACGCCCACAGCCCCAGCGGATAGACGGCCAGCGCCAGGGCCACACCCACCACCAGATGAAGCTGTGATCCCAGAACACCCACCACGGCCATCACCAGCGTCACCAGGGCGGGACGGGCCAACAGGCGAAACCACCCTACCCCCGGCATCCGTTTGACCAGATACCAGTTGAACACATAAAGCAGAATAACTTCAGAAAGGATGGTGATAACACCCGCGGCCGCGTAGCTGTAGCGCGGTATCAAGAGCAAGTTACCCATGAGATTAAAACCCACCCCAATCAAGAACGCCCGCGTCTGCAACCGCTCTTGCCCCAGAGCAATGAGCACATAGTTGGTCACACTATTCAGCCAGCCGATAGGGATAGACCAGACCACAATTTGCAGGGCAGTCGCCCCGTGGGGCAAAAAGGCCGATCCCCCCAACACCCCAATCAACACCGGCGCGGTCAGGGTGATGATCACGGCCAGTGGCAGGCTGATCAAGGCCATAATCTTGATAGCCATCTGGAAACTACGCCGGGCATCATCCAGCGAATGTTTCACCTGGCGCGAAATGACGGGAAACAGGGCAAAGGTAAAAAAGGACGGAATGACGTTCAGGGCGTTGACGTATTTGTAGGCACTGTTGTACCAACCAACCACCTCATCCCCCTTGAGTTGTTGCAATACCAGCACATCCACCTGGAAAAAAATCACCGCAAACAGGTGGTTAATCATCAGCGGATAACTCAGGTAAATCATCTGCCGTTGCAAAGCCAGATCAAGACGCCAGGGGCCGGGTAGATGAAAACGGCGCACCGCCGAAATAACCAGAATAACCAGGGTGATAATGTTGACCAGGATAGACACGCCCGCGAGGCCCACAAAGCCGTATCCCAACAGAAGCACCATCACACCAAAGCCTACTTTGAAGATGGTCGTCACGGTGGTAATGGCCGCCGGGAATTCAGCCTGTTCGTAGGCGTAATACAGACCGGCCAACCCCTGCCCCATCCCGGAAAATACCATGCCTACCATGATCAGGCCCACGGCTAACAATACATCGTTGCCCAGCGGGTTGCCCCCCAGTTGGCGGCTGAATATATAGACGAGAATGGGAAGCGCGGCCGCGACCCCTGTCCCCAACCGTAGCACCGTCGTGTTGAGCAAATAACGGCTGGCCTGCTCCTTATTTTGCGACACCTCACGGATGAGGAAGGTATTCAGGCCAAAGTTAGCGATAATCTCAAATAGCCCGGCAATGGTGATGGCGGTGGCATACCCACCAGCCTCGGCTGGCCCCAGGTAACGCAAATAGAAGGCGGCAAAAACAAAATCAATTCCCCGGTTAAACAGGTTCAACACCGTGGGTGCGATGCTGTTTTTGGCGATACTGCGGGTGTTGGTTAGCACCGCTTGTGGATTGACCAACCGCCGCCAGCCCCAAACCAGGGTGGTGAAGGCGATGAGGATGCCGCCGATGAAGCTGATTAACCCGCCCAGGCGGAAACTCAGCGGACTGTAACGAAAGCGCACCGTCCAGGCTCCCGGCTCCAGCATGACCCCCCGGAAGTTGCCGTTGACCAGATAAACTGGGACTTCTTGCTCGTCATTTTCGGGGCTGTTTTGCGGCCGCGCCCAGGCTCGCCAACCCGTCGCATAACTGTCATGCAACACCAACCACGATCCCTCGCCTACCGTCGCATCCACTGTCACCTGAACATTGCTGTATTGCGTAACTGTGGCCTCGCGCAAAGTGGCGGGTTGCGAGGCAATAGCCTGATGATGAGGCCAATCTGCCTCGTTGATAATGACATATTGGCGCGGATCGTTGGCCTTCAACTCCGCCAACGGGTCGAGGGTGACACGGGTAGCCGATGTGGGCAGGGTGATGGCGCGGGGCACAGCGGCCAGATTCTCATACACGCGCAACCCTTCCCCTTCCCAGACCAGTTGCAGCTTGGGCAGTTCGATGGTTTCGGCGGTGATGATGTATTTCACCCCCAAAATATCGAGCAGGGGTGAGTTCAGTGATTCCCAGTTGGCAATGGGCTGAATCCGGTTGAAGGGTAACTCGTTTTGCGGTTCGATCACGCCCATGTAATCGGTGTACTGTTTGGCGATGATGGAATCGTAGCCACGCACGTCTTGTAAATCATAGAACCAACCAGCGTTGGCGTTAAACGGTTTGTCGCCGTGGGGGTTAAAACTGGTAATGCGCCACAGCCCCGGTTGGGCTTCCAGCCATTGGGCCAGTTGGGGTTTTGTTTGTAAGAGGGCGGGATTCGCGGCCGCGTTGAAACCACCTGTCGCCAGCGCCAGATCAAGGCCAACCAGTAAAAGCAGAGTAAGCAGTGACCAGTGAGCAGTGAGCAGTGCCTTGAAACCTGAAACCTGAAACTTGAAACTCGAAACTCGAAACTCTGAACGAGAAACTTGCCTTAGCAAAACCCCCGCTACCACCAACACCACCCCCAACCATAATATCTGCCAGAAGGTGTAACTGTAGAACGCGGCCGCGGCCGCAAATGCCGTATCCGCCAACGCCAGCCCATGAAACACCCGGTCCACTACCGGTTCCAGTGCCCCATAAAACAGCCGCGAACCAAGTAGGGCGACAAGAGTGAAGATGCCAGAGGCAAGGATGATACGTGAAATATAAAGCGTGGTGCGTGGTGCGTGGTGCGTGGTACGGAGTGCATCCAGACCGTAGCCAGCTAGAATGGCTATGCAGAGGGAAAACGGAAATACCCAGCGGAAGGGTGAATGAAGCTGGTTGATGAAGGGCAACCCATAGTACAACAACGCATACAGCGGCGTGCCAAAAATAAAGGCCAACGACAGGCCAGCCAGAGTCACCAGAAAACCGACGGGGGTTTGAGTGGTGAGTACTGAGTGCTGAGTGCTGAGTGCTACGTTCGGAGTCGAGGCTTTAGCCGGTTCCCCCCGCATGAGCCATTGACCATTGACCATTAACCCTTGACCATTTTCCCGCCTTTTCCGTAACCCATCTGCTCCCCAGGCAACTAGTCCAATTCCCACCAAAATCAGCGGCACTACCCCCAGGTAAATCCCTCCCTCAACATAATTTTTGATGCCCCAGTCACTGGTGTAAGCGCCTTGGGGGTTAAGTTCACCAGCGGCGTTGGTGGTGAATGAAGTCAATTCACCGGTAAAAACATCGCGGTATTCATGGTGGGACGGGTTGCCGAAAAAGTTGGGCAAAACCAGGGTTAGAACGCGCCGCGCCGGGAACCCCCAGCCTCGTACCTCAGCCAACGACGACGACCCCTCGCGGAAGTTGGTCTGCCCCGCCTCAAAAAGGGGCACGAACTGCACCGCCCCCAGCATCAGGCCGATGAGAGTGAAGGAGAGAATCCAGGCGGCAGGTTTGAGAAGGTGAGTGGCGAGTGGCGAGTGGCGAGTGGCGAGTTGTTTCCGACCACGCACCACGCACCACGCAAGTCGCCAAGCGGTGTAGAAGGCCATCACCAACAGCGTGTAATAGGTAATCTCGACATGGCTGGCGAGTATCTGGCAACCGAGGGCCAGGCTACCTAACACGGCGATGGGCAGGGTGTTCCCCCCTTTGCCGTTGGTCGTGCGCTGGATGATCAGTTCGATGCAGGCCAGGAGCAGGGGCAACCACGCGGCCGCGGCAATGATCATCGGGAACACAGCCGCACTCACCAGCATGAAACCACAGCCCTGGTACACCAATCCGGCCAGGAAGGCACTGCTCCGCCGCAAACCCCCCACCCGCCCCAACACATAGGTCAGTGCCCCCGCCAACCACAACTGGCTCACCGTAAACCAGCCATACGCCTTCGTCAGGGGCAAGATCAGAAACAAAAGGCTGAATGGATAGTAGGCCAGGTGTTGGCCTTTGGCCAGGAACGGTGTGCCAGACAGGATGTAGGGATTCCACAAGGGAATTTCACCCTGTTCCAGGCTCTCGCGGATGAATTGCCGCCAATTATAGTTTTGTAGAATCAGGTCGCTGATGAGGCTGTTGTGGGGGATGGTGGCGTCTGATGCGGCCGCGTGCTCTTGCCACGGTTGCCATTGGTAGAGATTGTCCACCGGGAGCATCGTCTTGTCACCCACCGTGACGGGCCAATAGAGCACCAACGGGAGAAGCACAAAACCCAGGCTAAAGAGGAGATCACGCTTAAACTTCAACACGACGGATAAGAATAACACGTTTTTGGGACAAGGGGAGAATGAGAGGGGGAATCGTGGGGCAGGAGCAGGGGAACTCGTGGGAACTGTGGGGAACTCTGGGAACTTCTTTTATCTCACTATGGTTGTCGCGGCCGCGCCTTATTCCGCTTACCGGTAACGTATAATTTTTCCAGGCCATTCTCAAACAAGGGGCTAACTATGCATCAAACTGGTATTCGTATGACTTGGGCATTTTTTCAGAAAAATATATCCGGGCACAGACGATAACGATGTTTTTATCAAAGGGAGTAGCATGAAATACCATGGGCAGTTGTGTATCATATGGCTCAACATCAGCCCGTTCCAGAAACGTATCACGTAATTCAGGCGAAGCCAGTCGTAACGGTGAGTCTCTCCACATAGGATATAGTTGCATGTATTCAACCCCCTCAAACGTTAAAAAGACTCGGCTTCTATCGCTTAAATTTTCTTCTTGTGACTCACACATAAGAACGAGTACGTAATGGCCCAGTGTGTATCGTGCGACCCTGTATAAACAAGGCAACGGCAGGTTAAATTTTGCTAATTTTTCTTCGTAATAACGATACAAATCATTCATTGTCTTTTTCCCACATTATTAAAGTAAGCGATGACTTGGGTGCGATAGCCAAAGCCCGTATGGTTGTAAAACCCAGCGACAAAACCAATACCAGGGCAAAAAGCATGTCTCACTGACCCGCTAATGTAAACATAAACCACATTGTAACAGTCATCCACTATTTGTATGGGAGATGACCCGAAAGTTGTAATTTCTTCGTTCGAGTCGTGCTGGCAACCTTGTCGGACTGGTAACTGTTCACTATTTACTGCTTACTCCCTCAACTCACCAGTCCCGTCAGTCCCAGGCGGCGGCGAGTGTCTAACATGCGGCCGCTACCAATTTGCTCCACGTAATGGGATAACTCGGCACTGCGGGCCACGAGGCTGTCAAAGGTGGGTTCGTCCAGGCGGAGCAGGGTGACTTCAGTGGCGGCGCGGTAGGTGGCTTCGTAGGGGGTGTCGGCAAACAGGGCGTAGTCGCCAAAATGCTCCCCTGGCCCCAGCTTTTGTACCACCTGTGCCCCATCCAACCCCCGACGCACCGTTTCCACTTCACCCGCCTGGATGATGTAAAGATCGGCGCGGTGTTGCCCCTGGCGCACAATCAATTTACCGGGGCTGACCGTCAGCGGCCGCAACCGTCTATCCACCATCATCAACTCCTGCGGACTCAGCGTGCGGAACAAGGGCATCCGCCGGAGCAACTGACGGGTCTCGGCCCCCGCACTCACCTGGGAAGCCAGGGTGGTATCGGCCCTCAACAGGGGGTCAAACTGATCACGGGCAATGGTCAAGGCCGTGACCTCGGACAGGGCGCGGTAGGTGGCCGAGTAGACGCCTGTGTCGAGCAAGGCCTTTTCCCCGATATACCCCCCGGCGGTTAGCAAAGCCACATATTCACCCTCACGGTAAACCCCTACTTCCCCGGACTCAATCAGATAAAAGTGGGTGGCATCCTGATTTTGTTCGACCAGTGTGGTCCGCGGCCGCGCCCGAAACAGTTGCGCCACCTGAATGAGCGTCTCAATGCCCTCGTCGTCAAACCCGGCAAACAGGTCAGCTTGCCGAAACAGGTCGGCCCGGCTGTCATGGATGGTATCAAAGGTTCGGGCTAATGTCCGTCCCCAGCCAATGTGCGATAGCACATGGCGCACCAGGGTTTCCGCTTCCAGCCAGGGCAAACTGTCATAAGCCGCCTGCCCCACCCGCGCCGTGAAGGGTGTCCCAGCCAGATCGTCCAGCCGGTCAACGACTAACAGCAAGGCCGTGCGGCAAAAATCGGCCAGGGCAAACAGGGCGTTGTCGTCTTCCAGTTGGCGATTGTGTTGCAGAGCCACCACCTGGGCCTGGATTTCATCCAGGCGGCGACCACCAAAAATCGGCTCGTAAACCCGGAACATGCCCTGCAAAAAATGGTTAAACCCATTGGCTAACCGCTCTCGTTCGCTCAAACTATCTTCGGTGACGAGCGTGTGCCGGTCGAATTCGGTAAGCGCACCCAGCAGAAGGTAGAGGCCAGTGGCGTAGAGCCAGAGCAAGGCGATGGCTAAATCGAGCAGGGGAAAATGGTACAACCAGGGCAAACTGAGTACGGCCACGGCATAAAGGGTCCAGGGCAACCAGAAGCGGGAAGGGCGAAAATTGATCAGCAGGGGCACAAACGCCATCAGGCTGATGGTGGTAGCCATCTGAATGAAGGCTAAAAAAACCCAGTTGAGGAGAGTCGGTTGGGGGCTGAAGCGGGGCAGGAGCAGGCCGGTTGCCAGGCTGAGGAGCAGAACGATGATCCAGCCGACCCGGTCGCCGGTTTGCCATTGGGCCGGGCGCACGGTGAACCAGGCGATGAGGCCGCTGGTGAGGAAACACGCGGCCGCAAAACTCAACCACATCCCCCACCACAGCGGCGTTTCCGGGGCCAGTTGGGCCAGCGTCAGGCAGGCCAACCCCCCCGCCAGCGACCACATAACCCATTGGAAGCGGCTACCGGGCCATTGGCGAGCCACCTGGATCATGGTGATAACGGCGGCTACGAGCACTAGCCAGGTAATGACCCGCAAAACCAATGACCCACCCAGGAACGCGGCCGCGCTGATGATTACCAGGGGCACACTGAGCAACAGGGCCAGGGTTTCGACCCGCCCCAGCAGTTCTTGCCGGGCCAACCACTCCAGCCCACGCTGAATCTGGTTCCAGGCCAGCAGAAACAGGTAGTAGCAAGCCGGGATGACGGTCGCGGCCGCGATAACCAGCACAATCAGTCGGCCAACCAGACCATAGTCGAGCCAGAGGCTTGTCACCAACGGCCAGAGGCGGGTCTGCCAAAAATAGAGGACAAACACCAGGGCGTAGGTGGAGTAGACCAGGGCCGCCAGACCAAACAGGGTGAAGATGCGCTCCCGCCTACTCAGGGAAGCCCAGAAACGGCGCGGGGCGATGAGATGGGGTTTGACCTTGCCCCATAATTCGTGCTGAATGAAGTGGAAGGCTCGCGGCCGCAGACCAGGCATATCCAGCCAATCCATCAAAATAAAATACCCATCCAGTTCCAGCAAGGGGTTCAGGTTGATAAACACGCTGAGAAAGGCCAGGAATCCCATCTGGTAGAAAAAATTGGCGGCAATGGTCTGGGTGCTGGCAGGAAACAGAAATTCCAGCAAGGTGAGGGCAAATCCCAGCGTGGCCCCGACGAACAACCCGGAATACGGGCCAGCCCAGGAAACGGCGATGCGGCCGCGGGCTGGTGACAGCCAGATGTCTCGTGTATCTACAAAAAAGGCCGGGAATCCCCAATAAAGTAGCAATCCGCCCCGATCACATTCCCGCCCCAAATGTTTGGTCATCAGGCCGTGGGCCAGTTCGTGGATGAAGATGACGATGAGGTTGGCAATAAGCAAACCGGCCACGCCCACCCCCAACCCGGCCCCGCCTGCCAGGGCGTAAACGGGTTCAGCCTGGATGAACAAGCGGCCATACAGGATAAAACCAATGACCACCCACAGCCCGATCAGCCATTGGCTAAACGGGTGAAAGAGCCAGCCGACGGCCTGGTATAGACGAGTGAAGAAGGGATCAAGCCCGGCGGTGCTCCATTCACTATGAAAAAAAGCGTTGATGAGGTCGCGGCCGCG
>Ga0307505_10002662_pt1 | contig 12148 bp, 13 predicted proteins | sample 23_S_MG_FD_202183 | JGI IMG/M metagenome (GOLD analysis project Ga0307505, IMG submission 202183) | Soil microbial communities from Populus trichocarpa stands in riparian zone in the Pacific Northwest, United States - 23_S | ecosystem: Environmental > Terrestrial > Soil > Riparian zone > Trees...
CGTCCATCAACAACAAAGGAGGGTTATGAATCAGCGCCCTGGTGATCGCAACACGCTGACGCATGCCGCCGGACAGTTGATGGGGGAGATGCCGCTCGAACCCCCTGAGCCCGACATTGCCCAGCAGCGCCAATGCCCGCTCTCGATAATGCTCCTTGTCGAGTCCTCGGCGCATCTCGATTTGAACCAATACGTTGTCCAGCACATTGCGCCAGGCCATCAATACGGGAGTTTGAAAGACTATGCCGACGTTGGTCTGCGGGCGGTCAACGCGCGCCCCGTCGAGGATGACAGAACCCAAGCTCGCCTTCTGCAAGCCCGCGACAAGCATGAGAAGCGTGCTCTTACCGCAGCCCGATGGGCCGACGATCGAGACAAACTCTCCGGTGGATATGCTCAGCGATACGCCGTCAAGCGCCTGCACTTGGGCGTCGCCGCTCGAGAAGTACTGGCTGACGTCCTTCAACTCGATGCACTTCGGGGTCGGCGCTCTCATGCCGTCAGGCGCCGGCAGCGAGGATCTGGCCTTCGCGGTGCGAGCTATGCCAGTAGGTCAGGCGATCGCCAATCATGCCGACTATCGTAAACAGCGCGATGCCGATTACCGACAGCACAATGATCACGGCGAAGCTCATCGCGGCATTCATGGACGCGCTTGCCTGCAGCAAGGCGTAGCCCAGGCCGGCGTCCGCCTGGATAAACTCGGCAACGATGGCGCCGACGACTGCCAACGTCACTCCGACCTTCAGTCCGGCAAAGATGTAGGGCATGGCCGTCGGAAGACGCACCTTCCAGAAGGTCTTGGCGTCACTGGCGCCCATCGACTTTGCGAGATGGAGCATTTCTATCTCGACGGATCGCAGCCCGATGACCGTGTCCACCACGATGGGGAAGAACGAGATCAGCAGCGCGACGAGCGCCTTCGGCAAAAGTCCGATACCCGCCCAGAAAATGAGCAAAGGCGCTATGGCGACCTTCGGGATCGACTGCGAAGCAACCAGGAGCGGGAAGATCAACCGCTCCATCAGCGGCGAGTAGACGATCAGGACGGCTATCGGCAGACCGATCGCCACGGCCCCGAGAAATCCGACACAGATCTCGACAAGGGTCACCCAGCTGTGCAATAGCAGGTACTGGTAGTCCTGGACCAGAACCACGGCTACCGTCCACGGACTGGGCACCAGATATGACGGAATGCCGAAAACCCTTACCGCGGCATCCCATGCGATGATGATGGCCAGTATTAATACTGTTTGTGTTCCTACATTTCCCCGTAGAAACTTTGCAATCAATGCGCGGATGCCAGGGAAGACTTTCGGAATCCTCTTGGAACCGCTCGTCGGCACGACATCCACGGAGCGTCGGTCGCTCGGATCAGGCGACATGCTCGCTCTTGTTGCTGTATAGGCCGGCGAAAACTTTTCGCCCGATTTCGAGCAGTAACCTTCGGTCTTCGTCGAGCCCACCAGCAGCAGTGGCTTGTCGCACTATCGTGTCTTGTGCATACGTTCGAATCACTTCTTTTGGTCGCTCGATCTTTTGCTTCTTCTTGTCGCCATTCAGAAGCGCCCGGATCTGTTGGCGCAACAGCTTCCTGAACATCACGACCCCACGATCATTCGGCACCAGGTACTCCTTCGAATGCACACTGATGGGGCGCCCAAGAACCTGAGCCTCATAATCTCCTGGCTGACGCTGCCTCTCCACGTAAGGACGGTTTGGCAACTGCCCGGGCACTTCCTCCAGCAGCTTCCTGGCATCGACGGTGCTGCCTTCAACCTGGACATAGAAACCGATGATCATGGTGTGGGTGTCGTCGATCGGAACGGCCCAGTCAAACAGAAAGGGCGGAACACCGATTTTTTCCTCTGTGATTTCGTTCCAGTTCGACGGCAGAGAATGGACATTCGGCAAAACGACTTCGCAAATCCTGGTCCAGACAAAGTCCTTCACGCGGCGGTTCGCGACGTACACCATCCCATAGGGCGTTTCATGGAAATCGTGCTCCGGCATCGCCGCGAAATTCTCGGTGAACTGCGCACCGCTTACGACGGTATGCAGGAAATAGGTGTGCGCCGGATCCATGGCGTTTTCCCTGATCTGCACCCAGTTCGCGGGCCACACCCAGCTCGTCAACTCATAGCGATAGCCCGGCAGCTCGCAGGTATCGTAAATGGGAAACGCCGGCACCATGCCCGGGGGCCCCATGTACACAAACACGATGCCCTTGTACACATGCGTCGGATACGCGCCGTGGTGCATGCCCTGATTGAGCACTGCATCGGGCGCTTCCGCGGGCGTCTCGAGAATCTTGCCATCGACATCGTAAAGCCAGCCGTGATAGCAGCAACGCCGAACTCAAGAGACGCGCCGCGGTGGCTGCAGTAAAGCTGCAGCACGCCGTAGCGGCCTGCACCATCGCGAAACAAGACCAGGTCCTCGCCGAGGATTCGGATCCGCTTGGGACGATTCCTCAGGTCTGCGGCGAAGCCCACCGGCTGCCAGAACCGCCTGAGGTACTCCCCACCCGGGGTACCGGGCCCCACATGCGTGAGCTCCACATCCTCTTTGGCCTCTGCCCGATTGAGGTACGCGCTATAGGGCGTGTTGATGAATACGCGATCCGTCACAATCATTGCTCCTGTTCGCTTCCGTCGGCCAGCCTCAAAACGGTCAACCGGCGGGATCTCCCGCCTATTTGCAGTTCACGAACTCATTCGTGTAGTAGTCCGACGCGGGCTTGGGCGCGAACTCCCCATATTTCGTGCCGAGATCAACGAGTGCCGCCCAGTCCTTCTCCGACATGTAGCCGGGTTTCTGGTTCTTCGTATTCTCGGTGTGCACGAGTTCCGAATACTGTCCCCATTGCTCCAACGTAAGAGCGCGATCGCCCTTATTGAGCCGCGGGAACATTTTCAGCAAGGCATCGCTTGCCACCTGTTGATCCTTGGTCGCCGCAGCAAACGCCTCGCTAGTAGCAGCCGCCATCCGGCAGTTGAGCGACCGGTCACCCATGTGCTTCGTGTGAATGATCAACCCGAAGCTCAGTGTGTTGGCTCCCAGGTCCGCATAGCGCAAATACGTAACCTTACGCTTCGCTTCCTTTTGAATCACGCCGGCCTGATCGGCGTAAGAGCCGCCCATCGCATCGACAGAGCCCACGATAAGCGCGCTTTGCTTGGCCTCCGGGGCCAGATACACGACGTTCACTTTCGACATGTCGAGCTTGTTAGCGCTCATCAACGCCGGGAAAAGCTGCGACTGGGCATCGCCTGAAGTGAACGCGACTTTCTTGCCGTACAGGTCGCGGAGACTCTTAATGTTGTTGGCTTCGAACGTAACGATCGCGAATACGCTGTTCTGCGTATAGCTGGCAATCATCTTGACCGGCAGCCCTTTGGACGCGAGTTTGGCCATGGTGTACGCATCGGCGTAGCCAAATCGCTCGGTTCCGGAGGCGATCAACTGCGTCGTGGGGCCCGAGCCGGTCCCTTCCAGCAGTTTCAGGTTGATACCGTGCTTCGCGTATATGCCCTTCTCGATGCCATAGGCCAACGCCGGATGGGAGGCATGCGCATAGAAATCGAGCCGCAACGAAACATCGTCCGCCGCCGATGCGGCGCCCGGCGCCACGGCAACCAGAGACCATGCTGATAGAACCGCCAAAATTTTCTTGCGCATGCTTTCCTCCTTGGGGAAAAAGAAGCGTAGGACTCCTCCAGCCTACTGGCTGGGGGTTTCGCTCTTTGCGATGGCGTTCTCGATGATGACCTGCCGCAACGGGCCCGCAATTCGATTGTGGTCCTTGATCGCCGAACGCACGGCATCCAGATTCCGGTCTTTTATGACGGTGTAGATGTTCCAGTGCGCAGCGAAATGCTCCTTTTCCAGGAACAGCTCCTGCGCGCGCGTCGCGCCGATATCGGCAATCATGAATCGCACCTGCTGGTACATGGCGCTCAGGAACTTGTTGTGCGCCAGCATGACGATCGCGTCGTGGAACGCCAGATGCGCCTGCACGGCCGAGAACACGTCACCTTTGCCTAGCGCCTCCTCGAAAGTGACGAGACTCTCCCGGAGGCGATGCACGTCCTCGTTGGTGCATGTCTGTATCGCGAGCTCCACGCACCTGATTTCGACTATCTCCCGTACTTCGACGGCTGTGGGGAGCGCCGTAAGGACTTCCGAATCCGAAATCGATTGCGGCTGGTTCGGGCCCAACGCAGCCTTCACCACTACACCCCGGCTCGGGCGCTTCTCGATAAAGCCCAGGGCATGAAGCATCCGCATTGATTCGCGCAATGAGTTCCGGCTTATTCGAAGCATGTCTGACAAGACGGTCTCGGGTGGCAAGGGGTCGCCGGGGCGAAGACCCCGGGCCTCTATGAACCGGCAAATCTCGTCTGCGCTTTTCTGAATGACGCTATCCCGCGTGACTGGCACAACCTGATACTCAGTCGATGACATTGTTGTTCATCCGTTATACTGTTCAACAATACTACACTCAATACGAAAGAATGGTCAACAGACAAAAATACATCCCGATCAAAGAGATAGATAAAGTTGTGATCGTTGGAGGCGGACAGGCGGGCGGTCAATTTGTCAAGACCGTCAGATCCGAAGGCTTCTCCGGTGAAGTCGTGCTGATCGGGGACGAAGGACACCGGCCCTACGAAAGGCCGCCGCTCTCCAAGTCCGGGCTTTCGAGCGACGCTGACGCGTCCGCCGCCGTCAGCTACCTGTTCGACGCCGAGGCGTTGCGGAAACTCGACGTGAAGCAGGAGCAACGCCGCGTGGCGGCGATCGATCGCGTCAGCAGGACGGTGACGTGTCAGGACGGCTGGTCGACGGGATACGACGGGCTGGTGCTGGCAACCGGCGGCCGGGCTGTGACCTTGGCAGTCAGCGATCCCCTGGCGGCGGCGGTGCGAACGCTGCGAACCATCGAGGATGCGCGGGCGCTTCGGGAGCGCTTCGACGCAAGCCAAGCGATCACGGTAATCGGGGGCGGTTGGCTCGGACTGGAAGTAGCTTCCGCTGCCCGAAGACGCGGGCTTCAGGTCGTATTGATCGAATCCGGGATGCGCCTATGCGGCCGCGTCGTCCCTCCCATGCTGTCCGGGTACCTTGCCCGTTTGCACCAGCAGCAAGGCGTGCAGCTACGCCTTGGCGTCGGGGTCGTCGCCATCAGCGGGGAGCCGGGGCGAATCGCACTAACGCTCAGCAACGGCGAGAAGCTTGAAGCTCACACCATCTTCGTGGGCGTCGGCATGGTCCCGAACGACGAGCTGGCTGGAGCGGCCGGCCTGGAGGTGGACAGGGGAATCGTCACCGATGCGTCCGGGAGGACATCGGATCCCAGGGTTTTCGCTTGCGGAGATGTGGCGACCTTCCATCATCCCCTGATCGGGCGCCGCGTCCGGCTGGAGTCTTGGGCAAACGCGCAGAACCAGGCCACGGCGTGCGCGCGCGCGTTTCTGGGCCTGGAACCATCGCCCGTTGAGTTGCCCTGGTTCTGGTCCAATCAGTATGACAACAGCATTCAAATAGCTGGACTCCCGCCACTGGACGCATCGATTGTGGTCCGCGGCGACCCTCAATCCTCCAGTTTCAGCTTCTTCTCCTTCGTTGATGAAAGACTGGCTGGGGCAGTGGCAGTGAACGCGGACCGGGACGTCCGGATTGCAAAGCGACTGATTGAGGCGGGCATTCCCGTCGACGCCATGTTGCTGAGAGACCCGAGTATCAATCTGCAGAAGTTGTTAGTGCGGTCTTAGCCTCCGCTCTTGTTCGTGGGTCTCGATGAAAATTCGCGGCCGCAGGGACATCCTCAAGACCGGCGCCGGCGGCTAGCCGTTCAGCGCAGCCAGCGCAGCAGTTCCCTGCCCTTCTGCTCCAGGGGCTTCACCTGGTCGAGCGCCTTTTGCGCCTCCTGCGGCACCAGGCCCTGCTTCTTCAGGAAATCGATGCGCTCCAGCCGGCGCTGCGGGATGGCGTTCTTCAGCGCCTGCGCGCGGCGCTGGAATTCCTGCTCGAACCTGCCCGGCTGGAAGAACGCGGGGATGTCGCCCAGCAATTGCGGCAGGCCGGCCGCCGAGAGCGCCTGGAACACCGCCTTGTTCGCCGGCACGTCCACCGTGCCCTGCGGGGTTTGCATGAACGCCGCGCCCTCGTTCACCTTGTCGTAGCTGCCCGGCGCGCCACGCGGGTCGCCCGCCTCGAGGTGCGTGGGCTCGTGGTCGGTGCCGCGCACGCCGATGGTCACCAGGGGCGTGCGCACGCGGTAGCTGTTGCGGTTGTACTGCCCGATCCAGCCGGTGATCGAGCGCAGCGCGCCGCGCGTGAGCTCGATCAGGCTGCGGTCCCCGGCGCCGCCGTCGGCGACGTACTCGGCGATCGTGATCCGGGTGTTCTCGCGCACGATGAGCGAGGCGCCGTCGGCCATGTTGAGGTGCAGTTCCGACTGCCCGGAGGTGACGACGGTTTCGCCTTCGTGCACGCTCTGCCCGGCCGCGGGCCGGCGGGCGGGCTTGCCCCTGGCCTCGATGCGGGCGATGCCCTCGGCGAGCTCGATCCTGCCGGCGACGCGGGGCGCGTCCTGGGCGGGCGCCGGCGCCGCGAGGCAGAGCGAAACGAGAAGCAGGGGAATCCGGGCGGGCATGGCGCTAGGATCTTACTTGAGCCCGGGAGCAATCATGATCGAGCACGAAACATCGGGGCACAAAGGCGCCTTCGTCTGGACGCAGGACGGCAAGCGCCTGGCGGAAATGACCTACACGGTGGCGGGGTCCCGCGTCATCATCGACCACACCACCGTGGACGAGGTGCTGCGCGGCAAGGGCGCTGGGGCGCAGCTGGTGCGCGCGGCGGTGGAGTGGGCGCGCCGGGAGAACGTGAAGCTGCTGCCGCTGTGCCCGTTCGCGAGATCGGTGTTCGACAAGACCCCGGAGTACGCGGACGTGCTGGCGCGCTAAACTGTCGGCGTGACCGACCTTTCCGACGCGCCGCTCCTCGACCTGTCGCAGGCCACGCTCGACAACCGCTTCGTGCGCGAGCTGCCGGCCGACCCGGTGGCGGTGAATTCCCGGCGGCAGGTGCGCCAGGCGTCCTACACGCCGGTCACGCCCACCCCGGTCGCCGCGCCGAAGCTCCTCGCCTGGTCTGACGCCCTGGGCCGCCAGCTCGGTCTGGCTCGTCCGGGTCCCCAGGCGGTGGAAGTCCTCGGCGGCAACCGCGTCCTGCCTGGCATGCAACCGTACGCGGCGCGCTACGGCGGGCACCAGTTCGGGCACTGGGCGGGGCAGCTGGGCGACGGGCGCGCCATCACGCTCGCGGAGCTCATCGCCCGCGACGGCACGCGGCAGGAACTGCAGCTTAAAGGCGCCGGCCCCACGCCCTACTCGCGCACGGCCGACGGGCGGGCCGTCCTGCGCTCTTCCCTGCGGGAGTTCCTCTGCAGCGAGGCCATGCACTTCCTCGGCGTGCCGACCACGCGCGCGCTGTCGCTCGCCGGCACCGGCGAGCAGGTGATCCGCGACATGTTCTACGACGGCAATCCCGAGCCCGAGCCCGGCGCGGTGGTGTGCCGCGTCGCGCCCTCGTTCCTGCGCTTCGGCAATTTCCAGATCCATGCGGCGAACGAGGAACCGGAAATCCTGCAGAAGCTGGTGGACCACGTGATGCGGCACCACTACCCGGAGTTCGCTTCGCGCGGGGACTGGTTCCACGAAATCTGCCGGCGCACCGCCGTGCTGATGTGCGACTGGATGCGCCTGGGGTTCGTGCACGGCGTGATGAACACCGACAACATGTCGATCCTCGGCCTGACCATCGACTATGGCCCCTACGGCTGGCTGGAGGGCTACGACCCGTCCTGGACGCCGAACACCACCGACAACGAGACGCGGCGCTACTGCTACGGCAACCAGCCGCAGATCGGCTTGTGGAACCTGGCGCGCCTCGCCGAAGCGCTGCTGCCGGTGATGCCGAAGGAAGAGCTGGAAGCGGGCCTGGCGCTCTACGGCAGGACCTACACCGAGAGCTTCCGGCGCGCGCTCGCGGCGAAGCTGGGCCTCGCGGCGCTCGACGACGCGCTGGTGCAGGAGATGTTCGAGCTGCTCGCCGCCGTGGAGACCGACTTCACGCTCTTCTTCCGCGGCCTCTCCGCGGTGAGCGGGGCGAACCTCCTCGCGCCGCTCCTGCCCGCCTTCTACGCCGAGCCCGGCGCGGCGCACCGCGAGCGCGTCGAGGCCTGGCTGCGCCGCTGGCTCGCCGCGGCGCCGGACAAGCCGGGCATGAATGCGGTCAACCCGAAATACGTCCCCAGGAACTACCTCGCGCAGCAGGCGATCGACGCCATGGCCGCGGGCGACGCTTCCGTCCTGGAGAAGCTGATGAAGGTCCTCGAGCGCCCCTACGACGAGCAGCCGGGCAACGACGCCTACGCCGCCCGGCGGCCCGAGTGGGCGCGCAACAAAGCCGGCTGCTCGGCCCTGTCCTGCAGTTCCTGAACATTCCCATCCCGGAGAAACCCGAAATGCACGCAAGTCCCGTCCTGCGCCCCGTCCTCGCCCTCGCGTTCGCCGCCTGCAGCGCGCTCGCTGCCGCGCAACCGCAGAAGGCGCCTGCGGTCTTCGAGCCTTCGGTCGGGCAGGAAGGCAAGGACGTCGTCTGGGTGCCGACCTCGGAAGCCCTGGTGGAGAAGATGCTCGACATGGCCAAGGTGACCTCGCGCGACTTCGTGATGGACCTCGGCTCCGGCGACGGGCGCACCGTCATCGCGGCCGCGAAGCGCGGCGCGCGGGCGCTGGGCGTGGAGTACGACCCGGACATGGTGGCGCTCTCCAAGCAGAACGCGGAGCAGGCCGGCGTCGCCAGGCGCGCCGAGTTCGTGAAGGCGGACCTCTTCGAGACCGACTTCTCCCAGGCCAGCGTGATCACCATGTTCCTGCTGCCGGAGATCAACCTGAAGCTGCGCCCGAAGATCCTGGCGCTGAAGCCCGGCACGCGGATCGTGTCGAACACCTTCACGATGGAGAAATGGGCCGCGGACGAGACCGGGACGGTGGACTGCTCCACCTCCTGGTGCACGGCGCTGCTGTGGATCGTGCCGGCGCGCGTCGCCGGCTCCTACAGGACCCCGCAGGGCGAGGTGGTCCTCAAGCAGGAGTTCCAGATGCTCTCCGGCACGCTGCGCATCGAAGGCAGGACCTACGCGCTCGAGGGCCGGGTGCGGGGCGAGGACATTTCCTTCGGCGCGGCCGGGCGGAGCTACCAGGGCCGGCTGAACGGCCGGCAGCTGGAGCTGCGCTAGCCGCTTCATGCGCCCGGTTCCCTTCCTGCGGGGGGCACTCGCCCTGCTGCTCTGCCTTCCGCTCGCCGCCTGCGCGCAGGCCTCCGCCTACGAGCCGGCGATGGGCCAGGGCGGCAAGGACGTCATGTGGCTGCCGACGCCGCAGGCGCTGGTCGAGAAGATGCTCGACCTCGCCCGCGTCGCGCCCCGGGACCTCGTCATGGACCTCGGCTCCGGCGACGGGCGCACCGTCATCAGCGCGGCCCGGCGCGGCGCGCGGGCGATCGGCGTCGAGTACGACCCGGACATGGTGGCCCTGTCCAGGCAGAACGCGGAGCAGGCCGGCGTCGCCGGGCGCGCCGAGTTCGTGAAGGCGGATCTCTTCGAGACCGATTTGTCCAAGGCCACCGTGATCACCATGTTCCTGCTGCCGTCCATCAACGTCCAGCTGCGGCCGCGGATCCTCGGGCTCAAGCCCGGGACGCGCGTCGTCTCCAACTCCTTCGACATGGACAAGTGGCGGCCGGACGAGACGGCGTCCATCCGTGAGAACGATGCGGCGTGCGAGTCGTACTGCACGGCGCTGCTGTGGATCGTGCCGGCGCGGGTGGCGGGGAGCTACGACCTGCCGCAGGGCAAGGTGGTGCTGGAGCAGGAATTCCAGATGCTCTCGGGGTCCCTGAGCCGGGACGGGGAGACTTATCCGCTGCAGGGACGGGTGCGGGGCGAGGAGCTGTCGTTCCGGGCGGGCACGTGGGAATACCGGGGCAGGATGAGCGGCGGGAAGCTGGTGCTGGAGTAGGTCCCGCTTCGGGGTCATAAAGGGGTCTTGCTACATTCACCCTTTTGGGTTAATGTTGCGGCCATGGACCTCGACGACACCCTGGTCGCGCTCGCGGACGAGACGCGGCGCGACATCCTGAAGCGGCTGTCGGCGGGCGACGCGCGCGTCACCGAGCTCGCCTCGCCCTACGACATCTCGCTCAATTCCGTCTCCAAGCACATCCGCATCCTCGAGCGCGCGGGGCTGGTGCGCCGGCGCGTCGCCGGCCGCGACCATTTCCTGTCGCTCGATCCCCGTCCGTTGGATGCGGCGGCCGCCTGGATGGCGCGCGAGCGCGCCGCCTGGACCACCCGGCTCGACAAGCTGGAGGCCGCGCTGCGCGCGGAGGATGCCATCGAGGCCGCAAAGAACTCTTCCCTTCAATCCAAGCCAAGGAAAAAGCCATGAACGCGCCTGCCACCTTCATCAAGCCCTCCACCATCCATTTCGAGCGCCTGCTGCCCGGGCCCGTGGAGCGCGTGTGGGCCTACCTCGTCGACTCGAAGAAGCGGGCGACCTGGCTCGCCGGCGGCGAGTTCGACCTGCGCGTCGGCGGGAAGATCGAGCTGATCTTCCACAACGACTCGCTTTCGGAGGAGACCGCGCCGGCCGGCTCCTCGGGCGGGGTGAAGAAGTTCGAAGGGAAGATCACGCGCCTGGAGCCCCTGCGCCTCCTCGCCCATACCTGGAAATGGGGCGAAGGCGACTCCGAGGTGCTCTACCAGCTCGAGCCGCGCGGGAAACAGGTCCTGCTCACCATCCACCACCGGCTGCCGGAGGCTGGCGGGCTCAATCACGGCGTGGGCGGCGGGTGGTCCACGCACGTCGGGATCCTCGAGGACCAGCTGAACGGCGTGAAGCCGCGGCCGTTCTGGACCACGCACGCGAAGGATGTGAAGGCGTTCGAGGCTGCGCTGTAGGCGCCCTGCTTGCCCCACGGCGTATTCATTGGGGCACAAAAAAGCCCGCTCGGCGCGGGCTCGCTGCTTGCAGTTGCCGGACGTCTAGGCCTTTACCGTCCGCGCGATCTCAATCGTGTTCTTGAGATCCTGCCTCAAGGACGCGCGCTCGGACGGTGTCAGCATCCTCGACACGAATGAGATACCGTGCCTCGCTTTCCGTGAGGCAGTCGAAGCGGTAGCCAAAGATTTCTTGCCACCAGGTTTCAATTTGTTCGCCATGTTTCTCTCTTAGAGCAACCAGCGTACCTGGCTGCAGCGCAAGTGTGGCCGAATCCGCTCTGCCGGTCAACGTGACAGCGCCCAATACGCGACCTCCACCATGCATGATGTATCCGCGTAGATTGGCCAGCGTGCCGCCCAGGCCGACAAAATCATCGACAAGCACGTAGTCTCTACCAGAAGGGACGGTGCCATCGAATAGCGCGGGCCTGACCATGCGTTCCCAGCCGGACGCGCCGGTGTGATTCACGACGTTGGCCTGAATGATTCCAACCTCGACGTCGAGGGTCAGCTTCTCTGCAAGGAGTTCGGCGAAAGCTGCGGGAATCCGGTTGTATCCCTGACTCTCGAGGGCATGAACGGGAACCATGGCCGGTTCTCGATCACCGACAAGAGCACGAACCGCGTCTAGGACCACCGGACCCGTCAACTGGGCCGCCAAGCGCTTGGCGGCTGGCACGTCTCCTGTCTTGGCTTCCTCGTATTCCGGATGCTGCTTGACGGTGCTTTCGTCCGCAGCAATGACGATTCGTGGGAAGCCGTTCCAAGGAGCACGGTTCGGAATTCCAATCCTGAGGACTGGCCCATCACCGATTTCGTTAGCCAAGTCCGCTGTACCAATTGCTACGGATTGAACGTCAACGCATCGCCGCGTTGATCTTCTCCAGCATCCCCGACCCAGGACACAAGTCTTTCTCAGCTAGCCGGTTAAACGACATCTCCACCGTACTCAGGTGGGAATGGAGATCCTCCGCATCCGGAGCCAGGTACAGCAACCCCGTCAGCACCTCTCCCTTCACCGCCGCCTGCGCGATCTGGGTCTGCGCATTGATCCTGTCGCTGGGGTCGTAG
>Ga0307505_10002663_pt1 | contig 12146 bp, 8 predicted proteins | sample 23_S_MG_FD_202183 | JGI IMG/M metagenome (GOLD analysis project Ga0307505, IMG submission 202183) | Soil microbial communities from Populus trichocarpa stands in riparian zone in the Pacific Northwest, United States - 23_S | ecosystem: Environmental > Terrestrial > Soil > Riparian zone > Trees...
TCCCGAGAGCGGCTTTGCCATCGTCGGCAGCGTAGACATGGGAGAAGGACAGCCGCTCGTCGAACAGTCGATCCCGCGCGGTGCGATCGAGGACCTCAGCCGCTTCGTATCGGACCTCGGCGCCAGCGAGGTGGTGCTCGCGCTCGAGGAGCGCCGCAACGCGCTGCCGCTCAAGGACCTGCTGCGGATCAAGACGGCGGGGGTCCACGTCAACGATTTCTCCAGCTTCATGGAGCGTGAGACCGGCCGGGTCGACCTCGATACTCTCAATCCGAGCTGGCTGATCTTCTCGGACGGATTTTCCTCGGGGCGGGTGCTTTCGAGCGTCGCGAAGCGGGTGTTCGACGTGGCGGCGAGCCTCCTGCTTCTGCTGCTCACCTTCCCGGTGATCGCGCTGTTCGCCTTGCTGGTGAAGCTCGATAGCCGCGGTCCGGCGTTCTTCCGCCAGCATCGCGTCGGGCTCTACGGCCAGCCGTTCACGTTGCTCAAGCTGCGCTCGATGCGGCTCGATGCCGAGGCGGCCGGCGCCCAATGGGCGGTCGAGGACGATCCTCGCGTCACCCGCGTCGGCCGCCTGATCCGCAAAGTCCGGATCGACGAGCTGCCGCAGGTGTGGACCGTTCTCAAGGGCCAGATGAGCTTCGTCGGCCCGCGTCCCGAAGTGCCTGCATTCGTCGACGACCTCGAGGACAAGCTGCCCTACTATGCCGAACGGCACATGGTGAAGCCGGGCATCACGGGCTGGGCGCAGATCAACTATCCTTACGGTGCGTCGATCGAGGACGCGCGCTGCAAGCTCGAATACGATCTCTACTACGCCAAGAACTACACGCCCTTTCTCGACCTGCTGATCCTGCTGCAGACGCTGCGGGTGGTGCTGTGGCCGGAGGGAGCGCGCTGATGGCCGCGGTGTGGCCCTTCTTGATGCAACTCGTCCACCTGCTGTGTGCCGGTTCGGCGCTGGCGCTTGCCGGGTGGCTGCTGGCCCGCCGCACCCGGCGCGCGCCGGCGGCGGCGGCGCAGGCCGCGGCCCTGGCGCTCACCGCGTGCTGGGCACTGGCCTTCGCCGGGCTTGGAGCCACGGCCGCGGCGACCGCTGCGTCGCTCGGCCTCGCCTATCTCGCCTGGCTGTGGAGTCTGTACCGGCTGTTCGCCCATGACGACCGCGACAAGAGCGTCGGCGCGATCCGGTCCGTCGTGCTGGCGCTCGCTTTCGTCGAGCTCATGCAGCTCGCGTTGCTGGCCGTTCAGCAGCAATATCCGGATGGCTCTTCCGCAGCCTTGGCGATTACCGGATTCCAGGTGACGTTCCGGTTGCTGTTCTGCATCGGCGCGCTGGTGCTGGTGCACAACCTCTATGCCGGTGCATCGCAGCTGGCCCGCGAGGCCTTGCGCTGGCCGGCGGCGGCGCTGGCGGTGCTGTGGCTCTACGACCTCAACGTCTCCGCTGTCGCCTATCTGGGCGATGAGCTTCCCCAGGCCCTGCCGGCGCTGCGCGGCCTGGTCATGATTCTCGTGGTGGCGCTGCTGGCCATCGGCGTGCTGCGTCACGATGGCGAACTGCGCTTCCGCCCGTCGCGCTCGCTGACGTTCCAGTCGTTCTCGCTGGTCGTCATAGGGGCTTACCTGGTGGCGATGGCGCTGGTCGCGCAGGGTCTCGCGTATGCCGGCGGCGAGTTTGCGCGGCTGGTGCAGGTGAGCTTCGTGGCGCTCGCCGGCGCGGTCGCGCTGACGGTGCTGCCGTCGCGCAAGCTGCGAGGTTGGCTGCGGGTGAGCCTGTCGAAGCACTTGTTCCAGCACCGCTACGACTACCGCGCCGAATGGCTGCGTTTCACCGACACGATGGGGCGCGCCGGCCCGGCTGCGGCTCCGTTGCGCGAACGCATCGTCCAGGCGGTGGCCGACATCACCGACAGCCCTTCCGGCCTGCTGCTGACGCCGGGCGAAGATGGCGGCCTGATGCTCGACGCACGCTGGCAGTGGCAGTCGATCGATGTGCCGGCCGAGGCCCTGACCGCTACCGGTGCCCGCTTCTTCGAAGACAGCCAGTTCATCCTCGATCTCGACGACATGCGCGCGGACCGCGTGGAGGGCGTTCCGGCTGCGGCGCATCCGGACTGGCTGTTGCATGACGTGTCGGCCTGGGCGCTCGTGCCGCTGGTGCATTACGAGCGGCTCGTCGGCATCGTCGTGCTGGCGCGACCGGCAGTGGCGCGGCGGCTCGACTGGGAGGACTTCGACCTGCTGCGCGTCGTGGGACGGCAACTGGCGAGCTATCTTGCCGAACAGGCCAGCCAGGACGCGCTCGGCGAAGCGCTTCGGTTCGACGAGTTCAACCGCCGGATCGCCTTTGTTATGCACGACATCAAGAACCTCGCCAGCCAGCTCTCGCTGCTCGCGCGCAATGCCGAGAAGCATGCCGACAAGCCCGAGTTCCGCGCCGACATGCTGCTCACCTTGCGCAACAGCACCGACAAGCTGCAGGCGCTGCTTGCCCGGCTCGGACGTTACGGCGCGCACGGAGGCGACGCTCCGCAGCCGGTTGCGATCTCCGACCTCCTCGACAAGGTCGCCGCGCGCTACGCGAGCCAGCACGCCGTGGTCGTCGTCGATCGCCCGAACTGCGCGGTGCTCGCCGACCGCGAGGCGCTCGAGCAGGCGCTGGTTCACCTGGTTCAGAATGCCATCGAGGCGAGCGAGGCCGGGACCGGAGTGTTCCTCGACGTGGTCGCGGACGGCTCGCATGCGATCGTCGAAGTCATCGATTCGGGTCCGGGCATGAGCCCCGAGTTCGTCCGCACCCGGCTGTTCAAGCCGTTCAATTCCTCGAAGCCCGGCGGCTTCGGCATCGGCGCGTTCGAGGCGCGCGAGCTGATCCGGGCGATGGGCGGCCGGCTCGACGTCGAATCCCGCGAGGGCCTCGGAACGCGCTTCCGCGTGCGCCTGCCGCTTGCCGCGGCTGCCGGGCTCAACCGTTCGACCCAGATCAACAAACCTGAGGTGGCATGATGGCCGAAGCCAAACCCAAGCTCCTGATAGTCGAAGACGACGAGGGGCTGCAGGCCCAGCTCAAATGGGCATACGACGATTTCGAGGTGGTGATCGCCGGCGACCGGGCGAGCGCGATCGCAGCGCTGCGCGCCGACGAGCCGGCGGTCGTCACGCTCGACCTCGGCCTGCCGCCGGATCCCGACGGCACCAGCGAGGGCTTCGCCGTGCTCGACGAGATCATGGCACTCAAGCCCGACACCAAGGTGATCGTCGCCAGCGGCCACGGCGCACGCGAGAGCGCGCTGACGGCGATCGAGCGCGGCGCCTACGACTTCTACCAGAAGCCGGTGGACATCGAGCAGCTCGGGCTGATCGTGCGCCGCGCCTTCAACCTGCACCGCATCGAGGCCGAGAACCGCGCGCTGGCCGAGCGGGCGGGCGAGGGAAACCGCGTGCTGGGCGCCCTGATTACCGCTGCGCCCGAGATGGTGCGCGTCGCGCGTACGATCGAGCGGGTCGCCAACACCAGCGTCTCGGTCATGCTGCTCGGCGCCAGCGGCACCGGCAAGGAGCTGCTTGCACGCGGGCTGCACGAGGCCAGCGCGCGCAAGCACGGGGCGTTCGTCGCCATCAACTGCGCGGCCATTCCGGAGAATCTGCTCGAGAGCGAGCTGTTCGGGCACGAAAAGGGCGCCTTCACCGGCGCGGTCAAGACCACCGAAGGCAAGATCGAGCTCGCCAACCGCGGCACGCTGTTCCTCGACGAGGTGGGCGACATCCCGCTGCCGCTGCAGGTCAAGCTGCTGCGCTTCCTGCAGGAGCGCACGATCGAGCGCATCGGCGGGCGCAAGGCGATCGATGTCGACACCCGCATCGTTTGCGCCACCCACCAGGACCTCGAGGCGATGATCGCCGACGGGCGCTTCCGCGAGGACCTGTTCTATCGTCTCGCCGAAGTCGTGGTGAAGATCCCCTCGCTGGCGGAGCGGGCCGGCGATGCGGTGCTGCTCGCCAAGGCCTTTCTCAAGCGCTTCGCGCGCGAGATGAATCCGCACGTCACCGGCTTCGCGCCCGATGCGCTCGCGGCGATCGACGCCTGGGGCTGGCCGGGCAACGTGCGCGAGCTCGAGAACCGGGTGAAGCGCGCCGCGATCATGGCCGACGGCAAGCTTGTGACCGCGGCCGACCTCGACCTGCGGGACGGCGCCGAGGACGATCCTGACGTCCTCAACATCAAGAGCGCGCGCGAGCGGGCCGACCGCAAGGTGATCCGCCACGCGCTGGCGCGCAGCGAGGGCAACATTTCCAACACCGCGCGCCTGCTCGGGATCAGCCGGCCGACGCTGTACGACCTGCTCAAGCACTATGATCTGCAGGCCTGACCTGCGCTCCTCCTGGCTGGTCGTGGCTGCGCTCTCGCTGAGCGCCGCCGCGCTCGCCGCGCCGGTGGCGGATCCGCACGCATTGGGCCGGCTGGAGATGGCGCAGGGGGATATGGCGGCGGCGACGCGGGCGTTCGACCGTGCGCTCGCGCTGGAGCCGGGCAACGCAAGCCTGTGGGCCGACGTCGGGCGCCTGCGCTATCGCGCCGGGCAGCACCACCTTGCGGCCGAGGCGGCGGCGCGGGCCGTCGAGCTCGATCCGCGCGAGCCGCGCGCGCTGGAGTTCCAGGCGCAGCTGACGCGCGATGCCGTCGGCGTCGTCGCGGCACTGCCCTGGTTCGAACGGGCGCTGGAGGAGTCTCCCGACGACATCGACCTGCTCGGCGAATACGGCGCCACGCTCGGGGAAGCCGGCCGCCACAAGGACATGCTGCGCGTGGCGCGGCGCATGGTCGAGCTCGATCCGCGCCATCCGCGGGCCCATTATCTGCAGGCGATCCTCGCCGCGCGCGCCGGGATGGACGACCTTGCCCGGCGATTGCTGTCGCGCACCGGCGGGGCGTACGACGAGCTTCCCGCCGGCCAATTGCTGGCCGGAGCGCTCGAGCTGCGCGCCGGCAATGCCGCGCTGGCGGCCGGGCGGTTCGACGACCTCGCGCGGCGCCAGCCCGACAACGCGGTCGCCTCGCTGCTCCTGGGCCGCGCGCTGCTGGCCAACGGCGAAGCGAACGAAGTCGTCGCGCGGCTCGGAGCGGCGGCGGACCGGCGCGATGCATCGCCGTACCTTCTCGCGCTCGTGGGCCGCGCCTACGAACAGCTCGGCCGCCGCGAGGAGGCGGCGCGCTATCTCGACCGGGCGGCCGGACCGTTGCCCTCCGCGATCGGCGTGCTGCCGGCGGGGGACGGCGCCCTGGCGGACGGCGCCGGATCGGACGTTGCGAGGGTCAGGGCGCTTCTGGCGCAGGCGCGCCCGGGCGAGGCTCGTGCCTTGACGGCGAGGCTTCGCCAGCGCCATCCGGATTCCATCGACGTCGAAATCCTGTCCGGCGACGTCGCCTTGCTGTCCGGCGATACGGCGGGCGCGCTGGCCTATTATCGCCGCGCGGCCTCGGTGCGGCGCGGCTTCGCGCTCGTCGAGCGCATCGCCGCGGCCGAGGTGCTGCTGGGCCGCGAGGACCCGGCGATCGCAGTGGTGAGCGCCCATCTCGCCGCCAACCCGCGTTCCGCCGCGGCTTCGGCGCTGCTCGGGCGAATGCTCGCGCAGCGCGGCGACTGGCGCAGGGCGGGGCTGCTGCTCGAGCATGCGCAAGGCCTGGCGGACGGCGACGCGCGGCTGCTGGCCGATCTCGCGGAAGTCCGGCTGGCGCTAGGCGACGGCGAGGGAGCCGAAGCAGCGGCGCGGCGCTCCCATGCGCTCCAACGCGGCAACGGCCGCGTGGCGGTGGCGCTTGCCCGGGTCATCGAGGCGAGCGAGAGCGAAAGCGGCGAAACGCAGGCCCTGCTGGCCAAGGCACGCAGCATGTCCCCGCCGGCCGCGCTGGCCCGGCGCTAGCGGCGGCTGGACAGCGCGGGCGCAGGCGGGCAGGGCCGCGCCGTGATGGCCTCGCTGCCCCGGATCGTGGGCGGGATCGACCCGCTGGTTCGCCTGCTCGCGCTGGCGATAGTGCTTGCTTCGGTGCTGCCGGTCACCGCGCAGCACCGGCCCATCGCCGAAGCGGTCTCCGACGGGGCGATCTTCCTGCTGTTCCTGCTCAACGGGCTGCGCCTGCCGCGGGCCGAAGTGGTGAAGGGCATCCGGCACATGCGCTTCCTGCTGCCGCTCGCGCTGTGGTGCTTCGGGGCGATGACGCTCGGCGGCTGGGCGCTGGCCGGGGTGGGGAGGGCGCTGGCGCTGCCGCCCACCGTCGCGCTCGGGCTGCTGTTCCTCGGCGCGCTGCCTTCGACCGTGCAGTCGGCGACCGCATACAGCTCGCTGGCCGGGGGCAATGTCGCGGCCTCGGTGGTCGCGGCGGCGGTGCTCAACGTGCTCGGCGTGTTCCTCAGCGCGCCGCTGTTCTCGGCGCTGGCGGGGAGCGAGGTTGGAGGATTCGACCTCGCCGCGCTCGAGCGGATCGCGCTGATCCTGCTGCTGCCGTTCTTCATCGGGCAGCTCGCGCAGCGCAAGGTCGGCCACCTCGTCCGCGACCACAAGCGGCTCGCCACCTGGATGGACCGGCTGGCTATCGCCATCGCGGTCTACGTCGCGTTCTCGGGCGCGGTCGAGCAGGGCCTGTGGCAGCTCGTCGGCCTGGCCGACTGGACGGCATTGCTGCTGCTCGTCGGCGTGTTCCTCGCGCTCGGCTTCGGCGGAGCCTGGGGCCTCGGCGGCGCCTTGCGCCTGACGCGGGCGGACCGGATCGCGTTCCTGTTCGCCGGCGGCCAGAAGAGCATCGCGCTCGGCGCTCCGCTTGCCGCCGTGCTGTTCCCGCCCGCCGTCGCCGGGCTCCTGCTGTTGCCGGTGCTGACCTACCACCTGCTGCAGCTGGTGCTTTCGGCGCCGCTCGCTAGCCGGCTGGCGGCGCCGCCGGATCGGCCATAGCCGCCAGCTCGCGCCGCTTGTGGCGCACCGACCACCACAGCGAAAGACCGATCAGGACCGCCCCGATCAGGCCGGTGATGGCCTCGGGCACGTGCACGACAGCGCCGAACAGCATTATCACGCCGAGCGCGATGATCGCCCAGAACGCGCCGTGCTCGAGATAGGCGTATTCCGCCAGCGTGCCCCGCTTGACCAGGTGGATGGTCATCGAGCGCACGAAGATCGCGCCGATCGACAGGCCGAGCGCGATCACCACCATGTTGTTGGACAGCGCGAAGGCGCCGATCACGCCATCGAAGCTGAAGCTGGCGTCGAGGACGTTGAGGTAGAGAAACCCGCCGAGCCCGGAGCGCACCGCAGCGCCGGCGATGCGGCGGCGCTCGTCGTGAATCTCGAGCGCGGTGTTGACCGCCTCGACCGAAATGAACGTCACGATGCCGAGGATCCCGGCAATGATGAACGTCAACGCTTCCTCGGTCGAGAGCAGGCTGGAGATCCCCCACAGCACCAGCAGCAGCAGCCCGATCTCGACCGCCTTGACTGCCGAGACCGCCGCAAGCTGGCGCTCGACCACGCCGATCCAGTGCACTTCCTTGTCGGCGTCGAAGAAGAACTTGAGCCCGACCATCGCCAGGAACGCGCCGCCGAAGCCGGCGATGCCGACATGGGCGGACGAGACGATCCGTTCGTATTCCGCCGGATCCGTCAGCGACAGCCTGACGGTATCGATCGGGCCGAGCCCCGCAGCGATCGCGACGATGGCCAGCGGGAACACGATGCGCATGCCGAACACCGCGAAGGCGATGCCCCACAGCAGGAAGCGGCGCTGCCAGACCTCGTCCATTTCCTTCAGCACCGAGGCGTTGACCACCGCGTTGTCGAAGCTGAGCGAGACCTCGAGCACCGACAGCACGACGATGATCCACAGGATCTGCGCGGTGCCGGCAACCGTGCCGCTGCTCATCCACCCGTACCAGACGCCGAGCGCCAGGCAGACGAGGGTGAACCCGATCGAGAAACGATAGAACTGCATGGTGGCTCAGTCTGTCTGGGTGAGGATTAGCCGCGCCATAGCGGGCGACTCGCGGCGCGCAAATGGCCGATCGCCGTTCATGCCCGCCACCGGTTTTTCCCACGAAGTTGACACCTGTCTGACAACTCTGACACAATCCTGAGCGAAAATTTCGGGTTCCCCGAAACGCTCCGCGAAAGTTCTCGGCAAGCTGGGAAAAAAGGCGGAATTGCGCGGGTCATGACCATCCCCGTGGCACGAACACGCCCTTGTAGGAAAGTGTTTTCGCTTTTCCGCGAGGTACGTCCGCTCCCTGCCCCGGCGGCGCGCCTGGCACCGATCAGCAAGGCCTGCCGCGGATCATTTGCTGGTGTTCGGCAAATGTCGGCTTGAGGCCGAGCTCCGCCCTCAGGCTTTCGATGCTGGTTTCATCCTCGAGCGGCCAGGGTTCGAGCTGGCGCGCGACGCACCGGAATTGCGTGCCGTAGCGCTGCGGCCGCCCTGCGGATGTCGCGAGGCGATCGAACAGGGCGGCAAAGTCGAAGCCGTCGACCTCGCCGCGCAGCGCCAGGTCGCGCAGGTGTGGAAGAACGCGCTCCTTTGTCTCCGTGTCATCCGAATGCTGGAGGATGTGGAACGCGGCATCCACCGCCCGTGGCCCATATTCGCTGGCGGCGAACCAGCCCTGCGCGGGCAGCAGCTTGCGCAATTCGGCCATGTTCGATTCGTCGACGGGGTCCATCGCGGCGGTGATTGCCCTGCGTGCTTCAATGTTTTCTTCCGGCGACAGTTCGGCCCAAGGGACCGCGTTGATTTGCATCCTTCCGGCCTGATCGAGAGTTCCGAGTCGTTCAAACTGTTCGCGGACCGTGCGGGCGGGCGGCAGGGCCGCCTCGGCGGTGAGCGCTTCGCGGATTGCATTTACCACCGGCGCGGCCGCTTCTTGGCCGCTGGACGGCCCGGCGTCCTGCGCAAACGCTGCGCTACCCAGGAGCGCAAGCGCCAGGAACGAGCTGAGCTTTGGAATCACAATTGCCTCCCACGAGACCGGATTGGACGGCGCTAGCGCGTGATTGCTCTCTTCTGAATCGTCATTGCGAGGAGCGAAGCGACGAAGCAATCCAGGGGCCGCAACGCGTGACGCTCTGGATTGGGATTGCTTCGCTACGCTCGCAATGACGAGTGTGGTGGTGAAAGAAGATCACGCTCTAGTCCCTCACTTCGCCCGGTATGTCTGTTCATCGCCCGGGAAAGTGCGCGCGCGGACTTCGGCGGCATAGGTTTCGGCGGCGGCCGAGATGCGGGCCGCGAGGTCGTCGTAGCGCTTCACGAAGCGCGGCACGCGTTCGAACAGGCCGAGCATGTCGTCGGTCACCAGCACCTGCCCGTCGCACTGCGCCGAAGCGCCGATGCCGATGGTCAGGCACGATACGGCCTGCGTCACCTGTTCGGCGATCGGTTCGAGCACACCTTCGACCACGATCGCGAAGGCGCCCGCGTCGGCCAGGCTCTTCGCGTCGTTGACGATCTTGTCCGCCTCCGCCTCGCTCTTCCCCCGCGCGCCGTAGCCGCCGAGCACGTTGACCGCCTGCGGGGTCAGCCCGACATGGCCGATCACCGGGATGCCGCGCCGGACCAGGAACTCCACCGTTGGCGCCATCGCCTCCCCGCCCTCGAGCTTGACCGCCGCAGCGCCGCTCGCCTTCATCAGCATCGCCGCGCTTTCGAACGCTTGCGCAGGGGAAGCCTCGTACGATCCGAACGGCATGTCGACCGCGACCACGGCATGCCAGCTCCCCCGCACCACGGCGGTGGCATGGTTGGCCATCATCTCCAGCGTGACCGGGACCGTCGAAGGCAGGCCGTAGATCACCTGGCCGAGCGAATCCCCGACCAGCAGCATGTCGCAGTGCGCGTCGAGAAGCTGCGCCTGGCGCGCGGTGTAGGCGGTCAGCACCACGATCGGCTCGGCGGTGACGCCGTCCGCCTTGCGCTGGCGGATCGCCGGCACGGTCAGCCGTTTCATCGGCTGGGGGGTAGGGTTTGCGCGGCTGGTGGCGGTGTCGAGCTGGAAGGTCGTGGACATGCGAGGGTTCTAGGCGTGTGCGGGCATTGTGCAAAGCGGCGCCATCGCGCTTGCCTTGTCCGGCGATGCGGTTAGCTTCGTGACCAGTTGAGGGATCGGCCGCGTCGCGACGCGCCGGGATGAGGGAAATCCGCATGTTTGGTCGTGTCAAACCGCTTGACGCCATTCTCGCCACCGCACGCAAGAAATCGCTGCACCGCTCGCTCGGCTGGTTCCAGCTCACGCTGCTGGGCATCGGCTGCGTGATCGGCACCGGCATCTTCGTGCTCACCGCGGTCGGCGCGCAGAAGGCCGGGCCCGGCCTGATGCTGGCGTTCGCCATCGCCGGCCTGGTCTGCATCGTCGCGGCGCTGTGCTACGCCGAGATCGCCTCGATGATTCCGGTCGCGGGCAGCGCCTATACCTACAGCTACGCGACCATCGGCGAGTTCTTCGCCTGGACCGTCGGCTGGGCGCTGATCATGGAATACGCGATCGCGGCATCGGCGGTGTCGGTCGGCTGGTCCGGCTATTTCACCGGCACGATACTCAACGAGTTCCTGGGCATACAGTTGCCAGCCTGGCTTGCCGCCGGGCCGCTCGCCTTCGGCGGGGCCGAGGGAGGGCTGATCAACCTGCCGGCACTGACCATCGCCTTGCTGGTCACCGGCCTGCTGGTCGTCGGGACCAGCGAAAGCGCCAAGTTCAACGCCGTGCTGGTGCTGATCAAGGTGACGGCGCTGACCGCCTTCATCGCGTTGACCTTCACCAGCGCCGAATGGGACGCCGACAAGTTCAATCCGTTCCTGCCTGCCGGCGTGTTCGGCGGCTTCGGCACCGGCCTGGGCGCGGTCGGGGCGGCGGCGACGATGTTCTTCGCCTATGTCGGCTTCGACGCGGTCTCGACTGCGGCGGAGGAAACCAAGAACCCGCAGCGCAACGTGCCGATCGGGCTGGTCGGCTCGCTGCTGTTTTGCACCGTTTTCTACATCCTCGTCGCGGCGGGCGCTATCGGCACGCTCGGCGGTCAGCCGATCATGGGCCCGGGCGGCATGCCGCTCGAGGCCGGATCGCCCGAGCTCGCGCGCCAGTGCGCGATGCCCGAGCATGCCGAGGCGCTGGTCTGCTCGAACGAGGCGCTGGCGCACGTGCTGCGCACGATCGGTTTCTCCGGCGTCGGCAACATGCTCGGCATCGCTGCCTTCCTCGCGCTGCCTTCGGTCATCCTGGTGCTGCTGTTCGGGCAGACCCGCGTGTTCTTCGTGATGAGCCGCGACGGGCTGCTGCCCGAGGTGCTCAGCCGGGTGCACACGAAGTTCCGCACTCCGCATATCGTGACCATGATCACCGGCTGCGCGGTGGCGCTCGCGGCGGCGTTCTTCCCGGTCGGGCAGCTCGCCGACATTTCCAACGCGGGCACGCTCTATGCCTTCACGATGGTGGCCGTGGCGGTGCTGATGTTGCGGCGGAGGGATCCCAACCGGCAACGGCACTTTCGTGTCCCGGCGGTATGGCTGATCGCGCCGCTGACGATCGCCGGGTGCGTGTTCCTGTTCCTCAACCTGCCGAGCGCCGCGATGCTGTTCCTTCCGGGTTGGACCGTGCTGGGGCTGTTCGTCTACTTCCTCTACAGCCGCAGCCGCAGCCATCTCGGGCGCGGGATCGTCGAGGTGGTGGACGACATCGAGGGCGTCGAGCACGATTTCCCGATCGATACGCCCGAAAGCCACCCGCGCGGCTGATTGCGGGGAAAGGGGCCGCCTCCCGGGAGACGGCCCCACGCGTGACGAACGCGTCCGCATCGCCCGGTGACAACGGCGGCCGGCCGGCGAGGGTTCCTTGCGCCTCGCTTTCGACAGGAACATAAAGCGAACATTGGAGCCGATTCGCTTATGGACCTGTCTGCCCTACTTACCGCCGGCGAGCTCATGCCGCTCGGCGCCCGCACTCCCCGCTGGCGCCCGGGCCTAGGGTGCGCGGCGCACAGCGAAGTGTTCGCTTGCGGCAGCGAGGCCAGCGGTGCCGCGCTAGCGCTCGCGCTGGCGCTCGACGGGCTGCTTGCTTCTCCCCTCCCCGACGGGGAGGGGGTGGGGGTGGGGGTGGGGGTGGGGGAGCGAG
>Ga0307505_10002664_pt1 | contig 12141 bp, 14 predicted proteins | sample 23_S_MG_FD_202183 | JGI IMG/M metagenome (GOLD analysis project Ga0307505, IMG submission 202183) | Soil microbial communities from Populus trichocarpa stands in riparian zone in the Pacific Northwest, United States - 23_S | ecosystem: Environmental > Terrestrial > Soil > Riparian zone > Trees...
GAAGAACAATACCGGGTCATGCCCGCGTAAACTCGCGCGCAACAGGCCGACCGCGTCCTCGGCATTGGACGGCACCGCCACCCGCCACCCCGGATTATGGACGAACTGCACCTCGTTGGTCTGGCTGTGCCACGGGTCGCCGCATTTGAAGAAGCCGCCGGGCACGCGCAGCACCATCGGCGCACAGAAGCGGTTGGCGGTGCGCCAGCGCATCGTCCCGCAATCGTTGATCTGCTCGGTCGCCGGCTCGGCATATTTGCGGAACTGGATTTCGGGCACCGGGAGCAGCCCGGCCAGCGCCATCCCCACCGCGCGCCCCACAATGCCCTCCTCGTTGAGCGACGTATCGAACACCCGGTCAGGTCCATATTTGTCCTGCAGGCCGAGGGTGACCGCATGAACCCCGCCCTTGGGCCCGACATCCTCGCCGAACACCAGCATCTTCAAGTTCGCCGCCAGTTCCTGGTCGAGCACGCGGCGGATCGCGGTGACCATGTTGATCCGCTGGCCCTCGGGCGCGGCTACGTCGGTCGCTCCATCGAGGCCCAGCCCGGCGCCACCGCCCACCTCGGCCGCCTCGCCTTCGAAAACCACATTGCTGGTCACGCGCTCGGGCGGCGATGGCGCGCGCGCCTCGGCCTCGGCCCGCGCCGCCTCGACATCATGCGCGACGCCCGCCTCGATCCGCCCCCAATCAAGGTGCGGCGCATAGGCTCTGAGCTTCGGCAGCGGATCGCGCGCCCATTCGGCGGCGACTTCGTCCTCGCTCTTGTACGTCTGGGTGTCCTGGAAGCTGTGCCCCTCGAGCCGCGGCACGGTCAGCCGGATCAGCGCCGGCCCCTTGCGCCCCCGGACATGACCGATCGCCTCGCCGATCAGCATCGCCGCCTGCGCCGGTTCGGTCCCGTCGCCGTTGAAGATGGCGAGGTTGCGGAAAGACGCGAGGTTGGCGGCGATGTCGCGCCCTGGCGTCTGGTAATCCGACGGCACCGAGATGCCGTAGCCATTGTCCTCGATGTAAAATAACATTGGCAAAGATTGTGTAGTTGCAATTGTTAGAGCGGCCCAAAATCCGCCGGTTGCGCAGCTCGCGTCGCCGCCAAGCACCACCGCGATCGCGCCGGTCGATGGCTCGCCGAGCACACGTTCCTTGTAGGTTATCGCCTGCGCCCAGCCCGCCGCCGGCGCATATTGCGCGCCTACCCCGCCGCACATCGGCAACGCATGGCATCCCCCCGGATTGGGGTAGTTGAACACCACCCCGATGTCGCGCCCGTCCGAATAGCCCCCGGCGCGGCCCATCCCGCTAGCCAGCGCGTCGGCCAGCTCTACCCCCAGCGCGAGCAGCATCGGCCGCGAGCGATAATAGCCGCAGGCGGCGTCGCCATCGCGCAAGTGCATCCCCAGCAGCACCTGCGCCATGTCATGCCCGCGCGCGGAGAATTGGTAGAGCACCTTCTTTTCCGGGACGAGCCGTGTCTCTTCGAGTTCGTCGAGCGCCCGGCTGGTGGTCACCAGCCGCGCCACTTCGCCCCAGTCGACGCCGTCGTCGACCTCCGAATTCAGCTCGGGATCGCGCTCGGCCACGTCACTCACCCATCACGCCCACTACCGCAGAAACGAACCGGTCGACCGCGTCGTCGGCGAGGCCGAGGATGTTGAACCGGCCGCTGTCGGCCATGTAAATGGCGTGCTGCTCGCGTAAGCGGAGCACCTGCTCCTTGGTCAGCGGCAGCATCGAGAACATGCCGTTCTGGTCGGCGATGAAGGCGAGGTCGGGATGCGCCGCCGCCAGCCGTGCGCGCAGGCTCAGGATTCGCCCGCGCATCTCGTCGAGTTCGACCAGCCAGTCGGCGCGCAAGCCCGCGTCCTCAAGCAATGTCCGTACCACCGCGGCGCCATGATCGGGCGGCATCGACCACATTTCGCGTGCGATCTGCAGCACATGGCCCATCGCTTGCTTGCTCGCCTCGACCGATCCGGTCTTCAGGAACAGGCAGCCGACGCGGTCGCGATAGACCCCGAAATTCTTGTCGCAGCTTTGCGCCACGATCACCTCGTCGCAGGCGTCGAGCACGCCGCCAAGACCTGCCGCATCTTCCTCAAGGCCCCGCCCAAGTCCTTGATAGGCGAGGTCGATCACCGGCAGCAGCTGGCGCTCGACGATCGCCGCCGTAACCTCGGCCCATTGCTCGGCATCGAGGTCGGCCCCGGTCGGATTGTGGCACCCGCCCTGGAGCAGCACGACATCGCCGGGCCGGGCCGCGCCGATCGTCGCCATCAGCAGGTCGAACCGCACCCGCCGCGCCGCGCGGTCGTAATAATCGTAGGTCACCGGCTCCAGGCCCGCGCCGACGATGATCGGCACATGGTTGGGCCAGGTCGGCAATCCAACCAGCACCCGCGCACTCGGATTGGCCACCGCGACCAGCTTCAGGCCCAGCGTCAGCGCGCCGCACCCGCCGGGCGTTTGCAGCCCGAGGATCCGCTCGTCCGAGGCATTCGGTCCAAGCAGGATCGGCGCGATCAATTTGGGAAACACCGTGTCGCCGGCCCCGCCGAGATAGGCCTTGCTGTCCTGCCGCTCCCACAGCAATTTCTCGGCCGCCTTGACGCTGCGCATCACCGGCGTCTTCCCGCTGCCATCCTTGTACACCCCGACCCCGACATCGATCTTCTCGGGCCGCGTATCGGCATTGGCCAGCGCGATCAGCGCCAGCAAACTATCGCTCTTTACCGGGTCGAGGTCGGCCAGCCGGTGGTGGCTCGTGGCGGTCAGCATGGCCCGCCTCTAGCGCAGGTTGCGAAAAACGTCATGCGTCATAATCGACCGCCACCCCGTCCCCCGCCGGGACCGACTGGCAGGTCAGCACATAGCCGTCGGCGATTTCCTCGTCGGTCAGGCCATAATGCGCCGCCATTTCGACCTTGCCCGCGGTCACCTTGGCGCGGCAGGTGGCGCACACCCCCGCCTTGCACGCGAACGGCGCGGGCAGCCCCGCGGCGCGCGCCGAATCGAGGATCGAGCTGCCGTCGAACTCGACTTTGCGCGTTCGCCCGTCGAGGGTGACGCTGATCATGTGCCCGGCGGCTTCTTCCTGCAGCACTGCCATTTGCGCCTCGATCGCCGCCGACGGCCGCCCGGCGGTGAACCGCTCGATGTGAATCCGATCGTGGGCGATCCCGCGCTCGACCAGCACCGCTTCCGCCGCATCCATCATCGGCCCGGGGCCGCAGATGAACCAGGCATCGACACTCGCCGGATCGACCACCAACCGGTCGACCGCCTCGCCGCAGCGGGACGCGTCGAGCATGCCGTTGAACAGGTCGATCTCGCCTTCCTCCTCGGCGAGAAAATGGAACAGCTCGAGCCGTCCCATGTAGCGGTCCTTGAGGTCCGCCAGCGCCTCCAGAAAGATTACCGACTGGCTGTCGCGGTTGCCGTAGAACAAGGTGAAGCGGCTGGCCGGCTCCTGGCTCAAGGCGGTGCGGATCAGCGACATGATCGGGGTGATCCCCGATCCCCCAGCGATCCCGACATAGCGCCGCGCCGCCCCCGCCTCGAAGGGCGTCGTGAACGATCCGTGTGGCGTCATGACGTCGATCATGTCGCCCGCGCGCAGGCTTTCCGCGACCCAGTTGGAGAACATGCCCCCGGCGATGCGCTTGACGGTGACCTTGACCAGCCCCTCGTCCGGCGCGGTGCACAGCGAATAATTGCGCCGCACCTCCTCGCCGGCGATGTCGGCCTTGAGCGTCAGATGCTGCCCGGCCTTGAACCGGAACGCCTCCGCTAGCTGGGGCGGCACGTCGAAGCGGATCGACAAAGCGTCGTCGGTCTCGGGCAATATCTCGGCGACCCGCAGCGCGTGGAAATGTTCGGCCATCCTACCAGCGCGCGTCGGGGTAAGTGCGCGGAATATGCTGCATCACCGCCAGCAAATGGCCAAGATGCTCGCTATGATGCCCGCGCCGCCCGCCAAGGATCGGCCGCTGGTCGGCGGGCTCCGCCAGCTTGGCCTCGCCCAGCACCGCAGCCAGCGCGGCGTGATATTCGCGCTCGAATCCGCGCGGGTCGGGCACGGTCTGCAGCCCGATCATTCGTTCCAGCGTCTCATCGACCTCGAACAGTTCGGGGATGAACCGCCAGCACCAGTCGAGCCCCTCGGCCATCCGGCGCGCGCTCTCCTCGGTCCCGTCGCCCAGCCGGATCGTCCAGTCGGACGCCAGTTCGCGATGGTAAGCCACTTCCTTGACCGCCTTTGCCGCGAGTCCCAACAGGAACGGATCGGGGCTGTCGGCCAGTTCGCGGTAAAGCAGATGCTGGTAGGTAGAAAACAACAATTGCCGCGCGATGGTCCGCGCGAAATCGCCATTCGGTTGCTCTACCAGCCAGCAATTCCTGTAATCGAGCACATCGCGGTGGAAGGCGAGTTCATCTCCATCGTCATTATTGGCGCGGTTGAGCAGGTGCGTTGCCTGTCCGATCAGGTCGAGCGCGAGGTTGGCCAGGCTGAGATCGACCTCCAGCCCCGGCGCATGCCCGCACCACTCCGACAGCCGCTGTCCCAGGACCAGGCTGTCGTCACCCAGCCGCACCAGATAATCATAATAAGCGTCTTCGAGCGGGTCCTTGCCTGGCGCCGCATGACCCTCGTCGAATGCCCCGCCCTCCGGCGCATTCTTGGCGTGGCGCACATCCTTGGGTTCGATCACTGGAAGCGAAGGCATCAGATATGCTTCACCACGTCGGGAATGTCGTAGAAGGTCGGGTGGCGATACACCTTGTCCTCAGCCGGCTCGAACAACGGCCCGCTATCGGCCGGGTCGCTGGCCACAATCTCGTCGGACTTCACCACCCACAGGCTCACCCCTTCCTGCCGCCGCGTGTAGGTGTCGCGGGCGTGGGCCAGCGCGAGCTTCGGGTCAGGAGCATGAACGCTGCCAACGTGGCGATGCGCCATCCCGCCCTTCGAGCGAATGAAGACTTCCCAAAGTGGCCAGTCATGCCCGCCTTCCCCAGCCCCTTCACGAACGCCGTCACTCACGCTGCCACCCGCGCCGCGCGCTTGGCTTCGTACGCCGCCGCGGCATCGCGCACCCAGGCGCCCTCGTCCCATGCGTCGCGGCGATCCTTCATCCGCTCCTTGGCGACCGGGCCTTCGCCGCGGACCACCGCGTAAAATTCCTCCCAGTCGATCTCACCATAATCGAAGCCTTGTTTGTCGACGTTAAACGCCAGCGCCGGGTCAGGCACCGTCAGCCCGAGATATTCCGCCTGCGGTACCGTGATATCGACGAATTTCTGCCTCAGCTCGTCATTGGTCTCGCGCTTGATCCGCCACCGCATCGAGCGCTCGGTGTTGGGGCTATTGTCGTCGGGCGGGCCGAACATCATCAGGCTCGGCCACCACCAGCGGTTGAGCGCGTCCTGCGCCATCCTCTTCTGCGCCGCGGTGCCATTGGCCATCGCGATCATGATCTCATAGCCCTGGCGCTGGTGGAAACTCTCCTCCTTGCACACCCGGACCATCGCCCGCGCATAGGGGCCGTAGGAGGTGCGCTGCAGGGGCACCTGGTTCATGATCGCCGCGCCGTCGACCAGCCAGCCGATAGCGCCGATATCGGCCCAGGTTAGCGTCGGATAATTGAAGATCGTCGAATATTTGGCTTTGCCCGAGTGGAGCGCGTCGATCATCTGCTCGCGGCTCGTCCCCAGCGTCTCCGCCGCGCAATAGAGGTATAGCCCGTGCCCGGCCTCGTCCTGCACCTTGGCCAGCAAGATCGCCTTGCGCCGCAGTGACGGCGCCCGGGTGATCCAGTTCCCCTCGGGCAGCATGCCGACGATCTCGCTATGCGCATGCTGCGAAATCTGCCGCACCAATGTCTTGCGATAGGCCTCGGGCATCCAGTCCTTGGGCTCGATGAATTCGTCCGCCGCAACCCGCGCCTCGAACGCCGCGACCAGCGCGGGATCTTCCGGGGCTTCGATCGAGGCGACATTCTTGGAAAGTTCGGTGGTGTACATGGATTCCATCTAGCGAGTTCGCGTGTGCACTTCAAACCCACGGGCGACGCAGGTAGAGCCACATGATGACCTATGAGACAATCGAACTGGCGCTGACCGACGGCATCGCCCGGATCATCCTGAACCGCCCCGACCGGCTCAACAGCTTCACCCGCCAGATGCATGGCGAGTTGGCGCAGGCGCTCGACGAGGCCGCCGACGCCCGTGTCATCATCATCACCGGCGCTGGCCGCGGCTTCTGCGCGGGGCAGGATCTAAACGACCGCGGGGTCGCCGGCGATGAGCCCGTCGATCTGGGAGAAACGGTCGACTCCTGCTGGAATCCATTGATCCGCCGCCTGGCAACCATGCCCCAGCCGGTGATCGCCCGCGTCAACGGGGTCGCCGCCGGGGCCGGTGCCAACATCGCGCTCGCCTGCGATCTCGTAATCGCCACCAGAAGCGCCAAATTCATCCAAAGCTTCGCCGCTCTGGGGCTGATCCCTGACAGCGGCGGCAGCTGGCACCTCCCCCGCCTGGTCGGCCAGGCCCGCGCGCTCGGCCTCGCGCTGTCCGGCGAGCCGCTCCCAGCCGAGATCGCCGCCGACTGGGGCCTGATCTGGAAATGCATCGAGGATGACGCGCTCGACGCCGAGGTCGACGCGCTCGCCGCCAGGCTCGCCGCGCTCCCCCCGCTCGGCCTCGCCGCGATCAAGTCGATCATCCGCACCACCGGCAGCCGCACGCTCGACGAGGAGCTCGACCTCCAGCGCGATGAAATGCGCCGCCTCGGCTTCACTCGCGACTATCGCGAAGGCGTCGCCGCCTTCCTCGAAAAGCGCCCCGCGACGTTCGAAGGCCGCTGATCGCCCTCCTACCCTGATAGGACCGGTCTATTGACGTCCCGGCGAACTCTGTGGTCTCTCGCCGCAAAGGGGAATTTCGTATGCGTAATCTGATTCTGATGGTGCCGTTCGCGGCGCTCCTGTCCACGTCGGCCTCGGCGGCCCTCCCGCGGGCCGACCGCGACGACACCGTCCACATGAGCTGTGTCGTGGAACTGGGTTCTGTCGAGCCCACGCAGGTGACGCCGATCATGAAATTGACCGTGCCGTGGATGCCGGCCGGATCGAGCGAGCCGAGCACTCGAACCTTCGTCGAAGCGAATTTCCGCGAGATGATGCTGAAGCGCGGGGTCAAGCTCAGGAACAGTTTCTGCATCACCGGCGTGACCCTGGCTGACGTCCGCGAGCGGATATCGAGTTGGGACGAGCGCAGCGGCAACGGGCGCAAGAAGGTGGTGCTCAATCCCAATGACGTGTTTCCGCCCTTGTTCGACCGGATGTACAATGGCCAGCGCATCGGCAAGCCCGAAATCACCCGGGCGCGTTACAATGCCGTGCTCATCGCGCCCCACGGGAAATAGGTCGGAGCCCTTGGTTGCCCCCCGGTAGGGGAACCGGTCACGACCTCGTTCGTCTTTTCGCCATGGCCAAGGAAAAAATCTACGACGAACCTGGCACGGTCTCCGCCGACGAGGGTATCGTCCACCTCGATGGGCCCGACGCGGTCGATGTTCGGCTGACCATCGACGCCGCTGAGGAGATTTCGGACCGGTTGCTCAACGGTGCGCTAAAGGCACGCGGTCAGGTATTTTTCGCCAATAAAAGGCGCGGCTAGCGCGGTTGCCCGCTTCTGCCCGAGAGCGATACAGTGATAATTCCGGCCGGAGTGGCAAGCAGCGGGTAGACCTGACTGGCAGCGAACACCGCCGCGGCGGCGGTCAGCGCAACGACGAATCCATATTCGATGATCAGTCCCTGATGGCGACTTCGCTGATGCGCGGGTAGTTGTTGTCGATCAAGGCGGCGCCGCTCGCCCAACCGCACCCCGTCCCCCGCTTCGGGCACGGCGGCATTGGCGACGATTGCCGCGACCGGCAGCGCATCCTGGGTTTTCACCCCAAACCGGTGCGTCTTGGACCACATCACCTGCGCAACGATCACCAGCGCTCCGCGACGCAGCTCGAGATAAGATCCGCGCACTGGCGGATCCGCCGCCTGGAGCAGCATCCCGCGCGACGAGACGTTGAGAATGCAGGCGTCGTGCCACGCTGCGCCGGCGCGTATCCGCGCCCGCACCAATACCTTTTGCCGAGGCTCGCGAGATTTCATCGTCGGGAGAGCCTTGTCGCCATCCCTGCGACCAGCACCTTAAGCCGACCGCCGATTCGGATCGAAATTGCGCGGTTCGTGGTGAAGGTCTAGGGCTGACGTCAGTGCCAGGCGGAGGTTCCCATGAAGACCGTGCTCCTGATACTCGGCATTGCCGCCATTCTGATGGGCCTGCTGTGGATCGGGCAAGGCACGGGCGTCATCCAGTGGCCTGCTTCCAGTTTCATGCTCGACCAGCGCCCATGGGCGATTCGCGGCGCGATCCTGGGCGTGGTCGGAATCGCGCTGATCCTGCTTTCCCAACGGCGCTGAGATATCGCTTCCGATGTAGGATTTCGCCTGCCACGCTCGGCCAATGGCGACCATGTGGCTCCACTTGGCCCTCGAAACCGGTTCAAATCATCCCAAGCCCCGAAGTCCGCGCATACGTAGTGTTCGCTTTGTTCGGTTCCGCCGCCGCGACTCGACCGAATCGGCATTGCGGGCCGGGCTGCGGCGCGGCAGGAGGCGGGGATGAAAACCACCGACCTGCTCAACTACACCCGCGACCAGTGGACCCTGGGCACCGGCCAACGCGCCGACATCGTCTCGGCCATCGACGGCAGCCTGGTCGCCACCACCGGCTCGGGCGGAATCGACTTCGCGGGGATGCTGTCCCACGCCCGCAACGTCGGCGGCCCCGCCCTGCGCCGGCTGACGTTCCACCAGCGCGCCCGGATCATCAAGGGCCTCGGCCTCGCCATCCTCGCCCGCAAGGAGGAGCTCTACGCGCTCAACACGGCCACCGGCGCGACCCGCAGGGACGGCTGGATCGACATAGAGGGCGGCGCCGGCACCTTGCTCTCCTTCTCCTCCAAGGGCCGCCGCGAATTGCCCGACGCTTTCGTCCTGCTCGACGGCGATCTCGAACCCTTGTCAAAGGGCGGCAGCTTCGTCGGCCAGCACATCTACTCCCCGCTGCAAGGCGCCGCGGTGCATATCAACGCCTTCAATTTCCCGGTCTGGGGAATGCTCGAAAAGCTCGCTCCGACCTTGCTCGCCGGCATGCCCGCGATCGTCAAACCGGCCAGTTCGACCGCCTACCTCTGCGAAGCCGCGTTCCGGGTCATGATCGATACTGGGCTGCTGCCCGACGGCGCGGTGCAGCTGATCGTCGGGGGGGTCGGCGATCTGTTCGACCATTTAGGCGGGCAGGACGTGGTCAGCTTCACCGGTTCGGCCACGACCGCGCTCAAGTTGAAGTCGCACCCCGTGGTGCTTCGCGAGAGCGTCAAATTCGTCGCGGAGCAGGACAGCCTCAATGCCTCGTTGCTCGGCCCCGACGCTGCCCCTGGCACGCCCGAATTCGACCTGTTCGTCGCCGAAGTCGTCAATGAGATGACGGTCAAGGCGGGCCAGAAATGCACCGCCATCCGCCGCGCGATGGCCCCCGCCCAGCATCTCGACGCGCTCGAAGTAAAGATCGCGCAGAAGCTGGCCGAGGTTGCCCCCGACATGGGCGCGCTCGTCTCCACTTCGCAGCGCGACGACGTCCGCGCCCAGGTCGCCAAACTCACCGCCGCCGGAGCGCGCATTGTCTCGGGTAATCTCGAGGCCGAGGTCGGCCCCGAAGGCGGCGCTTACATGGAGCCGATCCTGCTCCGCGCCGACGATCCCTGGGGCTCGGACGCGGTCCACGATGTCGAGGCGTTCGGCCCGGTGTCGACGATCATGCCCTACCGCGACTTGGCCGACGCCATTGCGCTCGCCAATCGCGGCATGGGCAGCCTGGCATTGTCCTTGTTCACCAATGATCCCGCCACAGCACGCGAGTTCATCCAAAACGCCGCCGCTTTCCACGGCCGGATGCTGGTGATCAACCGCGAGAATGCCGCTGAAAGCACCGGCCACGGCTCACCCTTGCCGGTGCTGGTCCATGGCGGCCCCGGCCGCGCCGGCGGGTCGGAGGAGATGGGCGGGGTGCGCGGGGTCAAGCATTACATGCAGCGCACCGCGATCCAGTCGACCCCCGCGATGATCGCCGCCATCAGCCAGCAGTACATCCCCGGCGGCCCCAAAAATTTCGTCGACGGCCACCCGTTTCGCAAGCACATGCGCGACCTCCATATCGGCGACACATTGCGCACCGCGAGCCGCACCGTTTCGATCGAGGACATCGAGCATTTCGCGGGTTTCACCGGCGACAATTTCTACGCCCATATGGACGAGGAAGCGGCCAAGGCCTCGCCGATCTTCGAAGGCCGCGTCGCCCACGGCTATCTCATCCTCAGTTTCGCCGCCGGCCTGTTTGTCGATCCCGATCCAGGCCCGGTGCTGGCCAATACCGGCCTCGAGAATTTACGGTTCCTGACCCCGCTCTATCCCGGCGATTCGATGCGGGTAGAACTCACTGTCCGCTCGAAAGCCTTGAAGACCGACGATACCGGGGTGGTCCGCTGGGCAGTCGAAATTTTCAACCAGAAAGACGATCTGGTCGCGACCTACGACCTGCTGACCGAGAATCTGCCCTAGAGCGAGGCAATCGCCTCGTCGACCAGCGCCTTGTCGGCGGCCACATCGCGGCGCTCGGTAATCAGGCGAGTCGCGGCGGCAGTCGCGGCCCTGGCGGCAACGGCGCGGACTTCATCGATCGCGGCGCGTTCTTCAGCGGCGATCTTGGACTCGGCCATTTGCGTGCGACGCTCGACCAGGGCCTCGGAATCCTTCTTGGCTTTGGCCACGATTGCCTTGGATTCGGCCTTGGCCCGCTCGACCATCGCCGCGGCTTCGCTTGTCGCTGCCGCCGCTTTGGCCTCATATTCGGCCTTAAGCGCTTCGGCTTCGGCGCGCAGCGTCTTGGCTTCGTCGAGCTGGTCGCGGATTTCGGCGATCTTGCCGTCCAGCGCCTTGCCGATCGCGGCCGGCACCTTTTTCCAGATCATCAGCGCGAACACCGCGATCATCGCCAGCGCGACGAACGAGGTCGGGGTCAGGAACCCCAGCACGGTCGGCTCATGCGCCGCAGCGGCCTCGCCATGGGCCTCGACTGCAGCCAGCATCAAATCAAGCATTGGTCATCACCATCTTCACCGCCTTGGCCGAATCTGCCAGGCTGACCTCCAGCTTGGCGACCTTGGCGGCGATTTCCTTCGCCAAATCGGCCGCGACGCCTTCGATATCCTTGACTGCCGCGCCGCGGGCACTGCGGATCCGGCCTTGCGCTTCGACCAGCTTGGCATCGAGCGAAGCATCCACTTCGCCCAGTTTCTTCTCGGTCGTTGCCGCGCTGTCGGCCTTGGCCTTGGCGGTCAGCTTGGCTGCCTCCCCGCGGCTGGCGTCCATCGCCAGGCGATAGGCTTCCTCGACCGCATCGGCCTCGGTCCGCGCTGCGTCGGCGGCGGCGAGGTCGTCTGCGATCGACTTGTCGCGGGCATCGACGGTCGACTGGATCTTGGGCAGCATGCCCTTGCCGATGACGAAATAAATCAGGCCGAGCACCACCGCCAGCCAGAAGAATTGCGAATAAGCGACGAGCGCGAGCTGGTTCAGCTGAGGCATGTCAGATCCTGATCGGGGGGGGCCGGACGAACCGGCCCCGCCCTTAGGTCAATTAGACGGCGTAGAGGATGATCATCGCCACGGCGAAGGCGATCAGGCCCAACAGCTCGGCGGCGGCGAAGCCGATGAACAGCCGGCCCTGCTGGCCGTCGGCGGCCGCCGGGTTGCGCAGCGCGCCCTGGAGGAACGAACCGAACACGTTGCCGACACCGGCAGCGGCAGCGCCGACGCCGATTGCGGCGAGACCGGCACCAATGACTTTTGCGGAAGCGAGATCCATGATTTTACTCCTTGAGGACGACAGAATGACTTAGTGAAGATTGACCGCGTCGTTGATGTACAGCGACGTGAGCAAGGCGAAAACATAGGCCTGGATGGCGCACACCAGCAGTTCGAGCGCGCTTACCCCGGCGATGAACACGA
>Ga0307505_10002665_pt1 | contig 12129 bp, 15 predicted proteins | sample 23_S_MG_FD_202183 | JGI IMG/M metagenome (GOLD analysis project Ga0307505, IMG submission 202183) | Soil microbial communities from Populus trichocarpa stands in riparian zone in the Pacific Northwest, United States - 23_S | ecosystem: Environmental > Terrestrial > Soil > Riparian zone > Trees...
AGGGACAGGGGATAGTAACTCAGCGGCCGGTAATCGGCGTTGAGGACCAGCGCAGGGCAGGCTTCCAGTGCGGCGGCTTCGTGATACACCCTTTACCTCTTGAGGTTTGTATTTAGAGACATACTATATATCGTGCAACATTCCTGTGAAGGGGCTCAGTTAACCTGTTGCGCAAGGCCCTTTAACCCCCGGTAATGGCTCCATAACAGCCGTGCGGCAACCGAACGCCACGGCCTCCAGTTTTCGGCTCTTTCAAGCAGCGCCTTGGAGGTCGGCCTCATGTCCATGGCGAACAAATCCTGCGCCGCTATCTGTAGGGCCAGATCCCCGGCCGGGCAGGCATCGGCCCGGCCAAGGGCCGCCAGCAGGTAGATATCCGCCGTCCATGGCCCAATGCCCGGCAATGCGATCAGTTGGGCAAGAACCTCCTGATCAGGAACCTCATGCAGGGATTCCAAATTCAGCGCGCCGCTGTCCATGGCCATCGCAATGGCCTGAAAGCTCCGGGCCTTGCTCCGCGTCAAACCCAGGCCTTGCAAATCTTCCAGGTTGAATTTCACAATCTCATGGGGCTCAAAGGGATGGAGCCTGGTTTCAATGCGCCGCCAGATGGCATCGGCCGCCTTGAGAGAAATCAACTGCTCGGTGACAATCCTCAGAAGGCTGGCCAGGCTGTTGTGAACCCGCCGCGAAGGTGGCAGCCCGTGGACCGTGACAACCTTTGCAAAGCGTGCCTCGCGCCCCATGAGAAATTCAACCCCCGTGGCAATGTCCGCATCGGTTTCGATAACCGGAAATCTTTTGGCGTCAGAAGTCAGAGGCAATGCCCTTGCTTTCCCAGTCGCCATAGCGCGTCGGCTCCGGCCCCTTGCGGCCATTGATCTCCTTTGGCCGTTCCACCTTCAGGGAAGCCGCGCGGCGCTCTTCCGCCTCGGCCAGGGCCCGGGCGGCGGCGGGCGGTAAATCACGTTTTTCCATCTTGTCGAAACTCCTGTGCAACCCCATTTTATTCCCGAACAAAGGAAAAGTCTTGAGCCATGAACACCTTTCGAACCGGACTTCTGCTGGCAGGCCTCACCGGCCTCTTCCTTGCCATTGGCTATCTTTTGGGTGGCCAGGGCGGCATGCTGCTTGCCTTTCTGTTCGCCGCCGGCACAAACCTGTTTGCCTACTGGAATTCCGACAAGATGGTTTTGCGCATGCAGGGCGCCCGCGAGGTTGATAGGAACACAGCGCCCGAATACTATGACATCGTGGCCACTCTCGCCCAGCGGGCCAATCTTCCCATGCCCAAAGTTTACGTGATGGACAACCCGCAGCCCAACGCCTTTGCCACGGGCCGCAATCCCGAGAATGCGGCGGTGGCGGCCACCACTGGGCTGCTGCAAACCCTGTCGCCCTCTGAAATTGCCGGCGTCATGGCCCATGAACTGGCCCATATCAAGAACCGCGACACCCTTGTCATGACCCTGACGGCAACCCTTGCCGGTGCCGTATCCATGCTGGCGAATTTCGGCTTGCTCTTTGGCGGCCGTGACCGCAACAGCCCCTTGGGTCCCCTGGGGGGCCTGGTGCTGGTCATCCTGGCGCCGCTTGCCGCCATGATCGTGCAACTGGCGGTGAGCCGCACCCGCGAATACGAGGCGGACCGTGGCGGCGCGGAAATTTCCGGAGAACCGATGTCGCTGGCCTCAGCCCTGCATAAAATTTCAGGAGCGGCCCATCGCATTCCCAACCAGGCTGCCGAGGCCAACCCGGCCATGGCCCATCTCTTTATCGTCAATCCTTTGTCTGGACAGCGCATGGACAATCTGTTCTCATCGCATCCCGCAACCGAAAACCGCGTTGCCGAGCTTCAGAAAATGGCGGCAGAGATGGGCACTCAGGCAACCTTCCACAACCCAGTACCAAGGGGCCCTTGGGGCTGATCAGTGTCAGCCGCAAAACCTGAAAAGCCCGGCCTGCCGGCCAGACGCGCCGCCATAAGCCTGCTGCAAGGGGTAACCCTCGATCAACAGCCGCTTGACCAGTTGCTCGAAACAAACGCCGAATTTCAAGAGCTGGAAGGCCGGGACCGCTCCTTTGCCCATGCCCTTGTGGCCTCGTCCCTGCGCCATGGCGGCGAAATCAAGGCGGTTCTGGGCAGGTTTCTGACCAAGCCCCTGCCGCGCTCGTCCGGCATGGCGGTGGATATCCTGACCATTGCCGCGACCCAACTCCTCTTCATGGAGGTGAGCCCCCACGCAGCCATTGATCTCTCCGTCGATCTGGCAAAACAGGACAGGAAGGCCCAGCATTTTTCCGGATTGATCAACGCGGTCCTGCGCAAGGTTGCAACCGATGGAAAAGCGGCGCTGGAAAATCTCGACGCGGCCAGGCTCAACACGCCGGATTGGCTGTGGGAGCAATGGGTCGCCGCCTATGGTGAAGAAGCAGCGCGTGATATTGCAGCGTCCCATCTCAAGGAAGCGCCGCTCGATATTTCAGTCAAGGACCGGCCTGAACATTGGGCCCGGCAATTGAAAGGCGAACTTCTCCCGACCGGAACCATCCGTTTGGGATTGGGCGAGAGCAATTTGCAGGAGCTGCCGGGTTTCAGCGAAGGCGAGTGGTGGGTGCAGGACGCCGCGTCGGCCTTGCCCGCAAAACTTTTGGGCGGCATCGCGGGAAAGTACGTGCTCGACCTGTGTGCGGCGCCCGGCGGAAAAACCGCCCAGCTTGCGTCCGCCGGGGCGGTTGTGACCGCCGTTGATGATTCCCTGACGCGCATGAACCGGCTGCGCGAGAATCTTGCCCGGCTGAAATTGCCCGTCACCACGCTGCTTGCCGACGTCTTGTCCCTGCCGGCGGACACGCTCTACGACAATGTCCTGCTCGATGCCCCCTGTTCGGCCACCGGAACCATCCGGCGCCATCCGGATCTCGTCTATCTGAAATCCCCCCGGCAACTGGCGGGGCTCGTCAGCCTGCAGCAGAAAATGCTCGCCCATGCGGCGCGCCTGGTAAAGCCCGGCGGGAAGCTGGTCTATTGCACCTGTTCACTGTCGCCCCTCGAAGGAGAGCGGCAGGTGTTCAATTTCCTCCGGGCCCATGAAGATTTTGAGCTTTCGCCCATCGTTCCTGATGATCTTGCCCGGCAGGCGCAGTTCATAACGCCCGCGGGGCTCATGCGCTGCCTGCCTTCCATGGCGATTGGCAAGGGCTCCGGCCTCGATGGCTTCTTTGCCGCCCGGCTGCAGCGGCGTTAGTAATTCGTTAACCATCCCGGCACCAGTGTAGGCCTTTGCACCATCACCGGAACAACGGGTTTCAACGCGGCAAAACATGCGCGATCATTGGGCTACGCAGCAATTCGGCACTCCCACCTGTTTTCAGGTGCTGTCGGGCCATGGCGCGGCGCTCAAGCTCTGGGCTTCGCATGGACTTGGCCTCGGTGCGAGCCAGCACATAAGCATTTGCGGCCTGGGCACAAGGCTGTTGACGCTGAGGCCGGGGGATCCAGCCATGGCCCAGGACATGGCGCGGGGGAAATTCAGTTTCGCCGGAGCGACGGTCAGCGTAATACCCGCCGAGGTATTTGACGCCAGGCCGCCCAGTCCCGAATGGGCTTCGGCCCTCCACAATCTCTCCTGGCTCCAGCATTTCGTGACCGGCGGCCATGAACTGCACCGCATCGTCGCCCGGTCGCTGGTGCTGAGATGGGGCGGGCAACGCAGCAGGTTCCGCACCTCCCTCGTCTGTTTCCAGGCCCTCATCGCGCTTGCAGGGGCCGCGCATTTTCTGGTGGGGCCTCTGCCGTCCTCATTTGGAAAGCCCTTTTACGCCCTTGCCGAAAAACTCACCCATCGTGTCATGGCAATGCGCCCGGCCTCCGCCAGTGACAGTTTCTGGCAGGCGGTGGCGCTGCAATATGCAAGCCTTGCCTTTCGCAGCTCAGACACGCTGCGTGAACTGGCCAATGCCAGGATCTGCTCTGTTGTGAATGATGTCATTCTTCCCGACGGCGGACACGTTTCGCGCAATCCCCAGGCGCTGCTCGACGTGCTCCTTAACGTCATCCCCATCAGGGATGCCATGCTGGCAAAGCGTGAGGCTGTTCCGCAGGCATTGAGCGTGGCTATTGAGCGGATGTTTCCCATGCTCCGGATGCTCAGTCATGGCGACCGGGGCCTCGGCAATTTTCAGGGCGCCGGCGTGACTGACATGGCCTGCGTGAAGACTATCCTTGAGCATGACATAATTGCCGGCCGGCCGCTGCTCTCGGCACCTCATTCCGGCTATTGCCGGCTCTCGCACCGCTCCGGTCTCCTGATCATGGACACGGGCGTTCCAAGGGAGTGCGTGAGCCCGCTGGCGATTGAGTTTTCCGATGGCCCCCACCGCATTTTCAACAATTGCGGCATGCCGGACTCCGCCTCGGCGGCCTGGCGCAGGGCCGCGGCGGACATTGCCGCCCACAATACGGTTGAAGTCACGTCCTTCGAAGGCGGGTCGCGACATGCTCCGGTTGCCGAAGTGATCAGTTCGCCCCAGGGCTCGCTGATCCGCTCCGCCAATGATATTGTCGGCAAGACCGGCAGGGCCAGCCACCACCGCAGCATCTTCCTGTCGCAAAGCGGCACTGACCTCCGGGGCGAGGACCAGATTTTACCCGGCGTAACCAATGGCTCTTCCCCCGGGCCATTCGATTTCACCATCCGGTTTCATCTCCATCCCGGCGTCAAGGCAAGCTTCAACCGCAAGGGAACACAGATTGTCATCATGCTTGCCAACCGGACCGCCTGGCAATTCATGGCGCGTGGCGGCGCCCTGTCGCTGGAGGAAAGCGTGTTTCTCGGAGATGCCTCCGGTCCCCGTAAAACCCAGCAAATTGTCATCCGGGGTGGGGCGGAAACGGCAGTTCCGGTAAACTGGGCCTTGCGCCGCGTGGAGAAATCGGCCACGGCCGCAAACGACCTCGCGGAAATGCCGCAGCTTCCTTTCTAGCGGCCTGATTATCCGGCTTGACATTCAGGCGCGATTTCTTTCGCCCGGGTGGTTTCACCTAAGCGGAAAGCGCGCTATGTGCCTGATCAGCTTCTAGTTCCGGGATACGCCCCATGACCCATCCGATCCGCCGCGCGCTCCTCTCCGTTTCCGACAAGACCGGCCTTATTGAATTTGCCCGCGCCCTTGCAGCCCTTAACATCGAAATCATTTCAACCGGCGGCACCGCAAAGAGCCTTCACGCCGAAGGCATTCCGGCCATTGATGTGGCCTCCGTCACCGGCTTTCCCGAAATCATGGATGGCCGGGTGAAAACCCTGCATCCCAAAATCCATGGCGGGCTTCTGGCGGTCAGAAACGATGCGGCCCACGAAACCGCCAAGAAAAGCCACGGCATCGCTGATATTGATCTTCTCGTGGTCAATCTTTACCCGTTTGAGGAGACTGCCGCAAAGCAGGCCGGCTGGAGCGCCACCATCGAGAACATCGATGTGGGCGGCCCCGCGATGATCCGGGCCGCGGCCAAGAATCATGACCGGGTGACGGTCATTGTAAGCCCCGAGGACTACGCGGGCGTGCTGTCCGAACTCAAATCCCACGGCGGAAACACCACCGAGGCAACACGCCGCTTGCTGGCGGCCAAGGCCTTCGCCAGAACCGCCGCCTACGACGCCGCCATTGCCCAGTGGTTTTCAAATGAGCTCGGCGACACCACGCCGGGCTATTTTGCCGTTGGCGGCAAGCGCCTTCAAACCCTGCGCTACGGCGAAAATCCCCACCAGACAGCCGCCCTCTACAGCAGCCCCGATCAGCGGAAAGGTGTGGCAAGCGCCAAACAGGTTCAGGGCAAGGAGCTTTCCTACAACAACATCAATGATACGGACGCGGCCCTCGATTGCCTTTCGGAATTCCGCAATGAACCGGAGGCCGCCTGCGTTATTGTAAAGCATGCCAATCCTTGCGGTGTTGCCATTGGCCATTCCCTTTTCGAAGCCTACGGCAAAGCCCTGGCCTGCGACCCCGTCAGCGCCTTTGGCGGCATCCTGGCGTTCAACCGCAACCTCGATGAGGAAACCGCTTTCGAAATTTCAAAACTTTTCACTGAAGTCATTATTGCCCCGGGCGCGGACGCGGGCGCACGGGCCATCATTGCGGCCAAAAAAAATCTCCGCCTCCTGCTTCTCGATGAAATTCCCAATTCAAACGCGCCGGCAATGTCCGTGAAGTCCATCATCGGAGCCCTTCTGGTGCAAAGCCGTGACGGCTATTCCGTCGACGAGATGAACTTGCGCGTCGTCACCAGACGCGAACCCACAAAATCCGAGATGAAGGATCTCAAGTTTGCCTTCCGCATTGCCAAGCATGTGAAATCAAACGCGATCATCTATGCCAAAAACGGCGCGACCGTGGGCATCGGCGCCGGCCAGATGTCACGCGTCGATGCCGCCCGCATCGCGGTGCGCAAAAGCGAGGATGCGGCCAAGGCGGCGGGGCACACGCTGCCGCTCGTCCATGGCTCCGTCGTGGCCTCCGATGCTTTCTTCCCCTTTGCCGATGGCTTGCTGCAGGCCGCCGAAGCCGGCGCCACGGCCATCATCCAGCCCGGCGGGTCCATCAAGGATGATGAGATCATCCGCGCCGCCGATGCGGCGGGGCTTGCCATGGTTTTCACTGGCATTCGGCATTTCCGCCATTAGATTGGGTCTGCAAAGAGGAGCGCGCCATGCTGGTCACCACCACCCACAATGTCGAAGGCAAACGCATCCTGGAATACAAGGGGCTCGTTGCCGGCGAGGCCATTCTCGGCGCCAACCTCTTCCGCGATCTGTTTGCCTCCATCCGCGACATTGTCGGCGGCCGCGCCGGCTCCTATGAAAAGGTCTTGAACGACGCGCGTGAAACGGCAGTCAGCGAGATGACCGACAAGGCCGAGGAACTCGGCGCCAATGCCGTGATCGGCGTGGACATCGACTATGAAACTGTCGGCACCAATGGCAGCATGCTGATGGTGACTGCCGCCGGAACTGCCGTCAGAATAGAATGACCGCCGTCAATTCTCTGGATTAGCCTGATAGCCGGGCCCGACAACCGGCGCCTTGTTCGGCAAGGTGTCCTGGTCAACTTCGGACTTGAAGACCTGCTCCACCACGGCAAGTTCCTTGCCCGTATTTGCCTCGAGAAGTTTAAGCTGAACTTTGTAGGGCGTATCCTTCTTCACGCCGCGCAGCGCCTCGGTTTCAAAGCTGTATTGCAATTGCCCGGTTCGCGCGGGTTTTGTGATGACGAATTTGCGCTCGGTTTCGGGTAAGTCGAAGCTCGCCTCCAGGATGCTGCCTTCCGGCAGGGGCCTGAGCTGGCGCGCCACAAATCCGTAGGACATTTTGGAATAGCGGTAATTGAAAATGAAACTGCCGCCGACAATTTTCAGGAAGGGCGTTGGCGCTTCTTCCTTGCACCCCGCCAGCACAAGCCCAAGGCAGCAGCAGATGACATACGCAAGCCTCATCTAGTCCTCGCTTTCCCGCCTTGTGGCGGAGCTGTAAAGCCCTTCGGGTTTTAGCATGAGGATCAAAATGATGAAACCAAACACCGCCACATCCCGGTAGGCGAGGGGAAAGGCGGCGCTCCACAGGGTTTCAATGAAGGCCAGGAACAGGCCGCCGGCAATGGCTCCGCCGATCGTTCCGAAACCGCCGATGACCGAGGCGAACATGGCCTTGAACCCCAGCATCAGGCCCATTGAAAAGCTGACCCCACCATAGGAAACCGCGATGATCCAGCCCGAAACGCTGGCCAGCGCCGCCGAGCCGACGCAGGACCAGCGCAAGACGCTGAGCGTGTTGACGCCGCAGAGCTGGGCCAGCCGTTCCGATTGCGAGCACGCCTTCCAGTAACGCCCGGCGGCGGTAAACCGCATGATGAAAAACACCGCGCCGATGGCCAGGGCGGCGGTCACCATCGCCACAAGCTGCATGATGCCGATTTGCACCGGAAAGGTTCCGTCCAAAAGCCGGAACGCAGCGCCGTCAAACAGCGGCATCAACCACAAGTCGCGGGCCCCGCTCTGCAGCCGCATGATTTCCTGCAGGGCAATGGACACCCCGATAGAGCCGATCATGAAGGCCTGCGCTGTTTGGCCGATGAGGGGCGCAACGATGTGGCTGGCGGCAAAGTGCCCAAGTGCGGCGGAAGACAAGACCGCAAGGGTCAGGGATGCCGCCAGTATGGCGGCGGTAGTGCTGCCGGCCAGAATGCTTGCAAGCCCGGCATAGATCGCGGCAAAGGCCGCATAGACGGCAAAATCCCCAAACGACAGGAATATCTTGGAGGTCAGGCCCTGCAGCAGGGCAAAGGCCACCGCCAGCGGCACATAAAGGCTTGCCAAAGTGCAGGCGTTGAGGAACTGTTGCAGCCAATAGCCGAATTCGTGGGAAAGCATGGACGCTCCGAAACCGTGCTGATAGATGCAGCAAGACTGTCTAGAGAATTTCCTATGGTAGCAGACAAGCCGCGGCTCACAACAGTTGGACTGGATGCCGACGATACGCTTTGGCAGAGTGAACATTTCTTCAAGCTCACCGAGGCCCGTTTCGTCGAGCTTCTGGCGGAATACGCGGAAGGGGCCGACCTGAGCGCGCGCCTGCTGCAAGCCGAAATGAAAAACCTGCAGTACTATGGCTTTGGCACGAAAAGCTTTGTCCTGTCGATGATTGAAACGGCCATCGACGTCACCCACGGCAAGGTGCCGGCCGCGGTGATTCAGGAGATCCTCGGCGCCGGCCGTGAAATGCTGGCGCATCCCATCCTGCCCCTGCCGCACGTTCAGGAGACACTGGAAAATTTAAGCGCGAGGTTTCGGCTTGTCCTGATCAGCAAGGGCGATCTCTTCGACCAGGAGCGCAAACTCGCCCAATCCGGCCTGGGCGAACTTTTCCACGGGGTTGAAATCGTCAGCGAAAAAACGCCCCAGGCCTACAGCCGCATCTTTAAGCGGCACGGCGACGGGCCGGACTGCGCCGTCATGGTCGGGAATTCCCTGAAATCAGATATCCTGCCGGCCATTGCCGCCGGCTGCTGGGGCGTTTTCATTCCCCACGAATTGACCTGGACCCTGGAACATGCCGAATTGCCCGCCCACCATCCGCGCTTCAAGCAATTGAACAGTTTCAATGAACTCCATGAATTCATTACAAAAATTTCATGATGCGGAATGTTTGGAAAAATGGAGCGGGCGAAGGGATTCGAACCCTCGACCCCGACCTTGGCAAGGTCGTGCTCTACCCCTGAGCTACGCCCGCTGAGCGTATAATGGAGCCGGAAAAAACCGGCGAGGTGGCGCGTCTTATTGCCCAAGCCCGGCGTAAATGCAATAGCAAGTTCAATCTGCCCCTAACGTGGAACGATTGATGCCATGCCAGCCAGCCGCGATGAGCTTTTCCAGCGCTTTGCCGACCTTGGAATTGAAACAACGACAAAAAGCCATGCGCCCGTATTCACCGTGGAAGAAGCCCGGCTGGTCCATCCCGATATCCCCGGCGGGCACTGCAAGAACCTGTTTTGCAAGGACGAAAAGGGCGTCCTTTGGCTGATTGTCTGCCTTGAGGACTCGCGCGTGGATTTGAAAGCGGCGCCAGCAAAAATCGGCTCCCGGCGGCTTTCCTTTGGCAGGGCTGAATTGCTGATGGAGGTTCTGGGCGTCGTGCCCGGTTCGGTGACACCTTTTGGCCTCATCAATGATAAGAACGTCCGGACCAACGTGATTCTCGACGCCCGCATGATGGAGCAGGAAATGCTGAACTATCATCCCTTGCAAAACGACGCCACAACGACGATCCGCTCCGCCGATCTGCTGGCTTTCATCAGGTCTTGCGGCCACGAACCACGGGTTGTCGCAGTGGCCGATCCCGCATTGTAATTTGCCGCCGGAAGCGCCATTTTTATCGGCGAAACACCAAATGGGCCTAACATGAACGATATGATCATAGGACAGACTGCCGCTTCGGGGGTACCCGCCGCTGAACTCATCAAGGATAGCGACATCAAGGGATTCATGGCCGATGTCATCGAGGCATCGAAGAAGGTTCCGGTTCTCGTGGATTTTTGGGCCCCGTGGTGCGGCCCCTGCAAGCAGTTGACGCCGCTTCTCGAGAAGGCCGTGAAGCAGGCCAACGGAAAAGTGCGCCTGGTCAAAATCAATGTCGACGAGAACCAGCAGATTGCCGCCCAGATGCGTGTGCAATCCATCCCCGCCGTGTTTGCCTTTGTGAATGGCCAGCCCATTGATGGCTTCATGGGCGCCCTGCCGGAGGGGCAGATCAGGCAGTTCATCGACAAGCTGTCGAGCAAGGGCTCGCTCGCCGAAGAGATCGCCGCCGCCATGAAGCTGGCCGAAGAGGCCATGCAGCGCAAAGCCTTCGATGAGGCCCAGAACATTCTGGGGCAAATTCTCGGTGTCGATCCCGGCCATGTTACAGCCCTTGCCAATTTTGCAAAATGCCAGATTGAACTCGGCGACTTCGAAGGCGCAGCCGCAACCCTTGCCCAGGTTCCCCCTGACAAGGCGAATAATCCCAATGTTGTCAGTGCTGCTGCAGCGCTTGATCTGGCGCTTCACCCCGTTGACACCAGTCTCCTGGACCAGTTGCAAAAAGCTGTCGCGGCCACCCCCGATGACTTTGCAAAGCGCCTGGAGCTTGCGGTGGCTTTGAACGGCGCGGGCCAGAGGCCGGAGGCCACCGACCAGTTGCTGTATGTCATCCGCAAGAAGCGCGACTGGAATGAAGATGCGGCCCGCAAGCAGCTCGTTCAGTTCTTTGAGGCGTGGGGGCCAAAGGATGAGGCCACGCTGCAGGGCCGCCGCAAACTGTCTGCAACTCTCTTTTCGTGAGGACTGATGAAATTCTTGAAGGACTATAACCGGCCCGCCGACTTGCCCCAGAAGCTTCCGGTGTTTCCGCTTCCCGGCGCCCTGCTTTTGCCGCGCGCCGATCTGCCGCTGAACATTTTTGAACCCCGCTACCTCGAAATGATTTCGGATGCGCTGTCGGGTGAGCGCATGATCGGAATCATTCAGCCCCGGGATGATAGCGACACGGCGGAGCGCCCCGAGCTGATGAAGGTCGGCTGCGCGGGGAGAATTACCTCCTATGCGGAAACCCCCGATGGCCGGATGCTGGTGACGCTGACCGGCGTCAGCCGCTTTTCCATCAAGAGCGAATTGGCCGTCGCGACGCCCTACCGCCAGGTCGTGGCCAACTTCAAACCCTTCGCCATTGACCTCGTGATGGACCTCGGCGCCAGCGAGGTTAACCGGCCGGCCCTTCTCACCGCCTTCAAGGATTACCTGACAGCCAACAACATGAGCGCCGACTGGAGTGAAATCAATGCGGCTTCCACCGAGGTTCTGGTCAATACGCTGTCGCTTCTCGCACCCTATCCCGCCAGCGAGAAGCAGGCGCTTCTCGAAGCGCCGGATTTGAAGACCCGGGCCGATGTGCTGGTGGCGCTGACGGAAATGGCGCTGTCCAAATCCTTCTCCGGCAAACGCCACAAATTGCAATAGGAAGCGCCATGCCCGAAGCCCGCAAGGTGGATCCGAAATTGCTTGAGATCCTTGTTTGCCCGGTCACCAAGACCCGCCTCGACTATGATGCGGAAAGGCAGGAGCTCGTTTCAAAGGCGGCCGGCCTTGCCTATCCCATCCGCGATGGCATCCCCATCATGCTTCCCGATGAAGCCCGCGAACTCAAGGATGGCTGATCCCTGGCCCCTGGAACTCCTGTCAAAACAGCAGGGCCGCATTCTCAACATCCGCTTTGATACGGGCGAGTCTTTTGATCTCGAGGCGGAATATCTCCGCGTCGAAAGCCCCAGCGCCGAAGTGAAGGGCCACGGTCCGGGACAGGAACAGCTTGTCTTCGGCAAGCGCACCGTCTCCATGACCAAGCTTGAGCCTGTTGGCACCTATGCGGTGCGGATTATTTTCAGCGATGGCCATTCGACGGGCCTGTTCACCTGGAACTATTTGGCCAAGCTCGGCCGCGAGCATGACACCATCTGGCCAGCCTACCTTGAGAAGCTCGCCAAGGCGGGACAGGGCCGGGGCTAAACCGCCTCGCCGCGCAGCAATCGGGGCAGGGAGCC
>Ga0307505_10002666_pt1 | contig 12125 bp, 11 predicted proteins | sample 23_S_MG_FD_202183 | JGI IMG/M metagenome (GOLD analysis project Ga0307505, IMG submission 202183) | Soil microbial communities from Populus trichocarpa stands in riparian zone in the Pacific Northwest, United States - 23_S | ecosystem: Environmental > Terrestrial > Soil > Riparian zone > Trees...
GGTCCAGGACGGGGTCCAGCAGCTCATGGCCGAGCAGAAGATCCGCCCGGCGATGCAGCCCAGCGTGGAGCTTTCCGAAGGCGGTCCCGGCAAGGATGCGGTCGTGACCGTCGAGGTCGAAACCCTGCCCGACGTGCCCGAGGCGAAGATCGAGGGCCTGAAGCTCGAGCGCCTCGGCGTCGAGGCGAGCGAAGACATGGTCGACGAGGCAGTCGCCAAGCTCGCCGCCGGCCAGAAGAGCTTCGACTCCGCGCCGGCCAAGCACAAGGCCGAGCTCGGCGACCGTCTGGTGATCGACTTCGAAGGCAAGGTCGATGGCGAGGCGTTCGAAGGCGGCAAGGGCGAAGGCATGGCGGTCGAGCTCGGCTCGGGCCGGCTCATCCCCGGCTTCGAGGACCAGCTCGTCGGCGCCAGGGCCAATGACCAGAAGAAGGTCAAGGTCACCTTCCCGGCCGATTATCCGGTCGACTATCTCAAGGGCCGCGAGGCGCAGTTCGACGTCCTCGTCAACGAGGTGCAGACGTCGCAAGAGGTCAAGCCGGACGACGCCTTCGCAAAGTCGATGGGTCTCGAGGGCATCGACCAGCTGCGCGGCCTGATGAAGACTCAGGTCGAGCAGGAATTGAACGGCCTCACACGCACTTATATGAAGCGCCAGCTGCTCGACCAGCTCGCCGCCGCCCACGACTTTCCGGTGCCGGAATCGATGGTCGATGCCGAGTTCGACCAGATCTGGAAGCAGCTCGAGCACGAGGCGACCCACGAGGACGATCCCGAGGCCGCCCGCGCCGAGATGGAAACCGAGCGGGGCGATTATCGCGCTATCGCGGTGCGCCGCGTGCGCCTCGGCCTGCTCCTGTCCGAGATCGGCCAGAAAAACGGCGTCGAGGTCAACCAGCAGGAGATGAACCAGCTGGTGATGCAGGCGGCGCAGCAATATCGGCCCGCCGACCGGCAGCGTTTCGTCGAATATGTCCGCAGCGAGCCGATGGCGGCGGCCCAGCTTCGCGCACCGTTGTTCGAGGACAAGGTGGTCGACCTGTTGTTCGGCCAGGCCGAGGTCAGCGAGCGCAGCGTGACCCGCGCCGAGCTCGAGGCGGCGGTCGAGGCCGAGGAGGCCCATGTCCACGGCCCCGGCTGCGGTCACGACCACGAGCACGGTGCCAAGCCGACTGCAAAGCCGAAGAAGGCGCCTGCCAAGAAGGCCGGCGCCAAGGCGGAACCGGCGAGCGCCGCACCTGCCAAGAAGGCCAAGACACCGGCCAAGAAGCCTGCCAAGAAGAGCTGATCAGGCGTTCGGGGGCGAAATGACGGAGCGATTGGAAGGGCTGCGGGTCGCCGTTCTCCTTCCATGCTACAACGAGGAAGCGGCGATCGCGCAAACGGTCGCCGGCTTCCGCAACGCGCTCCCGCACGCTGACATCTATGTCTATGACAACAACAGCTCGGACCGCACCGTCGAGGTCGCCCGCGCCGCCGGCGCGATCGTCAGGCACGAGCGCATGCAGGGCAAGGGCCATGTCGTGCGCCGGATGTTCGCCGACGTCGACGCCGACATCTATTTGATGGCCGACGGCGACGCGACCTACGATGCCGCCGCCGCGCCGCAGCTGATCGCCAAACTGGTCGACGACCAGCTCGACATGGTCGTCGGCGCCCGCAAATCGGAGGTCGAGGAGGCCTATCGGCGCGGCCACCGCCTCGGCAATCGGCTGTTCACCGGCCTGCTCGCGCGCATGTTCGGGCGCAGCTTCAGTGACATCTTCTCGGGCTATCGCGCCTTTTCGCGCCGCTTCGTCAAATCCTTCCCGGCTCTGTCTGCCGGGTTCGAAACCGAGACCGAGATCAGCGTCCACGCGCTCGAGCTCGCCATGCCGGTCGGCGAGATCGTCACGGCTTACGGCGCACGGCCCGAAGGCTCGGTGTCGAAGCTCAGCACCTGGCGCGACGGCTATCGCATCATGGGAACGATCCTCCACCTCTACCGGATCGAGCGCCCGGTAATGTTCTACGGGCTGATCGCCTTGTTCCTCGCCCTCTGCGCGACCTTGCTCGCGGTGCCGCTCGCCATCACCTATTTCGAGACCGGCCTGGTGCCGCGCTTTCCCACTGCGATTCTCGCCACCGGCCTGATGCTGCTTGCCGCATTGAGCTTCTTCGCCGGCCTGCTGCTCGACACCGTCGTGCGCGGCCGCCGCGAGGTCCGGCGCCTTCATTATTTGAGCCTGCCTGGCCCAAGCCGGTACTGATGACGGGCCGCCCCGGACGGGGCTTGAACCGGAGCGGCATTGCTCCGATGTAGCTGTTCCTCGACCCACCAAAGCCAGCAGGACCCTTCCGGCCATGGACCATGAAGACATCGTAAGCGGGCTTGTCCCGATCGTCATCGAGCAGTCGAACCGCGGCGAGCGCAGCTTCGACATCTATTCGCGGCTGCTGCGCGAGCGGATCGTCTTCGTTACCGGCCCGGTAGAGGACCATATGGCGACATTGATCACCGCGCAGCTGCTCTACCTGGAATCGGAAAATCCCAAGAAAGACATCTACATGTACATCAACTCGCCGGGCGGGGTCGTCACGGCGGGCATGGCGATGCACGATACGATGCAATACATCCGGCCCAAGGTCGGCACGGTCTGCGTCGGCCAGGCCGCATCGATGGGCGCCTTCCTGCTTTCGGCCGGCGAACCCGGCATGCGGGTCGCCCTCATGAATGCGCGGATCATGATCCACCAGCCGTCGGGGGGCGCCCAGGGCATGGCTTCCGACATCGAGATCCAGGCCAGGGAGATTTTGCGCATTCGTCACCGGATGAACGAGCTGATGGCCAAATATACCGGCCAGCCGATCGATGAGATCGAGCGGAACGTCGAGCGCGACAAGTTCTTCTCTGCCGACGAAGCCAAGGCGTTCGGCCTGGTCGACGAGGTCTTCGAGAAACGGCCGTTGCCGGCCGACGAGGATGCGGCGCGCAGCGCGGCTTAACGATCAGGCCATGCGCAACTTAACGATTAGGCCATTGTGGTCGTGTAGATTTGCCGTCAGGATAGTCGGCTGGAATGAAGGACGGGGTTCGTGACCCCGGGATGCGTATGACGAAATTGAGTGGCGGCGACAGCAAGAGCACCCTCTATTGCTCCTTCTGCGGGAAATCCCAGCACGAGGTGAGGAAGCTCATCGCCGGGCCGACCGTGTTCATCTGCGATGAATGCGTCGAGCTGTGCAACGACATCATCCGCGAGGAGACGAAGTCGGCGCTGGTCAAGACCCGCGACGGCGTTCCGACGCCGGCCGAGATCTGCAAGGTGCTCGACGATTATGTGATCGGCCAGATGCACGCCAAGCGGGTGCTCTCGGTCGCGGTCCACAATCACTACAAGCGCCTTGCGCACGGTGCGAAGGGCGCAGATGTCGAACTCGCCAAGTCGAACATCCTGCTCGTCGGCCCGACCGGCTGCGGCAAGACGCTGCTCGCCCAGACGCTGGCGCGGATCCTCGACGTGCCCTTCACCATGGCCGACGCGACCACGCTCACCGAGGCCGGCTATGTCGGCGAGGACGTCGAGAATATCATTCTCAAGCTGCTCCAGTCCTCCGACTATAATGTCGAGCGGGCGCAGCGCGGCATCGTCTACATCGACGAGATCGACAAGATCAGCCGCAAGTCGGACAACCCGTCGATCACCCGCGACGTCTCGGGCGAGGGCGTCCAGCAGGCTTTGCTCAAGCTGATGGAAGGCACCACTGCCAGCGTTCCGCCGCAGGGCGGCCGCAAGCACCCGCAGCAGGAGTTCCTCCAGGTCGACACGACCAACATCCTGTTCATCTGCGGCGGCGCCTTTGCCGGCCTCGAGAAGATCATCGGCGACCGCATGGAAGGCAAGTCGATCGGCTTCGGGGCCCATGTCGCCGCGCCCGACGAGCGCCGCACCGGCGAAGTGCTGCGCCATACCGAGCCCGAGGATCTGCTGAAATTCGGCCTGATCCCCGAGTTCGTCGGCCGCCTGCCGGTGATCGCGACCCTCGAGGACCTCGACACCGAGGCCCTGGTCAAGATCCTGCAAGAGCCCAAGAACGCCCTCGTCAAACAATATCAGAAACTGTTCGACATGGAGGACGTGAAGCTCACCTATACCGACGATGCGCTGGTCGCGACCGCCAAGAAGGCGATCGAGCGCAAGACCGGCGCCCGTGGGCTGCGCTCGATCATGGAGAATATCCTGCTCGACACGATGTTCGACCTGCCGTCGATGGACGGCGTCGACGAGGTGCTGATCGACAAGGACGTGGTCGAGGGCCGCAAGGAGCCGGTCCGCATCTACGCCAAGGCCGAAGACGCGGCCTGATGCTTCGACCAATGCCGGGGCTGCTTGCCGTCGTCTTGCTGGGCGCCGGATCGGCCCCTGCGGTCGCGCAACAGGGCCCACCGACCCTTTATATCGGCCCGATCGATTACCCAGCTGGCGTTGCTCCGAGTGATCGAGAACGTCGCGTCGGCGTTCGGTACATTATCAACACCGATGGCCGCATCACCGATTGTACCGTGGTTCGTTCGAGCGGCGAGCAACTCCTGGACGACGAGAGCTGCAGAATTGTTCGGGAGCGCGCCAGGTTTCGGGCTCAGCGAGACGGCACGTCGGCGCGGATGAATTTCGTGTGGCGTTCCGAAACAAGCACAGAATTCCCGATCGTACGCGGGGCACCGCTGCCGCTGGTCTCGATTGTTTGGCTGATCCGGGACAACGACTATCCGGAAGAGGCGAGGCGGCGCAATGAGGAGGGAACGGTAACCATTGCAGTAACCGTCGGCATGAATGGAATGTCGCAGGGCTGTACGATCGTGGGCTCCAGCGGGTCGCCTTCCCTTGATCGTCGAACATGTGAGATCGTCAATGCGCGCGCAATGTTCCTGCCGGCTTCAGACGGCGCCGGTGGACGACGAGTCGGAATTTTTTGTGGTCGTCTAACCTGGAGTCTAGGGACGGCCGTTAGGCGGCACGCCCCAGGCTCTGCACACCTCATAGGGCGGCATTGCACAGGCTAGGGATCTCGGAGAACCGACTTACTGCGGGTTCGCGACGTTGTAGTGGATGATCTGCTCTTGAGTCAGGCAGCGCCGCGTCTCGCGGTTGTTGCCCTGAGCAACCGCGCTCGTGCGGTACATAACTTCGGAGAGCAGCAGCCGCGAGAGGCCCATCCGGATCATGAAGTCGTTGTCCTCGCTGGCGAGTAGGGCCGATTGCTGCTCGATCTCGCCGATCAGGCCGATCGTGTTCTCCTCGCCCTGCGCGACTTCCTGCCGGATGACTTCGCGGTCGCCAGTGTGGGTGAACATATGGACGATAAAGAGGCCGCCGGGATCGACGAAACGCGCGAAGCCGCCCATGAACAGGAAGTTGCAGGCCGAAAAGCACGCCCAGCCGGCCGGAATTCGGGTGGGAAATCCGGATGAACGGATGAGCCGGCCGGCCTGGTTGCCGACCCGCGCATTGCCGCCCGGCGAACGCAGCCAGATCTCCTCGATTCTTTCGTCCTGCAACGCTTGCTGGAGCCGCGGTATGAGATTGTCGTCGATGAAGCCCTCGGCCAGCAATATGCGGCGGCCATTCATGTCCTGGATCGTCAGACGCATCTCGCGATAGCTGGACCAGTTCGGGCTGGCCGGGCAGGTCGGGTTGTTCGGGTCGCGCGCCTGCGCCTGCGCAACTTCGGCGCCGAACAGTGCGCCGATCGCCGCCGCGGCGGCGATCGTTCGCCCGAGATTCGTGAACGCAAACATCCGGTTGTTCTGCTCAGACCCGCACGTAACGGGTCGAGGGCGGCCGGCGGCACATCTGCTTGGGCGCGCGAGTCTCCTCGCCGTCGACGATGACGACGTCGGTCACGGTCATGCAATTGCCATTGGGCGTACTGTCCGCGACCGCGGTGACGGTCGAGGAGCCGGTGACGCCCGGGCGAGTCTCGCTCTCCCAGTTGACGGTGGTCCCGACGCCGCCGCGTTCGGCCTGCTCGACCACCTGCTGCGTGGCTTCGGCTGCCTTCTGCTGTTCGCAGCGGTCGAGCATCGAGGCGATCGCTTCGCCGAGCAGCTCGCCGACGGGCAGGGCGGACATTACCATCCCGGCGGCGCCGCCGACGCTGCCGCCGAACATGCCGGCGGCGGCACCGAGCACGCTGCCGATGCCGCGGCCGCGCCGCCGCCGCTGGTCGCGATTGTCGCAGCGGCTGTTCTGAACCGCGGGAGGGTCATTGGCCTGAGTCGCCTGTGCGGGCGCCGGCAGCGTCACCATCAACGAGGACGCAACCAGCGAACCCGCAAGAAACATCGTTCGATACATAGGGTTAGACTCCCTTCTCGAGGGCAGCAGGAACCCTACTCCCCGCCCGGGGGGCGGTCAATTGCAGAGCGTGCCTTTCGCGCCCGTGAACGCGTCTTCATTGATGCGAAGCCGCGCCTGTCCCATATAGGATGCAAGCGGGCCCCGTCGGCCCGGCGCCGGAGTATCCATGAGCGAATCCTATCCCGTCCTGCCCTTGCGCGACATCGTCGTCTTCCCGCACATGATCGTGCCCTTGTTCGTCGGGCGCGACAAATCGGTGGCGGCGCTCGAAACCGCCATGGCGGCGGATAAGAATATCTTCCTCGTGTCGCAGCTCGATCCCGCCGAGGACGATCCCGATCGCGAGGCGCTGTACGACCTCGGCGTCGTCGCCACCGTCCTGCAGTTGCTCAAGCTGCCCGACGGCACCGTTCGCGTGCTGGTCGAAGGAAAGCAGCGCGCTGCCCTGACGACGCTGCGACGCGACGGCGCGCATCTCGCTGCCGAGATCGCGCTGGTCGAGACCGAGGAGCCGGACGGCGCCGAGGCCCAGGCTTTGATGCGTTCGGTGGTCGAGCAGTTCGAAAATTATTCGAAGCTCAACCGCAAGCTGCCGGCCGAGACCGCCGTGCAGCTCGGCCAGATCGAGGAGCCGTCGAAGCTCGCCGACGCGGTCGCCGCCAACATCAACATCAAGGTCTCCGACAAGCAGGCCTTGCTCGCCGAGCTTGATCCGGTCCGCCGCCTCGAGATGGCGTTCGCCTTCATGGAAGGCGAGCTTGGCGTGCTCCAGGTCGAGAAGAAGATTCGCAGCCGGGTCAAGCGCCAGATGGAGAAGACCCAGCGCGAATATTATCTGAACGAGCAGTTGAAGGCGATCCAGCGCGAGCTCGGCAATGCCGGCGAGGAAGGCGAGGGCGACGAGCTCGCCGAGCTCGCCCGCAAGATCGAGCGCACGAAATTGTCCAAGGAGGCACGCACCAAGGCGCAGTCGGAGCTGAAGAAGCTGCGGGCGATGGCGCCGATGTCGGCCGAGGCGACGGTCAGCCGCAACTATCTCGACGTCCTGCTCGGCCTGCCCTGGGGCAAGAAGTCGAAGCTGAAGCACGACATCACCGAGGCCGAGCGGATCCTCGACGAGGATCATTATGGCCTGGAGAAGGTGAAGGAGCGGATCGTCGAATATCTCGCGGTCCAGGTCCGCACCAACAAGCTGAAGGGGCCGATCCTGTGCCTGGTTGGGCCGCCGGGCGTCGGCAAGACTTCGCTCGGCCGCTCGATCGCGCGCGCCACCGGGCGCGAGTTCGTGCGCCAGTCATTGGGCGGCGTCCGCGACGAGGCGGAGATCCGCGGCCACCGGCGCACCTATATCGGCTCGCTGCCCGGCAAGATCGTCACCAACCTCAAGAAGGCCGGGTCGTCCAATCCCCTGTTCCTGCTCGACGAGATCGACAAGCTCGGCCAGGACTTCCGCGGCGATCCCGCCTCGGCCTTGCTCGAGGTGCTCGACCCCGAACAGAACAGCCGTTTCCAGGACCATTATCTCGAGATCGATTATGATCTCTCCGACGTCATGTTCGTGACCACGGCGAACTCGATGGACATGCCGCAGCCGCTGATGGACCGCATGGAGATCATCCGGCTCGAAGGCTATACCGAGGACGAGAAGGTCGAGATCGCGACCCGCCACCTGCTGCCCAAGCAGATCGAATCGCATGGCCTCAAGGAAGGCGAGTTCGCTCTCACCGAGGATGGTCTGCGCGCCCTCATCCGCCACTATACCCGCGAGGCGGGCGTGCGCACGCTCGAGCGCGAGATCGCCAAGGTCGCGCGCAAGGCGCTGCGGCAAATCCTCGAAGGCAAGGCCGAGAAGCTCGAGATCACCGCCGAAAACATTGCCGATTTTGTCGGCGTGCGCAGGTTCCGCCACGGCATCAGCGAGGAGGAGGACCAGATCGGTGCGGTCACCGGACTCGCCTGGACCGAGGTCGGCGGCGAGCTGCTGACGATCGAGGCGGTCACCGTCCCCGGCAAGGGTCAGATCAAGACCACCGGCAAGCTCGGCGAAGTGATGGAGGAGTCGGTCCAGGCCGCCTTCTCGTTCGTCAGGGCGCGCGCGCCGAGCTACGGCGTCAAGCCGAGCGTGTTCTCCCGCAAGGACATCCACGTCCACCTGCCCGAAGGCGCGGTGCCGAAGGACGGACCGTCGGCCGGCGTCGGCATGGTCACCGCGATCATCTCGACCCTGACCGGCATTCCGGTCCGCCGCGACGTCGCCATGACCGGCGAGGTCACGCTGCGCGGCCGCGTGCTGCCGATCGGCGGGCTCAAGGAAAAGCTGCTCGCGGCCCTGCGCGGCGGCATCACCAAGGTGCTGATCCCGGCCGAGAACGAGAAGGATCTCGCCGAGATCCCGGCCAACATCAAGGAAGGGCTCGAGATCGTCGCGGTCGCCCATGTCGACGAAGTGCTCGCCCAGGCGCTCGCGACGCCGGTGGTGCCGATCGAATGGAGCGAAACCGACGAGCTGGCGGCGTTGCCGCCCTCCGAGCTGGCGCCGCCGGCCGACGAGCATCCCGGCGCGTCGATCAGGCACTGAGAGCTCCGACTGGCCGTCCCAAGCGGCGCCTTTTGCGGCTGAACGGGGCTCTTTCCTTTTGACAGGCGGCGCGCACCTGTCCTTAACTGGCTGCTCCGGCGCAAGCCGCGAGTCATCGGGAACAGGGATTCGGGACAGATGAACAAGCAGGAGCTTATCGGGCACGTCGCCGAGCTGACCGGGCTGAGCAGGGGGGATGCGTCCCGGGCCGTGGAAGGCGTTTTCGACACCATAAGCAATGCGCTGAAGCGTGGCGACGAGGTGCGTCTGGTCGGCTTCGGCACCTTCTCCTGTTCGCGCCGCAAGGCATCGACCGGGCGCAACCCGCGCACCGGCGAACCGATGCAGATCAAGGAATCGACGACACCGAAGTTCAAGGCTGGCAAGGGCTTGAAGGACGCAGTCAACATCTGATCTCAGCTTGGGCGCGCGTGCTGGACAGCCTCCGGCGCCGCCGCTATTGACCGCGGTCCCGGGCGGAACCATGTGCCGTCCCAGCAGCGCCGAATTTCGAGGCGTGGGCGCGTAGCTCAGTGGTAGAGCACCGTGTTCACACCGCGGGGGTCGCAAGTTCAATCCTTGCCGCGCCCACCACGCCTCGCTGCTACCGACCCGTTCGATGACCCTCGTCAGGCCGCCCTGGACTTCAACCGGCGACGGCGTTCGCATCGCGGTCCGGGTGACGACGCGGGCCGGGCGCAACCGGCTGGCCGGCACGGTCGAGTTGGCCGACGGAAGCCAGGCGCTTGCCGTTCGTCTCGGGGCACCGCCGGTCGAGGGCGCCGCCAACAAGGCGCTGATCGCCATGCTGGCCGAGCGGCTCGGCATTTCCCGGTCGGCAATCGCGATCATCTCCGGCGCCACCTCGCGGAACAAGGTCGTCCACGTCACTGGTGTCACTGCGGAATTCGCTTCGTATCGTCTCGAAACCGGGTCGGCCTGACGTGCGCGCGTGCCTCGTTCATTGCGCCGTCACATGGCGCGGCTAGCGATAGCGCCATGGACGAGCGCGACCGGGATTATTTCGCCCGAAGGGCCGAGCAGCAATTGCGCGCTGCACAAGCCGCGCAAAACGACGACGTCCGTCGGCGCCACCTCGATCTCGCCCGGCTGCTCGCCGCATATCCGCTCCGCACCGAGCATTAGGATCCAAACCCAGCCACCACGTGGTCGTGACGGGCTGGCATTTGTTGTCCGGCTAGGAGCGAGGAAGGAGCGATGGTTGATCCATCGTGACTGATCGAGCGACGACGTCCGGGCGGCAAAGGACAGCCCGCCCCTTCGCGGTTGGCCGGGGAAGGCGGCTGGGGGCGTCGAGCACCTTGGCCGGGCTGCCGGCCCGCCCGGCGGCGCTCTCCTACCCAGCCACCTTCCCCGGCCGATCACGATCACGTGGCGGCTGGGTTTGGACCCTAACTCGAAGCAGCCCCCGCCATCCTTGACGCTGGGGGCGGCGCGCTCCTATGTGCGCCTTCCTCAGCACGCGTGGCGATCGTAGCTCAGCTGGTTAGAGCATCGGTTTGTGGTACCGAGGGTCGCGGGTTCAAGTCCCGTCGGTCGCCCCATTTCTAAGGCATCGTGCGGAAAAGTGGGTTCCGGTTTTCCGCAATGACGATGCGACAGCAAAGGCCTGGATCGAACACGGTTCGATCTTGAATTGGCACAGGATCGATCGATGGATTCGCTTTGGGATTTTCCCGACTTCGACGCGCACGAACTTGTGCATTTCGTGACTGATCGGGAGAGCGGCCTCAAGGCGGTGATCGCGGTCCATTCCACCCATCTCGGCCCCGGCGCCGGCGGCACCCGCTTCTGGCACTATGCGCGCCCCGACCAGGCGATCGCCGACGTGCTGCGGCTGTCGCGCGGAATGAGCTACAAGAACGCGATGGCCGGCCTTCCGCTCGGCGGCGGCAAGGCCGTCGTGCTCGCCGACGCAGAACGCACCAAGACGCCCGAAATGCTTGCCGCCTTCGGCAAGGCGGTGAACGGCCTTTGCGGCCGCTACGTCACCGCCGAGGATGTCGGGGTCAATGTCGCCGACATGGTCGCGATCTCCCGGCAGACCCTTTACGTCGCCGGGCTTCCCGTCGCCGAGGGCGCGGTCGGCGGCGATCCCGGGCCGCACACCAGCTACGGCGTCTATCTCGGCATCAAGGCTGCGGTGAAGCGGGCGCTCGGCAAGGACAGCTTGTCCGGACTCCATATCGCGATGCAGGGAGCGGGCAGCGTTGCCGGCGGGGTCGCCCGCCGCGCCGCCGCCGAGGGCGCGCGCATCAGCATCGCCGACATCGACGGCGCGCGCGCTCAGGCGCTCGCCGACGAAACCGGCGGCGCCGTCGTCGCCGCCGACGCGATCATGACCCTCGAGGCCGACGTATTCAGTCCGAACGCGCTCGGCGCCATTCTCGACGAGGCGTCGATTGCGGCGCTCAACGCGCCGGTCGTCGCCGGCGGCGCCAACAACCAGCTTGCCGACCGCGACGACGGCGACCGCGTCCAGGCGCGCGGCATCCTCTATGCGCCCGATTATGTCATCAACGCCGGCGGCATCATCAACGTCTCGACCGAATATCTCGGCGACGGCGATGCCGACCTCGTCCGCCGCAGGATCGAGGCGATTCCCGGCCGGCTCGAGGCGATCTGGGACGAGAGCAGGTCGACCGGCCGCAACCCGGCCCGCGTCGCCGGCGACATGGCGCGGCGGCTGATCGGCCGCGCCTGATCGATGGCCTAAAGCGGCTCGGGCCGCGGCTTGTCGCGCCCGAGCTTGTGCTCGCGAAACACGGTGTAGATGCCGCTGGCGACGATCACCGCGGCGCCGATCCAGGTCGTCGGCGCCGGCCGCATGTCCCAGATCGCCCAGCCGAGCAGAACCGCCCAGATCAGCTGGCTATAGTCGAACGGCACCACCACCGGCACTGGCGCGAAGCGCAGCGACGAAGTCAGGAACAGCTGCCCGACCCCGCCGAACAGACCGAGCGCGACCAGGATCGCCCAGGTTCGGCCGTCGTGGATTTCGCCGAACCAGGGCAGGAGGGCGCCGCTCGCGATCATCGAGAACAAGGTGAACCACAACACGATCGTCGGGGTGCTCTCGGTTCGCCCGATCTGGCGGATGGTGATCGTCACTGCGGCGACGCCGAGCGCGGCGAGCAGGGCAAGGCCGAGCCCGACCTGCGGCAAGTGGGTCCCGGCCGGCTGCA
>Ga0307505_10002667_pt1 | contig 12122 bp, 8 predicted proteins | sample 23_S_MG_FD_202183 | JGI IMG/M metagenome (GOLD analysis project Ga0307505, IMG submission 202183) | Soil microbial communities from Populus trichocarpa stands in riparian zone in the Pacific Northwest, United States - 23_S | ecosystem: Environmental > Terrestrial > Soil > Riparian zone > Trees...
GCGCATCGCAACCCGATACGACCGGTGCGCTCACACCTTCTTCTCCGCAATCTGCATCGCGGCAACCGTCATCTTCTGGATATAATCAATGAGTCCTGAGCCTAAGCGCTGCGCGGCGCGAAAAGGATAATGCCGCAAGCTACCAGCGCCAGCGCGCCGCCGGCCATGTCCCAGCCGTCGGGACGGTGGCCTTCGGCCATCCAAAGCCACAACAGCGAGGCGGCAATGTAGACGCCGCCATAAGCCGCGTAGGCGCGGCCTGCGAAATCGCTCGGCACCATGGCGAGCAGCCAGGCAAAGGCGGCCAGCGACACCATCCCGGGAACCAGCCAGAGAACCGACGCGCCGTTGCGCAGCCAAGCCCAAAAGGCGAAGCAGCCGACGATCTCGGCGAGCGCGGCCGCAGCATAGATCAGGTAGGTCTTGGCGACGATCTGCATTGCGACGCGCTCGGTCTCCGTGGCGGCCCTGCCGATCGCGTCGCCACATGCCATCCGACTGACCCTCTCGCGACAGTCTGTCCAGCGCCCGCTTAGCGATAGCTGTGGATCAATTGCCGTGGCCGCGCGAAGCCGGAGCTTTCGCGAGGCTTGCAATTTTGTCACCAACGCCCGCTTTTGCACGTTGTTTACGCTTTTTTTGCTTTCTTAACACACGATTAACCGCAATATTCGTGAGACGGCAAATCAATCTGAAGGCACGTTCGCACCGATGTTCCTCAGCCACGGCACCCGCAACCATCTGATCGAGCGCTTACGTCGCCTGTTCGGTGGCATGCCGTGTCGCGTCCAGGCGGCGGCCCTGCCCTGGCGGCGGACCGAGGATGGGGGGTTCGAGGTGATGCTGGTGACCAGCCGCGACACCAAGCGCTGGGTGTTGCCGAAGGGCTGGCCCGAGAAGCGCGAGATGCCGTATCAGGCAGCCGAGCGCGAAGCGTCCGAGGAAGCCGGCGTCACCGGCGCCATCTCCCCGCGCGAGGTCGGCTGCTTCTACTATGGAAAGAAGCTGCGCTCGGGCATGGAATGGCGTTGCCAGGTGCACGTCTACCCATTGGAGGTCGACCGCATCGCCGACAAGTGGCCGGAGCGCAAGAAGCGTACGCGGCGCTGGTTTCCGCCGGATGAGGCGGCCGATCTCGTCCGCGAGCGGGATCTCGGCGAACTGATCGCCGCCTTCGGGACTAATCCACGACAATCTGCCGCCTGAGCGCCTGCCGTTGATTTGCCGGCTTGTGATCGCGCACCGTCTTTCCTAAGCGGGTCCGAAGACCTGCCTTCGTCATGAAGGTGGCCTGCGCGCTACAGGAGCGACCATGACCGACTACGCCGCCGAGGCGCGCAAGGACACCCTGGACAAGGATCTCGACAAGCTCGTCCATGTCGAGGAAGCCACCAGCTTTGTCGCACGCGGCCTTGTCGCGCCCGGGCTTAGCCTGCTGTTCCTGGCGATGTCGGCGATCGTCGCCTCCTTCTTCGTCATGGGCGAGCCCGGCGCTGTCGTCATCATCGCGGCGGCGGCCATCGGTGGATACATGGCGCTCAACATCGGCGCGAACGACGTGGCCAACAATGTCGGCCCGGCCGTCGGCGCCAAGGCGATGACCATGGGCGGCGCGCTCGCCATCGCCGCGGTCTTCGAAAGTGCGGGCGCGCTGATCGCGGGCGGCGACGTGGTCGTCACCATTTCGAGCCGCATCGTCGATCCCTTGGCCGTTCCCGACTCGGGCGCATTCATACGGCTGATGCTGGCGGCGCTTATCTCCTCGGCGCTATGGGTGAACCTGGCGACCTGGGTCGGCGCGCCCGTCTCGACCACCCACGCCGTGGTTGGCGGCGTCGTCGGTGCCGGCATCGTTGCGGCCGGCCTTGCCGCCATCGATTGGGCAAGCATAGCCGGCATCGCGGCGAGCTGGGTCATCTCTCCGCTGCTCGGCGCCATCGTCGCCGCCCTCTTCCTCGCCTTCATCAAGGCGGCCGTAATCTATCAGGATGACAAGATCGCTGCCGCCCGGCGGTGGGTGCCGCTGCTGATCGCGCTCATGGCCGGTGCCTTCGCCGCCTATCTCGCGACGAAGGGGCTCAAGCGGGTGATCAACCTGTCCGGTTTACAGATAGCGCTGCTTGGCGTGGGCATCTTCGGCCTCGTCTGGGGAATGACGAAAGTCTCGGTGCGTCGTCAGTCCGAAGGCATGGATAACCGCAACCAGTCGCTGCGCAGGCTGTTCCATCTGCCGCTCATCTGTTCGGCCGCACTGCTCTCCTTCGCCCACGGCGCCAACGACGTCTCCAACGCGGTGGGGCCGCTGGCAGCCATCGTGCACGCGGCGTCCGGCGACAGTTCGCCCACCATCTCCATTCCGCTCTGGGTGATGGTCATCGGCGCCTTCGGCATTTCACTGGGGCTGGTCCTGTTCGGCCCCAAGCTGGTGCGCATGGTCGGCGAGCAGATCACCAAGCTCAATCCGATGCGCGCATTCTGCGTGGCGCTGTCGGCCGCCATTACGGTCATCGTCGCCTCGTGGTTCGGCCTTCCGGTCAGTTCCACCCATATCGCCGTCGGCGCCATCTTCGGCGTCGGCTTCTTTCGCGAGTGGTACACCGCCAATTCCCGGCGCCGGCGCGCCTATCTGGAGCGCAAGGTCGAACGGCTGCGCGCGGAACGCCAAATGTCAACATCCGTCGAAATCGTAGAGGAAGCAGAGAGCGGCGATCTCGAATCGGACGGCCCGCCGATCTCGCGCGAGGAAGTCAACAGGCGCAAGCTGGTCCGCCGGGCCCATGTCACCACCATCGTGACGGCCTGGGTGACGACGGTGCCCGCCGCCGCCTTGCTGGCGGCCGCGATCTTCCTGCTGCTCGACGCGCTGGCCTGAGCCGATTCGCCTCATCCTGCCAAGAACGGCCTCCTTGCCGCGGCGACAGGTGAGTCGATCCGGCTAACCGATTCAAGAGCAACCCGGCCGGATTTCGGCTCTCGCGTCATGATCTATTCTCCCCGCTATCCACATTCATGCCCACAAGATGTTGGGGTCATAAAACTTACAGAAACGAGTTCTTGACGGCCGGTGGCGAGTCGCCTTTTATGAGCCATGCGTCCCTGTAGCGGACGCGGCCGGAAAGTTTTGAGCCCGGCCGTTATTCCCAGATTTGTTGGTATTGTTACGTGGTCTGGCCGCCTGCCGCGACGGCTGGGGACTGCGCTTCGCGCGTTGGTCCGAGGAAGCGGTCTGTCGTCTTTTCCGGGTGGCGTAAACGAGCTGTTAACACTATATTTAGTGTTTGCGCAGATCATCGCCACTAGATAATGTGAAGGTCTGGCGACAATGAATCGTCGCCGGGAATCACAGTCAGGCGTCAGAATGGGGCCCGCGACGGGCGCTCGGAGCAAGGGAAAGGCCGGAAGGCCGCGTTCCTGCGCAACGATCGCTTTGCGGTGAATGGAGAGCCGGTTTTGAGGGAAGCCGGCAAGCGGCGGACAGGTGTCAGGAGGCTTCAAGAGGCGAGATGCCGAGGAAGCCGGAATGCACTATATATATAGGGACTTAGGGACAAGCAGATGCGCATCGAACGTCGTTTCACCAAAGCCGGTCAGTCGGCCTATGCGGAGATCGAATTCCGCAAGGCGACCAGCGAAATCAAGAATCCGGACGGCTCGGTCGTGTTCCGCGCCGCCGACATCGACGTGCCGGCCCAGTTCTCTCAGGTGGCCGCCGACATCCTCGCCCAGAAGTACTTCCGCAAGGCAGGCGTGCCCTCGCGCCTGAAGAAGGTCGAGGAGAACGACGTCCCATCCTTCCTGTGGCGCTCGGTCGCCGACGAGAAGGCGCTCGCCGAACTGCCCGAGAACACGCGCTACGGCTCCGAGAGCGACGCGCGCCAGGTTTTCACCCGGCTCGCCGGCACCTGGACCTACTGGGGCTGGAAGGGTGGCTATTTCGCCTCGGAGGAGGATGCGCAGGCGTTCATGGACGAGTTGTCGTTCATGCTCGCGACGCAGCGCGTCGCGCCGAATTCCCCGCAGTGGTTCAATACCGGCCTGCACTGGGCCTACGGCATCGACGGTCCCGGCCAGGGCCACTATTACGTCGATCCGTTCACCGGCAAGCTGACCAAGTCCGCATCGGCCTACGAGCATCCGCAGCCGCACGCCTGCTTCATCCAGTCCGTGGGTGACGACCTCGTCAACGAAGGCGGCATCATGGATTTGTGGGTGCGCGAGGCGCGCCTGTTCAAATACGGCTCGGGCACCGGCTCCAACTTCTCGATGCTGCGCGGCGAAGGCGAGAAGCTTTCGGGCGGCGGCAAGTCGTCGGGCCTGATGAGCTTCCTCAAGATCGGCGACCGCGCCGCCGGCGCCATCAAGTCGGGCGGTACGACGCGCCGCGCCGCCAAGATGGTGGTGGTCGACGCCGACCATCCCGACATCGAGGCCTATATCGACTGGAAGGTGAACGAAGAGCAGAAGGTCGCCTCGCTGGTGACCGGCTCCAAGATCGTCAAGCAGCACATGACGGCCATCATGAAGGCCTGCGTCAACTGCGAGGCGGACAATGGCGACTGCTTCGACCCAGCCAAGAACCCGGCGCTGAAGCGCGAGATTCGCGCCGCCAAGAAGAATTCGGTGCCCGAGAACTACATCAAGCGCGTCATCCAGTTCGCGCGTCAGGGCTACACCCAGATCGAGTTCAAGACCTACGACACCGACTGGGACTCCGAGGCCTACCTGACCGTCTCCGGCCAGAACTCCAACAACTCCGTCTCCATCAAGGACGACTTCCTGCGCGCCGTCGAGAACGACGGAGACTGGAACCTGATCCGCCGCATCGACGGCAAGGTCCACAAGACGATGAAGGCCCGCGACCTGTGGGAGAAGATCGGTTATGCCGCGTGGGCGTCCGCCGATCCGGGCCTGCACTTCAACTCGACGATGAACGACTGGCACACCTGCGTGTCGGCCGGCGCCATCCGCGCGTCGAATCCGTGCTCGGAATACATGTTCCTCGACGACACGGCGTGTAACCTCGCCTCGATCAACCTTCTGCCCTATCGCAACGCCAACGGCACGATCGACATCGAGGCGTACGAGCACACCGCCCGCCTGTGGACCATCGTGCTGGAAATCTCCGTCATGATGGCGCAGTTCCCGTCGTGGAAGATCGCCAAGCTCTCCTACGAGTACCGCACGCTCGGCCTCGGCTTCGCCAATATCGGCGGCCTGCTGATGACCTCGGGAATTCCGTACGACTCCGACGAGGGTCGCGCCATTTGCGCCGCGCTCACCGCGATCATGACCGGCGTGGCCTATGCGACCTCGGCAGAGATGGCGGCCGAACTCGGCGCCTTCCCCGAATACCCGGCCAATGCCCCGCACATGCTGCGCGTGATGCGCAACCATCGCCGCGCGGCCTACGGCGAGGCGGACGGCTACGAGAAGCTGTCGGTGAACCCGGTTCCGATTGACGCCTCGCATCTCAAGCAGTCCGAGCTGGCCGAGCATGCCCGCGCCGCCTGGGACAAGGCGCTCGACCTCGGCGCGGAGTACGGCTACCGCAATGCGCAGGCCACCGTGATCGCGCCGACCGGGACGATCGGCCTGGTCATGGACTGCGACACAACCGGCATCGAGCCCGACTTCGCGCTGGTGAAGTTCAAGAAGCTGGCCGGCGGCGGCTACTTCAAGATCATCAACCGCGCCGTGCCCGAGGCGCTGCGCACGCTGGGCTATTCGGAAGCGCAGATCGCCGAGATCGAGGCCTATGCCGTCGGCCATGGCAATTTGAATCAGGCGCCGGGCGTAAACATCTCGACGCTGAAGGCAAAGGGCTTCACCGACGAGAAAGTGGCGGCGCTCAACGCCGCGCTCGGCTCGGCATTCGACATCAAGTTCGTGTTCAACCAGTGGACGCTTGGCGCTGACTGGCTGAAGGAAAAGTTCGGCTTCACCGAGGAGCAGCTCAACGACTTCTCGTTCGAACTTCTGCCGGCGCTGGGCTTCGCGAAGAAGGACATCGAGGCCGCCAACGTCCATGTCTGCGGCGCGATGACGCTCGAGGGCGCGCCCTTCCTCAAGGACGAGCACCTGCCCGTCTTCGACTGCGCAAATCCGTGCGGCAAGATCGGCAAGCGCTATTTGTCGGTCGAGAGCCACATCCGCATGATGGCGGCGGCACAGCCTTTCATCTCGGGCGCCATCTCCAAGACGATCAACATGCCCAACGAGGCGACCGTCGAGGACTGCAAGGAAGCCTACATGCTGTCGTGGAAGCTGGCCCTGAAGGCCAACGCGCTCTACCGCGACGGCTCGAAGCTCAGCCAGCCGCTCAATGCCTCGCTCATCGCCGACGAGGATGAGGACGAGGAAGATGCGGTCGAGGCGCTGGTGGCAGCGCCGGCCGCAGCCAAGGCTGTCGCGGTGACTGAGAAGATCATCGAGAAGATCATAGAGCGCGAGGTGCGTTCGCTGCGCGAGAAGCTGCCCAACCGGCGCAAGGGCTACACGCAGAAGGCCGTGGTCGGCGGCCACAAGGTGTACCTGCGCACCGGCGAGTTCGATGACGGGCGGCTGGGCGAGATCTTCATCGACATGCACAAGGAGGGCGCCGCCTTCCGTGCGATGATGAACAACTTCGCCATCGCCATCTCGCTCGGCCTGCAATATGGCGTGCCGCTCGAGGAATATGTCGAGGCCTTCACCTTCACCAAGTTCGAGCCGGCCGGCATGGTACAGGGCAACGACGCGATCAAGAACGCGACGTCGATCCTCGACTATGTCTTCCGCGAGCTGGCGATCTCCTACATTGCCCGCCACGACCTCGCCCATGTCGACACGTCGGACTTCTCCAACACGGCGCTGGGCAAGGGCATCAACGAAGGCAAGGCGCTGCCCTTCTCCAAGGGCCTGACGCGCGGCGCCTCGCCGCTCAAGGTCGTCACCGGCTCGGCCGGCGGCGGCAGCGAGCCAAGGGGCCAGTCCGGCGGAGGCTCGGGCGGCTCGACCCCTGCCCGTGCGGCGCCGGTCGCCTCATCCAACTCCAACGTTCGCGCCATCGCCACCGGCGCGACGGTGACGGCGCTCAAGCCGCTGTCCTCCGAGGCCGAGCCAGCAACCGCCTTCAAGCGCGACTATGAGGAGCGGGCGAAGGAACTGGTAGAGGACGACGACGCCATGTCGAGCGAGCTGGAATCGGCACTCGCCTCGGCGCTGTTCACCGATGCCGCCGCCAGGCAGGCTTCCGACGCCAAGGCGGATGCGAAGGCGCTCGCCGCCGAACGCCGCCAGCAATCGCTGATGCAGGGCTATACCGGCAACTCCTGCACCGAGTGCCAGAACTTCACAATGGTGAGGAACGGCACCTGCGAGAAATGCGACACGTGCGGGTCGACGAGCGGGTGCTCGTGATTTCGCAGTGAAATCAATAAGTTGATATTTCGGCTCGGTCGCAAGATCGGGCCGAATGCACAAGGGAACATCGCTGACCGGACCTCGCTTCGCCAGGCTACCTCTCCAAAAAGTGGAGCAGGGACACCGGCATCGACGCTCCTGCAACATCGACAGCGGCGTTTGGCCAAGGCGTCTACGCGAAGCCCTACCCCTCGCCCCTCGAAATCTTCACCAGCGCTCCGATCAGCCCCAGAAGACAGGCCGCGATCGCCACGTACTGGATCGTGCGCAGCGCCGTGCTCGGTGCCTCGTCGGCCGAAAAGATCAGGAATGCCATCAGCACCAGCCCGACCGCACTGACGATGGCCGACCGCTTCGCGCCCATGAAACCCCTCCCCCGTTGCTACGGGCAAAGTGGAGCCGGCAGGTTGCGCAAAGTCAAGTACGGGCCGATATCGGCGTACAGAGCCGCGGCTTTCTCCGGTTGCCCCAGACAAACAGCAGGAAAACAGGAAATACGGCCAAGGCCTTGAAATGATGGCGCGAGTGACGGGGCTCGAACCCGCGACCTCCGGCGTGACAGGCCGGCACTCTAACCGACTGAGCTACACCCGCGCATCGGGGCTTCGCGTTCCGCGACGCCCGTTGTGGGGCGTGAATTAAGCGGTTCTCCCACCGGTGTCAAGCAGCGTAACGGGCGAAAATCACACAGTCGTGCAATGGTTTGCAGCGTGCCCCCCTACCCGCGCTTCGGAGGGCGCAATGGGGTGAAATCGCTTGCGAAAAACGGGGCAAGCGCTTAAACGTGCCGCCCGGCGGGCGATTAGCTCAGTTGGTAGAGCGCCTCGTTTACACCGAGGATGTCGGCGGTTCGAGTCCGTCATCGCCCACCATTTTCCTTATCTCACGGCAGTTCGCTTTGCTCACGCCTCCGACGGGCGGGCGAAAGCCCGGGCCGCGGTCGCGGCCTTGTTCCGGTTCGCGGATTCTCCACTCACCTCCACCATTTTCCATACCTCACGGCTATTCGCATTGCTCACGCCTCCGATGGGGTGGGCGAAACCGCTGTTGCCGCCGGTTCCAGGGGCGCATATTCGGCGGTCTTCCGTCGGGACGAAATTGCCGTCGTGTATCGCGCTTTCCCGACCGGCAGCCAGACGATACGCTCGACAAGTGACCGCCGAAATCACGGCACGCTATTGAGCACCACCTTCGTCGTCGCGATGCAATTCGAATATCCGAGGAGAGACAGCGGACCACCGGAAGCATCGATGCAAGAACGAACTTCAATTCGTTGTCGGATTTTGGCCGGGCCGTTCGTCCTTTGAACATCGGTCGGCGAAAGGCCGTTCGTCAGGAAGACCAACCGCAGGGAGGTACCCATGCCCAGCACGATACGACTGCACCGCGTTATCGCCACCAAGCCTGAGAAGGTCTATCGCGCGTTCCTCGAACCGGACGCGGTCGCGAGCTGGCTCCCGCCATACGGGTTCCTCTGCACCGTTCACGAGCTGGATGCCAAGGTCGGCGGCAAACACCGCATGTCGTTTCGCAACTTCACGACCGGCGGCGGCCATTCCTTCGGCGGCACCTACCTCGAACTCGTCCCGGGCGAACGGCTTGTCTACACCGACAGGTTCGACGATCCCAATCTGCCCGGCGAGATGAAGGTGACGGTGGTGTTGAAGGCCGTATCCGTCGGCACCGAGGTGAGCATCGAGCAGGAGGGTGTGCCTGACGTGATCCCCGCCGAAGCCTGCTATCTCGGCTGGCAGGATTCCCTGCACAAGCTCGCAAAGCTCGTCGAGCCCGAGATCAACCAGTAGGGGGAGCGGCTGCCGCCGTTCTCGCAGGACACCAAGCGTTGCGGGTCCGGAAGCGCGCAATCCTGAAGCGGGCAAGGTGCAGGCATCGGAAGGGTCGTTCATGACCCTGCCGATGCCGGTGACTTTGAGTCCGTTCAGCCGTATCTCGTTTGCATCCGGATCGAATCGACGGGATGGCACTCATCGTGCTCGACGGAAGCGATGGAAGACACCTCGCCCAACTCCTCCAGCAACTTCAATCGCGCGCGGTTGAGCCTGCTCTTGATCGTTCCCATCGCGCAGCCGCAAATACCCGCCGCTTCTTCATAGGAAACGCCCAACACGCCGATCAGAACCAGCACTTCGCGTTGCTGCTCGGGCAGGCGCTGGATCGCCCGCGCGATCTCGCGGCCTCGGGCCGACCATTCCTGCGTCGGGTCTGACGCGGGCCGCAGCGAAACGCATTCGGCCGCGCCCGGCGCTTCGCGCGTTTCGATCCTGATCTTGGTGTAGAAGGCATTGCGCATGATCGTGAACAACCACGACCTCATGCTGCTGCCGGCCCGAAACTGGTGGATGCTCGACAAGGCACGCGTCAACGTCTCCTGGACGAGATCATCCGCCTCGCCCGGATCGCGATAGAACGTTCTGGCGAACGCGCGCAGAGCCGGAATAAGCCTAACGATCTCCGACTGCGAGGCAGTGGATTCATGATCTTTCGATCCCGGCACGGGGGCTGGCCTCCTGGTCAATGCGCTGGCACGCCCCAAGACCCAACTCGCACAATGCGCGCTTCATCAGGAAGTTCCGGCTCTCGCTAGATTTCGGCCGTCGTGTGCCGACTTGTGCGAAGTCGCCGTCGGCCCATGGCGCCACGCCAAAGGAACCATGATGGGTCGCGCGTGTTCAAGCAGAAGCAGAGGAGACATTCTGTGTCGACGAGAGCGATCTGGAAGGGACATCTCGCCATTGGAGAGCTTTCCTGCGCGATCGCGCTGTACGCGGCCGCGACGACATCGGAGCGAATTTCCTTTCACATCGTCAATCGCAAGACCGGCAACCGGGTCCGGCGGGACTATGTCGACGAACAGACCGGCAAGCCGGTCGCGCGCGACGATCAGGTCAAAGGTTATGAGACGGCCAAGAACCGCTATGTGATCCTCGAAGCTGAGGAGATCGCGGGCGTCGTTCCGGAAGGCGACAAATCGCTGGCGGTGGAAACCTTCATCCCCATGGCCGCGGTGGATAGCGCATATTTCGACAAACCATACTTCGTGGCGCCCGCCGACGATGGCGCGGAAGGCGTGTTCGCAGTCATTCGCGAAGGCATGCGCAAGAAGGCAGTGGCCGCACTTGCCAGGGCGGTGCTGTTCCGGCGCGTGCGAACCGTGCTGGTCCGGCCAAGCGGGCGAGGTCTGCTCGCGCACACGCTCAGCTTCGACTACGAGGTGCTGCCGGCTGAGGACGCGTTTGCAGACATGCGCGACATCCGCATCAAGGGCGAAATGCTCGATCTCGCCAGGCACATCATCGACACGAAGCGCGGCGAGTTCGACCCTTCGGCGTTTAACGACCGCTACGATGCCGCACTTGCCGAACTGGTGAAGGCCAAGGCCGAGGGTCGCGACATCGAGATGCCGAAGGCAAAGCCCGAAGGCAAGGTGATCGATCTTATGCAGGCGCTGCGCGACAGCGCGGCGGCAGCCGGCAAGGCCAAGAAGCCCGCGGCGAAGTCGGCGCCAAAACGCAAGGCTGGCTGACGCCATGGCGCTCGATACCTATCGGCAGAAGCGCGACTTCAAGAGAACGCCGGAGCCGAGCGGGCGCAGCCGCCGCAAGGCAAAGGCGACAGGCGATAGCTTCGTCATCCATAAGCACGATGCGCGCCGGCTGCACTACGATTTGCGGCTGGAGATGGACGGCGTCCTGAAGAGCTGGGCGGTAACGCGGGGGCCGAGCCTCGTCCCCTCCGAAAAGCGTCTGGCCGTCCATGTCGAGGATCACCCGCTCGACTATGGCGACTTCGAGGGCACGATCCCCAAGGGCGAATATGGCGGCGGGACCGTCATCGTCTGGGATCGCGGCACGTGGAAGCCGGTTGGTGACGCGAGGAAGGGATTGGCCAAGGGCCATCTCGAATTCGAGCTTGCCGGCGAAAGGCACGACAACTGGTTGCTGATAAAGGGTGACGACGAACATGCCCGTTCGGAGGGCGATCCCGATGTCCTGGATGAAAGACCCGAATCGGCGAAGACCGGCCGCAACCTGAAAGACGTGGCGGGCGAGGAGCCCGGATGGTCCTCGAAGACGGGAAGGATTGAGAAGAAGAAAGAACCGGACGTGCCGAAGGGCGCGAAGAAAGCGGCAATGCCTGATTTCATCGCACCGCAACTCGCCACGCTGAAGCCGCAGGCGCCGAACGGCAAGGGATGGGTGCACGAGATCAAGTTCGACGGCTACCGGCTTCAGGCGAGGCTGGCAGCCGGCAAGGTCGAGTTGCTCACCCGCAGCGGCCTCGACTGGACGAGCAGGTTCGGCCACGCGGTGCCCAAAGCTCTAGCGGGCCTACCTGCCAGGCAGGCAATCATCGACGGCGAACTGGTGGTGGAAGGTGCGGGCGGCGCATCCGACTTTTCAGCGCTTCAGGCCGATCTCAGCGAAGGGCGTACAGATCGCTTCGTGTTCTTCGCCTTCGACCTTCTCCATCTCGACGGCAACGACATGCGCGCTGCCGGCCTGCTCGACCGGAAGGCCACGCTGGAGCAACTGCTGAAAGATGCCCCCGATGCGCTTCGATACAGCGACCATTTCGAGGAGGATGGCGAGATCGTGCTGCGGCACGCCTGCCGACTGAGCCTTGAAGGAGTGGTGTCCAAGCGCGCCAACGGGGTGTACCGTTCTGGGCGCGGCAAGGACTGGATCAAAGCGAAATGCGAC
>Ga0307505_10002668_pt1 | contig 12119 bp, 7 predicted proteins | sample 23_S_MG_FD_202183 | JGI IMG/M metagenome (GOLD analysis project Ga0307505, IMG submission 202183) | Soil microbial communities from Populus trichocarpa stands in riparian zone in the Pacific Northwest, United States - 23_S | ecosystem: Environmental > Terrestrial > Soil > Riparian zone > Trees...
CCCGCGAGACGCCCGCTTCGGTAGCGACGTCCTTGACGGTCGCTCGCCGCCGCCGACCCCCAGTGCTCTCCACGGTTCCATCGTATGTGCACGAGCACATACTTTGACCTCAGTGTTGACAAGGATTCTCGCAATCCTTAGTGTGTACACGTTCACAGAAACTCAGCGTCGAGAACTCACGCTCAGGTCTGTGCACGTTCACAGATCTGAGGAGAACATGACGGCCCCCGCCCGCCCCTTCGAGCACCACGGCATCGCGTTCGGCTGCGACTACAACCCCGAGCAGTGGACTCCGGACGTGTGGGACGAGGACATCCGCCTCATGGGCGAAGCCGGCGTCGACCTCGTTGCGATCAACATCTTCGGGTGGTCGCACATCGAGCCGCGCGAGGGGCAATACGACTTCCGAGCCCTCGACGACATCCTCGGACGCCTGCATGCCGCCGGCATCCGGGTCAACCTCGGCACCGGCACGGCCTCGCCGCCAGCATGGCTGACGCGGAAGCATCCGGAGATCCTGCCGATGGCGGAGGACGGCACGCGTCGCTACCCGGGCGGCCGGCAGGCCTGGTGCCCCAGTTCACCGGTCTTCCGTGCTGCCGCGCTGCGGCTGGTGGATGCCGTGGCCCGCCGCTACGGCGATCACCCGGCCGTCGCGCTCTGGCACGTCTCCAACGAACTCGGCTGCCACAACGCCCTCTGCTACTGCGAAGAGAGCGCGACCGCCTTCCGGCGCTGGCTCGCGGCGAAGTACGAGACGCTCGACGCACTCAACACGGCATGGGGGACGGCGTTCTGGAGCCAGACCTACGGCGATTGGGACGAGATCCTGCCGCCGCGGGCGACGATCTCCACCCGCAACCCCGGTCAGTCCCTCGACTTCCATCGCTTCAGCTCTGACGAAGTGCTGTCGCACTACCGTGCCGAGGCCGATGTGCTCCGCCCGCTCAGCGCGGCGCCGATCACCACGAACTTCATGGTCACCGCGCACATCGAGAACCTCGACTACTGGTCGTGGGCGGGCGAGACGGACATCATCGCGAACGACCACTACCTCGACCACCGCCTCGCCGAGCCGACCGCGGAGCTCGCCTTCGCGGCCGACCTCTCGCGCGGACTGGGCGGGGGAGCGCCGTGGATCCTCATGGAGCACTCCACGGGCGCGGTCAACTGGCAGCCGCTGAACAGGCCGAAGGCGCCGGGCGAGATCATCCGGAACTCGCTCACGCATGTCGCGCGGGGGGCCGACGGCGTGTGCTTCTTCCAGTGGCGCGCCTCGGTGCAGGGCAGCGAGAAGTTCCACTCCGCGATGCTCCCGCACGCGGGGACCGACTCGGCCGTATGGCGTGAGGTCGTCGAGCTCGGCGAGATCGTCGACCGCATCGGCGAGCTCGCCGGCACCCGGGTCGAGGCGCAAGCCGCCCTCGTCTTCTCGTGGGAATCGTGGTGGGCCACCGAGACCGAGTCCCGGCCCAGCCAGATGCTCGGCTATCTCGACCAGATCCACGCCGCGTACGCTGCGCTGCACACGCTCGGCCTGACCGTCGACATCGTCGCGCCCGGCGCCGATCTCTCGTCGTACGAGCTCGTGGTCGTGCCGGGGCTGCATCTGATCCGCGCCGAAGATGCCGCCGTCCTCACCGACTGGATCGCCGCGGGCGGCACTGCGGTGGTCACCTTCTACACCGGCACCGTCGATCAGGACGATCGCGTGTGGACCGGCGGCTACACCGGACCCCTGCGTGACGCTCTCGGCATCCGCGTGGAGGAGTTCGCGCCCGTCGCGGCCGGTGAGAGCTTGCGGCTCAGTGACGGTTCGAGGTCGGCGATGTGGTCGGAGCGGTCACGCGTCACCACCGCCGAGGTCGAGGCATCCTTCGTCGACGGACCCTCGGCGGGAAGTCCCGCGATCACCCGCAACGCGTGGGGTGCCGGCAGCGCGTGGTATGTCGCGACCCTCCTCGAGCCCGAGGCGTTCCGCGGGCTGCTCGGACGGGTCGCCGCGGAGGCCGGGGTTCGCCCGGCAGCCGTCGTGCGCGGCGGCGACGGCGCGCTCGAAGTCGTGCGTCGTCGTGGATCGGATGCCTCGTACCTGTTCGTCGTCAACCACGGCGACACCGTGGCCGTGGCAGAGGCCTCCGGATTCGAGCTCATCACCGGGGCGACGGGAGCCGGCGACATCGAGGTTCCGGGCGGAGCGGTGCGCATCATCAGAGAGGAGGCGGCCACATGACCGCCACAGAGGCCCTCGTGACGAGAGCGGGACGTGGGGAGCGTCCGGCGAAGCCCCCTCGGCGTCCGACCCCGCACAAGGGCGCGATCGCGATCTTCGCGGGTCCGTTCGGCGTGCTCTTCCTGCTCTTCTATCTGATCCCGATCGGGTACGCGGTGTGGCAGTCGCTGCTGGTCGTCCAGCGCGACGGCACGTACGGCGCACCGGAGCAGGTGTTCGGCGGCTTGGCGCAGTATGCGCTCGTGTTCCAGAACGCTCCGTTCTGGGAATCGGTCGGCCGGGTTCTGCTCTTCGGCGTCGTGCAGGTGCCGATCATGCTCGGACTCGCGCTCCTGTTCGCCCTGCTGCTCGATTCGCCGGTGCTCAAGGGCAAGAAGTTCTTCCGCCTGGCGTTCTTCGCGCCGTACGCGGTGCCCGGCGTCATCGCGGCCATCATGTGGGGCTTCCTCTACTCGCCCAATCTGTCGCCTTTCACGGATGTCACGAGGACCATCGACTTCCTGTCGCCCGAACTCGTGCTGTGGTCGATCGCGAACGTCGTGACGTGGGTGTTCGTCGGCTACAACATGCTGATCATCTACTCGGCACTCCTCGCGATCCCGTCCGAGGTCTATGAGGCGGCACGTCTCGACGGGGCCGGGCAGGTCCGCATCGCGTGGTCGATCAAGATCCCGATGGTCGCCCCGGCCCTCGTCCTCACCGCGGTGTTCTCGATCATCGGCACCCTCCAACTCCTCGCCGAGCCGCAGGTGTTCCGTTCGTTCAGCGCGGCCGTGTCGAGCACCTACACCCCGAACATGACGATCTACGCGACGAGCTCGATCCCCAACACGCAGCTGGCCGCGGCCTTCTCCGTCGTGCTCGCACTCGCGACCTTCGCGCTGTCGTTCACGTTCTTGAAGATCACGCAGCGAAAGGCAGCGCAATGAGCCTGCTCACCCGCACCGCCGGCGCGACCGCCGACGACCTGAAGCCGTCGCGGGGTCCGCGCGAGAGCATCCTGTCGCGCGGCGCCGCCCTCGTCGTCATGGGCGTCTTCACGCTCTACTTCCTCGTGCCGATCTGGTGGCTGTTCATCGCCTCGACAAAGGATCGGGGCGATCTTCTCACCACGAACGCGCTGTGGTTCTCGGACTGGAACTTCTTCGCGAACGTCGGCGACCTGTTCGCCTACAACGACGGCGTCTACCTCCGCTGGCTCGTCAACAGCCTCGGCTATGCGGGAATCGGCGCCCTGCTGGCGACCGTGGTCGCGGGGATGTGCGGCTACGCCTTGGCGAAGTACCGGTTCCGCGGTCGTGAGGCCTTCTTCAACGTCGTGCTCGGGGGAGTGCTCGTGCCCGCCACCGCGCTCGCGCTGCCGCTGTTCCTGCTGTTCAGCCAGGTGAACCTGACGAACACGTTCTGGGCGGTGCTCCTGCCGAGCATCGTCAGCCCGTTCGGTGTCTACCTCAGCCGCATCTATGCGGCGGCGAGCGTGCCCGACGAGCTCATCGAGGCCGGCCGCATCGACGGCGCCGGCGAGGTGCGCACGTTCTTCACGATCTCGATGCGGCTCATGACACCCGCCCTGATCACGGTGTTCTTGTTCCAGTTCGTCTCGATCTGGAACAACTTCTTCCTGCCGCTCATCATGCTGCGCAGTCAGGAGCTGTTCCCCGTCACCTACGGCCTCTACTCGTGGAACACGCAGCTGAACCAGATCCCCGAGCTGCGAACCTACGTCCTCGTCGGCTCGTTCCTCTCGATCGTCCCGCTCATCGTCGCATTCCTCTTGCTTCAGCGCTTCTGGCGCGGCGGCCTCGGCACCGGGTCCGTGAAGTGAGCTCCCGCCATCGGGTCTCCTGCCCGGCGGCATCCCTGTAAGTCCCGCATCACCCGATCAGTAAGGAAGATCATGCAGCACACCAAGAGGGCAGTCGTCACAGCGGTCGCACTGCTCAGCGCCTTCGCGCTCGCCGGATGCGCCGGCGGCGGAAGCACCGACGGCGGCGGCGCGGAGGCCGCAGCCTGCGCGCCGTCCGACGGCGACGTGACACTCGAGTTCACGTCGTGGATCCCGGGCATCGAAGACGTCGTCGCGACGTGGAACGATGAGAACCCCGGCATCCAGGTCGAGGTCCAGACCGGCCCGAACGGCAACGGCGGAACCTACCAGAGCTTCTTCAGCCAGCTCGCGGCGGGCAACGCGCCGGACCTCGGCCAGATCGAGTACGACGCACTGTCGAGCTTCCGCGTGCAGGACGGCCTCGAGAATCTCGCCGCGTGCGAGGACGTCGTCGCCGCCGAGTCGGAGTTCATCCCGTGGACGTGGGGCCAGGTCACCCTCGGCACCGAGGACGGCGTCTACGGCGTGCCGCAGGACTCCGGTCCGATGGCGCTCTTCTACCGCTCCGACCTCTTCGAGCAGAACGGCATCGAGGTTCCCACGACGTGGGACGAGTACAAGGCCGCCGCCGTCGCCGTGCGCGAGGCCGGTGGATACATCACCAACTTCTCCACCGCCGACATCAACCAGTTCGCGGGCTTCGTGTGGCAGGCCAACGGTGACTGGTTCACCAATGGCGGCGACGAGTGGACCGTCGACCTGACCGGCGAGCAGTCGGCCACGGTCGCCGAGTACTGGCAGGAGCTCCTCGACGAGGACCTCGTGGCCACCTACCCGGCGTGGACCGAGGAGTGGAACAACGCGTACAACTCGGGTGAGGTCTGGACCTGGAACTCCGCCGTGTGGGGCGCCAACTCGATCTCGTCGGGCGCACCCGACACCGCCGGCAACTGGTCGGTCGCACCGTCTCCGCAGTGGACGGCCGGCGGCACCAGCTCCGGCAACTGGGGAGGCTCGTCCGTGGCCGTGTTCAAGGGCACGGAGCACCTCTACGAGGCCACGAAGTTCGCGCTGTGGCTGAACACCTCCGACGCGGCGCTGACCGCGCTCAACGAGTCGGCGAACATCTACCCCGCCACGACCGCGGGCCTCGACCTGCCGTCGCTGCAGGAGGGCGTCGAGTTCTACGGGGGCCAGAAGATCTACGACGTGTTCGCTGACGCGGCCGGCCAGGTCAATCCGGACTTCGTATGGGGCCCGACCATGACGCAGACCTACGCGGACGTCTCGGACGGCTTCCAGAAGGCCGTCACGGGCCAGGGCACCTTGCTCGAGGCGCTCGAAGCGGCGCAGGAATCGACGATCGCGACCCTCAAGGCGCAGTCGATCCCGGTCGCGGAGTAGAGTCCCCGCGTGATCCATCACCTCCGCGCCGCGGGAGTCGGCCTCGTGCTCGACTCCCGCGGTGCGGGCGTTCCCGTTGTGGTCCACTGGGGCCGCGACCTCGGCGCTGTCGGCTCCGCGGACCTCGAAGCGCTGGCAGACGCCGTCGTCCCGGCGATTCCGCCGAGTTCGATCGACGCTCCACTGCGGTTCTCGCTGCTGCCGTCGCTCGGGAACGGGTGGTCGGGACAGCCCGCGGTCGTGGTCGAGGGCGCGCGCACGGCGCCGCGGCAGGTCGAGACCTCACGTGACGGCGACGTCGTGACGACCGTGAACGCGATTCGGGATGCCGTCATCACGACGCGAGTGGAGCTGACGGCGCAGGGTGTGCTCCTGCTCTCCCACACGATCCGCAATGACGGCGACGCGCCCGTCGGGCTCCTGTCGACCGACGTCCTCCTGCCCATACCCGATCGTGCCCGCGAGGTGCTCGACTTCTCCGGCCGCTGGGCGGGGGAGCGTCGTCCGCAGCGCGTCCGGCCGGGTCAGGGCGTCTGGCTCCGCGAGACGCGACACGGCCGCGGAGGCCACGACGCCCCGTTCCTCATGGTCGCCGGAACCGAGGGTTTCGACTTCGGGTCGGGCGAGGTCTGGGCGACGCACGTCGCCTGGAGCGGTGACGTCCGCCAGTGGTTCGAGCGGTCCGATCTCGGACTGGTGGTGCTCGGTGCCGGAGAACGCCACGCACCCACGACGCTGGCCCCCGGCGAGGCGCACACCTCGCCGACCGTGGTCGCGACCTGGTCGGACTCCGGCTTCGATGGACTGTCCGATCGACTGCACCCGTGGGTGCGGTCCTGGTCGACGATCCGCCGTCCGCGGCCGCTCACGCTGAACACGTGGGAGGCCGTCTACTTCGACCATTCGCTCGAGCGGCTCCAACCCCTCGTCGAGCGTGCCGCCGAGGTCGGCGTCGAGCGCTTCGTGCTCGACGACGGCTGGTTCGTCGGCCGCACCGACGATCGTCGTGCGCTCGGCGACTGGATCGTCGACCCCGTGCGCTGGCCCGACGGTCTCGGCCCGCTCGCCGAGCGCGTGAACGCCGCGGGGATGGAGTTCGGGCTGTGGGTCGAGCCCGAGATGGTCAGCCTCGACTCCGACCTCGCGCGGAGGCATCCCGAGTGGCTCCTCACGTCGCCCGACTCGGTGACGTGGCGCTGGCAGCACGTGCTCGACCTCTCGCTGCCCGAGGTCGGGCAGCACCTGTTCGAACGTCTCGACGCACTGCTCTGCGAGCATCCGATCGCGTATCTCAAGTGGGATCACAACCGTGATCTGCTGGTCGAGGCATCCCGACCCCAGGTCCTCGGGCTGTACCGTCTGCTCGACCGGCTGCGCGCCGCGCACCCCGCCGTCGAGATCGAGTCGTGCGCGTCGGGAGGCGGGCGCATCGACCTCGAGATCCTGCGCCGCGTCGACCGCGTGTGGCCCAGCGACACCAACGACCCGCTCGTGCGCCAGTCGATCCAGCGATGGACGGGCATCCTCATCCCGCCGGAGTACCTCGGCTCGCACGTGGGCGACGCCCGCGCGCACACGACGGGCCGCGTCGCCGGGCTGGGCTTCCGGCTCGCGACCGCGCTGTTCGGGCACGCGGGCATCGAGTCCGATCTGACCCGCGTGCCGCCGGACGACCTCGACGCGCTGCGGGACTGGACCGCTGTCTACCGCGCTCACCGAGGCCTGCTGCACTCCGGGCGTGTGGTGCGAGCGGATGCCGTGGACGACGCCGTGCTCGTCCACGGGGTGGTCGCTCCCGACCTGTCCCAGGCGCTGTTCTCCTACGCGGTGGTGGGCGCGACGGACGCCGCACTTCCGGCGCCACTGCGCCCGACCGGTCTCGACCCGGCGCGGCGATATCGCGTGCATGCCCTGGAGGTCGGGGCATCGCCGGCTGCGTTGCAGGATTCCCCACCCCGCTGGCTCGCCGCGGGGGTGACGCTCCCCGGCGCCGCGCTCATGGGGGTCGGCCTGCCGATGCCGCTCCTGACTCCCGGCAGCGCGGTGGTCCTCGGCCTGGAGGCCGTGCCGGACTGAATCGCGGTGCTCTCGACGATCCGCGCCCCGCGGAATCAGGACCGTGCCGCCCGCCTGACCTGCTCGTAGGCGTTCAGCGCCGCCTTGCGGCTCTCGACCAGGTCGACGAGCGATTCGGGGGGATCGTCCGAGACGTGCTCCGGGGCCCACTGCCGCACGTAGCGGCGGTCGGGGTCGAACTTCCGCGCCTGCAGGTCGGGGTTGAACACGCGGAAGTACGGAGCCGCGTCGGCGCCCGAGCCGGCGACCCACTGCCAGTTGAAGGGGTTGCTGGCGGCATCCGCGTCGACGAGCGTGTCCCAGAACCACTGCTCACCGCGCCGCCAGTCGATGAGCAGGTTCTTGACGAGGAAGGATGCCGCCACCATCCGCACCCGGTTGTGCATGAAGCCGGTGCGCCACAGCTCGCGCATCCCGGCATCCACGAGGGCGACGCCCGTGCGACCGCGCTGCCACGCCTCGAGCAGATCGGGGTCGGACGCCGGCCAGGGGAATGCGTCGAACTCCGGTCGGAGGTTCCTCGTCGCGAGGTCGGGGAAGCGGAACAGCGTGTGCCACGCGAACTCCCGCCAGCCGAGCTCCGACAGGAAGCGCCCGCCACCGCCCGTCGCGACGGTCTCGTGCCACACCGTGTGCGGACTCAGCTCGCCCCACCGCAGCCGCGGCGAGAGAAGCGAGGTGGCACCTGCGGCAGGCTCGTCGCGCGCCCGGTCGTATGCGCCGAGCTCCTCCGCCAGGAACTCCCGCAGCCGCCGCCGCGCGGCAGGCTCGCCAGGCACCCACGCCTCGCGCAGGCCGCCCGCCCAGTCCGGATCGCGCGGCAGGAGACCCCACTCGTCTAGGTCGTCGGAGGAGAGCGGATGCCGCGGCCCGGCCACGTCGCGCGGTGCGGCGATCGGCGCTCGCGGCGACGGGAGCGCGAGGCACGCGCGCCAGAACGGCGTGAAGACGGAGTAGGGCGTGCCGGCGCCCGTGCTCACGGTCCCCGGCTCGAACAGCAGCGACCCGGCGAACGACGAGGCCTCCACGCCGTCCGCGCGCAGCCCGGCCTTCAGCGCGGCATCGACCTCCCGCTCGGGTCCGCCGTAGCGCCGGTTCCAGAAGACGGCGGATGCCGCGGCATCCGTCACCGCTTCACGCACGACGCGGGCGGCCGGACCCCGGCGCAGCACCAGGGTCGCACCGCGTTCGGCGAGACGCTCCGCCAGCGATGCGAGCGAGTGATGCAGCCACCACCGGGCCGCACCGCCCAGCGCGCGGAAGCCCGGGGACTCCTCGTCGAGCACGTAGAGCGCGACGACCGGCTCGCCGCGGTCGATCGCGGCGCGCAGCGCGGGATTGTCGGCCAGGCGCAGGTCGTCGCGCAGCCACACGATCGTGGGTCGGCTCACCCTCGGATCGTATCGGCGCCGGACCGGCCCCGCGGCAGCGATCCGTTGACGCCGCGGGGCCGGGAGCAGACCCGGCAGGATCAGTCGAGGGCACGGCGTCGAAAGAACTTGCATCAACTTGCACCGCACGCGTAACTTCTTGCGTACACTGAGCGCATGTCGAAGCGTCTCGCCGAAGTAGCGCGCAAGGTCGGGGTCAGTGAAGCGACCGTGAGCCGCGTCCTCAACGACAAGCCCGGAGTGTCGGACTCCACCCGCAAGGCCGTGCTGACCGCCCTCGACGTGCTCGGATACGAGCGGCCCACGAAGCTCCGCGGCGAGCGCGCGCGGCTCGTCGGGCTCGTGCTCCCCGAGCTGCAGAACCCCATCTTCCCCGCCCTCGCCGAGATCATCGGCGGCGGGCTCACCCAGAACGGGTACACGCCCCTGCTGTGCACCCAGCAGAACGCCGGCGGCATCACCGAGTCGGACTACATCGACCTGCTCCTCCAGCAGCAGGTGTCGGGCGTGATCTTCCTCGGCGGCAATTACAGTCAGGCCGACGCGACCCACGACCACTACGCCCGGCTGCGCCAGGTGAACCTCCCGACCGTGCTCGTGAACGCGCGCATCGATGCACTCGACTTCGCGACGGTGTCGACGGACGACGGAGCCGCCGCCGAGCAGGCGATCCTGCACCTGCATCAGCTCGGCCATCGCCGCATCGGGATGCTCCTCGGGCCTGTCGACCACATCCCCTCGCGGCGCAAGCTCGCCGCCGCGCGCCCCCTGCTCGAGCGCCTCGGCGCACCGCTCGACGACGCCCTCGTCGTGCGCGGCCTGTACTCGCTCGAGTCGGGTCAGGCCGGGGCATCCCGCCTCTTCTCGGCGGGAGCGACGGCGATCGTCTGCGCGAGCGACCCCCTCGCGCTCGGCGCCGTGCGCGCCGCGCGCCGCGCGGGCCTGCGCGTGCCGGAGGACGTGAGCGTCGTCGGCTACGACGACTCCGCCCTCATGAGCTGCACCGAGCCGCCGCTCACGACCGTCCGCCAGCCGATCGAGTCGATGGGCCGCACCGTGATCGAGCTTCTCCTGTCGCAGATCGCCGGCACCACCGAGGCCGGCGACGAGCTGCTCTTCGAGCCCGAGCTCGTGCTGCGCGCCTCGACGGGTCCCGCCGCCGCCTGACTCCCACCCCCGCTTTCGAATCGCGCACTTGGCGACGATTCGCGGGAATGAGCGGCAAAGTGCGCGACTATCTCGGTCTCGTGATGCTGCGCGGGAGGTCCCGTCCGCTCCGCAGGGTTCAGCGACGTGGGGACCGAGGCCCTGATGCGCCGCCGTCTGCGGAAGCAGAGCGGAGCGGGGTGCTTGCTTCTGCGAGCCGGCATCGGGTTTGGCGGGGCGACCGCCGAAGGCGGCCGCGGGGAATGTCTCGCAGAAGGAAGCACCCCGCGCAGCGGATTCCCGACGTGGCATCCCGCGCAGCACCGTACCCCGGAGTTCAGGGGTCGTTGCAAGATCGTGATCTTGCGTAATTCTGTTCAACACTTGCGTTATGGAGCTATCCCCAATACATTCGCTGCATCGAGTCTTTCCATCAACGATGAGGAGTTCCGTGGACAGCGACGTCCTCACCCGCGCAGACCAGGCGACCGCTCCGGCGCCTTCGAGCGCCGACCCGCTGTGGTGGCGCTCCGCCGTGATCTACCAGGTCTACGTGCGCAGCTTCGCCGACGGCAACGGCGACGGCACGGGCGACCTCGCCGGCGTGCGGGCGCGCCTCGGGTATCTGAAGGACCTCGGCGTCGACGCGATCTGGTTCAACCCGTGGTACCCGAGCCCGCTGGCCGACGGCGGCTACGACGTGCAGGACTATCGCGACATCCACCCGCAGTTCGGCACGCTGGCCGAGGCGGAGGCGCTCATCCAGGAGGCGCTGGCCCTCGGCATCCGCACCGTCATCGACGTGGTGCCCAACCACGTCTCCGACCGGCATCCGTGGTTCCAGGAGGCGCTGGCCGCCGGCCCCGGCAGCCCGGAGCGGGAGCGCTTCTGGTTCCACCCCGGCAAGGGGGAGCACGGCGAGGAGATCCCGACGCACTGGGTCTCGAGCTTCCAGGGCGAGACCTGGACCCGCACGACGAACCCCGACGGCACGCCGGGGGAGTGGTACCTGCACATGTTCACGCCCGAGCAGCCGGACCTCAACTGGAATCACCCCGACGTGCGCCGCGAGCACGAGGAGATCCTGAGGTTCTGGTTCGACCGCGGCGTCGCCGGGGTGCGCATCGACTCCGCGGCCCTGCTGATCAAGGATGCCGATCTGCCCGAGGTCGGCGAGAAGCAGGGCCCCGGCCGGCATCCCACGGAAGATCGCGACGAGTTGCACGACGTGTACCGCGCGTGGCGCGAGATCGCCGACTCCTACGCGGGCACGCGCGTCCTCGTCGGCGAGATCTGGGTGCCCGACATCGACCGGTTCACGGCCTACCTGCGTCCCGACGAGATGCACACCGCGTTCAACTTCGACTTCCTCGCGCGGCCGTGGGGCGCGGCATCCTTCCGGGAATCGATCGAATCGACCCTCGCGGCCCACGCGCCGGTCGGCGCCCCGAGCACCTGGGTGCTGTCGAACCACGACGTCACCCGGCCGGTCACGCGGTACGGGCGAGAAGACACCGCATTCGCGTTCCTCAAGAAGCGCTTCGGCGTGCCGACCGATCCCCAGCTGGGGCTGCACCGCGCCCGCGCGGCCGCGCTGCTGGTCGCCGCCCTTCCCGGCAGCCTCTACATCTATCAGGGCGACGAGCTCGGCCTGCCCGAGGTCGAGGACCTGCCGCTCGATCTCATCGAGGACCCGATGCACTTCCGGTCCGGTGGCACCGACCCCGGACGGGACGGATGCCGCGTGCCGCTGCCGTGGTCGGGCGACGCGAGCCCGTTTGGCTTCGGTCCGGAGGACTCGGATCCGTGGCTGCCGCAGCCGGAGGCGTGGCATCCGCTCACCGTCGAGGCGCAGCGGGCCGACCCGGACTCGACGCTGAACCTCTATCGAGAGGCGCTGCGGCTGCGGCGCGAGCTGCCCGAACTCGGCGACGGTCCTCTCGAGTGGTGGGACGACGCGGTCGCCGATGACGTCGAGGTGCTCGCCTTCCGCCGCGGTCCCGGTTTCGCGTGCCTCGTCAACACGGGCGACGTGCCCGTG
>Ga0307505_10002669_pt1 | contig 12110 bp, 12 predicted proteins | sample 23_S_MG_FD_202183 | JGI IMG/M metagenome (GOLD analysis project Ga0307505, IMG submission 202183) | Soil microbial communities from Populus trichocarpa stands in riparian zone in the Pacific Northwest, United States - 23_S | ecosystem: Environmental > Terrestrial > Soil > Riparian zone > Trees...
CGGCCCGTTTTTCGGTGGCCCGCTGGCAAAATGTAGGCCAATGAATTCCCCCGGCCTGGGTAATCGCCAACACATCAGTCAGTTGCACCATGGCCGGTGCCCCCTGGATAAGATGAAAGCAAAAATGGACGCAGATGTGCAGGAGTAAATCTTCCGGGGCTAACACGTGGGTGGGTTGTCCGGCTAAGGTGACGGGTATGGCTCGTTCACGCACACCGGGGGTGATGTCTACTTTGAGGCCGAACCAGGATTCTTCGAGGGAACTGTGTGGCTCCACCATGCGGCCACTGTCGGCGGACAAATACGGGTTAGGTGTCGCTCCCTGCTCCCCCTCGCGGCGGAAGGTGCTGGTGTGTTTGCTAACGCCCGCCCCCATTTCCGCCGATTTGTGTTTGCCCCCATAGGCCAGTTCACTTAGGAGCGACTCAGCGGCGGCTAACTCAGCCGGGGGGAACAGGATGTCTATGTCGTTCATGGGGCGCAGGCCCGGAGCGGGGTAAACGAGGGCGGCCAGATATGCCCCTTTGAGCACGATGGGGTGTAAATTTTGACGGGCACAAGCGGCTAATAGTTCGCCCAGTTGGGCATTGATGGCCTGATACCGTTTTTCTTGGGCGCGGTGGGTGACGAGAAGTTTCGCGGCCGCGTGGCCTGGCAAGGTCAGGCCCCATTGTTGCAGACGGTGATGCAGTTGGGAGGCCAGACCGAAGGCAATGGCCCGCACCGCCAGGTCATCCCAGGCAATGTCTGCCTGGCGGGCCGTGGCAAACCAGCTTTCACCGGTTTGTGGGGGTTGGAGAGCCTGTAAAAGTAAGGAACTGGTGACAAAAGCAGAGGCCGACATGAAAGGGTTGCCAATTGGGAGACACGTCACACGAAATTGGTTGAGCCATCAAACGGCCTCAAATGATCTCCCGAAGGAGTTCGGACTAGTGGGCGCTGAAGGTGATCTGGGACAGCTCTTCGTGCTTGGTGATTTCAGGTTTTACGTACATGGATTTTCTCCTCAAACGATTGTATCAGACAGAATTAGTGAGCGCTGAAGGTGATCTGGGACAGTTCTTCGTGCTTGGTGATTTCAGGTTTTACGTACATGGGTGTTCTCCTAAAGATATGAACGGATGGATAAAATTGTGGCGTGTCTCCCTCTGGCACCTCATTCTATTTGTTGAGGCTAACGGCATGTTGCAATAACCGTCGCAACAACAAATCAGACAAAAAAGTATAACGACTTTGGTTGATTCGACAACCTGAACGACGGGATTATAGGGGAAGGGTTGAATCTTAGTAATCGTTCAGCAATTAAAGAGGAGACTGGGGACTGAAGAGTGAAGATTTACCCGTCTTTCGTTTCCAGTCACCAAGCCCATTAAGTTAAAACGAACGATGACTTAGCCTCTGGCTGTAAGGGTTGCACCGACAAAAACCAGACTGCTATAAACGTAGTAGAACCAGTGTAAGGGAATGGCACACAAGAGAAAACGGACGCCACGCTTGTGCCACAAAAACCGATAAAAACGGTAGTTTAAAATCACAAGGAGCAAAGGTAACGGAAAAAGAGATAACAGTTGGCGGAACGCGGGACGGCGAAGAGGATAAAAACTGTAAGAAAGCTGTAATAGAAACAAAAGCACCGCGGCCGCGCTCAACCTGGCTCCCATCTGCAAATTCAAATCACGAGGCAGGGTCTTCTTTTCCCGTAGCAAATGTGTCCAGGGGATAGCCCGCTCAAAAATATCGGAGCGCAGGAGAGAAAGGAATGTCCACTGCTTCAGATGTTTAACCTGGACATGTTTGGCTAAATGAGTTGTTCCCCCAGCCGCATTCAGACGATAACCCAGTTCGATGTCTTCGATAGCCGGGCGAGGGTAACGGGCGACATCGAAGCCACCCAGGGAGAGAAAAGTATCCCGCCGGATAGCTCCGCAACCGGTCCAGAAGGTTTGGGCTTCGCTTTGGCTGGTCTGGTGGGTGAAATGGTGGAGCAGGTTTTTGTACTGGGAGACAAAACCGAGATGCGCTGGAGCATCATCATAGGAACCGATGAGCGCGTCGAGGTGGGGTTGGGTTTGCAGGATCGCGGCCGCGTCCCCCAGCGTAGTTTCGTGACACTCGCAGTCGGCATCGGTGAAGAAAAGGAACTGCCCGGTGGCCTGGCTGGCTCCTAGATTACGTGCGGCGGCAGGCCCGTTGCGGCCGCGGCTCACCAGCACCCTTGCCCCCAGCCTCTCCGCCACCCAGCCTGAACCATCCGTCGAACCATCATCTATTACAATCAGCTCCCAATCCTGAAAACGTGAGCGCCGGATCGCTTCCAGGCAACGCGTCAGGTGAGGTAGACCATTGTAAACAGGAATGATGATAGAGAAGTAAGGGAATGGCATAGGAGACAACATGAAGGGGCTTCACCAGGAGCAATGAAAAGTGCGAGTTTGCGAGTGGCGAGTGGTGAGTTTGCGAGTAGAGACTCACTCAGCTCTCAGCACTATTTTCAGAGGAGTCCCTTCTCTCACACCCACCGCCCCACCCCATCTGCCAGCGGCCGCAAACCATCGGCCTCACCTAGTTGTTCCTGAATAAAACGGAACACATCTTCAATGACGCCATCGCTGTTGAGATAGCGGAAGGAGCCAGTGCGCCCCAGCAGGTGCAAATGAGGCCATTGGCGCAGGTGGGTTTTGACGGCGGTCAACTGTTTTTCGTAGCCTACGCGATACACCGGGTAGGCATGGGGCACGCGCACCACCCAACTGTTGAGCACCTCATCGGCCCGGAACCAGTTTAAATGAGCTAATTGTTCCACGACAGTTTGCACCAGTCGTTCCGAGGGCCACTGCCATTTTTCTTCGTGAGGGCCGGTAAAAATCTCCACCGCCAATGAGGTCACATCGGGGCCAGGAACCATGGCCGCCGACCAGTTTTTGGGTTCGTGGGTACGGCCAAAGAGGGCGTTGCCGTTGGGGAAATAGGTCCAACTATCCGGGGTGATCTGCGGCCGCGCCAAAGCCAAAAACACACAAATAAGTCCCCGGTAATCCAGGTGATAAGGGGTGCGCCAGGGTTCACCGCCGGGCAGAGCCGCCAACAAACTATCCAGCGGGATAGTGGAAATCACCTGCCGGACATGGATGGTGGTTGGGCCACCTTTACTATCAACCTCGGCCACAAAACTATCGGATGTAGGGCTAAGATGGGTCAGACTGGTCTGGGTGAAAATAGTTCCCCCCTGCTGTTCGATCTGATGGCGCAAGGTTTGTGGGATGAGGCCAAAGCCGGTGCGTGGGTAGTAAAAATGGCTGATGGCCGTGGCGGGGGTGACGGTAGACGGAAGTAGAGCCTGTCTGACAGCTTGCCACAAGCTGGGCAGGCCAATGCGTTGGGCGGCCCACTCAGCCGCAATTTCGCGGCCGGGAAGGCCCCACACTTTTTGGGTGTAGGGCTGGAAAAAAGTGGCGTACATAGCCTGACCAAACCGCTTCACCACCCAATCTTCAAAGGAATGATCGGCGCGGCCGCGTTCCTTCACGCGTGCAGTAAGGTAGCTCCAACCGAGCGCGGCCGCCCGCCGGGGCGGAAAGGCAGTCAGGGCACCAGGGAACTGGAGGGGGTAATCAACAAAACGCCCTTCCAGGTAGATGTGGCTGAGGCGGGGCACACGGAGCAGTTCATCCTCTAGCAAATCTTTCAGCCATTGCACGACCGCCGGGTTGTTACTGTGAAACCGGTGCCCACCCAGGTCGAAGCGGAAGCCCTCGCGGACAAAGGTACGCGCCAACCCCCCTACCTCAGCCCCCTTCTCGATGAGGCAGACGGTTTGTCCACGTTTCAGGAGTTCGGTCGCGGCCGCGAGGCCCGCAATACCGCCACCGAGAATGAGGTAGTCGTGGGGGGGGGTAAGTTTCGAGTTTCGGGTTTCGGGTTTCAAGTTTTGGGTTTCGCGTTTCAAGTCTCTCAGTCTCTTAATCTCCTCCCCTGAATTATACCCAACAAACTCTGCCCAATGCCGAGGCTGGCGGTGAGGATATCTAGCAGGAAGAAAAAGGGCAGAATGATGAGGCGAAACCAGTACGCGGCCGCGCTCTTTTCTAGCCAGAGAGCGGTGATGATTTGCATGAGGGGGGTGAGAAGGGTCAGGCTGATAACGTGGTGCGTGGTGCGTGGTGCGTGGGGTGGTCGCCTGTGTTGGATCAGCCAGCCCAGCATCACGACAGCCAACGCCAGCCGATCCAGATAACCCGTAGCAAACAAAAACAACTCTAGCCGCGCCAACAATCCTGAGACCTGAAACGTGAAACCTGAAACTTGCCCCCCTCCACGCGAAACTCGAAACTCCGAACTCAAAACTTCCCCAAACCCCCTGGCCCAGCGGCGGTGTTGGGCCACATAACCGACCCATGTTTCCGGGGCGGTCGTCGTGCTAATAGCTTGGGGCAAGTAACGCGTCTGCCAACCAACACGGGCCAGCCGCACCGTCAGGTCGCTGTCTTCCAGGACTGCGCCTGGACGGAAACCCCCCACCGCGTCCAGAGCGGTGAGCCGGTAGGCACAGTTGGAACCGAGCAGGGGCGGGTACAGGTGTAGGCTGTCCTTGGCCTGGCAGGTGATGCGCTGATGCACCAGGTTTTCATAGGTGGCGTAGGTCGCGGCCGCGCTCTTTAACCCATTGCTGATCACCCGTCGTCCGGTCACACCCCCCACCCGCTCATCGGTGAAACCGGCGAGGAGATGGCGCAGAGAATCGGGCTGCGGCCGCTCATCGGCATCATATACCACCAGAAAAGGGCTGTGCGGGTAGTGGCGAATCGCTTCATTGAGCGCGGCCGCTTTACCCACATTGGTGGGCAGGCGCAGGTAGGCCCAGTGAGGAATGGATGAGGCGAAGGTTTGGGCGACGCGGCCGCTGTCATCCGTTGAGCCATCATCTACTAACAGAACTGTCAGTCCTATCATCGGGTAAGCCAACTGGTTGATCGCCTGAAGGCAGGCGGGCAAAGCCGTTCTTTCATTATAAAACGGAACGACGATCAGCACAGCGGATGTGGGAGTGGGCGCGGTGGGAATGGAGGGTGGCTTGTGAAGCAGGGCCGTCAACCAAAACAGCCATCGCCGCCCGGTAAAGAGGATGAGAGTGGCCCTGGCTGTGACCTGAAGTAAGGTAAAAAGCATGGCGTAAGTGATTGCCGATATCCGTTACTTAACTCGCCAGACCTTAGCGTACTTTTTGCGGTACTTGGTATCCTCTTCTGTTTCGATGAGGGCCAACGCCCTCTCCCGTATGGTCTCATCTTTGACTGCCTCATACAGGTTCTTGAGATCCTGAATGATGTCATAACGGATCAACGTGCTGTTCTTTTCGCTGTGGCATTCATGAAAGCGATGGGTCAACCCTTCAACCACTATCTGCTGTTGTATCGGATCAACGGCTCCTACCTTCCATAGTGCTTGCAGACAATGTCGGGCCGTCACAAATCGTTCATCCTTCGTCACCGCGAGAAGGGTCTCAAAATCTTTGAGCATCCGGTTTTCCGGGTCGCTCTTGGCCAGGTTACACAAAACCTGGGCTGCAATCGCCCGGCGGTGGTTATCCTTGTGTTTCAAGTCAGCCACCAATTCATCCCAGACCGTGTAGGCCCAATCAACCGGTTTGTCCGTTAGTTCGATAACTGCGTAAAAAGCCTGGTTTTGCCATTCTCTGTTGTCATCAGCCCGTAGGTTATTCAGATGTGCCTGAGTGATTGTGTCCATCTATTTCTCCTACGAAAATAAGTTTCAGGTTTCAGGTTCCCCTGAGTTCCTTGAGTTCCTTGTATTTTCATTCATCTTAGTGAGCGTCCCGCTCATGGGGAACTCCTACGAAAATGTAGGGCGATTTGGTAAATCGCCCGGACGATTTACCAAATCGTCCTACAAATTTTCATTCCTCTTGGTGAGTGTCCGCTCATGGGGAACTCCTGTGGATTTACGACCAAGACATCCACTAATTTCAGGTAATCCAAATTCGCGGCTTCATCTACAACCAAACGTTTCAAAGTTGTGAACTCGTAAAGCGTAAGCCAGATTTCATACGTGCCTGGCTGTAAATCACCAGGAAGCGAGATGACATGAGAATCACCCACAATCTCCCCTACGTGCCATTCGGAAAAATGCCGGTACCAGGTTATCGGGCGATGGTCTTCTTGAGCCAGAACAGAAACATCGGCTCCATCCGTTTGGATAATGTAAACCCCAGCCGTGTAATCAATCTCAGTCGGTTGACTTAGACGCCAAAAGAGCGTCAGAGACAGAGTCTCTCCGGGCACATATGTGTCGCCCGGTAATTTGTATCCTAGAAGCTCTACGACGCCACCAAAGTTGGTTTCCTGCCTTATATCAATTTGCCTCAGCACAATGTGGTAAGGGTCCCATTGTTTGATGGGTGCAAAGCGATAAACGTTGATAATCAGCACGGCCAGGCTAAAACCAGCTATCAAACCTATCCATATCTTCCCCTTTGATTTTATCTCTGACGGCCAAAGCAAGACACAACTGAGAAGCAACAGAAGGAATGGCGGCGTAAAGAGATCCCAATCATTTTGCATCCCCAGGTCGGCGTTCCAGAGAAAAATAAAGAGGATTGCCCCGACCGCCACCGTTGCCAACAGCCACACTTCCCACTCTCTTCGTCGTCGCCAGGCGGCAAATAAGGCCGGGGCAAGAAATATAAGGACCAAAGGGGCTGTCACCAACATAGCATTGGTGAGTTCAATGATGTGCTCAACTGAAAACAAGGTGTAATGTTCGTATTCAGCCTCGGTACTGAAAAGAGACACGAACATACCATCGGCACCACCAAGTGCATCACCATAGAGGCCACCAATAATCAAATCCTGACGCAGAAAAGCTACCGCCAGCAAGATCACACTCGGTAGGGGCACGAGCATGAGGGCAGGCAAGATAACCCGCCGCTGGCCTTTATACCAGGCCACCAGAAGCAGAATCCCATAGGAAGGCAGAAGAAGCAACATTTGCCCATGGGCGGCAATAGCCAGGCTGAGGGCAAGCGAAGGGAGATATAAACTTTGGCCGTTTAATGTGCCTGTCGCCAGGTAAAGATAGGCAACAGCGGCCACGATCGCCAGCCCCATCATTTCCCGATAGCCAAAAAATATGGCTGCCCCACTCGCCGGTAAAACACAGCCCAATAATAACCAACGTTTCCAGCCTTCATGGCGACTTGCCCAGGCAAGCAGGAGATAAACCCACACAGCTCCCAACAGGCAATTGACGAGGGCCACACTGGATTCCGGGGGCCAGCGGCTACCCCCTAACCGATGGACAAGGGCAAAGAGTAGCGAGGCTAACGGCCCGTGCATGACAAAAAGACGGTTGGTTCCTAACATGGCGGTGTACCGTGGCGCATCGCCTAAACCCACATCGCCACGTAAATACCAGAGGAGTGGCACGGTTAATAGGGCGGCGATGAGATGAAACCACGGAGAACGCCAATGCTCAATCCAAGACAACCGGCCTGCCCACCATTGCAGGCCCAAAGCCAACAAACCACCGCTGAGCGTAGCAACGATGAGAGCGACTTTACTACTGACCGAGATAGAATCAAGGCTCCAGAGCCATGTCTGCCAAACTTGTGGCACGGCCAATTGTATGAAGACGGGCGGTGGGTCGCCGAAGAGTTGGCTGAGTTGGGCGGTTAGCCATTGGCCATTGGTATACAGGCCAAGTATGACAAGCAGGCACAAAAATGGAGCGACATCTATCAGGGTCTTGGGAATTTTTAGTTGGTTCGCGGGCATGTTTATTTTGTATTCCGAAAAGAGGTAAACAACGCGTCTAAATTTTCGGCGTTTTCAGTTCGTAAAGGTTGGAGAGCGGGCACAAGGATCGCGGCCGCGTACCATCACCAGATTCGCCCATCATACTCAATCGTCAACAAGCGATGCAAATGAAGGGGTGGTGTCTGGGCCAGACGGAGAATCATGATCCCTTTTTGATCAGGGGTCGGGAGCAATTCACTCCCTTTTCGGCCCGCCAATGGGCCTTGCCATTCTTCCCAGCCCAACCGCTCGTAAAATGAAGTCCGTTCTGTCTCCAAACAGGCAATCATATAATCGCTGATGCCACTGGCTAAGTGACGCATAACTTCGCTCCCGTACGCCTGCCCTTGAACGGTGGGTAAGGTCGAGACGGCATCCACATAGGCCGTTTTCAGGAGTGGCTGACCTTCGGGTTGGAGCCAGCGAGTCGTCACCACGGCATGGCTCACTAACTCGGTTCCGCGATAGGCGAGAAAGTGCCGACCCCCTGAAGGAATGTAGGTAAAGAGGTGTTGGAACTCTTCTTCTTGATGCGCCGCGATACAAAGATGGATGATGGCCGACCGCGCGGCCGCGTCCAAATCTTCAGTTCGCATGGTGATGACAGTGGCTTCAGGCATGATAGAGAGAGGGGTGTAGCTCGGTGAGGGCACCAGCTACAGCACGCAAGTCCGAACGATAGGCAAGTTTGAATTATACCGCATGGCTACGGTAAAGGGCTGTCCGCACCTTGTTTGGTAACGGGTGTTTCGCCTGCAGATTAACCCAGGCAACAATGGGTTCGGCGGCTGGCCAATGCGTCTCGCGCACCAGAATTTCACTCAACCGCTGATAGTGACGGAAGAAATCGGCGCGATCCCGCAACCGATATCGCCGCCAAAACAGGGCATCAGGGCGTTCGGCACGCTGTTGTAGGCGGAGCATCGCGGCCCGGATGTCACTATGGGTCAGGTGTAGCGCCTCAACCCCGACAAGCAGAATGTTACTGTGCTTAGGCAACAATTGGCCTAACTTACTACAAACCGCATCGGCCAGACGCTCACCGAGAACGATATTGGGGGCTGGCGTTGTCACGGTTTGTTCTTTAGTCTCGGCGGGGAGGCTCGTTGGGTCGGTGCGTAGCCGGGTTACTTCGACCATAAAGGTGAAGCTGGTGGTATAGGTGACAGCGAAATCGGGATGGCGCGATTGTCCTGATGGTTGGGGTTCATACACCAGGCTCAGGGGACGTTCCTGAAGTAGCAAATAAGCCGTCTCCAATTCCAGTCGCACATCCAGAACTGTTTCCTGGTCCGACGCAACCCGTAGTTTTTTGCGGATTTTGTCCCGGTTGGTGATGACGAAGGCGGTGAAGCGGCGCGAGGATGTCAGCCACGTTGTCATGGGCTGGGTGAGAAGGTGCGGCCGCGACTCAAAAAGGTAGGTCAGTAATTCATCAATTAGCATCGCTGTGCTCATACCAGAACATCGGGCGAAAGTGTAGCACACGATGCGGATGCGTTTCCATATTCAATTGAGGGGCAGGTGAGGGAACGCGGCCGCGGCGAATCAACTACGCAACATTTTGATAATATGCTGGGCCAGATGTTCGGGGAATAGGCTGTGACACACCAGTCTGGGGATTGGTGTACCAGTCGTGTTTGGCGCCATTGCGTACAAGAACACAGCCAAAACTTGTACTGTTTTGATCAATTCCGTTCGTTTCACGCCAGAACCAGCTCCTCAACCTTACGAATCCCTGGGATTTCACCGCCTATCATGTCACGGTATAAATCCTGAAGATGTTCTTTAAGATCGTCGAGCGTCGCCCCTTGGGACCAGTAATCGGGATAATCCTGAAGATACCCCAACCAATCATCATTTTCCTGCCAATACACAATTTTCACGACATTCATGATCAACCTACCTTATGCACTCAGCACCACAATGGTTCAAATTGTACTGCAAAGAGAGGGGGGAAACACGCGGCCGCGACACCCATTTGTTCAAATTTTTGAGAGCCAGGTGGGAGAAACGCGGCCGCGCCGCCCCATTTATCCAAACTATTGAGGGAATAGACAGGGGAATGTGGCCGCGTTATCCAAAGACTGGCTCCATCTCAATTAATGCTTATCTCGTGTTGAATACGAAGAACTATAGTTTTTAAAAGATTTTGGATATAGGGGCAACCCTTGTGGTTGCCCTCTCCTGAGTGAGCAGGCACAAGGCCAGACCCTACCCAAATCATTGTCTTGAGGTCTATAGTAATTCAGAGTGCTGATCCAACTCCCAGACTCAGCCTACGGCTACGCACCTTGTTGGGATTAAGTTTCATCTTGATATTCACCCATTGTCGGAGGAACATCATAGTCCGCAAGATGAGGGAGATAGATGGTGGCATTGGAGCATAGTAGAAACAAGTATGACGTAAAAATACCAAAGTGATTGCGTGTGTTGTCCCCTGGTTTCACTAACCTATTCTTCATAGGTTCCCTGCGGGTCCAAGGGTACATCCATGCCACATCTCTCCCAAGTAGATGGTTCTTGTAGCAAAAGACCCCATCTTCTATGCTCAACACAAGGTTATGCCTGTTTTTTGGCTCTATATTGTTTTTATCATAATGACGGCTAATCTCAGCAGTGATATTGCCAAGATCAAATGACAATTTTTCGCAGATAAGAAAAGAAACGGCTTCGTCATAGTGATGTCCGCCTTCTTCAAATAGAATACCGGAAGATCGCCTTACAATACCCTGATTTGAATGGACTCGAAGTTTCTTCGCCTCAGCCAGTTTTACAAGGGCGGATAGAAATTGGACTTTATCAAGGATAGACTTTACTTCGCCAATCGCAACTACACTCTCAACAGGAAAGAATCTCCTATTTTCGGCATCTTCCAGGGTCGGAGTAAACTGTGGGTCAAATACGATGAGATCGCATTGAGTTGAAACCTCATTGTTCGTATTGATCAAGAATCCGCTACCCACACGCAAATATGAAGGCAAATACCCGCGAAGAAAGTCAACGCAAATGCGCTCTCTGTAGACACCAAATTCAGCAGAGTGCCTAAGCCTACCGATCACACTATCAAAAAACAGTTCTCGGGACAGAGCTTTGAAACTCGCACGAAACGTCTCAATCCTTTGGTTTGAGAGAGCCTGAAAAACTGAGCTAGTCATACCTTCGACCTAAATTGTTACACCATGCCAATTTTGCAAAGTAATCTTTTATCGGTAATGTGATTGTGCAATGCCCATTGTAGAAATTCTCAATTAAGGACGCCACTCATGGCATCGTACTTCCTTACTTTCGTGGCGCAAAGGGACGAAACACGCCAGTTTCCTGTGTCTGCTGGATTTATATTTTCCATCACCTGAGGGGAATGAACAAGGCGGGTTTTGTTGATTGGACAAGGCAACTGTTCCTTTGTCCTCTCGCGGCCGCAACCCAGTAGAGGAGTGAGCATCCCCAGATGCGAACGGGTTGTCCAGCACGGCATCTAGGGATGCTTTACGCCGCCTCTTGCAACACCCGTTCCAGTAAATCGTTCACCTTGAGTTCCCTGGCCCACGTGTGCAGATAGTCCAAATCCAGTTCGCCCGCACGGGTTTTCAGCACACCAAGAATATCGCGCCACTGACGGTCAGAGACTTCGTCGCCCAGGCGGTACCATTCGAGTTTGGAGAGGATGGTATCTTCGGGACTGGCAAATTTCGCGCTGACTTCCGTTTCAAAGGCAAAGGTTTGTCTTTGGACGCGGGCAAGTTGGGATTGAAGGAAGGGTCGTGAACGCGGGATGAAAACATCCACTTTGAACATGGTCTCGTGGTGGATAATATTGAAACTGGAATTGCGTCGGATGGCTTCGGCGATCATCTCATCGTCCACGTAGAATTCATCCTGCAATGCGGCCACAAACGGGTGGAGATGTTCGAGCCGCATTTCGGCGACGATATCCGAATCCTGGGTGGTGCGTACCATGCCGTACAACGTGCTGGCCAGCGAGCCGCCGATGAGATAGGCGACGCCGAATTTTTCAAAAACATCCGTTACTTTCAGCGTGACTTCAATCGGTTCATTTTGCATCACCGGTTTCTCCATAGACTTTGCGCGCCAGGTCGTCTCCCAACAGCAAGACGGCCAGTTTGAAGCGCAATTCGGCTTCGCTGGCATGGGGGAAGCGTGAACGCAAGCCTGTCAAAGCCAACAGGCGCGCAGATGCATTCAGTTGCGCCACCATTTGCATTTTGCGCGTGGGACTCGCCTGCCGCCACAACTGGATTTGCAGGGCTTCCATTTTGGGGTGGGTATCGGAGGATA
>Ga0307505_10002670_pt1 | contig 12108 bp, 9 predicted proteins | sample 23_S_MG_FD_202183 | JGI IMG/M metagenome (GOLD analysis project Ga0307505, IMG submission 202183) | Soil microbial communities from Populus trichocarpa stands in riparian zone in the Pacific Northwest, United States - 23_S | ecosystem: Environmental > Terrestrial > Soil > Riparian zone > Trees...
CGATGCTGGGCGGTCGCCAGGTCACGCGCTTCAAGAAGGACGGCGAGCAGTACGACGTCATCGTGCAGGTGGCGCCGCGCGACCGCTCGCGGCCCAACGACATCAGCGACATCTACGTGCGCGCACGCGACGGCAGCATGGTGCAGCTCGCCAACGTGGTGAACGTCAACGAGGGCGTGTCGCCGCAGTCGCTCAATCACTTCCAGCGGCTGCGGGCGGTGACCATCACCGCGCAGGTGGCGCCAGGCTACGCGCTGGGCGATGCGCTGGCGATGATGGACCAGGTCGCCAAGCGTGTGCTGCCGCAGGACGCGATGACGGATCTGAACGGCGTGTCGCGCGAGTTCCGCGACTCGCAGGGTTCGATCTACCTGACCTTCGTGCTGGCGCTGGTGTTCATCTACCTGGTGCTGGCCGCGCAGTTCGAGAGCTTCGCGGATCCCTTCGTCATCCTGCTGTCGGTGCCGCTGTCGATGGCCGGGGCGCTGTTCGCGCTGTGGGCGACGGGCGGCACGTGGAACATCTACAGCCAGATCGGCGTCATCACATTGGTGGGCCTGATCACGAAACACGGCATCCTGATCGTGGAGTTCTCCAACCAGTTGCAGGAGCGCGGCCAGTCGCTGTTCGACTCGGTCCAGCACGCAGCCGTGCTGCGCCTGCGGCCGATCCTGATGACCACCGGTGCGATGGTGCTGGGCGCCGTACCGCTCGCGCTGTCCACGGGTGCGGGTGCCGAAAGCCGCATCCAGATCGGCTGGGTCATCGTCGGCGGCATGTCCTTCGGCACGGTCCTGACGCTGTTCGTCGTGCCGACGATGTACACGCTGATGGAGCAGTTCCTGGGCAGGTGGATGGGCTCGCACCATCACCACGACGAGCCGCACGCAGACCAGGCGCCGGCGCAGCATCCGTCGGGAGCGGAATGAGCGGAGCGGCGCAGTGAGGCTGGTGGTGCTGGACACCGAGACCACGGGTCTCGAGGCGAAAGAGGGCCATCGCATTATCGAGATCGGTGCGATCGAAGTGGTCGCGCGCCGTATCACCGAACGGCACTTTCACCACTACGTGAACCCCGAGCGCGACAGCGACGAGGGCGCGCTGGCGGTGCACGGCCTGACCACTGAGTTCCTAGCCGACAAGGCCAAGTTCGCGGACATCGCCGACGAGCTGCTGACCTTCGTCAAGGATGCGGAGGTCGTGATCCACAACGCGTCCTTCGACATCGAGTTCCTCGACGCCGAACTCACGCGGCTGGGCCGGCCGCCGTTCTGTCAGCATTGTGTGAAGGTCACCGATTCGCTGCAGCTCGCGCGCGCACAGCATCCGGGCAAGCGAAATTCGCTGGACGCGCTGTGCGAACGCTACGTGGTGTCCAACGCGCACCGCACGCTGCACGGCGCGCTGCTGGACGCAGGGCTGCTGGCCGAGGTCTACCTCGCGATGACGCGCGGCCAGGACAGCCTGACCATCGAGGGCGGCGAGGAGGCGCTGGTCGCCAACTTCGATCCCATCGATGCGGCGGCGCTGATCGTCGTCACCGCAACGCCGCAGGAAGCCGCAGCCCACGAGGCGCTGCTCGACGGCATCGAGAAAGAAACCAGGTCGCCGTCCGTGTGGCGGCGCGCGGCCGCGCAGCCGCTCGCTGCGTAGTTCCGGTCGGCTTCAGCCGCGCAGCAGCGCGCGCAACTCGCGCTTCAGCACCTTGCCGGTGGCATTCTTCGGCAGCTCGTCGACGAACACGTAGCGCTTTGGCCGCTTGAAGCGGGCGATCTGCGCGAGGCAGTGCGCGTCCAGCGCTGCAGCATCGGCGCCGCTCGCCACCACGATCGCGACCACCGCCTCTCCCCATTCAGCGTCGGGCTCGCCGATGACAGCCACCTCCCTGACGCCGGGGTGCAGCAGCAGCGCTTCCTCCACTTCGCGCGGATAGATGTTGGAGCCGCCGGAGATGATCAGGTCCTTGTTGCGGTCTACCAGCGTCAGATAGCCGGCGTTGTCGAAACGGCCCAGGTCACCGGTGTGCAGCCAGCCGCCGGCCAGCGCGTCGGCGGTGGCTTGCGGGTTGTTCAGGTAGCCCGCCATCACGCTGTCGCCGCGTACGCAGACCTCGCCGATGGCGCTGGCCGGCGCCGGGCACCCATCCTCGCCCAGCACCGTGACTTCGACGCCCGTCTGCGCACGGCCCACCGAGCCCAGCCGCTCCAGGCGGCGGCCGTCGTGGTCGTCCATGTGCTCTTCGGCCGTCAGCACCGTGATGGTCATCGGCGACTCGCCCTGGCCATAGATCTGCACCAGCCGCGGCCCCAGCACCTCCAGCGCGCGCACGCTGTCGGCCACATACATCGGGCCGCCGCCGTAGATGATCGACTTCAGCTGCTGCGGCGTTTCGCCGCGCGCCGCGTACGCGTCCACCAGCCGCATCACCATCGTCGGCGCGGCGAAGAACTTCGTGTGCGGCGTGTAGGCGAGGATCTGCTGGATCTCGTCGACGTCGAAACCGCGCGCCGCCGGGATGACCTGGGCGGCGCCGGCCGCGACGTTAGGCACCATGTACAGGCCCGAACCGTGCGACATCGGCGCGGCATGCACCAGGTGCTCACCGATGGCTGCGCGGTCCACGTCGGCCAAGTAGTTCAGCGTCATCGCCAGCAGGTTGCGATGCGTGAGCAGCACGCCCTTGGGCTTGCCGGTCGTGCCGCTGGTGTAGAACAGCCACGCTGGCTGGCTGGCGCGCGAGGCGTCGTGCAGCGTGCCGGGCTGCGCGTGCAGCAACCTGCGGTAGTCGGCGCCGTCGACGTCGACGAAGGTGGTGGCGCCGCTGCGCGCAGAGGCGATGCCGGCGGTGTCCGCATCGTCGGTGACGAAGCACACGCGCGCAGCCGCGTCGTCCAGGATCCACGCGACTTCCTTGGCGTGCAGCCGCGTGTTCATCGGGATCGCGCAGGCGCCCAGCGTCCAGCACGCGTACATCAGTTCCACGTACTGCGCGCAGTTCTTCATCAGCAGGCCCACGCGGTCGCCGGCGTCCACACCGAGTGACTGCAGTCCGCCTGCCAGCGCCAGCACACGCTCCGCCAGGCGGCCGTAGTCCAGCTCGACGCGATCGCGCTCGATGACCGCGATCGCACGCGGCACGCGGCGGGCGGTGCGGAACAGGGTGTAGGCGAGGTTCAAGGGGCCTCCAGCGATGCCGCTCGGCTGCGGACCCGCCAATGCTATTGCCAAGCCGGCCCGCGTGCATCCCTGTGCAATAATCCGCACCCGCGCCGCATCGCGGCGCCCGCCGCCATCACGTCTTCGGGTGGTTAGCTCAGCGGTAGAGCACTGCCTTCACACGGCAGGGGTCACAGGTTCGAACCCTGTACCACCCACCACTTCATTCTGTTGCGCGGGGAAGCAGGCTTGCGCGTACTTCTGTTCAGCGGCCACATGGTCGATCGGCCGGATCGTATGGTCCCACGCCTGCCGGCCGCGCGCGTGCCGGCTGCGCGGCACGGTATCGGAGCTGAACTGCAACGTCTGCGGATCGGTGCTGGCGATCGCGCGATCACCAGCGCCGCCAGCGGCGGCGACCTGCTGTTCGCACAGAGCTGCCTGGCGCACGGCGCGCACGTCGAGATCTACCTGCCGTACGCACGTGAGCGCTTTCTTCAAACGTCGGTGCTGCCAGCGGGAACCGAGTGGCTGCACGTCTTCGACGCCGTGCTGACCGATGCCCGCACCGAGTTGCACGTGCTGCCCGAGGCGCAGGACGATGTCGAGGGCGGCAACGCCTACGCGCGCTGCAACCTCGTGATGCTGCAGCGGGCGCTCGATCTGGCGGGCAGCGACGTGGATCTGGTGTGCCTGTGGGATGGCGGCACCGGCGACGGACCCGGCGGCACCGAACATATGGTCAGCGAAGTGCGTAGACGCGGCGGCCGCGTGCACTGGATCGACACGCGCACGCTGGCCGACTCGGCAGATCCGGGATAGACCGGCGCCTCAGGCAACCAGTGCGGCGGCGTCGATGGCGGCCGGCAGCAGCCGCTCGCCGGCGAGATACGACGCGGTGAACTCCGCCAGTCCGTGGCGTCCGCCGTTCACCAGACGTCGGGCGCGGGCAAAGTCGCGCTCCAGCAGCGACTGCTTGATTGCCAGCTCACGATCCTTGAGGAAGCGCGCCAGCACGCGCGCTGCAATCAGCGGTTCGTTCGCGCGATCGGGTTCGTCCAGCAGCGTATCGCCGAGGCCCAGTGCGCGGCTGTAGCGCTCGTAGTTCGCACGGCCGGTGAGCTGCACGAAGCCGCGGCCCTTGTAGCGCGCGCCATCGTTCGGGCCGCGATTGCCGAGGTCGCGCCGATTGTCGTAGAGATCGAAATGCGGCGCGCGCGCGTCGGGCGACGTGTTGTAGCGCGAGCGGAATTCGTCCAGCGGGCAGAAGCGGCCAGTCTCCGCGCAGATGGTGGCCACCGCCATCAGCAGCATCGTGCGGTCGACGAGTTGGGCTTCGGTCATCGCTTCGATGATGGCTGGCAGATAGCTTCGGATATTGCCCAGCGGTGCGCCCGGGCACATCGCCGAGATGACCTGCGCATCCAGCGCGCCAGTGGACGATGGCAGCCGCGCGTCGTCCATCAGGCCCAGCACAGTCAGCGTGCGCGGTCCGGCCACGCCGTCGGTCAGCAGTTCCTCGCTGAACTGGAACGCGATGACCGCCGCCTCGGTTCCCTGGCCGAAGAAGCCGTCGATGGCGCCGCTGGGAAAGCCGAGTTCGGCAAGCCGCCGCTGCAGGCGCGCGACGGCTTCGCCCCGAGAGCCGAGCCGCAGCGTCGTGAAAGCGGGCAGCAGTCCTGCAGATGGCGCGCGCGCTTCGGCAATGGCGCGGCGGGCCGGCGGTTGTGCCGCTCCGCGCTTCGTCTTCTTGGGTGCGCGCGATCGCTTCTTCGGCGGTGTGCGGCGGGTCGCTGCTTTCCGCGCCGATTTCGCCGAAGCCCGCTTAGCCTTGCCGCGACGCCGCGCGGCGGCGGAGGATTTGCGCTTCGCAGTGGCCATCGGATGCCCTTCAGTCGATGCGCTCAATGCGGTCTACCAGCAGCAGCTGTGCGACCACGGTGCCGTCGCATTCGACGGCGTGACCGACCAGCCGCGCCAGCGTGGTGTCGCCGTAGCTGGGTCCGTGACGGCGGCGCAGCAGGTAGCGCTTCTCGGTCGTCTGCAGGCACGGCGCGATGCGCTCGCTCTTGCTGCCGCGCGCGTACATCGTGTCCACCACCGTGCCGCGCAATCCCCGGACGGCGCGTGGCGCATTGCCGCTGTCGCCGCTGCCGTCGTCGTCTGCGTCACCGCCGCTCACGCCATCCTCACTTCTGCAGGTAGACGCGGTAGCCGATGACGCGGGCGCCGGCTTCCTTGGCCACGACGGCCACGCGCGCGCCCAGTTGCTTCTTGCTGCGCCCGGGCTGCGCGGCGATCAGCACGTGGTAGCGCTCGCAACTGGCTGCCGCCTTGCCGCCGGCCAGCGAGCGCGTCGCCGCCATCGCAGGCAACGCGCCTTCCACGTCGTACGCGGTGAACGCCGCCGTGTCCGGCAGGCCCAGTGAGCGCGCGATGGAACGCAGCGACTGCAGCACCTGTGCAGGTGGCTTCGCTGCGACCGGCTTCGACGCGGTGGGTTTGGTCTTGGCGAGCTGCGCGCCGGTATCGTGCAACTGCCCGCGCGAAGCGGCGCGCGCGTGGCGTTCGGCGGTGGCCGCCGGCACGCCGCGCGGCACGGTGGTCGGCGTCTCGCGCTCGACGGTGGTGATGCTGGGGTCGCCGTACAGGCAGAACTGCGCGAGTGTCTTCAGATCGATGGGATCCATCTCGGCCGCCTGGCGCACGTAGTCCTGCCGCGCGCTCAGCGCGGCGCGGCCCAGCGACGCGCCCTGCTGCACAGCCAGCAGGAAGTACTGCGTGATCAGGTCCGCGGCGCCGTTGCCGCGCGCGGGTCCGTAGGCGATCGTCGTGCTGCCGAGGTAGCCGTAGGCGCCCTGTGCGAGGTAGCTCTGGCAGATCGGCACGTCCAGCGCCAGCGCTACAGAATCGTAGAGCTCCGCGCCGTAGCAGCACTCCACGGCCGCCACGGTGCCCGCGCCGATGCGGCCCCCGATCTGTCGCGTGCTCATCGCTACGGGGAACTTGCCGCGATACTCGCCGTAGAACTGCGGGTCGGCCGCACCGCCGTGGCAGTTGATGAAGTGGCTGAGTCGCGCAAGCGAGGCGCGCCGCGCGCTGGTGGCGGGCGGCGCGATCAGCAGATCGTCGTCGTTGCCGAAGATGCTCTCCAGGCTCTGCGCGGTGGAGTGCTGCCACAGCCGCACGGAGATCGAGAAGTAGCGTGCATAGTCCTTCAGTGGCCGTGTGCGGTGGGCGGCGGCATGAGCGAGCAACGCCAGCAGGTGCGCGGGGTCGCGGGCACCGGTCAGGTCGGGCAGCCGCCCGACGACGCGCGTCGGGCCGACAAAACGCGCGATGTCGCGCGAGTATGCGGCGTCACAGGCGTAAGGCAGATCGCCCCAGGCCTTCGCATCCTCTTCCTTGTCGTCGGCAAGCAGCGGGTTCGTCAGATCCTGGTGCGGAATCACGTCGACCGAACCGAGCAGCATCAGGTAGGCCGGCTGCAGCGCGCGGTACAGCGCGTCTACCGCATCCTTGTTCTGCTTCGGGCTCAGCGCATCGGTGACGGCGGGCGCCCGTGCTTTCACCGCCTTCATCGCTGCTTTCGACGACAGGTCGATCAGCCGGCTTGTGAGGCCGCGCCTGCGGTCTGCCGCGACGAGCTTGCCGACCGCCGTCGTGACGCTGCGCAGGCCGGCGGCGCCGTACTTGGCGCGCAGCGCCGCCTTGTTGGTGACGATCAGCTTGTCGGTCATCGCGTCGCTCCCGCGCGCTGTGCCGTACACCATAGCGCTGCCGGGCCGCGTCGCATAGCCCGCCGGGCTTGCGCCACCGCTGTTGCGTGCGGTGTCAGTGCTGCGCGCGGCTGCGGGACTGATGGCTTGCCGCGCGTCCTGCGGCCGCAGGCAGCCGGGCCAGCAGGTGGTCGATGAGGATCGTGACCTCGGACTGCTTCTGCAGGAAGTAGCGCGCGCGGCTGCTGCTGTCCAGTTCGACGCGCACCGTCACCCAGTCTGCCGGCGCCTGCGCGAACACGATCTCGTCGGTGTCGTCGTCGCCGACGAAAAGCACGCGCTCCGCCTCCTCGCTGCGGGCGAGCTCCCACAGCGCTTCGAACTTGGTGCGGGCGCCGGGAGGCAGCAGATTCAGCACCAGCTTGCCGCCGATGATCCGCGGCGGCGGCTGCAGCTCGGCCGCAGCACGTGCCAGCCACGCGCTGGCCTGCTCGCGGTCGCGTGCCTGGCGGTAGTGCAGCGACACGGTGACGCCCTTGTCCTCCAGCTCCACGCCGGCGGCGGCTGCGGAATCCGCGAACAGCTGTCGCAGCTGCCCGATCCAGTCGCGGCAGACCGCACGCATCGCCTCCGCTTCCGGCTGCGCCGCGCCTTCGTTGCCGTGATTGCCGATACCGTGAACGATCTCCTCGGGAATGCGCGACCGCAGATCGCCGAGGCTGCGACCGGAAATCACCGCGACGGGGACCTGCGCGGCGAGCCGGGCCAGCCGCGACCGCAGTGCGGTGCCGATCCGCGCGTCGCCGTGGCGCCAGACGATGGGCGCCAGCGTGCCGTCGAAATCGAACGCATACAGCGACCGATGGCGAACGAGCTCCGCCAGCGCGGCGAGACCATAAGAAGAAAGGAGCTGCTTCATGTTGCTGCTCAGGTTCCGATCTGGTGGGCGCCGATGCGGGCAATCAGGCGCTCACGCCGGCGCAGCCGCGCCGCATCCATCAGCATGCGGCCCGCCCACCGGTAGACACTGAACTCGCGAACGACCTGACGCAGGCTCAGCATGCGGTCGCGCTGCTCGCGCACGGGCATCGTCAGCGCCTGGTCGAGGGTCTCCGCGACCTGATCGACATGGTAGGGGTTGACGATCAGCGCTTCGTGCAGCTCGCGCGATGCGCCGGCGAACTGGCTCAGTATCAGCACGCCGCGTTCGTCGTCCCGCGCGGCCACGAACTCCTTGGCGACCAGGTTCATGCCGTCGTGCAGGCTGGTGACCAGGCACACGTCGCACGCGCGGTACAGCTCGCGGACCGAAGCGGCATCCCGATGTTCGATCAGCAGGCAAATCGGCTGCCACTCACCGTCCCCGAACTGCCCGTTGATGCGCGCGGCCGTGGACCGCACCTGGGCTTCGAACTGCTGGTATTCGTCGAGGGACGAGCGCGACGGTGCGGCGACCTGCACGAACGTGAAGCGGCCCTTCCAGCCGGGGTGAAGTTCGAGCAGCCGCTCCACCGCGTGCAGCCGTTCGATGATGCCCTTCGTGTAGTCGAGGCGGTCCACACCCAGGCCCAGCAGCTGGGTCTCCGGCACGCCGAGTTCGCGCCGCACCGCCGCGCGGGCGACCTCCACCGGTTCGCGTTCGGCCGCACCCGGCCATGCGATGGAAATGGGGTAGCTCTCGACCTGCGTCAGGTTGCCGCCGAACGAGACCATCGAGCTTTCGTAGTCGATGCGCGCCTCGATGAAGCGATCCACGGTCTGCATGAAGTTGTTGCAGTGATAGCGCGTGTGGAATCCCAGGATCGTACTGCCCAGCAGGCCGTCGATGATCTCGTCGCGCCACGGGCAGATGCCGAAGGACTCCGGATTCGGCCAGGGGATATGCCAGAACGTGATGATCGTGGCCCGCGGCAACTGCTGGGTGACCAGCCGCGGCACCAGCGCCAGGTGATAGTCCTGCACCAGCACCACCGGATCGTCGGTGCTCGCCTCTGCCACCACCGCGTCGGCGAACTTCGCGTTGACGGCCTGGTACCGCTCCCAGTCGTTGTTGCGGAACACCGGCCGTACGTGCGCGATATGGCACAGCGGCCACAGTCCTTCGTTGGCAAATCCGTAGTAGTAGCCGCGCTCCTCCTCGCGGCTGAGCCACACGCGTCGCAGCGTGTACGCCGGATCGTTCTCGGGAACGCGCAGATGCCCCTGCGCGTCGCTGGTCTCGCGGTCGGCCGAGCCGCTGCCGTGCGCGATCCACGTTCCCGAGCAGGCGCGCATCACCGGCTCCAGCGCCGTCACCAGGCCGCTGGCGGGACGCTGCACCTGGATGCCGCGGGAACCGCGCACGTGGATGTAGGGTTCGCGGTTCGAGACCAGCAGCACCTCGTCGCCCGAGAACTGCTCGTTCAGCAGCTGGCGCAGCCCTTCCGGATCCCAGCGTGCCGCGGCCGCGTCCTGGTCACGGCGCTCGCGCTGCAGGTCGCGCAGGAAGGCACGCAGGTCGCCGGCGAGCGGTTCCAGCTCCGGTCGTGGTTGCGTGAAGGGGCGGATCACGCCGTCGCCGCGCAGCATCGCGCGCACGCCGGATACCCAGCCACGCCAGCTCAGGTGCGCGACACCGATGGTGATCAGTGCGATGACCACGCCGATCACGGTGAAGAGGATCACGACGTACTTGCGGGTGTCTTCGCTGCGCAGCTTCACGAAGTTCATGTCGTGCAGCATCACCAGCGTGGCCCGTGTCGCGCCGTCGCGCCGGATGTCGCTGACCGCGACATGCAGCGGACCGCTGGGCAGATCGAGGACGAAGCCCATGCCCTCGACACTGCGTTGTCGAACGCTGCAGTCGACCGCCGCCGGGAAGCTGGCGGTCTTCTGGATGAAACGGCCCTCGGGGTCGCACAGTGCGAGCGCGTACAGGCGATCGTCGGCCGCGGTCCGCTCCAGCAGCGCGTTGATGCGGTCGCCGGCACCGGCCTGCAGCAGATCACCGATCTGTTCGCCGACGGTGCGCGAGATCAGTGCGGAGCGCAGATCCAGGTCGCGCACGAACCAGCGCTGCGTCAGCGAGTCCACCAGTGGCACCGACACGTAGGCGAGGCCGGCCATCACGACCAGCAGCGGCAGCAGGAAGCGGAGGGAAAGGCGGAGGGTTCTCAGCATGCGGCAGGTAGTGTCTGCGAAGCGGCGGAGCGGGGCGCGCAGATGACACGCAGACAAGCAAGGAACGGGCCTTGGAAAAGCGCCCGCCGTCTCGCACGCGCAACCGTAGCGCCGCAGCGCCGATGATGCAACCGCGGGTCCAAACGGCCGGCGGAATAGCGGAAGTGCGTCAGATCGCGTCGCTCCAGCGCTGACTCAGCTGCTTTGCGCACATGATGATGCCGACCATGCTGTAAGTCTGCGGGAAGTTGCCCCACAGCTCGCCTGACTTCACGTCGATGTCTTCGCTGAGCAGCCCGAAACGGTTGCGGCGTGCCAGCACCCGTTCGAACTCGGTGCGTGCGCGCTCGGTGTCACCAAGGCTGCCCAGCGCCTGTATCCACCAGAACGTGCAGACCAGAAACGCCGTCTCCGGCGATCCGAAGTCGTCGGCACGCTCGTAGCGCAACAGGAAGTCGCCACGCCGCAGCGCCGCTTCGACGGCTGCGACCGTCTGCCGCAGCCGCGGGTCCGATGGCGGCAGGAAGTCCAGTTCAGTGATGACCAGCAGGCTGGCGTCGAGCCACGATCCGCCGAAGCTGCCGGTGAAGCTGCCCAGCTCGTCACTCCACCCTTCGCGGCAGATGCGGTCGTGGATCTGCGCGGCGCGGCCCTGCCAGAACTCGCGGCGATCCGCGAGATTCAGCCGCGTGGCGATGCGCGCAAGCCGGTCGCACGCGGCCCAGCACATGAGCGCCGAGTAGGTGTGTATCTCCTGGCGGCCGCGGAACTCCCAGATGCCGGCATCGGGTTCGTTGTAGCGTGCGAATGCTTTTTCGCCCAGCACCTCGAGCTGATGGAACAGGTCGAGATCGCCGGGTCGGTCCAGGCGCGAATCGAAGAACGCATGCGCGACGCCGAGGATCGCCGAGCCGTAGACGTCGTGCTGCACCTGGCGGTATGCGAGGTTGCCGATGCGCACCGGGCCCATGCCGCGGTAGCCCGCCAGCGCCGACGCCGTCGCCTCGTCGAGATCGACCGCGCCGTTCAGGCCGTAGACCGGTTGCAACGGACCGTCCTGCGCGTCGGCCACGATGGCTTCGATGTAGCGCAGATAGCGCTCCAGCGATCCGGTCGCGCCCAGCCGGTTCAGCGCGTTGATGACGAAGTAAGCGTCGCGCAGCCAGCAGTAGCGGTAGTCCCAGTTGCGCTGCGTTCCCGGCGCCTCTGGCAGCGACGTGGTCAGCGCGGCGATGATGCCGCCGGTGTCGTCGAAGGTGTTGAGCTTCAGCGTGATGGCCGCGCGTATCACGGCGTCCTGCCATTCCAGCGGAATCGCGAGGTTGCGCACCCAGCGGCGCCAGTAGCGCTGCGTCTCCTCGTAGAGCCGGCGCCCGGTTTCCAGGGGGCTGGCCTGCAGCGTCTCGTCCGGCCCGAGGATGAACGTCAGCACGTCCTCGAGCAGCATGGGACGCGACTCGATCACGTGCGTGATGGGCGCGTCGGTGGTCAGCCGCAGCGGATAGGAGGGCACCTCGGCGCGGACATGGTGGGTGCCGTAGGTGATGTGCGGCTCGGCGGCACCGTAGTTGCAGCGCGGCGCGAAGCGCACGCGGATGCGCGGCCGCCCGGCCAGCCGCCGCACGATGCGCACGATGGTCACCGGCGCGAAGTTGCGTCCGAACTGATGGAAGCGCGGCGCGAAATCCAGGATCTCGAGCTTCGCGCCGTGCGCATCGGTCATCTCGGTGCGCAGGATCGCGGTGTTGCGTTCGTAGGCCTGGGTGACGGACTGGCAGTCCTGTTGCTCGATGTCGAAGCGCCCCTGCGGGCGGTCGTCGTCGAGCAGCGCGCAGAACACGGGATCGCCGTCGAGCCGCGGCACGCACATCCATACGATGCTCGCCTGCGTGTCGATCAGCGCGCCGATGCGCGAATTGCCGATGACCGCGAGTTCCAGCGACGACGTCATGCTTCTCCTTCGGATTGTCCGCCGCAGCGTGTTTCGAGCATGGGCGCGCTGACTTCGCCCGACAGCATGCAGGCCAGGCCGCGCAGCGCCAGATCGTTCGCATGCACGCGGTAGACCGGAACC
>Ga0307505_10002671_pt1 | contig 12099 bp, 9 predicted proteins | sample 23_S_MG_FD_202183 | JGI IMG/M metagenome (GOLD analysis project Ga0307505, IMG submission 202183) | Soil microbial communities from Populus trichocarpa stands in riparian zone in the Pacific Northwest, United States - 23_S | ecosystem: Environmental > Terrestrial > Soil > Riparian zone > Trees...
CCTCGTGGCAGGCACGCAGTCTTTGTTTCTTTCTCTCAGGCGCGCCGCGCGCGACGTGGGCCGGCTCAGGATGACAGACTGTTGGTAAATCGCCCGTGGGCGTGAGAAATGCGGGCTAGTCGAGGAGCGCCGGCGTCCCCGCCGGCTGGCCATGCGGCGTCCCGCCGCGGGCGGTGGGCATTCGAGCCGAAATCCAGCATCGCGAGACGAGCGTTCTTCGCGCAGGCGGGCTCCCCCTCCCGGGGCGAGGACGCCCCCCGGCCAGCCGGCGGGACGCCGGCGCTCCGATTTCGCCGCCGTTGGCGGCTCACCCGCTACCGCGGGATCTGCGGTAACTCACACTACTGTCCTGGCACGTACGTTGGGTCCTCCGTGCGGTTGTCGATGACGGAGCCGTAGGCGTAGACGCGGCCTTGACCTTCGACGACCTTCACGCTGACGCGGCCGTTGTAGACCGTGCCGAGCTGGCCGCGGAAGTCGAGGATGCGGTTGAACTGCACGTACTCATTCGCTTTGAGAGGGTACGAGACAAACGACGAGGTCTTCGTGTCCGGCTCGTACATTCCGATCTCGATCGTGGCCGCGTTGCCGGTCACTTCGACGAAGCCGACGTTCGATCGGTACTGATTCGATTCCTCGAGCTGCAGCACTTCCATGGCCCGCTCGCCGAGTCCGACGGACTGGCTGCGGGTCACGCCGGGGATGAACTGTCCCTTGGTGCCGCCATCGGGCTCGCGACTGAACGTCTGCGCGGTGAGGACCAGCGACGAGTCATTGGGCGCCGTGGCCACGACCGAGCCGCCGCCGACGATGCCGGGCCAGAGTGTGGGCAGGACGTCGTTGACGGACAGAACCTGGTTCGCCTGAATGGTTCGCAGCACGGGCGCGGCCAGTGGGTTCGGCGCGGTCTGGCCCTGGTCGTAGTAGTTGAGCGTCACCGTGACGGACTGCGTGCCGCCGTTGTAGATGCGCATGTCGCTGTGGAAGTTGCGGTCGCCGGAGACGAACTCGCTGATGCCCGCCAGGACGTAGCGGGCCGCGGTGGTGCGGGCCGGCTGGACGGGGAAGATCATCAGCGGATCGTTGGTGTTGTTGTTGAGCACCGAGGCGTAGGCCGAGACCTTGCCGCCCGTCGACGTCACTTCCACTTCCACGCGTCCGTCCTCGAGACTGATATTGCCGAAGAGGCCGGTCATGCTGGTCTGGAAATGACCGAAAGCGGCAAGCTCGCGCGTGGTCTGCGCGAGCACGTTGTTGTTGCCGTCGAGCAGCTTGGCCAGGATCGACACCGGTGCGCCGGAACCTTCCACGAAGCCTACGTTCGTGCGATAGGCGGCGCTGTTGGCGACCTGTTGGAGGCTGATGCGGCCCAGCGTGTCCTGGGCGATGTTGCCCACGAAGCTGTCCAGACGAAGCGCGGGGATGAACTGTCCGAGCGTACCGCCGCCGTCGATTGCGTACGTGCGGCTCGAGGCGAACGTATCCAGCGGATTGCTGCTGTTGAGCGGACGGATCTCGATCGTGCCCACGCCGCCTTCGCCGAGCAAGCCCGCGCCGTACCACGACGAGACGATGTCGTCGAAGGCCAGCGTGTCACCCGCGGCGATGGTCACGGTGGTTTTCTTGCCCTGCTGCGTACCGTCGGTCTGCGATGCCGTGTACGAGATCTCGTAGTCGATGCTGTCGAACGACACGTTCACGATGCGCACGTCGGAGCGGAATGGGCTGCCGATGCCCTGCGCGTGTGCGACCGCGGGGATGATCAGCGTGCCCGGGGGCGGGTTGCCGTCGCGGGGATCGGGAGAGACGGGCGTGACCAGACTGAGGCCGAAGGGCACGTAGCTCGTCGTCGGTCCGTTGTGCGTGCTCACGCCTCCCGCCGCGGTCGGGTTGTTGCGTTGTACGGCGACGGTGGCGGTCTTCGAGCCCGCGCCGAGGCCTGCCGGGCTGATCGTGAACTGCACGGTCGTGCCACCTGCCGACAGCGCTCCGCTCGGGGGGAATACCGTGATCCACGGCGCGTCCACGGTGATGGCGAACGTATCGTTCTGCGTGGCGGTTTCTCCGAAACCCGGCACGAGATAGTCCTGCACGAATGTCTGCGTGGTGCCCTGGGGCACGCTGATCGCGAACTGCGAGCTGGTCCCCGGCTGCGGCGCCGTGACCACCGTCGACGTCGTGAGCGACCAGTCCGAGGGCTGTCCCGTGCAGCCGGAGATGGCTCGCGCGCGGTAGTAGAAGCGCGTGTCCGTGGTGATCTCGTTGTGCGCGGGAATGGTGCGCGAGAGCGAGCTCGGAACGCTGAACGACCGCAGATTCGCCGTGAACGTGGCGTCGGTCGCTTCCTGCAGCTCGAAGCTTGGCGTCACCGCGAGGTCGCCCGTCCAGGACACGTCGTAGCTGGTGGTGCTGTTGGTCATGGCCGGCGAGCTGACCAGCGGCAGGACGATCGGCGGGCAGCCGACGGTGATGTTGATCGTGGCCGAGCCCACCTGGCCGCACGGATTCTGCACCAGCACCCAGAAGGGGAACGTGCCCGCCGTATTTAATGGTCCGGCCGCGTAGCTCGCGGACGTCGCTCCGGCGATCGGCCTGGCGGGGTCGCCGGCCGCACCCTCGTACCACTGGAACGTGAACGGCGTTCCGCCGGCGGGAAGCACGGAGATGGTCGCGCCTTCGCCGAGCAGTGCGGTCACGTTGGAGGAGGCGTTGGCGATGGTGGGCGGGATGCAGGTCGGAGTGACGGTGATGGTGACCGTCACGGAGTTGACATGGCCGCACGAGTTCGCGATGCGGACCCAGTACTTGAAGATGCCCGCGGTGTTGAACGGGCCGGCGGCGAAGGTCGGATTGGTCGCTCCGGCCACGGGATTGGTTTGATCGGGGGAGTCACCCGTGTACCACTGATAGGTGAACGGAGCGTCGCCGGCGGCGGTCACCGCGAGTGTGGCCCCCTGGCCGGTGTTGATCGTGGAGGAGGGCGTGAGCGTGGTCACGCTGGGCGCGACGCAGGTGGAGCTCACGGTGACGGTGGCCAGCGCGCTGTCGTCCTGCCCGCAGTTGTTGCTCACGCGCACCCAGTAGCTTGTGTCGTTCTGCAGGGACGGCGTGGTGAAGGAGCTGCTGTTGCCGCCGACGAGGTTCGTGGTGTCGCCGACGGTGTTCGCGCGGTACCACTGATGGAAGAGCGGACCGGAGCCGGTCGCCGTGACGTTCAGCGTCGTGGTCGTGTTGGGGTTGATGCGCCGGCTGGTCGGCTCGGTCGTGATCTCCGGAGGCGTGCAGGCCGCCGGCGTGACGGTGATGGTCGAGCTGTCTGCGGTAGTTCCGCAGTCCAGGGTGACGCGCACCCAATACTGGCGCGTCACCGCGATCGGGGGCGTGGTGTAGCTCGTGGTGGTTCCAACCGGCGTTGAAGTGTTTCCGCTCGCACCTTCGTACCATTGTCTGGTCGTAGCGGCGTCTGTGGGCGCCGATGTCAATACCGACAAGACTGCGGGCTCACCGAAGGGTCTCGTGCCTCCGCCCGATGTGCCCGTGACGGCGAAACTCTCGCAGAGCCATCCGTCGCCGTACACGGTCGAGACGGCCATGCGATCCCAACGGCGAAGGAATGCGCCGCTTGGAGTGGTGGAGTTCATCAGGGCATTGGAAGCGTTCGGTTGCCGGCCCGCTTCGTTGGAATGGCGCAGTCCGATGGTGTGACCGAGCTCGTGTGCCATCACCGCTTCGAATGACGAAGCGCTGACAGACGGACGAATGACGACATCGGCTTCAGAGTACGGGAAGAAGGATTCTCCGTTGAAGGTGTAGGCATCACCGCCGACTCGCGCGATGCCGCAGGCGATCGCACCGGGACAAATACCACTGTCGATTGGGTTGGTGTTGTTGAGAAGGATGGTGTTCTCGCCATCGCGGGCAACCGTGGTTGTTGCCGTGGTCGACCCCAGCGCAAGCACGATCTCTGAATTCGGATCGCTGTTCCAAACATCCATCGCGTTCTCGATGCTTGTTTCCGAGTTTGCGACGCCGGGCTGACTTCCGTTACGAAAAAAGCCGATGAGACAACCCAACTCGCACCCTGGCCAGCGTCCGGTGCTCATGACGTACGAAAGGGCGGTGGCATTCGACTGGGGCTGCCACTCACGGTCGATCGTCGCGGTCACCCGCATTGCTCGATCTGGAGTCGCGTCCTCAATGGCGTCGATGAACTCCTCGGCAATCCGTGCATCGAACGCCTCGCCGGCCGTTGTCTCAACGCCATCCGCATCGCGAACGAGAAGGTCTGTTCCCTTGATCCGCGCGAACCGGTACTTGCCCAACCCCATGAAGGAAGTAAAGTACGTGTCGTCCCCGCTCCGAGTAAGAAAGGCGAGTACGCGTTCACCAGACTCGTATCGAGCCGAACCGGCAATGATCACGCCGTGGCCGTTCGCGAACCCTCCCGCGTCGCTCACGACGATCGTTCCGTGAACGTCGCCTTTCAGGGTCTGTTCGATGAGGAGCCGGTGATCTGTGAAGATCATCCCGTTGGCGCCTTCTCGTGAAGTTGAATCCATCACCGTTGCGACCACGACGACATCCGCACGACCGAGGAGCTCGGCGTCGGTGGGGAGGTCGAAGGTGGCGGCGGAAAGGGTGATCGCGAGGAACAGCAGAGATCCGGCAACTGCGGCATGACGCATCAAGGAACTCCCTCCGGGGCTGACGGCGTTATTGTAAGCGATGATTCTTGTGACCCCCGTCACTAAGTCCTTTGCGTTACTCTCATCCCTGAATGCCCGATCCCGCCCCCATGCATGAGCACGCCTTGAGCAATCTGCGCTACATTCGCGAGGCGATGGAACGGGCCAGCGCGTTCACGTCGATTCCCGGCTGGGGTGGAGCCGCGGTAGGCATTACCGCACTGGCCGCGGCGGCGCTCGCGCAACCGATCGCGGGAACGCGGCGCTGGCTGCTGATCTGGCTGGCCGAGGCCGTCCTGGCCGCGCTGATCGCCTCGGTGACGATGTTCCGGAAGGCCCGCGTCGCGAACGTCTCGTTTCGCGGCGCCGCGTCGCGGCGCTTCTTCAGCAGCTACTTCGCGCCGATCGCGGCCGCCGCGGCGCTGACCTATCTCCTCGGGCATGCCGGACGCTACGAGCTCCTGCCACCGATGTGGCTGCTGCTCTACGGCGCCTCGTTCATCAGCAGCGGGGCATACTCCATTCCGGTCGTACCCGTGATGGGCATCTGTTACATGATCCTCGGCATCGCGGCCTGTTTCGCGGCCCCGCCGATCGGCAACATCCTCATGGGTGCGGGCTTCGGAGGCTTGCACCTCATCTTCGGAGTGGTGATCGCAAGGAGGTATGGTGGCTAGAGCTGCACGCAAATCCGAGGAAGGCGCGCCGAAGCGGCAACCGGCGGAGTCGGCCGTGCCCGATCTCGATCGTCTCATCCACGAGAAGACCCGTCTGGGAATCGTCAGCGCGCTGGCCGTGAACCGGACGCTCACCTTCAACGAAGTGAAAGCCATCCTCAAGACTACGGACGGCAACGTGAGCGTCCACGCCCGCAAGCTCGAGGAAGCGGGATATCTCACCTGCAAGAAGTCGTTCGCGGGACGCGTGCCGAGAACCGAGTACACGCTGACGCCCTCGGGCAAGAAGGCGCTGGAGAAATACCTGGGCCACATGGAAGCGCTGATCAAAGCCACCCGCGGCGGTTGAAGGCGAACGGTTCGCATCACTCCATGAATGGTGCTTCGTGTCGTGAAAACGTTTCATCGAGGAAAATCAAAATGAATCCTGTACGTGTCTGGGCCGTCTCTCTTTGTGTCTTCTCCGCAAGCACTGTCTTTGCTGCGATCTCGAAGCAGTACACGGACTTCATCACCGGCCCCGCGCACTACGCGCTGACGAAGGATGAGGTCGCTGCCTGGAAGTCGGTGACCACAGACGCGGAGGCCCAGGCCTTCATCGAGCTCTTCTTCGCGCGCCGCGATCCCACGCCGGGCACTCCCGCCAACGAGTTTCGCGATGGCTTCGAGCAACGCATCCAGGTGGCGAACTCGAACTTCGGCGATCAGTCCCCGGGCTCGATGACGGACCGAGGGCGGGTCTTCATCCTGATGGGCGCGCCGACGAGGCTCCGGAAGTCGCAGCAAGGGCCGGCCAGCGGCACCATCCAGACGGGCCCGGCGGGTTTTGTCCCGCCGTCCGCGACGACGCTGCAGGGCTACAGTCCCAAGGAAACCTGGACGTACGACCAGACGAAAACGCCGTTCAAGCTCGGACGTCCCTCCGCAGAGATCGCGTTCATCGATCAGTACGGCGCGAACGAGTACAAGATCGAGCGAACGGCAAAAACAGATTTCCTCGCGCTGTTCGAATTCGTCGCGAATTCGTTCGTGACGAACGACGGACGCGCGACGGTCGCCGTCGCTGCGCCGGCGACCACTCCCGCGCCCGCGGGTGCGGTCGTGCCCTCGGCGAACGGCCTGACCTCCGAGTCGCTGCGGAGCGCGATCGCGGAAGCGCGCGGCGCAAACGCGACGGCCCCCAAGCTCTTCGTCACACACGGCGAGTTCCTCACCGGCGACGGTACGCCGTTCGTAGCTGTGCAGCTCTACGCTCCGAAAACGGCTGGCCTCGCCGCGGAAGGCGGATACACATTCTTCGGGTCGGTGGAGAACGAGGCTGGCGAGAGTGTCGCCGGATTCGAGGATCCCGCCACGCTGACGGCCTCCCAGGACAGTGTCTGGGTGGCCCGCTCTCTGGCCCTGCCGCCCGGAACCTATCGCGGTTTCTTCGGACTGGCCAAGGGCGGCGCGCCGGTCTCGGTCGCCTCGATGACGATGACGCTTCGCGGAGTCGACCCCGCCGGACCGGCGGCCTCGACGTTGATCCTGTCGACGGATCTGAAGGAGTTGCTGCTGGCCGGAAAGCCCGCCGACCCGTTCACCTTCGGCAGGGTGAAGATCGTGCCCAAATCGGACCGGACCTTCTCCGCCTCCGACGAGCTCTGGTACTTCTTCGAGCTGCGGAAGCCCGGTCTGGATCCCACCACCAGCCAACCGAAACTACTCCTGCGGCTCTCGGTGACCGGCAAAACGAACGAAGGAAAACCGATCGTGATGAACGCCGCACCCAACATGATCGCCGCGCAGGAGTTCGGAGGAGCCCCAGGACATTGGGGAGTCGGGCAGACGATCCCTCTGGCATCGTTCCGACCCGGAACCTACAAGATCACCGCAAGAGTCACCGACCAGACGCTCCAGAAGACGCACACCCTGGAACAGGAGTTCCGCATCGCCGAGTGAGTTGTCGTCGGTTGTCGGTTGTCGGTTGTCTGCACCTCACCCTCAACCGACAACCGACAACAGGAGAGCAAGCGTTCCTCATCGAGTAAGACGAAGGGGCGCCCTGCGCTCACTCGACGCCGCGGAACTGCTCGAAGGACTGGCCGCTCGCCAGGAAGATCAACGACCCGATGAACAGGCCCACCTGCAGCACGATCGTCACGCCCACGATCAGCCAACCGACCACTCTGCGCGAATGCAGGTGATAGCCGACGTTGAGAAAGGCCGGCGCTGCCAGAGGGAGGTTGTGAATCCCCAGCGCCAGCAGCGTGAGAGCAAGCCACACATGGAGCGCCATTGTGAGCCTGCCATGGCCTTCGGACGCGAGGATCGTTCGAGTGTGCCCAATGAGCCACCAGGACGGCACGGCCAGAGCGACGCCGATCGCGTAGAACACCGGCACCGAACCCTCCAACGTTCCCAACGCGAGCTTGGTGGACACGGCCAGCAGATGCCCAAGAGCCATCGTTCCGATCGTGACCGCAAAGAACAGGCTCATCGCCGCCAGGACCCGGCGCCGAACGGAAACCTCGGATGCGCGAGACCGGAGGAGAAGAATCGCCGCCGAGACCAACGCGAGGCCCAGCGACCACGTCAACCACTTGCTCTCGTCCAGGATGAATACGACCATCGTTGTCCTCCGGAGGGGGGTGGGTTGATTATGAACGCCGCCTGACGCGAGAGAAAGGCCCGCCCAGCCGGTCAACGGCTAGAATCCATCGAGAAGCTTCGGACTCAGGGGTTGTGGCGATGCAAGCGAGCGATGAGTCCAGTTCGACGCCACTCCGGACCGACTGGCACCGCGTCCGCCGGGGGGACGGCATGGCTCGAATCGAGGATGATCGCAGTCTGAACGGGAGATCCTCAGCGTTGCAGCGATCCTGAAACTCTGGGGCATGTTGAAGGGAGTGACCGGGCAATGAAGAAGAAAGTTGGCCCTTCCCGGCGGGAACTGAAGCCCACCGCGCCAAGGCCCCGGAGGCGCAAGCACTCCGGCCACTCCGCCGCGCTTGAGATGCCTGCCATCGTTGATGAGGCGGAACTCCTCACGGACTTGAGAGAACTGATCCAGTCGGCCCGTCAGCGGATTGCGACAGTAGCGAACTCGACGACGACGCTGCTGTACTGGCATTTGGGGCGCCGGTTGCTGACGGAAAACCTCCAGGATGGCCGCGCGGCGTATGGGAAGCGAATTCTCGCGACAGTGTCGCGAGAATTGACAGCTGAGTTTGGAGGAGGCTTTGGGTACGCCACTGTGAATCGTGCAATTCAGTTTGCCCAGTTCTTCCCCGATCAGGTAGTTGTGTCGACGCTGTCGCAAGAATTGAGCTGGAGTCACTTCATTGAGCTGCTCCCGATCAAGGACCCGCTCGCCCGCGAGTTTTACGCCGAGATGTGTCGCATCGAGCGCTGGGATGTACGCACGTTGCGACGGAAGATCGGCGGCATGTTGTTCCAGCGTACGGCGCTTTCCAGAAAGCCGGAAGCCGTCATCTCTGCGGAGATCGCGCAACTGCGCGACGGAAAGATGACCCCCGACCTCGTCTTTCGCGACCCGTATCTGCTCGATCTGCTTGGCTTGAAGGGCGCCTACAGCGAGCGCGACTTCGAGAGCGCCATCCTGCGCGAGATCGAGGGCGTCCTGCTGGAGCTGGGTACGGGCTTCGCCTTCGTGGCCCGCCAAAAGCGCATGAGTGTCGGCAGGGACGACTTTCATCTCGACCTGCTCTTTTTCCACCGCAACCTGCACCGGCTGATCGCCGTCGAGTTGAAGATGGAGGCTTTCCAGCCCGCGCACGTTGGCCAGATGGAACTGTACCTGCGCTGGCTGGACAAACACGAACGCGCCCCCGGCGAGGAAGCCCCCATCGGACTCATCCTCTGCGCCTCCGCCGATGCCGAGCAGGTGGAGCTGCTGCAGCTCGATGCCCGATCGATTCGAGTCAGCGAGTACCTCACCGAGCTGCCGCCACTGCCCCTGCTCCGAGCCCGGTTGCACCAGGTCATCGAACACGCCAGGGAACAGGCGGCCAGGCGACTCCCCAACGCGGAAGGCCGGCCATGAAAACCCACAGAGATCATCACCCTTTTTCGCGAAGTGCGTGACCTTCAGCAGCAGGCCGCTCAGCAATACGAGCCGGTGGTCGACGAGATCCTCCGTACCCGCAGCCGCGATATCCGGCAGATCGAGTCAATGCGTGCGCGATGAGCCCCAACGGAATGCGGATCGTGTCCGGCTCGTGGGACAACACCGTGCGCGTGTGGGATGCCACCAGCGGGGAGGTGTTGCTCACGCTGGAAGGTCATGGCGGAGCAGTGAGTGCGTGCGCGATGAGCCCCAACGGAATGCGGATCGTGTCCGGCTCGTGGGACAACACCGTGCGCGTGTGGGATGCCACTAGCGGCGCGCCACTCCTCACCATCGCGAGCTTCGACGACAATGAGGAGGCCGTGTTCGACGAGAGTCCGCGCCGTCTCCGCCGCGCTTCGCGCGGCGCCTGGCGCTGGCTTGGCTGGCTCGCCACTGATCCCGTCACCGGCTTCCTCGACCGCTACCCCGCCGAGAGCTTCGGTCCGTTGCCCGGAGCGGAGTAGTGCCGCGTCCAGGTGGGGCGGCCAAGAGTCTGCGCGTTAGCAAACTTGGCCGCACGTGCGCAAGGCTATGCCAACCAGCTCGTACCGGCGGATGATACGCTCGACGTTCCCGACAACCTGAATAGCCGGAGGTCGAGGACTCTTGACCATGTCTGAACCATTCGACTCAGTCTTGATCCAGCATCTGACACCGAGGAACTTTCTCTCCTTCGGTCCGGAGCATGCCGGCATTGGTCTCAAGTCTCTGAATGTCTTCATCGGCCCCAACGGCAGCGGCAAGTCCAACCTCATCGAGGCCATCAGCCTGATGCGATCAGCCCCCAAGGACATGCGCGAGGTGACGCGCAAGGGGGGCGGTGTGGCGGAGTGGATCTGGAAGGGTGGATCGAGCCGGGCCGCGTCGGTGGATTGGGTCGTGCGAAACCCGAAGGGTCCCAAGCCCCTGCGGCATGTGGTGGCGTTTCGGGCCGTGGCGCAGGCCTACTCACTCGAAGACGAGCGGGTGGAGAACGCGGACAAGCAGCCTGACCAGCAGGATGTCTACTTCTACTACCGCTATCAGCATGGCCATCCGGCGGTGAATACCACGGACAACGGACCTCGTCGGTTGGTGCGAGAGACGATCGAGCCCGACCGCTCGATTCTCGCGCAGATGCGCGACCCGGAGGCCTATCCGGAACTGGCCTGGCTGGCGCAGAACTATGAGCAGATGCGCATCTATCGCGAATGGACTTTCGGCCGGAACGCGGTGTTCCGCGAACCCCAGAAGGCAGACATGCGCAACGATGCCTTAGAAGAGGATTTCTCGAACCTCGGCCTCTTTCTGAACCGCTTGAAGACGCGTTTCCCCGCGGCGAAGAAGGCCATTCTCCAGAACCTGAAGGACCTCTACGACGGAATCGTGGACTTCGATGTCTTGATCGAGGGAGGCACGGTGCAAGTCTTCTTCACGGAGGATGACTACGTGATTCCCGCGACGCGCCTGTCGGATGGCACCTTGCGGTATCTCTGCCTTCTGGCAATCCTCTGCGACCCTAATCCACCACCGCTCATCTGCATCGAAGAGCCGGAGCTTGGGCTGCATCCGGACATCATTCCCAAGATCGCCGACCTCCTGCGGGTCGCCTCGGAGAGGACGCAGATCATCGTCACCACACACTCGGACATCCTGGTCGATGCGATGACGAACACTCCCGACGTGGTCGTCGTCTGTACCAAGCAGCAGGGAGAAACGACTCTCGAACGATTGAATCCGGACGACCTCAGCGAGTGGCTGACGAAGTATCGGCTGGGCCAGCTCTGGACGAAGGGCGAGATCGGCGGGACGCGATGGTGAACGCACGCCTTTATATCGAGGGTGGCGAATCCAAAGAGGATCAGATTCGCTGCCGGGAGGGCTTTCGAAAGCTGCTCGAGAAGATGGGTTTCTCAGGCAGACTCCCGCGGCTGACAGCCTGTGGCGGGCGCGCCTCGGCATTCGATGATTTCAGGACTGCCCATGCCAGTCCGAAGCGAGGCGGCTTCATCGCGATGTTGGTCGACAGCGAAGATCCGCTGGAAGACATCGAAAAGACTTGGAACCATCTGCGCGCCCGCGACGGATGGGTGAGACCCCCAGGTGCACAGGATGAGCAGGTGCTCTTCATGACGACCTGCATGGAGACATGGATCGTTGCGGACCGTGCGGCCCTGCGAGGTCACTACGGTCAGCACCTTCAAGAGAATGCCCTGCCTCCCTTGGTTGAGCTGGAGAAGCGCACTCGGCATGATGTGCATGACCGTCTGGTCCACGCATCGCGAAACTGTTCGAACGCCTACGCAAAAGGGAAGCGATCAGTCGTGGTGCTGGCAGCACTGGACCCTGCCACTCTGAAGCAACACTTACCCAGCTTCACCCGTGTCGAGCGGATTCTGAACGCGAGTCTGTGAACCGCTTTTGGTAGATCTCCGCGATCCCTGCCGGGGTCGACCTCAACTCTGGACCGTAGACCGGTGGTCGCTCGCTATCGCTCGCACCACCGGCTACCCTCCGCGCCACCTCCGGCGGCCAAGTACCACAGCGCGGGCTGCGCCCGACAACCCAATGCAACATTGGCCTGTCATCCTGAGCGGGCGGTGGGATGGGGGGCGAAGGATCCCCTGCCGATGCACGACACTCGCTC
>Ga0307505_10002672_pt1 | contig 12086 bp, 10 predicted proteins | sample 23_S_MG_FD_202183 | JGI IMG/M metagenome (GOLD analysis project Ga0307505, IMG submission 202183) | Soil microbial communities from Populus trichocarpa stands in riparian zone in the Pacific Northwest, United States - 23_S | ecosystem: Environmental > Terrestrial > Soil > Riparian zone > Trees...
CGAGTCCACGACCCCGAACTCGAGTGCGGCCATCGCGTTGAGCAGCGCCTCATCGTTGCTCTGGAACGCTTCCATGACCCCGGCAAGATCGTCGTCCGCGACCCCCATGTCCTGGAAGAACCCGTGCAGCTGTTCCAGCTCCTGGGCCCGGAACTGTCGTATGTGCGATCGCTCCAGCGTCAGTTCGGCATCGAGCACCTCGTCCTGGGATTTGGTGGCCAGGTACTCCCCGGCCGCCATCGACACGGCACCGGCGATGGCGCCCGCCACCGCGGTGAGTAGAACCTCTTCTCGATCCAACCCACCACTGACCACTCCAACCACCAAGAGGAAGATGGACACGAGACCGTCGTTGACACCCAGGATGATGTCCCGCCAATACTGCCGGGATTCACCGATGTGAGGTGTGTAACCCTTGGGTAGCTGATCTGACGAAGCCACGACCCGATCGTAACCAAGTGGGTCGCTGGTCTTTCTGCGCGGCGTAGAGCCGGATTACCGGCTCCCATGCATTAGGAACGCATCTGGGCGAGGATGGCCGCCGCGCCGGCGTGGATGCCGAAGGGTATGGCGTTCTCGTTGAACAGGAACGACGCAGAATGGAGGTCGCCACCACCGGAAGCGGAGCCGAGACGGAGGAGCGCTCCCCGGGTCACCGCCAGGTAGTTCGAGAAGTCCTCCCCACCCATCGAGGTCTCGGTGGGCACCACCGACTCCTCTCCCAACACGGTTCGAATCCCGCGAGTGGCCCTGTCGACCACCCTCTCGTCGTTGACGACCGGGGCGATCCCTTGCTGATAGTCCAGGGTGTAACCGGCGCCGCTCAAGGCGAGTATCGACCCGAGGATCTTGTCTACGAGTGACGGCAACACGTCCCAGAGCTCAGCGTCGAGGGTCCGCACTGTGCCTTTCAGGATGACCTCGGTAGGGATCACATTGGGGGCGTCGCCACCGTGAATCGACCCGAATGCGGTGACAACGGCCGACCTGGAGTCGACGGAAGCGCGTACTGCGGATGGGAGATCGGCCGCCACCCGGGCAGCCGCCGTCACCAGGTCGACTGTGCGATGGGGCCGGGAGCTGTGCCCGCCGGGCCCATGGACGGTGATCGTCAGGATATCGGCACTGGCCGTGATCGCACCTACCCGGGCACCGATCCGACCGACCCGCAAGGCAGGGTCGACGTGGAAGGCCAACAGTGCTTCGAGACCGCCCACGAGACCTTCGTCGACCAGTTCGAGCGCACCCCCCGGAACCGACTCCTCGGCGGGCTGGAACAAGACCCTCACCCCCGTGTCGGGGCGGGTGCGATCGAGTACGACGGCGATCCCGGCGGCGATAGCGGCATGAGCATCGTGACCGCAGGCGTGCATCCACCCTTCGATGCCGGAGCGGGGGTCGTTGTCGCCGGGTTCCATGATTGGAAGGGCGTCGATGTCAGCCCGGAAGCCGACCTTTGGGTCGCCCCCGATGTCGACCCAGCCGCCGGTACGAGGCCGTCGATCCTGGAATTCGAGATCGAACCCGGCGAGAAACTCACTGAGCAGCTCCGTGGTCTGGTGCTCGCGATGGGCGGGTTCGGGATGGCTGTGCAGCAGGCGACGAAGCTCGACGGTCTTGGGTGCGATCTCCTCCACCACCCTCGCGAGGGCGTCAGGGTCAGGCATGCAGGAGGAGGCTAACCGTGAGGTCTCACTCATAGAAGAGGGACTCGAAGGTACGGCGCGCCCGTCGCGTATAGCGACGGTATTGCTCACGCAACTCGCCGGTGCGGTCGAAGCCGAGCGATGCCGCGAGTCTTGCCGTGGATCCTGGGTCGGTGGGCAGCGAGTCGGAGGCCGTGCCTTTCTGAAGGTGGAGGCGGAGGCGCGCCCTCGTGCAGAAGAGATAGGCGTCGTGAAGGGCGTGGTAGTCGGCTCCGGTGAGGACACCGGCGTCGAGCAGGGCCCGAAGTGCGGCGAAGGTGCCCGGCATTCGCAGCTCAGGGTTCGCCCCGCCATGCCGAAGCTGGAGTAGTTGGACCAGGAATTCGACGTCGCTCAGCCCTCCTGGGCCGAGTTTCAGGTGGAAGTCGGGGTCCTCGTCCGATGGGATTCGCTCCGACTCAACTCGGGCCTTGACCTCTCTGATCCCGCGGATCACATCGTTCGAGAGCGATCCTCGCCAGACGATGGGCTCGAGCATCCCGAAGTAGTCGTTGAGGAGTGACCGGTCACCCCCGGCAGGTCGCGCCTTGACCAGGGCGAGCAACTCCCACGGCTCCACCCACTCTTCGTAGTAGCGCCGGTAGGCGTCGATGGATCGCGTCAGAGGGCCTTTCCGTCCTTCGGGGCGAAGTTCGGTGTCGAGGTCGTAGGCCTCTCCGTGACGGTTGGGCCGGGACAAGACCTGATCGAGGGCGGTTGCGATCTCCATACCTCGGTCCGGGCCATTCTCACCGTGGATGTACATGAGGTCGATGTCAGACCCGTACGAGAGCTCACGACCTCCCCAGCGTCCCATGGCAATGACCGCAAACGATGTTTCTGGCTCGCCGATCGTATGCAGCGCTGCGGCGACCGCAGCGTCGGCCGTGTCGGAGAGACTCATCAGGGTGGCTTCAGGTGACGCCTCGCCGAGAACGTCGCGGGCTGCGATTCGCAGCTTGCGGCGACGGACGAATCGTCGGATCGTCCCGACCTTGACCTCCGGGTCGGGTCGGGAGTCGAGCAAGAGTATGAGGCGCTCGGCGGCGTCCTCTTGGTCGCGGATGTCGTCGATCGATTCGTCTGCGGCCAACCGTGGGATGAACTCGGGAATCCGGTCGATGAGGTCGCCGAGCAGCTTGCCGGTTCCCAGCAAGGTGCACAGACGCTCACCCGCCACCGGGTTGTTCTGGAGGAGGGTGATCAGGGTCGAGTGGTCCCGGGTGTTGGCTATGAGCAGCCGCAACTGGGCCAGACCCAGGTCAGGGTCCGGTGACTGGGAGAGCCAGTCGAGCATCAGAGGCAACACCTGCTGCATCACCCTGGAGCGACGGCTCAAGCCGGAGGTGAGATCTGCCACGGCCCGGGTGGCAGCCACGACATCGCGATAGCCCAATGCTTCGAGACGAAGGGCGGCTGCGGCGGGGTCGAGCCGGGCGTCCTCGAGACCCACTAACGAGTCGAGGATGGGTCTGAAGTAGAGACGCTCGTGGAGATCGCGAGCCGACTCCCTGACCTGGGCGAGGCGAACGGACAATTCCTCCGCCGGATTCTCCCTGAAGCCGAGGGCGCGTCCGAGAGCGTCTCTCTCCTCGTCCGAGGTGGGGAGGACGTGTGTCTGCTTCAGTTCCCGTAGCTGGATCCTGTGCTCGAGGTCGCGGAGGAACCTGTAAGCGTCGGAGAGACGCTCCGCATCCTCGGTCTCCACGTAGCCGTGGGTGGTCAGCGCGGAGATGGCATCGAGGGTGGAGGGCACCCTGAGGTCAGGATCGAAACGTCCGTGGACCAGTTGGAGGAGTTGGACGGCGAACTCGATATCCCGGATGCCTCCGCGCGAGCGCTTGATGTCGACGACTCTGGCCCCATCCTCCACTTGAGCTTTCAGAGCCCTGATGCTGCGGAGGGCGTCGGTATCGAGACCCTCCTCCCACATGATTCGATCGCACATCGCCCGGAAGCGTTTGCCGAGGTCGGGGTCGCCGGCAGCAGGCCTCGCCTTGAGCAATGCCTGCAGCTCCCACGCCTCGCTCCAGCGCTCGTAATAGCCGGAGTAGCCCTCGAGGCTGCGGGAGAGCGGTCCCATCGTGCCCTCCGGTCGCAGGTCGGCGTCGACGTTCAGTGTCGGCCCGTCGAAGGTCGGTGCAGACAGGTGGGAGAGGAGCCGGGAGGCCAGGGCCAAGGCGGCTGCCCGGCTGGTGGTCGGCTCGCCGGGCACCGGTTCGTGGACAAACACGAGGTCGATATCGGAGTAGTAGTTCAGCTCGTGGGCACCCCACTTGCCCATCGCGATGACCGCGAAGCCGATGTCGCTCACGATGGGGTGCCTTGCCGATACCGCCTCGGTGGCCGATTCCAGTTGACGTTCGACGAGTGAGTCCATGGAAGACGACAGACGTGATGTGGTCTCGGTGAGGTCGGCTTCTCCTCTGACATCGGCGAGGGCGGCACCGATCAGAATCGCCTGCAATTGGCGGCTCACACTGTCCTCGGGCTTGGGGCCATCGATGAGATCAGGTCTCTGTTCCAGGGCGTCGGCGAGAGGAGGGCTGATCCGTCGCAGTGTCTGAACAGCGCTTCCCATGTCACTCACGCCGCCCAGGCTATGACGTCGTCGATCGAACGGCTACGGCGTATCGTGGTGCCATGGCCCTGAGAGTCGCCGGCGCTCAGCTCAATCTCACCGTCGGTGACATCCCTGGCAACGAGGCGAAGATCGCCGATGCCATGGACCGGGCCGAGGAAGCCGGCGCCGACGTTCTCCTAGTGCCCGAACTCGCCATCGCCGGCTACCCCCCCGAAGACCTCGTGCTGAGGCTCGATTTCGTCGAGGCCAACATCGAGGCACTCCATCGCCTCGCCGGGCGCTCCGCCACCACGACCACCGTCGTCGGGTTCGTCGACTTCGCCTCAGGCAAAGGCAGTGGGGCGGCCGATGCCGAACCCCGAGCCGTCGCCAATGGAGCGGGAGTGATCTCGGGTGGCCGACTCCAGGGGGTGTATCACAAGGTCTTGCTTCCCAATTACGGGGTCTTCGACGAGGACCGCTACTTCATCGAGGGAGCCGAACCCGACCGGATCTGGGATGTCGCCGGCGTGCCGGTGGGTGTGTCGGTCTGCGAGGACATTTGGCTCCCCGACGGTCCACCGTCACGGCAGGCGGCCCGTGGTGCCCGCGTCTTGCTGAACATCAACGCCTCTCCGTTCCATCGGGGCAAGGCGGCGGCCCGTGAGGAGATGCTGGCGGAGAGGGCTAGTGCCGGGGGAGTTGCGGTGGTCTATCTCAACCTGGTCGGGGGTCAAGACGAGCTCGTCTTCGACGGGGCCTCGGTCGTCATCGGGCGGGAAGGCAGTCTGCTCCATCGTTCCCCCCAGTTCGAAGAGGACTTCTTCATCGTCGAGGTACCCACCGATGACGAACCAGCCGCAGCCGGCTCGATCGCGCCATTGCTCGAGCCATCCGAGGAGATCTACGAGGCACTCACCACCGGGTTGGCCGACTACTGCTCGAAGAACGGCTTCGAGGGGGTCGTTATCGGATTGTCGGGTGGGATCGACTCCGCTCTGACCGCTGTCATCGCATCGGACGCCCTCGGGCCGGAGTCGGTGTGGGGGGTGGCCATGCCCTCTCGATTCTCCTCACAGCACTCGATCGACGACGCCAGGGCCCTCGCCGAGAATCTCGGGATCAGGTTCGACCTGGTGCCAATCGACGGGGTGTTCTCGGCCCACCTCGACGCCCTGGCCGGCGTCTTCGGTGGGACGGAGTTCGGGGTCGCCGAAGAGAACCTTCAGGCTCGCTCCAGGGGGGCGATTCTGATGGCCATCTCCAACAAGTTCGGGCCCATGGTTCTGACCACCGGGAACAAGTCGGAGATGGCAGCCGGCTACGCCACCCTTTACGGGGACATGGTCGGCGGCTATTCGGTGCTGATAGACGTGTTCAAGACCGTGGTCTACGAACTCGCCCGCTGGAGGAACAAGGATGGCGAAGTCATCCCTCAGAACACCATCGACAAGCCTCCGTCGGCGGAGTTGCGCCCCGACCAGAAGGACTCCGACTCGCTGCCGCCCTATGACCTGCTCGATTCCATCCTCGAGCGCTACATCGAAAATGACCTCGGTGTCTCCCAGATCGTGGCCGACGGGTTCGCCAAGGACATCGTCCTCTCGGTGGCTCGTCTCGTCGATCGCAACGAGTACAAGCGTCGTCAGGCTGCTCCCGGGGTCAAGATCACGACGAAGGCCTTCGGCAAAGACCGCCGTCTCCCGATCACCAACCTCTATCGGCCGATTCTCCCTTGATCACCGACGTCCTGATCAACGGGGAGCCCTCCGACGGGCGCATCGCGGTGACCGACTCGTCCGTGCTTCGTGGCGACGGGTGTTTCGAGGTGATGAAGTCCTATGGAGGCCGGCCTTTCGCCGTGGACGAGCACCTGGATCGTCTGCAGCGCAGCGCCGACGCCCTCGAGATCACCCTTCCGTCGAGGGGCGACCTCGTGGCATGGATCGAGAAGGTCGGCGCCGAATTGGGTGACGGGGCCGTGAGAGTGGTGGTGACCCGTGGCTCCAACGTCCCGGGTCTGGACGACCCATCCAACGTGATCGTGTTCGGTCACGGCTGGGAAGGCAGCGATGAGCCGAGTCGTCTCCTGACCGTGGAGGCACCGTGGCATGCGGCCGGGGTCACCTGGGATCTCGCGGGCGCCAAGGTCACCTCTTATGCCCCCAACATGGCTGCTTCGCGCAAGGCGAAGGCCGAGGGTTACGACGACGCCCTCCTGGTCACCGTCGACGGCTTGATCCTAGAGGGCCCGACATTCAGCGTTGCTTGGGTGGTCGACGAGGTGTTGGAGACGACGAGCTTGAGTCTCGGGATCCTCGATTCGATCACGCGACGCAAGGTCCTCGAAGTCGCAGCCGACTTGGGTGTGGAAACGGTAGAAGGGAGATGGGATCTCTCCAGACTCCAGGATGCCGACGAGGTGTGTGCGTGGTCCACGCTCAGGGAGGTGCAGGTCGTGTCCCAGGTGGATCATCTCCACTTTCGACCCGGACCGGTCACCGACAGACTCGCCACTACGTTCCGCGATCGCGTTGGTTGAGTGGCCCGGTCCGCAAGTATTTACGAAACAGACCACTAAGGAACCGAGCATGGCTAGCGTTTCGTTACGACACCATGAGAACTCGCTGGATCGCCATCCTCGCCGTCTTCGCACTCGTTGTCGTCGCCTGTGACGGTGACGACGCTGAACTGTCCACGGACTCCACGATCGTCACCGGGCCCGGCGGCACGGATGCCGCATCCGAGGCCACCTCGACAACGACCGGTGGCTCTGACGGGACCTCGCCTCCCGGGACCCTGGCCGGTGAGGCCGTGTCTGGCTATGAGGTCGTCGAGGAGATCGAGAACGACAACGGTGTCGAACAGCACATCGTGATCCCCAACGGGGCCTACACCGACGTCGACCTCGAGAACTTCGTGATCGACCTGATCGAGCAGAACCCCGATCTCTACGGTGCCGAGATATTCGACGATGTCCTTGCGGCTGGGGCCTTCCTGGTGGTAGAGGCCGACCGAACCGACGAAGAGACCGCTCTCCTCGAGCGTCATCACTTCGTGACCCTGACCGGCCGGGACCGCATCGACTTCCACGGGCCCTTCGCCGAGTTCCCGGGCGGGGCGATCGGCAGCTGAGCGGGGCACGAGCCGGCTACGTTCAGAGCAGCCAGGCGGCCAGGAGTAGGAACCCGCCGAACCCAACCGTGTCGGTGATCAAGGTGAGGAAGATCGAGGACGCCAGGGCCGGGTCGAGGCCGAACTTCCTCAGGATCACCGGGATCCCGGTTCCCGCCAGGGCCCCGACGACGAGGACTAAGAGCGCGGAGACACCCACCACTATTGCCACCTCAGAAGGTGCCGAGTTGGTCGGGAAGATCCCGGCTTCGATCAGGGCCAGACTGAGCAGGGCCGCGAGGGTCCCGATAGCCAAACCGTTGAGGACACCGACCCCCGTCTGACGAGCCAGGATCCCCGGCACCTGTGCCGAGGGCACGTCGTCTGAGGCCATCGACCTGATCATCACCGCGAGGCTCTGGTTGCCACCGTTGCCACCGAGCAGGGCGACGAGGGGCATCAATGCGGCAAGAACCGGTTCGGAGCTGATCACCCCGGTGAGGTTCTCGATCAAGAAGGCGATGACCAGGGCTAGCGCAAGGTTGACCCCGAGCCAGGGGACCCGCATCCGGAACGATGACGTCACGTCGGTATAGACGTTCTCGGACACGCCGGCGCCGACCGCGGCCGCGAAGTCTTCGGTGGCCTCATCCTGGACGGCTTCGATGACTGCCTCGGTCGTGACCATGCCCATCAACCGCCCTGCATCGTCTACGACCGGGATTCCGAACAGGTGGTAGCGCTGGGCCAGCTCGGCGACCACCTCCCGATCCGTGAGCGGAGTCACTGCGGCCGGGTCGGCGACCATGACGTCGGCGAGGGGAGAGCCCGGCCGTCTGAACACCAGATCACGGAAGGAAATGACCCCCTCGAGTCGGTCGTCGTCGTCGACCACGTAGACGTAGGAGAGATCCTCGTACTCCTCGTGGAGTTGTCGGATGCGCTCGATTGCCTCACCCGTCGTGAGACCGAGCGGGAGGGCGGCGATCTCGGTGGTCATGAGCCCACCGGCGGAGTCGGGTGGGTAGACGAGTAGGTCTCGGACCTCGTCCTCCGCCTCATCGGACATTGCGGCGAGCACGTCCTCAGAGATCTCGTCATCGAGCTCTCCGATCAGATCGGCCGCCGCTTGGCTGGGCATCTCGTTGAGCGCGGCGGCTAGCTCGTGGAGGGGATACTGCTCGAGAAGCTCGGCGGCTAGCTCGGGGGCGATTTCCTCGAGTATCTCAGCCGCCTCAGCCGGAGGGAGCTCGGAAAGAAGCTGTACAGCGTCGGCCTCGTCTAGCTGCTCGATGATGTCGGCGGCATCGCTCGGGGTGGCCTGGGCCAGCGCCTCCCAAGCCTCGGGGTTGGCGTCGAGATAGTCAGCGACCTGGTCGTGGTCACGACGTGCGACCGCGAGCAGCTGGCTGGCGAGTTGACGGGGGCTTCTCAGTCGAAGTCTCATAAAAGGTGTTGGTTAATGGGTCCAGGGGGCGCCATGACGGCTCGAATGTCCTGGTAGACACCTTGTGGCCGCCGCCACTCTGTTATTGAACAACACCTTTTAGTGACCTCGGTAGTGATGGACCGGGGTCAGAGTACAGTGGAAGACCTGGGCTTTCGGGGGTCCCCGAATCGGGCTCAACCCTCGTAGGGGCGCACCGCCTTGACCGTGACGCTCATGGTGCCTACCGGCGCCTCGTACTGCACTTCGTCGTCGACCTCGCGTCCGAGGAGGGCCGAGCCGAGCGGGCTGTCCGGGGAGGCGAGCAGAAGCCCTGAGACCTTGTTCTCCTGCGGGGCCACGAAGTACTCCATCTCATCCCCGTCGGAGTCGAGGACGGTGACTACCGACCCGATCTCGACACGACCGGTGTCCTCCACCTCGCGAACTTCGGCCGTGTTCATGACATGCTCGAGCTTTCGAATACGGGCTTCCATGAGGCCCTGGTCGTTCTTGGCGGCGTCGTAGTCGGCGTTTTCCCTCAGATCGCCGTGAGAGCGCGCTTCGGCGATCCGAGCTTCGATCTCTTCCCGGCCCGTTGTCTTGAGCTGCTCGAGCTCCTCCTCCAGCTTGTGGAGGGCAGCCGAGGTGAGAAAGGTGGGTTGGTCGGTCATGGGAACTGAGGAGGTTAAGCGTCTCGGCCGTCCTAACGCGGACGTCCGGACACGGTCGAGAGGGGCTTAACCTCTCGATGTGACCGACACGAGACTCACCGAGTACAGCCACGGGGCCGGCTGTGCCTGCAAGCTCAGCCCAGCCGAGCTCCATCAGATCATCGAGCCCATCCGGCGCCACGACGCCACCACCCATGTCGATCTCCTGGTGGGGATCAGCACCAGTGACGATGCCGGCGTCTACGCCCTTGGCGACGGTCGTGCCCTCGTTCAGACCGTCGACATCTTCACGCCAGTGGTCGACTCACCTCGTGACTGGGGACGAATCGCCGCCGCAAACGCCCTCTCCGATATCTACGCCATGGGAGCCGAGCCGAAGACGGCGCTGCAATATCTGGCATGGCCGCGTGGTGTGCTTCCCTTCGAATTGGCTGGCGACGTCATCTCTGCCGGGATGGACGTGATGAAGGAGGCGGGATGCACCGTGGTTGGTGGGCACTCGATCGACAGCCCTGAGCCGACCTATGGATTCGCGGTCACCGGCCTAGTCGCTGTCGACGATGTAGTGGCCAACGCGGGTGCATCCCCCGGCGACTCCCTCGTTCTCACCAAGCCACTCGGGATCGGGATAATCACGACCGCGATCAAGCGGGAAACGTGCCCCGAAGATCTCGCCCGAACGGCAATCGAGCAGATGGCGACTCTCAACTCTGTGGCCGGAGCCGCGCTTGCCGTCCACCATGCCAAAGCAGCGACGGACGTCACCGGATTCGGTCTCCTCGGCCACCTCCGTGAGATGTGCCTGGCGTCGGGGGTCGGCGCGGCCATAGCGCTCGATTCCGTCCCGATCCTCGACGGCGCACTCGACCTCATGGCAGCCGGTATGTGGCCCGGAGGCTCACAGCGCAATCTCGCGTGGATCGAGCCAGAAGTGGTCACTGAGCGATCAGTGGAGGAGTGGAAGCCGCTGATCGACGCGCAGACTTCGGGCGGGCTGCTGGTTGCCCTCGCTCCATCGGAGGTAGATGGCTATCTCAGCGCGGTCCCAGGCTCGGCTCGAGTAGGTGAGGTCATTTCGGACAAGACGATCCAGGTGATCTAGTGGAACCAAGCGAGCGGCTCAGCCATATCGCCGAGGCGCTTTCGATCCCCAGGGTGCAGCGTCACATATTCCTGTGTGCCGATCAGACCAACGACAAGTGTGCGCCGAGGGAGGAGACGAACCGACTCTGGGTTCACCTCAAGAACCGCCTCAAGGAACTCGGCGCCGCCTCCGCCCCTCCCAAATGGCAGGGAGACATGGAGCACGAGCCGTCACCGGTCGACCCGGGCGATGGAACCGTGCTGCGGACCAAGGCGGACTGTCTACGTGTCTGCGAGCAGGGCTGTATCGCGGTGGTCTACCCCGATGGCACGTGGTATTCCGGTCTCGACATCCCCAAGCTCGACCGGATCATCGACGAGCACCTGATCGGAGGTCGGCAAGTCGACGAGCTGGTGTTCGCGGTGGGGGACCTGGCCCAGTGAGAAGCTGGCGCAAATGGGCTGTCGTCGGGGCGGTCCTGCTGAGGATGTTCGGTCCCCGGATCCAGCCTCGATTCAGACCGCCGCAGGAGCATCCGCTCCGGGTGCCCGGTCGAACGGTGTTCGTGGGAGACGACGAATACCTGGTCAGAGAGATGGGGCCGTCGGAGGGTGTGCCCGTCCTCCTCGTCCATGGTCTCGCGGGCTCCTCACTGACCGAGTGGTATCAAGTCGCACCCAAGCTGGCGATCGACCGTCGAGTCGTCATGATCGACCATCGCGGCCATGGTCTGTCGGCGCGAGGCGACCTCCGTTTCGAGGTGGCCGACGACGCAGACGACGTCGCCGCAGTTCTCGACGCCATGGAAGTCGGACAGGTCGACGTCGTCGGATACTCGATGGGTGGGGTGATCGCACAGGCCCTGGCACAACGCAACCCGGGTCGGGTGCGCAAGCTGGTCCTCCTGGCGACCTTCGCAACTCACTCCGATGGTTATCGGTGGGTACGCCGCATTGGAGCCTTCCTGGCCAGGGGTTGGGAGCGGATCTCGGGTTTTGGTACCCCTGAGATCCGAAGCGGCTATCTGATCGCACGTGGTGCCGTGCGCCGCGAGCACGCCCGGTGGGTGTGGCGGGAGACCCTGCGCCGAGATGTCGAGAGCGGAGCCCAAGCCACCTTTGCCCTCCTTCGCTTCGACTCGAGCGACTGGATCGGCAAGATCGAGGTCGAGACAAAGGTGATCGTCCCCACCAACGACTTGCTGGTCCCGACTCGGTGGCAATACGAGTTGGCGGAGGTCATCCCGAACGTGGTGATCGTCGAGGTCCCGGGTGCCGGTCATGAACTGGTATGGACCCACGCCGACCTCGTGGCCGACGAGATCCGCGACTTCTTGAGCTAGTCGCCGGGGTGGTGACCGCGTGGGCCACGATCCCAAGCAGGGCCAGAATCTGTCGGCACCCGGCACACGTGACGAGGTCAGTTGCTGGATTGATCGTTCCAACGCCGGCGAGATACCGTCCCCGCCCATGAGGACGAGCGCGCTCGCCGTCGCACTCCTGGTCGTGGTCGCCGCCTGTGGCTCCGACGAGCCCCAGGC
>Ga0307505_10002673_pt1 | contig 12085 bp, 10 predicted proteins | sample 23_S_MG_FD_202183 | JGI IMG/M metagenome (GOLD analysis project Ga0307505, IMG submission 202183) | Soil microbial communities from Populus trichocarpa stands in riparian zone in the Pacific Northwest, United States - 23_S | ecosystem: Environmental > Terrestrial > Soil > Riparian zone > Trees...
GAATACGCGCCGTTGGGTGATCCGCCGCAAGGCCGAGGTCGTCGCGGCTGTGCGAGGCGGTTTGCTCTCGCTCGAAGAAGCCTGTCAGCGCTACACATTGACCGTAGAAGAATTTCTCGCCTGGCAGCAGTCGATCGACCGTCACGGTCTTGCGGGTCTGCGAACGACGAGAATTCAGCAGTACCGTCAGTAAGCTCGTCGCCGCGCTCAACTTCCGGCCGCGCGCAAAACCAGAATTCCTCCGACGATGAGGCTGAGCGCGATCCAGCGCTTCGGTCCAAACGATTCACCAAACAGCGCCGCTCCGAGAATGGCGGCGAACAGCACCGATGTCTCGCGCAACGCGGCGACAAGGCCGATCGGCGCCTCCGTCATCGCCCATAGCGCGATCGCATACGAACTGAGGGCGAGCGAGCCTGCACCGATAGCCAGCAGCCATCCCTTTCGCATGTCGTCGACGAATGAATTTCCGCGCAGGGCGAACATGAGCAGGGCGAGCAGGATCGCGGTACCCGCCAGCATCCAGGCGACGTAGACGAATCCGCTGCCGGTTACGCGAGCGCCGATGCCGTCGATCAGCGTATAGGCGACGATCACGCCGGCGTTCGCGAGTGCGCCGGCGGCCGTCTTCTTCGTCAGCCCGCCACGCAGGATCGCGTCGGCGGAAAGTGCTACGACCCCTGCGGTAATCGCGGTCACGGCAAGCCATCCGCTCCAGCCGAGCGCTTCGCCCAACAGAAAGAACGCGAGCAGAGCGGTGGCCGGAGGCGCGGTGCCGCGAGTGAGGGGATAGGCAACCCCAAGATCCGCCGACCGGTACGCGTATGCGACGAGCGCGAAATAGCCGACATGAATTACCGAAGAAGCGGCGATGTAGATCCAGGCCGCAGCCGGCGGGGCGGGCAGGAATACGATCAGCGGCAGCGAGACGACGCCCGCTCCAATGGCGACCAGGGACGCCGCGGAGAACTTGTCAGGCTGCGCCTTGATGAGTGCATTCCACGACGCATGAATGAGGGCACCGAGAAGGACGGCGGCAAGGACGAAGCCAGTCAAATCGAGGGTTCCTCAGGCGGCGGGTGCGTCTCTATAGGCCGGGGCCGCGTCTTTGTCTCCGCTTCCCGCCCTTTCCGTGAACCGCTAGGGTTTGGGCCGGGACGAAGCCATGGATGAAAGCGGTCAACCGAAGGCAAGCAAGCCGCTGCGCGAAGCGGTGCGCTCGGCGCGCCTTGAAGCGGCGGAGCGTTCGGCAGTCATCGTCGAACTGCGCGACGCAGAAGCCGCGCGCCTCAGCATCCTCGACGACGCGCTCGAGTCCGTTTTCTCAGAGATACCGGCCGAGCATCTCGATCTGTTCGATCGCGGCATAGCGATGGGTACTCAGCCGCGACTGTGGATCGACATGATCGCGCATGTCGCCATGGGGCGCGACAAGCGTACTTACCGTTTTCTCCAGGATACGGCGCATGGGCGGCGCGTGCTCGCGGAGTCGCTCGAAGTCGAGCCGATCGCGAAAGCCATTACCGTCTATGTGGCGCGGCGGCTTGTGGCGCGCGAGCAGATGCTCGCCGGCACTGCGCCGGCGCCGATCATGCCGGCCATGCCGGCCATGCCGGCTGCGCGTCCGCTTGAAACGGTGATTGCACCAAGCGACGCATCGTTGCGGCCGTTCGGGTTCAGCCAGCGCTCCGCCGATCCCTGGTTCATGCTGTTCGCGGGTCTTGCAATCGGCATCGGGTTGATGCTCGCGCTGTTCAGCCTGCGCTGATCGGCGATTGGCCTCGGGCGCGGACGACGCCATCCGAGCCGATTTCCCGCGTTTCGGTCTCGCACGTCCAGGCGCCCGGCTTTCCGGCAACGCGATAGAGATTGTAGGCGGCGGCGCCATGCCGGTCGCCGAACGGCGCAGATGCGGAAGGCACCTGAATGACAGGCACCATCCCGTGTGTGCCGGGTATTTCATGGCGCGCGGCAATATGATCGTGCCCGCAGAGAACCAGTTCCGCGCCACGGCGTGCGACGACTTCACGGAACGCGTCGGCGTCGGCAAGCCGGCGCAGCCAGGGCCGACTGCCGGCGGGCGGATGATGAATCAGGATGATGCGAAAGCATTGCTCGCGCGGCAGGTCGCCCAGCAAGATATCGAGACGTTGGAGTTGATCGGCGCCAAGGCGTCCGGTTGCGAAGAAGGGGAGAGTCGGCAGCGCGGTCGACAACCCGATCAGCGCGACGGGACCACGGCGGCGCAGAAACGGGAAGGGCGTCCCGGCCGGCCGGTCACCGGTGAGGTAGTCGCGCCAGCGCTCCGCAAACATCGCTTCCGCGCCGGCGATATAGGCGTCGTGATTGCCGGGTACCACGGTGACGCGGTCAGGTGGACCAAGGCGCTCGAGAAATTTTCGCCCTTGCTCAAACTCGGGAGCGAGCGAGAGATTGACGAGGTCGCCGGTCACGGCGATGTGGTCCGGCTGCATCGTGGCGATGTCGGCGATGAGCGCATCGATCACCGCCGCACTATGGTGCGCGCCACGCCGCAGCCGCCAGTTGAGCCAGCCGGTGACCCGTTTGCCGATCAAGTCGGCGAAGCGGATGTCCGGCATGGGCGGCAGGTGCGGATCGGAAAGATGGGCGAGCGTGAACATGGATGCCATTCGGGCGGGGCGACGCTTCATACATAGCTTGGATCGACAAGAATTTCTCAAGGGATTCCTGTCACGCCAGGGTGGCGTAGCGAGGCACGATTCTTTGGTCCTTCAATGCTGAGGCGTTTTCTCCATTTCTACTGGCGCTTCGCGCGCGGGCTTACGCTCGGCGTGCAGGGATGCGTACTGGATAGAGAAGGGAAGGTGCTTCTCGTACGGCATGGCTATGTCGCGGGTTGGCATTTCCCCGGGGGCGGGGTTGAGACGGGAGAGACAATCCTGGAGGCGCTCGCGCGCGAACTCATGGAAGAAGGCGGCGTGAAGCTCATTGGAGCGCCGGCCCTGCACGGGATTTTTCAGAACGTCGCAGCGACGCGTCGCGACCATGTTGCGCTCTATGTGGTGCGCGATTTCGAATGGAGCGGGCCGCCCGCGCCAAACTACGAAATCCGGGAGGTACGATTTTTTCCCGTCGATGCCGTACCGGACGATACCGCCGCCCCGACGCGGCGCCGTCTCAACGAGATCCTGAACGGCGCGGTAGTCGCGCCGACGTGGTGATCCGGCGCGTTCAAGCGCCGTCCGAGCCGACCATCGCGGATCGATTCATCTCGCCCTCAGGATGCGGACGAATGGCGGCGATTCCGCAAAGCGGATTCATGAGTCCCTTCAGTTGGATACGGCCGGCACCGCAGAGTTTGAATCGACGGCCGCGTGCCTCGGGCGGAGAATAAGGCAGCCTCAGAAAGCGATTCAGGTTACGGCGCGAGCGGCGGGGCGCGCCTGGTCGAAACGCGCGCGATCATGGGCCGCGTCGAAATGAAGTTCCGGGCCGAGCGGGACGATGCCGGTCGGATTCACTTTCGGATGGCTGCCGTAATAGTGACGCTTGAAGTGATCAACGCTCACCGTCTCGGCGACGCCCGGCACCTGATAGAGCTCGCGCAGATAATTCGACAGATTGGGGTAGTCGTCGATACGTCGCAGGTTGCACTTGAAGTGACCGAAATAGACTGCGTCGAATCGAATGAGCGTCGTGAAAAGACGCCAGTCGGCTTCGGTGATCGTCGGGCCGGTGAGATAACGTTGCCGCGAAAGGATTCCCTCGACCTTGTCGAGGGCCGCGAACAGGGCGCGGAAGCCTTCCTCGTAAGCTTCCTGGCTCGTCGCGAAGCCGGTGCGGTAAACGCCGTTGTTGATATTGTCGTAGACGAGCGCGTTGATCTCGTCGATCGCGCCGCGCAGCGGCTGCGGGTAATAATCCGTTCGCACGGAGGTGAACGCGTCGAACGCCGAGTTGAACATGCGTATGATTTCGGACGACTCGTTGCTCACGATGGTCTTCTTCTGCTTGTCCCACAGCACGGGCACCGTCACGCGGCCGGTGTAGGTCGGATTGGCCCGCAGATAGACATCGGTGAGGAACGAGAAGTTTTCGGCCTTATCCGGATACGCGTCCGTGAACGCCCATCCGCCTGCGCCCATCAGGGGATCGACCACGGAAACGGAGATATGATCGTCGAGCTTCTTCAGCTTGCGGAAGATGAGCGTGCGGTGCGCCCACGGACAGGCGAGCGAGACATAGAGATGATAGCGGCCGGACTCGGCCGGAAATCCTCCGTCACCCGACGGCCCGGGAGATCCGTCCGCAGTTATCCAATTGTGGAATCTGGTGGCCTGACGCTGAAAGCGGCCGCGCGCGTCGATGTCGAAGAAATCTTCGTGCCAGATGCCGTCCTGCAGGTGACCCATCGCAACCTCGATTCATACTGAACAAACAGCGGCCAGCTCCGGCATCGTATAACGTATATAGGGTCCGACTCGAAGGCGGCCAAAGGCACGACCGTCATTCACGGTCCGCATGGATTCCTGCCCACCGGCATGATATTCGGCGCCCGCTCTCTGGAACCCACGCGTGAACGATCTTTCGCTGCTCATCCTTCCCGAACAGCCAGACGACGGTCCGGCGATCGAGAAGCTTTATGAGCGAACGTTCGGGCCGGGGCGCTTTGCGCGCACCGCCTACAGGTTGCGGGAAGCAAACGAACACCGTCGCGACCTGTCATTCACCGCCCGCATCGGCACGCTGCTGGTCGGTTCGGTGCGCCTGACGCCGGTGCTCATCGGCGATATGCCGGCGCTGCTGCTGGGGCCGCTGACGATCGAGCCGCCCTTTCGCAGCCGAGGCATCGGACGCGCCTTGATCGAAGCGTCGCTCAAGGCGGCGCGGGAAGGCGGCGCAAAGCTTGTGCTGCTCGTGGGCGACGAGCCCTATTACGGCCGGATGGGCTTCAAGCGGGTACCGCACAAGCAGGTGGAATTGCCGGGGCCGGTCGATCGCGATCGTGTTCTCGTCGCGGAGCTTGAGCCAGGTGCATTCAAGGACGTATCCGGCACCGTGCGGCCGGACTGGGCAGGCGTAAGCTAACTAGCGCCCTTCACGTGCCCACGCGGCCGCAACGCCGGCCAGCAGGATCAGCAGTCCGGACAGACCGGCAAAGAGCGGGAAGAGGCCGATCCCCCGCACGACACTGGCGTCGCGCATCTTCAGGCCGAGCCAATCCTGCCCGGCAAAGCGCTCCCCGGAACGGACGCCGACCACGCGCGGCGCGGGCTGACCGAGTTCGGCGATGCGAAACGTGCCGCCGCCGGTTGCGTTCGCGAGCGGAGCCACGACATCGCGCGTGCTGGTTACTTCAGCGTACTCGCGCGGATTGATTGGGCCGATGTTGACGAGCGCGGTGAGCGTGCCGTCGGTCGCGCGCCATAGACCGAACTCCGTCGCCTCGATCCCTGAGCGGAAAATTCCCGGCTCAGCGGATTCCAGGTTCACCTGGCGTGATGCGCCCGACGGTGAAGTGACGGTGACGGGTTGTGCGGTATCTTGCATGGTGCGGCGCTCGACCACGAGTTCGCGGCCTTCGGCGCGCAACACCAGCCGCTCTTCCTCGAGGTCGGGTTCTTTCATCAGCCAGTGTGAAAGCTTGCGCAGAAGGTCGAGGTGGGGCCCGCCCCCCTGGAAACCGCGCGCCCATAGCCAGATGTGATCGGAGAGCAGGAGCGCGACGCGGCCTTCGTTTTGACGGCCGAGCACGAGAAGCGGCGTTTCCTTGGGGCCGCTCATGACGGTCGTCCCACCCATCTCGGCGCGCGCGTTTACGGCGCGGAACCAGTTGCTCCATGCCGGCGGATCAGTCTCCGAGCCGGTCAGGCCGCGCGTGACGGGGTGGCGTTTGCCCGGGTCGGTCAACCGTGCGCGATATCCGCCTTCGGCGATTTCACCGGTCGGCATCGCAGGCAGGATCTTCTCAAGCGGCGAGCGGTGAATCGACGCCGAGCCGGCATATTCCGGGCCAGCCGCAATGAGAAGGGCGCCGCCGTCGCGCACATAATTCACGATGTTGTCGAAGTAGATGAGCGGCAGCACGCCCTGCTGGGCGTAGCGGTCGAAGATGATCAGGTTGAATTCGCGGATCTTCTGCTGAAACAACTCGCGCGTCGGAAACGCGATCAGCGACAGTTCGTTGATCGGCGTACCGTCCTGCTTCTCAGGCGGCCGCAGAATGGTGAAGTGCACGAGATCGACGTTGGCGTCGGATTTCAGAAGATTGCGCCAGGTACGCTCGCCCGAATGCGGTTCGCCGGATACGAGGAGCACGCGGAGCTTCTCGCGCACGCCCTCGACGGTGAGCGCGACGCGGTTGTTGAGCGGGGTCAGTTCACCCTCGAGCGGGGCTGCCTCGATCTCGATGATGTTCGGTCCAGCGTGCGTAATCTCGACCGGCACTTCAGTCTGGGTGCCGGCGATGACGGTTACCCGCGTGACGATCTCGCCGTCGCGCCGCACGACCACCGGCACCGCGGCACCGGCGGGCGCACCCTCGTCGGCGATGCGATAGCCGACCGTCTGGCGCTGGCCGACGATGCCGAACTTGGGCGTCGCGGTCAGCACGACGCGGCGGTCGCGCTCGCCCGCCTGACCGGTGATGAGAGAGTGAACCGGCGCGTTGAAGCCGAGCAGCGAAAGAGCGGGGACGTCGTGTACCCGGCCGTCGGTGACAAGGATCGCGCCTGCAACGCGGTCGGGCGGAACATCGGACAGCGCCGCGCCGAGTGCCGCGAAGAGTCGGGTACCGTCGCCTTCATTATCTCCGGCGCTCTCCAATATCCGTACTTCGAGACCGGGGATGCGGCCGAGCCGGTCGTTGAGGGCCGCACGGGCAGCATCGGTCGCTTGGGTGCGATCGCCGAAGCGCTGGCTCGCGCTGCGATCGAGGACAACCGCGGCGACGACCGGTAACGGCTCGCGGTCTTCGCGGGTAAGCGACGGGTTGGCGAGCGCGAGCAGTCCGAGCGCGAGTGCGATCGCGCGCACTACGCCGCCACGGGTGCGCGAAAGAAAAGGCAGCAGCGCAACGATCAGCGCCGCGATCGCGGCGCCGATCAGAATCGGCATCGATACGAGCGGGTCGAATGTGATGCCGAAGTTCATCATTGCCCGAGCCTCTCAAGAAGAGCTGGCACGTGCACCTGGTCCGCCTTGTAGTTGCCGGTGAGCACATACATGACGATGTTCACGCCGACCCGGAACGCGAATTCGCGCTGGCGCGGCTCGCCGGGCGTCAGCGGCAGAAGCGGCTGGCCGTCGCCGCCGACGGCCCACGCGCCTGCGAGATCGTTCGATGTGATCAGAATCTGCGAGACGCCGTCGCCGGCGCGTGCGGGCCGAGCTTCCATCTCCTCCGGTGCGGCCGGAAGCGCTTCGACCCAGAGCGTGCCACCCGTGAAGCGCCCAGGGAAGTCACGCAGGAGATAGAAAGATTTCGTGAGCACGTGATCGCGCGGCACGGGCTCAAGCTCCGGAATGTCGAGACCGGCGAGGATCTCACGCAGCCGCGCGAGCGCGGGCGAGATTTCGTTCGGCCGTCCGGTAAGCGATGTAAACGCGTCACGCGTATCGAAAATGATCGTGCCGCCCTGTTTCATGTAGGCGTCCACGCGCGCAAGGGTGGCCGTGTCGGGTCGTTGAGAGGCGGCGAGCACCGGCCAGTACAGCATCGGGAAGAACGACAGGTCATCCTGTGAAACGTCGACGGCAATGGGCTCGCCGGGTTCAAGCGCCGTGCGCTGGGACATGAAAATCGAGAGGCCTTCGAGGCCTGCGTGGCTCACGCGATCCACTTCCGCGTCGCCGGAGCGTACGTAGGCAAAGCGCGTTTGCAGGGTCGCCTGCAACGCAAAATTCGCCTGCGCTTGGGTCATTTCCTGCGCGCGCAAGAGGTCTCCGCCGCCGAGCGCGGGCAGCAGGAAGGCGAGGGCGAGGGCCGCAGTCGCGCGGCGACCGGCGATGCGTGACAAGCCCCCTGCGAGCAGAAAGACAATGAGCGCATCGAGCACGAGCAATCCGAACACACCCATGAGCACCCCGGCGCGGAGATCGACCGCTTCACCGCGGCTGTAGGGCTCGACACGGGAGCGCAGCGGGCCGAGTTCGAGCGGAGCGAGCTTGTCGTCGGCGGCGAGTGTGTTGACTGCGATCAGTCCTTCGGGTGGGCCATAGAAACCAGGCGGGTGATCGGCGACGGCTCGGCCAGTGAAGGTCGCGGGGATCGGCCGGGCGGTCGGTCCGGGCGCTGTGAAGGCGCCGAAGCCGTCGAGGAGACGGGAAGGGGCAATGGTCGGCGCAGGACCGCGCTCCGGCGCGGCCGTACCGGTTGCGATGGCGCCCGAGCCTGCGAGCGCGATGATCCTGCGCAGCATCTCGACGAAGCTGCCGGAGATTGGAAGATTCGACCAGGCCGTGTCAGCGGTGACGTGAAACAGCACCACCATGCCGCGGCCGCGCTGACTTGCGGTCACAAGCGGGGTGCCATCGGCCAGCGACGCCCAGGTGCGCTCGGCCAGCAGGCCATCCGGTTCGGCCAGCACCTGGCGCTGAACCACGACGTCGTTCGGCACGTCGAGATCGTTGAATGGCCCTTCGCGCGAGAAGCTGCCGAGCTTCTGCGGCTGCTCCCAGGACAGCGAGCCGCCGAGCGTGCGGCCGCCACGCCGCAGCCGCACCGGCACCAGACTGTCGTCGGCCGCGGCGAGACGCGGACCGGCGAAGCGCACCAGCACGCCGCCCTCGTCGATCCATTTGACGAGGCGATTGCGCGCCGGTTCGGCGAGATTGCCAACGTCGGAAAGCGCAATCACCGGCAAGCGCTGGTCGATGAAGCGCTCGACGGCGCTCGCGGGCGCCGCACCTTCGGCGAGGCGCACATCGGCGAACGGCCCGAGTGCGCGCGACAGATAGTATGTGGATGCGAGAAGAGGCTGCGCCGTGTCGGCGGTCGCGCCAGAGACCACGCCCACCGTGCGGCGGCGCCAGCGCTTGTCGAGAAGTTCGACGGCGCCCGCGGACCGTTCGCCCGCGATTTCGAGGCGGGCGATGTCGTTCCTGATTTCGACCGGAAGGTCGAATTTTGCTTCCGTTTCGAGTGCACTTCCCGCGAAGTTGAACGGCGCGTCGCCGAGAGCGAGACCGCGCAGATCGCGCGCACGCAGGATGCCCTGTGTGGGTGCGGAAGTTTCGGCGCGCAGGATGCGGACGGTGAGGCCGGCGGCTGCGTTATCGGCGCCGGCAATGGCGAGCGCGCCGGGGATGCCGCCGCTGATCGTGAACACCCGGTCGGGTGCGAGCTGGTTCAGCGCCGCGACGAACTTGCCGCCGTCGCCGAGATCAACTCCGTCGGCGAGCCAAATCACCGACGCATCCGGAATCGTACGCAGGAGCCGGGTCAGCGGCGCGATCAGATCGTTGCGATCGGGCGTGTACGCGGACGGCGTGAGCAGACGCAGTGCTTCGCGTGCTTCGAGGGGGCGCAGGAGCGAGGCCTCCTTCGGTGGAGAGCCGCTTGCGAGGACCGCGATGCCACGCCCCTCCGCTTCGGCCCGGCTCACGATCCCTTCCGCGGTCGCCATGCGTTCGTCCCAGCGCGCGGCCGAGGCCCAGCCGGAGTCGATCAGAAGAACGGCCGGTCCCGTCGGTCGTGAGCCCGCGGGCGGCGGATTCCAGAGCGGTCCGGCGGCGGCGATGATGATGAGCGCGGCGAGCAGAAGGCGGAGGAGGGTTAGCCACCACGGCGTGCGGGCGGGCGTTTCCTCCTTCGGCTCGATTTCGAACAGGATGCGGGTCGGCGGAAAGGCGACGCGGCGCGGACGCGGCGGAATAAGCCGCAGCAGCCACCACAGGATCGGCAGCGCGATAAGACCGAGAAGGATCAGGGGTGAGGCGAAGGCAAGCGGAAGACCGGCCATCATGAAGCCGCCTCTTCCATGAGCTGCGCCGCCGGCTGCCGGTGCGGCAGGGCGTCGGCCGAAGCGCTCATGCGCGCGTGCAGCGCGAGCAGGATTTCGCTCGCGGGGCGTTCGGTGCGGTGGACCGCAAAGCTCCAGCCGCCGCGCGCCGCTTCTGAACGGATTGCTGCGCGATGTCGTCCGACACGTTCGATGTAGTCGGCGGCCCACGCCTCGGCGCGACCGACCGTGATCGAGCCCGCGCCCTCAGGCTCCTCGAATTCCACCCGGCCCGAATAAGGAAATGTCTCCTCCGCGGCGTCTACGATCTGCACGATGTGGCCGCCGGTACCGTTCGATGCGAGCGCCGAGATGCGGTTCGTTACTTCACCGGATGGACTCCACAGGTCGCCGAGGATCACGATCTCGTCGCGCGAGCCGGGATGAAAAAGCGGCGGCAGACTTTGCGGATCACCCGGCTGGTGGATGATCGTATCGGCCATGCGTTCGATAACCGCGCGGCTCGCAGTGGGGCGCATGACTCCGGGAATGCCAACGCGTTCGCCGCCGCGTACCAGGAGGTCGCCGAGAGCGAAGGCGAGCACAAGCGCGCGGTCGCGCTTCGGGAGTGTCTTATCCGACGAGTTGAACAGCATGGACGGCGAAACGTCCGGCCAGATCCAGATCGTGTGCGCCGCTTCCCATTCGCGTTCCCGGACAAACAGCACATCGTCGCGCGCGGAGCGGCGCCAGTCGACGCGGCTCGCGGGCTCGCCGTCCACGAAACGGCGATACTGCCAAAAGTTCTCCCCCGGTCCGGCGCGGCGGCGGCCGTGCACGCCGTGATAGACGGAGGCCGCGATGCGCCGCGCTTCCAGCACGAGGCGCGGCATGGCCGCAACCAGTTGCGCCGCGCTGTAAGCTACGCTGCGGACTTCGCCTTCGGCCGCTCGAAGCGTCGCCGGGGCGGCGTTCATGCGCTTATCCAAGTCTCGCCTTGAGCCGGCCGATGACCCCGGCGATGGTCTCGCCGTCGGCGCGGGCCGAAAAGGTGAGGGCCATGCGGTGCTTGAGCACGGGTTCGGCAAGCGCGATCACGTCGTCGATCGACGGTGACAGACGCCCGTCGAGCAAGGCGCGCGCGCGTACGGCGAGCATCAGCGCCTGACTGGCGCGCGGGCTCGGGCCCCAGGCAATGTGCCGAGTGACTTCGTCGCCTTCGGCGCCCGGACGAGCAGACCTCACGAGCGTCAGAATTGACTCAACCACCGACTGGCCGACCGGGATTCGCCGCACGAGGCGCTGCGCGGCGAGCAGATCGTCGGCGGTCATCGCGGCGCGCGGTTTCGATTCCTCGACACCGGTGGTGTCGAACAGGATGCGGCGTTCGGCGTCGCGGTCAGGATAGTGGACGTCGATTTCCATGAGGAAGCGATCGAGCTGCGCTTCGGGAAGCGGATACGTGCCTTCCTGTTCGATCGGGTTCTGTGTCGAGAGGACATGGAAGGGGCGCGGCAGATCGTGGCGCTGGCCCGCGATCGTTACGTGATATTCCTGCATCGCCTGCAGGAGCGCAGACTGGGTTCGCGGGCTCGCGCGATTGATTTCGTCGGCGAGCAGAAGCTGCGCAAACACGGGCCCCTTGATGAAGCGGAATGCGCGTTTGCCGCTCGAGCTTTCCTCGAGCACTTCCGATCCGAGAATGTCGGACGGCATCAGATCGGGCGTGAACTGAATGCGCCGGGCGTCGAGACCGAGGACCGTACCCATGGTGTCCACGAGCTTCGTCTTGGCGAGACCTGGCACGCCAACGAGAAGCGCGTGTCCGCCGGCAAGCACGGTAATGAGCGCCTGCTCGACCACCTGTTCCTGGCCGAAGATGACGGCACCGATCGCGGCGCGTGCGGTGCGGACGCTCGCGGCCGTTGCTTCGGCTGCGCGCACGATCGCCTGATCCAGGCTCTCCAAATTCTCGGTTTTTGCGGACATTCGTTTCTCCAGTTCGCCGCTATCAACAATGGCCGATTCAGCAGCGAAGTTCCCAGACACGAAACTCCGCCAGTCCGTCGCAATCAAGGCAAATCCTGTGCCGATCATGCGCTGTTGGCAAAGCTAGGGTATCCTTGAATTTCATGGGCTTTCGGGCACAGGGTTCACGAAAC
>Ga0307505_10002674_pt1 | contig 12082 bp, 12 predicted proteins | sample 23_S_MG_FD_202183 | JGI IMG/M metagenome (GOLD analysis project Ga0307505, IMG submission 202183) | Soil microbial communities from Populus trichocarpa stands in riparian zone in the Pacific Northwest, United States - 23_S | ecosystem: Environmental > Terrestrial > Soil > Riparian zone > Trees...
ACGGGCGAGATGCCGTGTTCCGCGTCCGCGACACCGGGATCGGCATCGCTCCGACGGAACTCCGGTCCGTATTCGAACCGTTCCGCCAGGTCGACGGGTCCGACACTCGCACCTTTGGTGGCGTCGGCTTGGGGCTTGCGATCGTCCGCCGAAATGTCGACCTGCTGCACGGCACGATTGACGTTGAAAGTACGCCTGATCACGGCACGCAGTTCGAGGTACGCATTCCAATTACGGCCGCCGGCGCGATGCCTCACCGAACCTCTTCCGCCGCCTGACGCGAAACGGGCCGCGCCCGCCGAGCACTTGGCGCGGTCTTCGGCTACGGTTCCACCACGACCTTGATCGCGCCCGTGCTCTTGTCCGCCGCTGTGCGGAACGCAAGATTCACTTCCCGTAAACTGAACTGGTGGGTGACCAACCCGCGAAGCGCACTCTTCGACTCGCTGAGGATCGCAAGCGCGCGGTCAAAGTCACTGGTATCGCCGCTGCGATTGTAGATCATCGACCCGACGATCCGCACCTCTTTGATCAATGCGGAAAGCGCTGGAAATGGCGGCTCGCCGTGGAACAGCCCGAGCACGACCACGGTTCCTCCAGGCGCCACGATCTGTACGCCGTCGCGCAGCGTGGAAGCGTCGCCACCAACCGTTTCGAACACCACATCGACATCAGAGTGGCGAGCTTCCTCGCGCAACGCGCGGCGCCCGTCGCGATCCACCCCGAACACCACGGTCGCACCCAGTCTCCGCGCAGCCTCGGCCTGGTGCGGATGCCGTGCCGTGACGAACACCTCGGATACCCCCATCGCGCGCGCCGCAACGACACAAAGGAGCCCGATCGCACCCGCTCCGAGCACTGCGACGCGACGTCCTGGACCAACCCCGGCGAGTCGCGCCGCGTGCACCGCCACCGCCAGAGGCTCCGTCAGCACCGCATCGCCCCATTCGAGGTCGGGCGGAAGCACGTAGAGCGCTTCGATCGGCACGCGAACCATCTCGGACAATCCGCCCGCGTCGTGCACGCCGAGGATGCGCAGGTCGGAACACAGGTGGTAGTCACCCCGCATGCACCGTGCGCAGCGGCGGCAGGCTCGCACGGGCTCAACGGCGACCCGCGCCCCTTCCTCGATCCCGGCGTGGCCGTGAATCGACACTACCTCGCCGACGATTTCGTGCCCGGGACACACCGAGGGCGGCGACCCCGCGCCCCCGTACCAATGCAGATCACTGCCGCAGATGCCGCACGCGACAACCCGGACGATCGCCTCACCCGGATCGGCGACTGGAGGCGCCACCGGACGAACGACGATCTCGCCGGGGCGCTCGCAACTCGCGGCCAGCACGATCCCCCTACGAGATCAGCGCCTGCACGGAGGACGGCAGATCGTCGGCCACGCGAACGATCGGGATACCCGTCTGTGTGTTGTGGTGCATCTCGCGAACGGCGCGAGGGAGATCGGCAAACGAATATACTTCTCGATGGACCGTGGGCTTGAAAACCGAGCCGTAGAGTTCCGTGGCGGCGTTGCACCCATCGATCGTCTCGTAATGCGTGTGATCGAGTGTCACCTGCTTCACCGACAAGAGTGCCGAGTCGTAACTGACCTTCTGGCCGAGCTGCCAACCCGCGCTCACGTTCACGCCCTGGCGGGCCAGAGCCGCGAGTCCAGGCGGGAACACGGCGCCGCGCAGCAGGTCACAGACGATGTGCATCCCCGTGCCGCCGCTGCGCACCTTGACCTCTTTAGAGAACGCCTTGGTGTCGTCGCTCGAAGCGAAACGGTTGAACTTCTTCTGGTCGATCGAGTGGATCCCCATCTCCGCCAGGTGCTCGCGCCGTTCGGGACTTCCCGAGCAAAAGAACGCCTCGTGTCCCTCATGCCTGGCCAGCATCAGGAAGAGCTCCGAAACGCCGCCCCCGAACGCCAAGACGTTCATCCTGGCGAGCCTCTCGCGCGAGACTTTGATCCGGAAGATCCCCTCGGCGCGACGCCAGAGATGGTACGCCGTCGGAGCGCGTAGGGGCAGCGCGGCGATCTCCCAGAGATTCAGCCCGCACTCGAGCGGTGCCGGGATGATCTGCCAGTCGCCGACGACCGCCTCGCGTCCGTACCAACCGATGGAGTCCGGCTGATCGTACGCCCAGATGCGAGCCGGGTATCCGTAGATGTCCGGCTCACCATTGCAATGCGTGATAACGACGTCACCGGACTTGAAACGCGTGACCTGGTCCCCGACTTCGACCACTTCGCCCACGGCGCTGTTCCCCGGGTAGATCTTCCCCCCGCGGAGTTGGGCGATGTTCACGGTATCGGCGAGCACGGCGTGGTCGATGTTGTGCTCGACCGAAACCGCCAATATCCGCAGATGAACGTCGCGCGGGCCGAGGCGCGGCAGTTCCAATTCGTCCAGCTTGATGACGTTGGCGGCGTCGAACGCGTTCAGATCATCGTTGACCCGTCGGCGTTCGGCCTGGATCGCTTCTGCAGTGATCGCATATGCTGCGGGCATGGTACCCCTCCTTCGATTCGCCGCGAAGCTAGCCGATCACACCCAGTGCTTCAATTACCTCTCCGGAACCGCGACACCGGAACTGCGACCGTGTCGCCGCGTTCGGATTGCGGCCCCCTCATCCGACCCGGTGCCGACGCGGTGATGGAAGCGTTGTTGGGACTCGCGGCGGCGGTCGCCGCGCTGGCCATCCTCGGCCAGCGTCTCCAGGCGCGTAGATTGTCCGCAATGCTCCCGGGAGGGCGCCCCGAGCGGGCGATTCCCGTCGCGGCGTTCGACGAGATCGACGTGGTCGTGGAGCAGCAGCGCTGTGGCTGTGGGGGGCGGTTCGAACCGCGGGGCGAAGGCCCCGTCGCCACCGATCGGCACCTGCGCCAGGTGCGCATCGAATGTCGCGACTGTGAGCGCGAGCGCCGCCTGTTTTTCGATCTTCGGCCGATCGCAGTCGATTCGGATCCGGATTCGCCGAGGTCGCGACTTGACGTTGAGGAATGGGACGACAACACGTAGACTGCCGGTGCTCCGAGACCCGGAAGCATACAGCCCTGACGACGGAAGCCCGCGGGTCGCCCCAACCGGAAGGGTGCGTCCCATGCCGCTCGTGATCTCGTCGACTGACCCCGCGGAAGCGAATCCATGATTCCCAAAGAGGCCCCTGTAACGAAGAAGCGACCCGAGATGACGCGAGGCGTCGACAGCATCGCCCGGCGAGGGGTAGTCGCCCTGGTGCTCTCTGTGGTTGGACGTGGGATTCGATCCGCCACGAGCCCGGCCGTCGCCGCGCTGATGGTTCTCGGAGTCCTGGTGGGGTGCGCCCCCGCCCCCGACATCCCGCAGCCCCGCAAGATTGTCGATCTCTCGCCGGTCCTGACACCCGATCTGAACGTCCGACGTCTCGGCATCCGCGCGCTCGAGTTCCTCGCGACGGACGGGCGAATCCGCACGGCGTCGGTCGTACCTCAACAAGCCCGGATGGCCTTCGGCCTCGACGAGTTGCAGATGATGTCGCACACCGGCGCCTATCTCGACGCTCCCGCGCGCCTGCTGCGCGGCGGAGAACCGCCTGCCCGAATCAGCCTCGACAAGGTCTACGGGTCAGCCCATATGATCGACCTGCGCTGGCATAACCGTCACTCCGCGATTCAAATCACCGACCTTGAATTGAATCCGCCGAAAGCGGGCGACATCGCCATCTTGATCATTGGATACGAACCACCGGCCGCCGAAGAGTGGCCGCGTTACGCGCCTCTATCCGAGCAGGCGGCCTTGTGGTTGGTGGCCAAGGGGATCAAGGCGATCGCTACCGACATGCCGTTTTTGTCCCGCCTCGACGAGGTGTCGGACCGGATGGCGAAGGGACAGCCACCCGAGGTGGTATGGGCCGAGTACCTGCCCTTCTTCCAGAACCAGATCCCCGTGATCGCCGGGCTCAGCCGTCTGGACGCGATCGCGAAAGAGCCCAACGTCGTCTTCCTCGGCTTCCCACTCGCATTGGCTACCGGCAATGGAGCGCCGATGCGCGCGGCCGCACTGGTGTACTGAGCGTCGCCGCGCGGGCCCCGTTCAGAGCGTGCGCAGCAGTTGATCCGCGGGCTGCTCCCGCTTCTCCCCTTCGGCACCGGATTCGGGATCGCGGGACGCAGCCGCGGTCACGTCCGTCGGAATGCCCGTCTGGGCCTCAACCGCAGCCGCCACCTTTTCGTCGTCGACAAACTCACTCCAGCCCCGTGCTTGAATCAAGCGCTTGGCCTCACCATGGAGCCCGGGGACCAGCGTGTAGATGTCCCGGTGCACCTCGAGATAGATCCGACCGTTTCGCGCGCCGACCTTCACCGGCTGATAGGTGAACTCGCCGGGACTACCTATGGTCACCTGGCCAAACAGCCGCTCGATATCCTCCGGGTAGAGCCGCACACAGCCGTGGCTGACCTGCATCCCGACCCCGTAGGATTTATTGGTGCCGTGGATCCGATAGCCGGGCATCGTCAACTCCAGACGATATTTGCCGAGCGGATTGTCCGGAGAACCGCCCGCGATGGATCGCTCGTGCAACCCCTTCTCGCGGATGCGCTCCTCGCGGATCGACTCCGGAATCACCCACTGGGGGTTTTTTGTCTTCCCTACGATTTTGAAACTAGCCTTCGTCGGGGTGCGCCACTCGTCGCGACCGAGGCCTACCGGGTACGTCATCACCCGCTTCCCGGTCTGCTGATTGCCCTGGAAGTAGTACAGCCGCATCTCAGGGATGTTGACCACCAACCCGCCCGATTGGACCTCCGGCAGTATCCATTCCGTCGGTAGCAGAATTGATTCCGCTCGCTCCGGCAACCACGGATCGACGCCTTCGTTCGCCTGCTCGATCTCGTTGTAGCCCAAGCCATAGAATCGGGCGACATCCAGGAAGGTATCGCCGAGCTGAGCGACGTAATGCCTCTGGCTACCGATTACGGTATTGGCGCGACGAAAATCTTGGTGTCGCTCGTACTCGTAGAGCACTTGAGAACTACCGCGCCGGTGAAAATCCTCTTCCGAGTAGCGCAGTGCCGATTCGCCCAATTCATCGACTCCGAGCGCTGGGGCAACCATGAACGCCAACACCAAGAAGGCCTTTTGCACGATAGGTTTCACAGGTGTGAATGAGAGCATACGATCGCGTCTGCCGCCACTCCCCCGTTGAGGGAACTCATGCCCGGCGTCCCCGCCTCGATTCCGAGACTGGCCCCGTCGAACTTCAAAGTCACCGAACGATCGCCGCCCCCTCAGCCCCCAGTCGTCACCGCGCGGCGGCGATGCCTCGTGCGACCCGAACCACGTCGAGCGTCGCGGCCACGTCATGTGTACGAACGATTGCGGCGCCGTTCCAGACAGCGATCGCGGTAGCGGCCATCGAACCCGCCAATCTCTCCTCCGGACCGCGTCGCCCCGTCAGGGTTCCGATGAAGGACTTCCGCGACACACCGACCAGCACTGGGTAGCCCATGGCATCCAGATGGGACAGATCGCGAAGGACCGCGCAGTTGAACTCGACGGCAGGCCATTCGGCCGTCGTGTAGAAACCGATTCCCGGATCGACCACGATGTGGTCCGAGCGCACGCCGGACCGGGCCGCGCGAGCAAGCGCCGCTCGGAGATCGCCGGCCACCTGTTCGATCGGCCCCGCCGAGACAGTCGCCTCGCCGGCTCCGGGCGCTGCCATCAACACAATGCCCTCCGCTCGTGCCGCGATCTCGCCCATCTCCGGCAAGCGCAACCCACCGACGTCATTGACTACCCGGGCGCCGGCCGCCAACCCTGCGCGCGCCACCGCGGGCCGGATGGTGTCGACCGAGATCGGCACGGTCACCACCCGGGCGATTGAATCAACGGCCCGCGCCATCCGTTCGATCTCGTCCGCTTCCGCGACCTCCACGCTCTTATATGGGGCGGTGGACATCGCGCCGACATCGATGAAATCGGCGCCCTCGTCGACAAATCGAAGCGCCGCGTCCCGGATTTCGTCGAGGGATCGGCGAACCGAACCTCGATAGAACGAATCGAGACTCACGTTCACGACTGCCATGACGCGCACCGGATTCCCCGGGCCAACCGCGACCCCGGCGAGGGCACACGTGCGAACGACACCACCCATTGCGCCAAACCAAGGCCGGCGGCGGCGTGAAGTCAAACGCGTCGCGCGGGTTTCCGCCGCTCGATTGCCCCTACTTGCCGCGGGGTTGTCGCGGGATCGTCATCCGAAATACCGACTCGCACCCGTCCGGTTCCACGACGACCAGGCCTCCGTGCAGCGATACGACACGTTCCAGGATCTCGAACTCGTTCGCCGCCGCACCGAGGGATCTGCCCCGCATCACGCGAGCGTCCGAGACGCGTACCTCGAGGGCGCCGAAGTCACCGTCGCCGGCGACGAGAAGTCGCAGAGAGCCCGGTCCGGCCAGCCCGTGCGTTAGCGCGCGCAGGACCGCGCGGAACGCCATCCCGAGCAGGTCACGGTCGCCCAGCATCGGCACCCCGTCGTGTGGCAGGACGCAGGATATGTCGACGCACCTCCGCCCCGCGTCCGTCGTCGACTCGGCGGCCTGTCGCGCCACTTCCGCCAGATCCATCGGACGAACGTACGCCTCGACCTCGCCGGATCGCAGATCGGCGAGAGCCGCAAACTCTTCCAGGACCGCCAGCGCGCGGTGTGCGTTCGCCACCAACCGCTCGACGAAGCGCGCTCGTTCCTCGCGTTGCGCACCTTCGATCGACTCGGCGAACGCGACGATCACCGATAGAGGTCCGCGAAGGTCGTGGACGAGATCGTCGATGTCCGACGGTTCCTCTCGCACCGTTCCTCGACAGCTCCCCGCCGACGGCCTCACTGCCACGATGCCCAACTCACTCATGCCGCGTGCCGCTCCCTACCGACGTTGAACCCAAACTACCCTCGTGCAAGCGATGTGCCAGAACCTTATCGGCAACGCCTCCATCCGGGCGGTCGTCAGGGTAGCGAGGCGACCGTCGGAAACGAATCAGTCGTGGACGCGATGCGCTCGTCGGATGGGCTTTCTTTCAAACGAACTCGCGATCCGCTACGGTCTCGCACGATGAAGAAGGTCTTGATCACCGGTATCGCTGGCGGTCAGGGGCAGTTGGTCGCACAGCACCTGCTCACCAACGGTCGCGGCAAGTACCGAGTGTTCGGGGTCGACCGCAAGCCCTGGCCAGGCCGCCCGCGCGAGATTCGCCTGACCATCGCCGACATCGGCACGCGGCGATTTGAGGACGTCATTCGCCGGGTGAAGCCGGATGCGATCCTACACCTGGCTTCGGTGAGGCACTTTCGCGTGCACCCCGCGGTGCGGCACGAGGTCAACGTCGTCGGCACCAAGAAGCTGATCGAGTTCGCGGTGGAGCACAACGTGCGCCAAGTCGTGATCAACTCGAGTTCGTACGTGTACGGCGCATTGCCCGACAACCCATACTACATGGACGAGTCCTACCCGCTCAGCGTGAGCCGCACCTATCCGGAGATCCGTGACCTCGCCGAGATGGACATGGTCGCGACGGCGTCCCTTTGGCAACATCCCGACGTCGCGATCGCCGTGATGCGGCCTGTTAACGTGCTCGGGTCGCGCGTACGCAGTTCGATCGGCAAGTACCTGCAGCGCGAGTACGTTCCAACCGTCGTCGGGTTCAATCCCATGCTGCAGTTCATTCACGAGGACGACCTCGCCCACGCGTTCACTTTGGCTCTTTCCAAAGAGGCCCGCGGAACCTTCAACGTGGCCGGGCCAGGAGCGATTCCCCTGCACGCGGCGATTGGCCTGCTCGGCGCCACCGCCGTCCCGCTGCCGGACTTCGCCCTGCGGGGGGTGATCACTCGCCTTTTTCAGTGGGGCCTCTACCCGTTTCCACGCGGTGCCATCGATTTTGCAAAGTACCAATGCACCTTGGACGATACACGCTTTCGTGAGACCACCGGCTTCGAGCCGCGATACTCGCTAGCGCAGACCTTCGCCGAAGCGCACGTGTGATCGACGGAGGACGGGTGATGGCAAAGCGACCGACCAATAGCTCGAAGAAGGTCCGCCCGCTGAAGCGGAGGATGCCGCGCGAACGGGGCGATTCCCCCGCATCGGGAATCTCGGCTCTCTTCAATCGGCTACGACCGGACTTCCTTCGTGAGATCGAAGATGAGGTCGCGGCCAAGCTAGCGCGAATTCCGACACAGCTGAACGAGTTCGGGTACGACCCTTGGGGGCTCGATATTCGCTCGATCCAGTCGGCGCTGGTGATGGCGACTGTTCTCTACCGCTACTATTTCCGTGTCGAAGTGTTCGGAATCGAGAACCTGCCCCCGGGCCGCGTACTCATCATCTCGAACCACGCCGGCCAGGTCGCCATCGACGCGGCGATGATCGGCGTGGCGACAGTGCTCGAGGCCGATCCTCCGCGGATCGTCCGGGGCATGGGCGAATATTGGTTGCCCACATTGCCCTTCATCAGCGAGGCAATGGTCCGCACCGGATCCGTCGTGGGGACTCCCAAGAACTGCCGCGACCTACTCGGCCAGGGAGAAGCCGTGATCGCCTTTCCGGAGGGCGTACGAGGAATGAACAAGTTGTTTTCCGAGAGGTACCGCTTGCAACATTTCGGCTATGGATTCATGCGGCTGGCGCTGGCGACCGATACTCCGATCGTTCCCGTGGCGGTGGTCGGCTCGGAGGAACAGGCGCCGGGGATTGCAAACCTGAAGCCTCTGGCGCGGCTGCTCGGTATGCCGGCGTTTCCGATCACGCCGACGTTCCCCCTGCTCGGACCGCTCGGGCTGCTTCCGCTACCGGTGAAGTACCGAATCTACTTCGGTCCCCCGATGAACTTCCGCGGCAATCCGGACGACGAGGACACCCAGGTGCGCAAGAAGGTGGCAAAGGTCAAAACGCAGATCCAGCGAATGCTCGACCAGGGCGTGGCCAAGCGAGACAACATCTTCTATTGACGTCGGCGCCTACGGATAGACCCGTACGACGATCGACGACGGCGGACCGAGCTGCCCTTGATTGTTTCGCAGTCGCACCGTGAGTGTCGTGTCCCCGGCGGGGAAAGCGAACTCCGAGCCGACACCGACGCGGGGACAGAACTGCACGCTGCTCGTCGGATCGATGAACACCGATAGCGCCGAGAAGTCCCGGGTGCAGGCGTCGGTCGCGTTGGTTCGCGCACTGAAGCGGCACGCCAGATCGTTGATGGCATTGGCCGACGCTTGTGTTCCACCGAAGGTCGGCGGGTCGACCGCGGGAACGCCCCCCGGTGGGCCCGTGGTACCATCGTCACAAACCTGTGCACTGCCGTTCCCCAACGACCGACTGCTCACGATCAGGAAGTCCGGCAACACGTTTGGGTCCCCGGGTGACCAGTTGAAAGTCGATGTCGCCACCGGTCGCAGTTCGGGTCCGGGCTTGCCTTCGACGACGATGAAGAATCCCTGCGGAACCGCACGCTCGAAGATCGGATTCCCCTCGGAAGTTACCCCGACCGGCGCGGTCACGATGCCGTCGGCCCGGGCGATCCCGAAGTAGGTGATCACCGGCCCGCTCCCCGCAACCGTCGGAGTGGTGGTCCGACTCGCGGTCGGCGTTCGGGTTGGAGTCCGGCTCTGTGTCGGTGTGCGGGTCGCCGACGGCGTCCGGGTCACCGTGGGGGTGGTGGAGATCAACGGTGTCTGGGTTGCCGTCGCGGTTCGGGTGGCGGTCTGCGTCCGCGTGCCCGTCCCCGTCCGACTCGCCGTAGCGGTGCGCGAAGCGGTGTGCGACGCGGTGGGGGTTCTTGTTGGCGTCGCGCTGCGCGTCGCCGTCCCGGTCCGCGTCGGCGTCGCCGTCCGCGAACTGGTGGGAGCGAGGGTCGACGTACGCGTCCGCGTAGCGGTGATGGTCGGCGTCGCCGTGCGCGAGGCCGTAGCAGTCGAAGTGGGGGAATGAGTCCGCGTACCCGTGATCGTCGGCGTCGCCGTGCGCGAGGCCGTAGCGGTGCGGGTCGGTGTATCGCTGCGCGTCGCCGTCGCCGTGCGCGTCCTGCTCGCTGTGCGGGTCACCGTGCCTGTCGACGTCGGCGTTCCAGTACGTGTCGCGCTGCGCGTCGCCGTCCCGGTCCGCGTCGGCGTCGCCGTGCGACTCGGCGGTACCGTGCGCGTCACGGTCGCGGTTCTGGTCCCCGTCCGGGTCCGGGTTACCGTCGCGCTCGGCGGTGCGGTCCCCGTCGCGGTGCCGGTGGGCGTGATCGTTCCGGTTCGTGTCGCCGTTCCCGTGCGCGTCGGCGTGTCGGTCACCGTTCCCGTTCGCGTAACCGTGTTGGTACGCGTGCTGGTCGCGGTGGGTGTGGCCGTGCCGGTGCTGGTCGACGTTGACGTGGGTGTGGATGTGCCCGCGGGCGTCGCCGTATCCACTGGAGTCGCCGTAGCGGGAGATGCGGGCGGCGTGGGCGACGGCAGTTCCGTCATCGACGGCGTACCGCTCGCGGTGGGGGTAGCGGATTCTATCGGCGTCGCGATAGGCGTCGACACTCCTGTCGATGTGGCGGATGGTGTCGGCGATCCGGTTCCGTCCGTCGTCGGCAGGGGCGTCGCCGTCTCAACAGGCGGGGTGGCGGTCGACGTGACCGCCGGGGACGGGTCGGAGGTCGGCGTCGGCGTCGGCGTCGGACTGGTGTCGACGACCACGCACCCATCCAAGGCGCTGCGGACACTGAGAACGAGCTCGTTCACTTGCGCCCCGGAGTCGCCGTTCACGTCGACCGCCAGACACTGCTCGATCGACACCTGACCAAGGAGAATGCCGACGCCACGTACCAGCTCCTCGATGGCGACTCTCCCGTCGAGGTTGCAGTCTCCGACACAGTCGGCTGCGCGAGAGTTGCTCGACATCGCGCATACCAGCGCTACGACGAGCGCAAATCGTCCCCCTATCACTCCCTCACTCCCGCGCCCGATTTGGTTCGCATGACCCCACCCGATGGGGGATGCGCAATCTCAGAAAATTGCTGCGAAAGCCGGGGATTTCACCGGACGTGCGTTCGGCGTAGCGCGTCCGCGATGAGCTGGAATTGAAATTCTTCGGAGAGCGGGTTGAATCCGGATTCGCTCTTGGCACGCGAGTGCCGATCGCAGCGGTTTCCCGGGAACCAGCGAATCTGCGGCGGCAGGTCCTCGATCGAGAGGAGGCCTCCCCCCTTTCGTTGGCGAGCGCATCGAATCAGCTGCTCGAGTTCTCTCACGTTGCCCGGCCAATCGTAATTCAAGAGGTATCCCATCGTCGCTTCGGTCACCGCGACGCTCCTCCCTCCGTCCCGCACGTCGTCGGCGAATAGCGCCACCAAGCTTGGGATGTCCGCAGGACGTTCCCGCAGCGATGGCACCTGGAGGACCGCGGGGCTGAAGGCCGATAGCAGCGCCGAGCTGAACGTTCCGAGGCGCGCCGAATCGGGCAGATCGGGCGGCGCGCTTGCGACGACTCTCCGCCCATTGGGCAAGCGCTCCACGGCAGCGCGCAAAGACTCCTGCAGAGCCGGCCGCAGACGATCGAGGTGTCGGAGGAACACCGTCCCAGTTCCGGCCCTGTTCACGGAGTCGAGAGTGCCGAGTTCGGAACAGTCCACTTCGGAGAATGCGGAATCCCGTTGCAGTCCGTGGTCGTGCAGTTCCCGCGCGAAGGTGGCGCGGCCACTTCCTGGTTCGCCCAGGAATAGGACCGGTAAAGGCTCCCTCGCCAAGGCAACGGCTGCGTCCCTGACGGCGCGACTTTTGTCATCTTCGATTACTATCACGGGGTTACCCTCACGTTTGGCGCCTCGGTTCCACGTCGGGAACGCAAATACCGTGCCGGGTCGCAATAGAGAGTTTGATGCCCAAGCCGGCCAATCCGTCGCCACGCCTGCCGTGGCAGGATCGCAATGCTGCAAGTGCAACCCTGCAAGGGTAGACGCTGCGGCCGTCCAGGGTTCTCGCCGATCGAGAGCCGCCTCAGTCTCGTCGCTGCTAACCGCACCGGGGGCGGGACGACGTCCGCAACAGCGTGGCATCGATCGGAAAAGGC
>Ga0307505_10002675_pt1 | contig 12079 bp, 6 predicted proteins | sample 23_S_MG_FD_202183 | JGI IMG/M metagenome (GOLD analysis project Ga0307505, IMG submission 202183) | Soil microbial communities from Populus trichocarpa stands in riparian zone in the Pacific Northwest, United States - 23_S | ecosystem: Environmental > Terrestrial > Soil > Riparian zone > Trees...
GAGAAGCTGCGCGACCACGTCTTCCTGCCGTACCTGCGCGGACGGCGCTGGTTCGCCGCGCGCGAGGCGCCGGTCACCGCCCTGCGCGCGCGCCTGCTCGCGCCCTGGAAGGGCGGCTCGGCCACCTGGCACCTGACGCTCATCGACGCGCATCTCGCCTCGGGCGAGGTGCAGCGCTACTTCGTGCCGCTCGCGCTCGACTGGGAGTCGCGCAAACACGATCCGCTGGAGAAGTACGAGGCGTTCACCGTCACCAAGCTGCGCTACAAGGACCATGTCGGCATCGCCTACGCCGCGTTCGCCGACCCGCGCTTCGCGCGCGACCTGGCGCGCGCGATGGGCGCGAACGCCGAGGTGTCCCTCGGCCCGGCGCGGCTGCGCTTCTCCTCCAACGCGCTCTTCGCGCCGCTCGCCGGGGCCATCGACGAGGACGTTCGCACGCCCGCCCTCGAGCAGAGCAACACCGCGGTCTTCTTCGGCAACCGGCTCTTCCTCAAGGCCTACCGGCGGCTGCGCGACGGCGTGAACCCCGAGCTCGAGATGGGCCGCTTCCTCACCGAGGCCTCGCCCTACCCGCACGTGGCGCCGATCGTGGGCGCGGTCGAGTACGTCGAGGAGGGCTCCGAGCCGGTGACGCTCGCGGTGATGCAGAGGTTCGTCGAGAACCAGGGCGATCTGTGGACCGTGACGCTCGAGCACCTCGCGCGCCTTCTGACCGGCCCCGACGCGGGCCCCCAGGCCGCCGCCGAGAGCGCCGCCGCGGGATTCCACCTCGGCCGCATGGCGCTGCTCGGCCGGCGCGTGGCCGAGATGCACGTGGCGCTCGCGAAGGTCACCGGCGACCCCGCCTTCGACCCCGAGCCCGTCACCGCCGAGGACGTCGCGCTCTGGAAAGACGACACCTTGCGCGAGATCGATGCCGCCGTGGAGGCGCTGGGAGCCGCCACGCCCAACGGCGTGCGCCTGACCGCCGTGCGCGATCGGCTGCGTGAACGCGTCGCGAACGCCTGTCGTCCCCGCGAAGGCGACGACGCAAGTCGTCGTCCCCGCGAAGGCGGGGACCCAATTTCCCAACTCAAGAAATCCCGTTTCCACGGCGACCTCCACCTCGGCCAGGTGATCGTGGCGCAGGACGACTTCGTCATCGTCGACTTCGAGGGCGAGCCCGGCCGCCCGCTCGAGCGCCGCCGCCGCAAGTCGTGCGTGCTGCGCGACGTGGCCGGCATGCTGCGTTCCTACAGCTACGCCGCGCATGCGGCGCTGCTGAAGCGCGAGCCGGGCGCCCCGGGTGCGGATCCCGCCGCGCGCGCGCTCGGGGACTGGGAGCGCGACGCCGCACGCCACTTCGTCGAGGGGTACGCCAAGGCGGCCCACGGCGTCGCGACCGTTCCCGTCGAATCCCATGCATTCAACGACCTGCTCGAGCTCTTCTTGATCGAGAAGGCCGCGTACGAGCTGCGCTACGAGATCGCCCACCGGCCCGAGTGGATCGAGATTCCGCTCCGCGGCCTCCTGGAACTGGTGAAAACATGACAACGAAAACCGCCGCGCACCGCACGCTCGAGCTCTGGCCGGGCGCATCCTATCCCCTCGGCGCCACCTGGGACGGCGAGGGCGTCAACTTCGCGATCTACTCGCGCCACGCCGAGAAGGTCGAGCTGTGCCTCTTCGACGAATCGGGGCGGCGCGAGGTCGCGCGCATGGCCCTGCGCGAGCGCATCGACTCCGTCTGGCACGGTTACGTTCCGGGGTTGAAGCCCGGCCAGCTCTACGGCTACCGCGTGCACGGGCCCTACCATCCCGAGGCGGGGCACCGCTTCAACCCGCACAAGCTGCTGCTCGATCCCTACGCGCGCGCCCTCTTCGGCAAGATCCACTGGAGCGACGCGCATTTCGGCTACGCCATCGGCCACAAGCGCGAGGACCTGTCGCAGGACCGCCACGAGAGCGCCGCGGTGATGCCGAAGGCGGTCGTGATCGACCCGCACTTCGACTGGAACGGCGACTTGCACCCGGTGCGCGCGTGCAACGAGCGCGTGATCTACGAGATGCATGTGGGGGGCTACACCAGGATGCACCCCGACGTCCCGGCCGAGCATCGCGGCAAGTTCCTCGGCCTCACCACGCCCCAGGTGCTCGATCACCTGAGGTCGCTCGGCGTGACCACGCTGGAGCTCCTCCCCGTGCAGGCCTTCGTCGACGACCGCCCGCTCGTCGCCCGGGGCCTCGCGAACTACTGGGGCTACAACACCATCGGCTACTTCGCGCCCGAGCCGCGCCTCGGCGGCGCCGACCCGGTGAACGAGTTCAAGACGATGGTGAAGACGCTGCACGCCGCCGACATCGAAGTGATCCTGGACGTGGTCTACAACCACACCGCCGAGGGCAGCGAGAAGGGGCCGACGTTGAGCTTCCGCGGCATCGACAACCTCTCCTACTACCGCCTGGGCGAGGACAAGCGCCACACCGCCGACTTCACCGGCTGCGGCAACTCGCTAGACCTGCGCAATCCGCGCGTGCTGCAGCTCGTGGTCGACTCGCTGCGCTACTGGGTGACCGAGATGCACGTCGACGGCTTCCGCTTCGACCTCGCCTCCACGCTCGCGCGCGAGAGCCATACCTTCGATCCGCTCTCGCCCTTCTTCGCGGTCCTTCGCCAGGACCCCGTCCTCGCCCCGCGCCTGCTGATCGCCGAGCCCTGGGACCTGGGCGACACCGGCTACCAGGTGGGTGGCTTTCCGCCGGGGTGGGCGGAGTGGAACGACCAGTACCGCGACACGGTGCGCGCCTTCTGGAAGGGCGACGGCGGCAAGCTGGGCGACTTCGCACGCCGCTGGACCGGCTCGCACGACCTCTACGGCCACAACCAGCGCGGCCCCTGCGCGACCGTGAATTTCGTGACCGCCCACGACGGCTTCACGCTGCACGACCTGGTCTCGTACAACGACAAGCACAACGAGGCCAACGGCGAGGAGAACCGCGACGGCACCGACAACAACATCTCGTGGAACCACGGCGCCGAGGGGCCCAGCGACGACCCCGGGATCCGGAAGCTCCGCGAGCGGCAGAAGCGTAACTTCCTCGCCACGCTGCTGCTCTCGCAAGGCGTGCCCATGATCACCGCCGGCGACGAGGTCTCGCGCACCCAGGGCGGCAACAACAACGCCTACTGCCAGGACAACGAGACCAACTGGCACGACTGGTACTGGGACGACGACAAGTGGCGGCTCCTCAACTTCGTGAAGAAGCTGATCCGCACGCGCCGCGCGCACCCGATCTTCCGCCGCCGCGACTTCTTCCACGGCGTGGTGGTCGGCGACGCCGGGCGCAAGGACGTGGCCTGGCTGCGTCCCGACGGCGTGGAAATGTCGGCCGAGGACTGGGAAGAGGAAGGGCGGCGCTGCCTGGGCGCGTGGCTGAACGGCCGCGACCTGCCCGAGACCGACGATCGCGGACAGGGCGTGCACGACGAGAGCTTCCTCACGCTCTTCAATGCCGGCCAGGAGGCGATCGACTTCAAGCTTCCCGATCCGGAGGCCGGCGCCTCCTGGGTCGTCGAGCTCGACACCGCGAACGACACCGGCGAGCCGCCTGCAGGCACACCCTCGCCCAACGGCACCTATCGACTGGAGGCGCGTTCCGTCGCGCTGCTGCGGCAGGCCGAAGGCGGATGAGGCTCGCGCACGCCATGCCGTTCGGCGCGGAATGCCGCGCCGACGCGACGCGGTTCAGGCTATGGGCGCCGTCGTGCGAGCACGTGGCACTCGAGCTCGGCCGCGGCACGCCGCGCGTGCTCGACATGCATGCGCAGGAGGGCGGCTGGCACGAGCTCGTCGTCCCCGGCGTGGGAGCGGGCGCGGCCTACGCGTTTCGCGTGGACGATGGCCGCGTCGTCCCCGACCCCGCCTCGCGCGCCAACCCGTGGGACGTCGGCGGCCCGAGCATGGTGGTCGATCCGCGCGCCTTCGAATGGGACGACGGCACGTGGCGCGGGCGTCCCTGGCACGAGGCGGTCGTCTACGAGCTGCACGTCGGCACCTTCACCGGCGAGGGCACGTTCGGCGCGGCGATCGCGCGCCTGGACTACCTCGCCGCGCTGGGCGTGACCGCGATCGAGCTCATGCCGGTCGCCGACTTCGCGGGCCGGCGCAACTGGGGCTACGACGGCGTGCTGCCGTTCGCGCCCGACTCCGCGTACGGTTTTCCCGAGGACCTGAAGCGCCTGGTCGAAGCCGCGCACGAGCGCCGCCTCATGGTGCTGCTCGACGTCGTCTACAACCACTTCGGGCCCGAGGGCAACCATCTCGGCGCCTACGCGAAGCCCTTCTTCAACGACGCCCACAAGACGCCCTGGGGCGCGGCCATCAACTTCGACGGCGCGCATGCGCGCACGGTGCGCGACTTCTTCGTGCACAACGCGCTCTACTGGATCGACGAGTTCCACCTGGACGGGCTGCGCCTGGACGCGGTGCACGCCATCGCCGACGGCTCGCCCGTGCACATCGTCGAGGAGATCGCGCGCGCCATCGCCGACGGGCCCGGACGCGAGCGCCACGTCCACCTGGTGCTCGAGAACGACGCCAACTCCGCGACCTTACTTCGTCACCCCGGCGAAGGCCGGGGCCTGATTTCCCGAGCCCAATGGAACGACGACGCGCACCACGCATTCCACGTGCTGCTCACCGGCGAGCGCGACGGCTACTACGCCGACTACGCGGCCGAGCCCGCGCGGCACCTCGCGCGCGCTCTAGCCGAGGGTTTCGCCTGGCAAGGCGAGACTTCCGGTCACCGAGGCGGTGCGCGCCGTGGCGAGCCCTCGCGGCATTTGCCCCTCACCGCGTTCATGCCGTTCCTGCAGAACCACGACCAGGTCGGCAACCGCGCGACGGGCGAGAGGCTCGCCGTCCTCGCCCCGCCCGAGCGCGTGCGCCTCGCGCTCGCGATCCTCCTGCTCGCGCCCTCGGTGCCGCTCCTCTTCATGGGCGAGGAGTTCGGCGCGCGCACGCCCTTTCTCTACTTCTGCGACTTCGAAGGCGAGCTCGCGAACGCGGTGCGCGACGGCCGCCGGCGCGAGTTCGCGTCCTTCGCGCGCTTCGCCGACGAGCGCGCGCGCGAAGCCATTCCCGACCCGGGCAGCGAGGAGACGTTCCATGCCTCGCGCCTCGACTGGGAATCCCTCGATCGAAGCGAACATGCGACGGCGCTCGAGCACTGCCGGAACCTGCTCGCGTTGCGCCGCTCCGCCCTCGTCCCGCGGCTCGCCCGAGGCGCGCGCGGCATCGGGAGCTCGCCCGCGCCGGGTGTGGTCGTCGTGGACTGGACGTTCGGCGACGGTGCACGGCTCGGCTTGCGCGCGAACCTGGGCGATGCGCCGGCCGCGGTGCCGCCCGCACCGGGTGAAGTGCTGCATGCCGAGGGCGCGAAGCCCGCGAGCGCAATGCTCGCGGGGTGGAGCGCGGTGTGGACGCTCGACGCCGCCGGGAAGGCCTGATGGACGCCGCGCTCGAGCGCCTCGCGCGCCTCTACGGCATCGAGCCCGGCTACCACGACATCTGGGGCGAGTGGCGCGCGACTTCGGACGAGGCCGCGCAGCGGCTCCTCGCCGCCATGGGCGCGGATGCGCGCGACGGCGCGGGGGTCGAGCGCCTAGTCGCCGCCGAGGAGAAGGCCGAGTGGACGCGCGCGGTGCCCGCGATCACGGTGCTGCGCGCGCCGGAGCTCGCGACGGGCGTGCGCATCCACCTGCTCGAGGCGTCGCTGCATCGGCCGCTCGCCTGGCGCATCACCGGCGAGGGCGGCGAGATCCGCGAGGAGGGCTTCAATCCGGTCAAGCTCGCGGTGCTCGAGGATCGTTCGGGGCCGGGGTGGGAGGCGCGCGCCCTGGCGCTGGCGCTGCCCGCCGACCTCGCCGAGGGCTACCACCGCCTGACGCTGCTCGAGGGCGACACCATGCTCGGCGCCGGCACGATCGCCGTCGTGCCGCCCAAGTGCTACCAGCCGCCCGCGCTCGCCGCGGGGGGGCGGCTCTGGGGACCCTCGGTGCAGCTCTACGGCGTGCGGTCGCACCGCAACGCGGGCATCGGCAACTTCGGCGACCTGCGCACGTGCGCCGAGGTCTGGGGCGCGCGCGGCGCCGCGATCGTCGGCAGCAACCCGTTGCACGCCATGTCGCTGCGCGACCCCGGATTCGGCAGCCCCTACAGCCCGTCCAGCCGGCTGTTCCTCAACCCGCTCTACATCGACGTCGAGGCGGTGCCCGATTTTGCCGAGATCTCCGCCCGCGACCGCGCCTTCCTCGATGGATGGCGCCGGACCGCCGCGCAGCTGCGCGCCACCGACGAGGTCGACTACGGGCGCGTCGCCGCGGCGTTGCGCGACGTGTTCGCCGCGCTCTACGAGAACTTCCGCACGCGCCACCTCGCGCGTGCGACTGCCCGCGCGCGCGCCTTCGCGCGCTTCCGCGAGACGCGCGGGCCGGCGCTCGCCCGCCACGCGTTGCACGAGGCGCTCGCCCTGCACCTCGGGAGCACGTGGCGCGAGTGGCCCGAGGACTGCCGCGATCCCGACGGCGCCGGCGCGCGCCGCTTCCGCGACGCCCATCCCGCGAAGGTCGGACTGCACGAGTACCTGCAGTGGCAGGCCGACCTCCAGCTCGGCAACGCGCAGGCGCGCTGCCGCGCGCTCGGCATGCCCGTCGGCCTCTACGCCGACCTCGCGGTGTCCGTTGCCGCCGATGGCGCCGAGGCGTGGGCCAACCAGAGGCTGTACGCGCTCGGCGTGAGCGTGGGCGCACCGCCCGACGACTTCAACCGCGACGGGCAGGACTGGGGCCTGCCGCCGCTGGCACCGCGCCGGCTGCGCGCCTCGGGCTACGCGTCCTTCCTCGCGACGCTTCGCGCCAACATGGCGCGCGCGGGCGCGCTGCGCATCGACCACGTGATGGGCATCTCGCGCCAATGGTGGGTGCCGCACGGCATGAAGGCGACCGACGGCGCGTACGTGCGCTTCCCGGTCGACGACCTGATCGGGCTGATCGCGCTCGAGAGCCACCGCGCCCGCTGCCTCGTCGTGGGCGAGGATCTCGGCACGGTCGCCGAGGAGCTGCGCGCGCGCCTGGCCGACGCCGGGATCCTGAGCTACCGCCTGCTGATGTTCGAGCGCGACGGCAGCCGTTTCCGCGCGCCGCAGGAGTACTCGCCGCGCGCGCTGGTCGCGTGGTCGACCCATGACCTGCCGACCTTCCGCGGCTGGTGGCGCGGGCGCGACCTCGAGACGCGTGCCGCGCTGGGCCAGCTCGATGCGGGTGCGCTCGCGGTCGCGAAGGCCGAGCGGGCCGAAGCGCGCGTCGCTCTCGTCGAGGCGCTCGCGCAGCAAGGGCTCGCCGACGCGAGTGCCGACAGCGCACGCGATCCATCCGATGCGCTCGCCGACGCCGTGCAGGTCTTCCTCGCGCGCACGCCCGCGCCGCTCATGCTGGTGCAGATGGAAGACGTCTTCGGCCTCGAGGACCAGGCCAACCTGCCGGGCACCGTAGACGGGCACCCCAACTGGCGCCGGAAGCTCCCGCTGCCGGTGGAGGCGTGGGGCCGCGACGAGGCGGTGAGGCGCCTCGCGCGCCGCCTCGCCGAGGTGCGCGGCGGGCGGCGCGAGCGGCGCGAGGCGCCCGTGGGACTGGAGGGGGCACGCGTGCCGCGCGCCACGTACCGGCTGCAGCTGCACGGCGAGTTCACCTTCCGCGACGCGACGCGCCTCGTCCCCTACCTCGCCGCGCTCGGCGTCTCCCACGTCTACTGCTCGCCCTACCTGCGCGCGCGCCCCGGCAGCAAGCACGGCTACGACATCGTCGACCACGACGAGTTGAATCCCGAGATCGGCACGCGGGCGGACTTCGATGCGTTCGTGACCGAGATGAAGCGCCACGGCCTCGCGCAGATGATGGACATCGTCCCCAACCACATGGGTGTGCTCGGCGCGGACAACGAATGGTGGCAGGACCTGCTCGAGAACGGGCCCGCATCGACGCTCGCCGACTTCTTCGACATCGACTGGCATCCGCCGGCCGAGCACCTGCGCAACCGCGTGCTGCTGCCGGTGCTGGGCGACGCCTACGGCACGGAGCTCGCCGCGGGCAAGCTCCGTCTCGAGCTCGACGCGATCTCCGGCAGCTTCGCGGTGCGCTACTTCGAGCACCGCCTGCCGATCGATCCCAGCCAGTACCCGCGCGTGCTCGCCCCCGCGGTGCGCATGCTCGAGGCCGCTGGCGACGAGGAGGCGCACAAGGCCCAGGCGCTGCGCTCGCTCCTCGACGCCTTCTCCCGCCTGCCGCGGCGCGACGAGACCGCGCGCGCGCGCATCGACCAGAGGAACCTCGACAAGGAGGTCTCCAAGGGGCGGCTCGCGCGGCTCGCACGCTCCAGCCCCTCGGTGGCGGCGGCGATCGTGCGCGCGCTGGAGCTCGTGAACGGGCGGCCCGACGACCCGTCGAGCTTCGACGAGCTGCACGACCTGCTCGAACGCCAGGCCTACCGCCTCGCCTATTGGCGCGTGGCGCAGGACGAGATCAACTACCGCCGCTTCTTCGACATCAACGACCTGGCGGCGGTGCGCCAGGAGAACCGCGCCGCGTTCGATGTCACGCACCGGCTGGTGTGCTCGCTGGTGAAATCGGGGGCGGTGGACGCCTTGCGCGTGGACCATCCCGACGGCCTCTACGACCCGCGCGAGTACTTCACGCGCCTTCAGGAGGCGTGCGGCAGGCCCACCTACGTCGCGGTCGAGAAGATCGTGGCGCCGTTCGAGAACCTGCGCGAGGACTGGCCGGTGCACGGCACCACGGGCTACCGCTTCGCCAACGTGGTGAACGGGCTCTTCGTGGACACCGCCGCGGAGTCGCGCATCACGCGCGCCTACCACGCGTTCATCGGCGACGCCACGCCCTTCGCCGAGGTGGCGCGGCACTGCAAGCGCCTGGTGCTGCGCACCGCGCTCGCGAGCGAGCTCACGGTGCTCTCGAGCCGCCTCGCGCGCATCGCGCGCTCCGACCGCAACACGCGCGACTTCACCTTCACCACGCTGCGCGACGGCCTGACCGAGGTGATCGCGGCCTTCCCCGTGTACCGCACCTACGTGGACGACCACGTCGAGGCCGAGGACAAGCGCTACATCGAGTGGGCGGTGAACCGCGCGCGCGCCGACAGCCGCGCGGCCGACGTGGGCGTGTTCGACTTCCTGCGCGACGCGCTCACCTGCGAGCTGCCCGCCCGCTCGCCCGCGCGCGCCGCGGCGGTGAGGCACTTCGCGCGCAAGTTCCAGCAGCTCGCCGCCCCGGTGATGGCCAAGGGCGTCGAGGACACCGCGTTCTACCGCTACCACCGCCTCGCCTCGCTGAACGACGTGGGCGGCGACCCCGGCGAGTTCGGCTTTCCGCTGGCGCGCTTCCACCGCGCGAGCGCACACCGCGCGCGCCGCTGGCCGCACACCATGCTCGCCACCTCGACGCACGACAACAAGCGCTCCGAGGACGTGCGCCTGAGGATCGACGTGATCTCGGAGATGCCGGCCGAGTGGCGCCTGCGCCTGCGGCGCTGGCAGCGCATGAACGCGGGGCGCAAGGTGGAGGTGGACGGCGAGCCCGCGCCGTCCTCGAATGACGAGTACCTGCTCTACCAGACGCTGCTCGGGAGCTTCCCTGCAGGCGAGGTCACGCCGGCGCAGCTCGCCGACTACCGCGAGCGCGTCGTCGCCTACATGCGCAAGGCGGGGCGCGAGGCGAAGCTCCACACCAGCTGGGCGAACGAGAACGCGCCCTACGAGCAGGCGACCGAGGCGTTCGTGCGCGCGCTCCTCGACGAGCGCGCGGGCAACTTCTTCCTCGAGGACCTGCGCGGCGCGGTGCGCCCGGTGGCATGGGTGGGCCTGCTGAACGGGCTCTCGCTCACCGCGATCAAGCTCACCTCGCCCGGCGTGCCCGACATCTACCAGGGCACCGAAGTCTGGGACCATTCGCTGGTCGACCCCGACAACCGCCGCCCGGTCGACTACGAGCGCCGGCGGAGCCTGCTTGCCGAGGTGCAGGCCCTCGACGACGCGCCGGGCGAGGCTGCGCTCGCGCGCCTCCTCGCCGAGCTTCCCGACGGCCGCGCCAAGCTGCATCTCCTGTCGCGGCTGCTCGGCCTGAGAAAGGAGCGCGAGGCGCTCTTTCGCCAGGGCGGCTACACGGTGGTGCGAGCGAGCGGCACGCGCGCGCGCCACCTGGTGGCCTTCGCGCGCCGCCATGCGGGCGACGCGATCGTGACCGTCGCCCCGCGCCTCATCGCGGGGCTCGGCGTCGCGCCCGGCGCGCCCCCGTGCGGCGAGATCTGGGGCGACACGCGCGTCGAGCTGCCGATGTTCAGGGAAGGCGCCGTGCTGCGCGACGTCCTTACCGGCGTCGAGCATCGCCTCGCGGGCGGCGGGTTCGCGGCCGCGGCGCTGCTCGCCCGCTTCCCCGTCGCGGTGCTCCGGGTCTAGGAGCGGGATGCCCGAGCGATTCCTCGACAACGTCGTCTGGCACAGCCTCGCCGGCACCCATGCGCCGTTCGCGACCGGCACCGCGAGTGCGAAGCGATTCGCGCGCGGATTCCCGCCGATGGCCGGATTCCAGGATCCCGCGCGCCCCGACTTCGCCGCGCTCGCGCCCTACTGCGAGCCTGGCGACCGTCTCTACTGCGCCGGCTGGTCCGGGCCCGTGGCGCCCGGCTGGCGGATCGAGCTCGACTCCTCGATGCACCAGTTCGTCTGGGAAGGGCCGATGCCGCCCGAGGTCGACGACGTGGCGCGCCTCGACGCCGGGCACGCCGAGCAGATGGTGGCGCTGGTGGCGCTCACGAAGCCCGGCCCCTTCGGGCCGCGCAGCACCGAGCTCGGCGAGTATTACGGGCTGTTCGAGGGCGATCGCCTCGTCGCCATGGCGGGCGAGCGCCTCGCGGCCGGCCCCTGGCGCGAGGTGAGCGCGGTGTGCACCCATCCCGATTTCCAGGGTCGCGGGCTCGCGCGCCGGCTGATGGACAAGGTGATACGACTGCAGATGGGGCGCGGGCAGCGGCCGTTCCTGCACGTGATGGACGCGAACACGCGCGCCCGCGAGCTCTACGGCCGCATGGGCTTTCGCCGCCGCCGGGAGCTCGCGCTGCGCGTCGTGGCCCCCGCGGCGTGACATTCCGAACTACACTGGAGGCGCCATGAGACTCCACCGCATCGCGCTCCCGCTCCTCCTCGCGGCCGCGCTCGCCGCCGTCGCCGCCACGCCCGCCAATGCGCCGCGCAAGCTCGACGATCGCCGCATGAGCAACGTGTACGCCCTCGCCCACGCCGGCGCGATCCTCGATATCTGCCTCGCGAGCCCCGACGCGGCGGCGTTCCCCGAAGCCAAGTCGCGCGAGATCGGCGACCTCGCCACGCGGCTGGCCGCGGTGGTGCGCTCGATCGGCGCGCACTTCCGCGACACGGAGCTGGTCTCGATCTACGACGCGACCAGGGCGAACATGGCCGCGGACACGAAGCTGCGCTTCCACGTGAAGAGCAACCACCAGTACTGCGGCGAGCGCACGCTGGGTGAGATGCGCGCCTACGTGGCCGAGAACGAGGCGCTCATCGGCAACTACCTCGCGGGAAATCGCGCGGCGGCCCCGCCCAAGAAGTAGTTAAACTGCGCCGCATGAAAGCGCTCCTCCTCGTCGCGCTCGGCGGCGCCATCGGCTCGGTCGCCCGCTACAAGCTCTCCGGCTTCGTCCTGCACCACACCATCGACTGGCGTTTTCCCGCCGGCACGTTCGCCGTGAACGTCCTCGGCTGCCTCGTGGCCGGGGTGCTCGCCGGCCTCGCGGAAGAGCACGATCTGCTGTCTCCCGAGACGCGCATCCTGCTCTTCACCGGGCTGCTCGGCGGGTTCACGACGTTCTCGGCCTTCGGGCTCGAGACGATGTTCCTCCTCAAGCGCGGTGACTTCGCCATCGCGGCGGCCAACGTGTTGCTGAGCGTCGCCGCGGGGCTCGCCGCGCTCTGGCTCGGCCTGGCCGCGGTCCCGGCGCGCAGCTAGGCT
>Ga0307505_10002676_pt1 | contig 12073 bp, 10 predicted proteins | sample 23_S_MG_FD_202183 | JGI IMG/M metagenome (GOLD analysis project Ga0307505, IMG submission 202183) | Soil microbial communities from Populus trichocarpa stands in riparian zone in the Pacific Northwest, United States - 23_S | ecosystem: Environmental > Terrestrial > Soil > Riparian zone > Trees...
CAGGCGAGCGGAGCCCGCAATCGGGACCGGGTTGCCGAAGCTGCCGGATCGCGTACCGGTGAGCGGTTTCGAATTCATCGAGTTTGCGGCGAACGAGGCGGAAGCCGAAGATCTTGCTGAGCGCTTCCACTCGCTCGGCTTTCGCGAGACCGGCCGGCACGTCTCGAAAGACGTCACGCTATACCGGCAGGGCGCAATCAACCTCGTTGTGAATTCCGAACGCGAAGGATTCGCGCATGCGTCCTATGTTGCGCACGGCACCTCGGTGTGCGCCATCGGGCTGAAAGTCGAGGACGCTGAAGCGACCGTCGTACGCGCCCGGGCGCTCGGCGCGGAGCCATTCGCGCAAAGCGTCGGCCCCGGCGAGCTCTCTATTCCGGCCATCCGCGGTGTGGGTGGGGGCGTCATTCATTTCATCGACGGAAAAACCGACCTGGCGAAGGTTTGGGACATTGAATTCCGGGCGGTCGAAGACCCCGCGCCGGGTCACACCGTAGGCCTGACGCGCATCGATCATGTCGGCCAGACCATGAACTACGAGGAAATGCTGACCTGGCTCTTGTTCTACACGTCCATTTTTCGCACCAGGAAAACGCCCGTGGTCGACGTAGTCGATCCGGCCGGTGTCGTGCGCAGCCAGGCGATCGAAGGGGAGCACGGAGGTCTGCGGCTCACGTTGAACGGTGCCGACAATCGAAAGACCCTGGCGGGCCACTTCATTGCCGAGCGGTTCGGATCGAGTGTGCAGCATCTGGCGTTTGCCACGGAGGATATCTTCGAGACGGCTCGGCAGCTGAAGGCGGCCAGTTTCGAGTCGCTCGCGTTGTCGCCGAACTACTACGATGACATCGAGGCCCGGTTCGGCCTGGACGACGAGTTATCGGATCGGTTGCGCAGAGAAAACATCTTGTACGATCGCGACGACCACGGTGAATTCTTCCAGCTCTATGCACCGACGTGGGGTGAGGGGTTTATCTTCGAGATCGTGGAACGGCGCGGCGGCTATCGAGGATACGGCGCGGCCAACGCGCCATTTCGTACGGCGGCGCAGCGGCGGCTCTTGAAATCGGCTCAAACCGCCGAATTTCGGTGAACGAATCCCCTCACTATTCAGCCCAGCTCAACGGCCGTGCAACGGTCTCCAGCGGTTTGCGCTCGGCGGCAATACCCCAGCGCCACATGACCGCTGCTGCCCCGATCATCAGCGCCGCACCGAGAAGATAACCGCCAAACAGGCTTGTGCGCGAACCGGTATCGATCAGGACGCCGAATAGCCAGGGTCCAATCGCTCCGCCGATGCCGGTGCCGACCGCGTAGAAAAACGCGATGGCCAGCGCGCGCAACTCAAGCGGAAAGGTTTCGCTCACCGTGAGGTAAGCGGAGCTGGCGGCAGCGGAAGCAAAGAAGAAGATCACCATCCAGGCTGCCGTCTGTTCCCGTGCAGACAGCAGCTCCTGCGCGAACAGGTAACCGGTGATCGCAAGCAGTACGCCCGACATAAAATAGGTCAGCATGATCATGGGGCGGCGGCCGATCGTATCGAACAACCGGCCGAGGAGCAGCGGTCCGAGAAAATTACCTGCCGCGAACGGCAAGATGTACCAACCGACCTGATTCGCGCTGATGCCGTAGAAATCCGTGAGCACCAGAGCATAGGTGAAGAATATCGCGTTATAGAAGAAGGCCTGCGCCCCCATGAGAGCGAAGCCGACAAACGTTCGCTGCGGCTGGTGAACGAAGAGATGGCGATAGACCTCGCGAAGCGGGGTGTAGCGTCTGGCTTTCATTCGGATGGGCGGCCCTTCGACGGGCGGCAGTTCATGCCCTGCACGCCGCATGTCGTTTTCAATAGATGAGATGATTGCGTCGGCTTCGTCCGGACGCCCGTGCGTGATCAGCCAACGCGGGCTTTCCGGCAACCAGAATCGCATGATGAAGATGAGAAATCCCAGTGCGCCGCCGATAAAAAAGGCGAGGCGCCAGCCAAACTCAGGATCAATGAATGTCGGGTTGAGCAGGACGATCGACGCGCCTGCTCCGATTGCCGCGCCAATCCAGAAACTTCCGTTGATAACGAGGTCGGTCCAGCCGCGGACGCGTGCCGGAATCAACTCCTGGATGGTCGAGTTGATGGCCGCGTACTCGCCGCCGATGCCGGCGCCGGTGAAGAAACGGAAGAGCGCGAAACTCAGGAAATTCCAGGAGAAAGCGGTTGCAATCGTCGCGGTCGCATAGACGGCGACTGTAATGAAGAAGAGTTTCTTGCGCCCGAGGCGATCCGTCAGCCATCCGAAGAACAGCGCACCCACGACGGCGCCAGCGATGTAGATGCTGCCCGCGAGCCCTACCTGGACGCTCGTCAGTTGCAAAGCTGGACTGTCGCGGAGTGCTCCCGCGAGCGATCCGGCGAGCGTGACTTCCAATCCATCGAGTATCCAGGTGATACCGAGCGCCACCACGACAAACGTATGAAAGCGTCCCCACGGCAATCGGTCGAGTCGCGCGGGAATATCCGTCTCGAAATACCCGGCGTCCGCGCGTTCTTTGTCGCTCGATCCCGCATCGTTGGGAGCGCTCGCCGACACGTCAGGCCTTTTTGAAAAGGGGCCGCGTTGTGTACTTTGCGTTTCCGAGACCCGTGCCGATGGTAAGGATCGCCCAGTGGTCCACGTCTCGCATTGCCGGAAGTTCGCTCAGACCCTGCACTACCGCATCGTTGTGAATGATGGCGACCGTCTCCTGTCCGCGGCTGATCGTCAGGTGCTTGCGCAAATGCGCGGGTAGGTTGAACTGCTTCGACTCCCAGTTGCCCGGCAAGTTCTGAGCGCCGCGGTCGATGGAGCCGTCGGCGCGGACGCGCCCCGGGCAGCCGACGCCGACAAATGGAGCGAGCCGAAAGTTGCGCACGGCGCGCTTTGCCAATTTCCGCAGCATTCCGACGAGTTCTTCGACAGCCTCGATGCGATTGATGTCTTCCTCAGCATGCTCCCAGATCAGCGAGTCGATCACCTTGGGCTTAAGCAGGGCATTAGCTTGCGGGGTCTTGAAGCGCAGGATGCCCGCTCGAATGTTCGAACCACCGATGTCGACCGCGAGAATTCCGTCGTAACCACGAAAGATCCACGCGGGGGCGAGATAGGCCGCTCCCATCAGACCGGCGTCGTCCGGATCCGCACGAACCGGCCGCAACTCTACGGCAATCTTCTCGGCATCGAGAAGCACCTGCGCACGGCCGATCGCGAGTTCTCCGATCCTTCCAGCGCGAAAGCCGCCGCCGATCGCGATTCTTTGAACTTTCTTCCATTCCGGAATTTTCAGGAACCGTCGAATGACTTTTACGAGGCGGCCAGCGAAATCGTCGAGGACAGCCTGCACGAGCATGGCCGCAGCCGGTTCGCCCTTGGTAAGAATTTTCTCGAGCTTCTTCTTCGTGAAATTCTCGGTGGTAGTCGTTCCGAGGGGATCTTCGCCTCGTTTTCGAGCATGCGCGCGGCGCGCTTCCAGTAACTCAAACACCGCCTTCTTGTTGGCCTGATCGCCGATGAACCGGCCGCGCTCCTGCAGTTCGACATTGTAGCTGTCAATATCAACGCCGGGCAGGCTTGTATCGCCGTGCGCGCCGAACGGCAGGAGGTTCTCGAGTTCACGTTCCGATTTGTGCGGCAGTAGTAGCGATGTGCGCTTTGGCATGTTTTCCGCGGTCACGTCCTCGCGCACGGGCGCGCGCGACCGGGTATAACCGCGAGTGCCCCGCGTGAGTTCCGCCGGGCGTCAATCAGGCTGGGCGAGACCGAATTGCAATGCGCCCAGCAAGCCCGGCTGCTCATGCAGGAGAACGGCCACGGGGACTTTCGCCAGCCGTTCCGAGTAGGGCGGATGGTTTCGAAATGACGCGATAAACGAGGATGATTTGTAGTGCTGCGCCAAAGCTCTCCCGACGCCTCCAGCGAGGAAGACTCCGGACATCGCGTTGTACGCAAGCGCAAGATCGCCGCTGATACGTCCGAAGATGCTGAGGAACAGGGAAACCGTCTCGATTGCTTTCGCGTCTCCCGCCTTCAGATTGCCGATGATCTCTTCACTGTTAAGCCGAAGGTCGTGCATCGCCTCGTGCAGGCGCGAAAGCCCTTGCCCGGACAGCACGGTCTCGGTCGAAAGAGGGTCGCCGCTTCTCATTCGCTCGAAGATCTTCTCTTCCGATCGATCCACCGGTCCGAGAATCGCGTGACCCGCCTCACTCGCGAGGCCGACGCGTCCGCGCCGTGAATCGATGAGCGCAGCGACGCCGAAGCCCGTGCCGGGACCACATATCAGAATGTTGCCGCTGCGGTGCGCCGAGGCTCCCTGAAGGAAGAGCAGCTCCTCGTCGCGCATCGCCGGAGCAGCATACGCCGCAGCCATGAAGTCATTGATGACTGTAAGTCGCGTCAGGCCCAGTGACTTTTGGAGCGACGGCTTCGATATCTTCCACGAGTAGTTGGTAAGGGAGACCGTTTCGCTGTCCACGGGTCCGGCCACGGCAAGAACAGCCTCGGTGATGCTGTTGTCTCCGATCGCCGTTTGAAGAGGTTCGCGCAGATCGGCGATATCCGAGTTCTTGATCGTTTGCAGATCGTGCAGTCGGCCGTTGCGGTCCCCCAAGGCGATCCGGGTGTTCGTACCGCCGATGTCGGCTATGAGAATTCGCTCCGCGGGCAAGGCTTTCTCCAAGAATGGAACCCAAACGCTCCCAGAGCGTTTCACTCAAAGTGTGTCAGTCCAGACCGGAACGGGGGTCTCTCATTCCGGAGAACTTCAATACAAGTCATCTAGTTGCAACGCCGCCCGGCGAGTCTCCGCTCGAATTGCTTGATCGCACGTTCTCATTCGAGCGTAGCGCGATCCTACTCGATATCGACGGGACTTTGCTCGATCTCGCTCCGACGCCCGCGGGCGTACTGGTGCCTTCGTCGCTACAGGCGGCTCTTATGGGTCTCTGGAAGTGGACCGGAGGTGCGCTCGCATTGGTAAGCGGTCGCGCCCTGTCGGATATCGACCGCGTCTTCGCGCCTGTCGACCTGCCGGCGATCGGCGGTCATGGCGCTGAAATCCGCCCGCTCGTCAGGGATGAAAAAGTCGTCCGGCGGCCCTTGCCGCTGGTCGAAGAGCGGCTGCGCCGCCGCGTTCTTGCGCTGGCATCGCCCGGGATTCTGATCGAGGACAAGGGCTACTCGCTTGCCATTCATTATCGGCTCGCACCGGAGCGGGCGCCCGCCCTGAGGCGTTCGATCGCGGAGATCATTCAGGATCTGGAGTCGGGCACCTATGAAATTCTCCCCGGCAAAGCGGTCCTCGAAATCAAGCCAACCGGTTTCAACAAGGGATCCGCGGTGCTCGAGCTGATGGAGATGAAGCCGTTCAAGGGTCGGACCCCGATTTTCGTTGGAGACGACGTGACTGACGAAACAGTGTTCGCAATCCTGCCCGATGTCGGTGGCCTCGGAATCTCCGTCGGCAGTGAAATGGCGGGAGCGGCGCTCGTGTTCGATCAACCGGCCGACGTCCGCAACTGGCTGAAGCGCCTCGCTTCGAGGGCGCCCGAATGAATGACTCACTCGATCTAGCCGTGATCGGCAATTGCCGGATCGCCGCCCTGGTCAATCCGCAAGCCCGAATCGTCTGGTTCTGTTTTCCCCGTTTCGACGCAGATCCGGTGTTCTGCCGGTTGCTTGCGGCCGACGAAGAAAAGGGATTCTCCGAAGTCTTGGTGGAAGGTCTTGCTGCGTACGACTCAAAATACGTTCGCAACACCGCAGTCGTCGAGACAGTGTTGACGGACGAAACGGGCGCACAGGTGCGGGTTACCGACTTCGCGCCGCGCTTTCGCAATTTCGGGCGCATTACCAAGCCGCCGCAACTCGTGCGTCTCGTCGAACCGATCTCCGGCTTGCCGCGAATATCGGTCCGCGTCAGGCCGTGCACCAACTATGGCAATCCGATCTCGCGCCGCTCGATCGGAAGCAATCACATTACGTATTGGGGCGACGACACGATCCTGCGTCTGACGACGGATGTGCCGCTCTCCTATATCGAGAGCGAAACGCCATTTGTCCTCACGCGTCCCATGTACATGGTGTTTGGGGCCGACGAGCCCTTGCCCGGCGAGCCAGGGGCGACCAGCAGAGATGTTCTCAATCGCACGCTCGACTACTGGAACGACTGGGTGCGCGGCCTCTCCATATCGTACGATTGGCAAGAGGCGATCATACGCGCGGCGATCACGCTGAAGCTCAGCAATTTCGAGGAGACCGGCGGGATCGTCGCCGCACACACGACCTCCATTCCCGAGGCGCAGCATTCGGAGCGTAATTGGGACTATCGCTTCTGTTGGCTGCGCGACGCTTATTTCGTCGTGAAGGCGCTAAGCCGCATCGGGGCAACGCGCACGATGGAAGATTTTATTACGTTTCTTCTCGGCATTGCGTCCGGTGGCATGAAGGAGCAGCTGGGTCCTGTCTACGGAATCGTCCCCTCCAGTCTGATCGAGGAGCGCGTGGCCCCGATGCTCAAGGGTTACGGCGGGCACGGTCCGGTGCGGGTTGGAAACGCGGCAGGCACCCAGGTTCAGCACGATACATATGGCAGCATCATTCTGAGCGCGATGCCGATGTTCATCGACCAGCGATTGCCCACGCCGGGCGATGCGACGCTGTTTCATTTTCTTGAGCCGATCGGCGAGATGGCGGCGCGTTATGCGTTCGAGCCGGACGCTGGAATTTGGGAGTATCGAGGCCGCCAGCGCGTCCACACCCACTCGGCAGCCATGTGTTGGGCGGGCTGCAATCGCCTCGCGGCGATCGCCGAGCGTCTGGGCTTTTCGGATCGCGCCGCGTATTGGGACGCCAAGGCGGAAGCCATACGGGGGCCGCTGCTGGAGCGGGCCTGGAGCGAAAAGCGGCAGGCTTTCTCTGCCGCCTTTGGTGTCGATGAGCTGGACGCAAGCTGCCTTCTGTTGGCCGAATTGGGTCTGATCAACGAAGACGATCCGCGCTTCGCCAAGACCGTTTCTGCCATAGAAGGCGAACTTTTCCGCCACAATAACGTTATGCGTTATGCGACCGCCGATGATTTCGGGTTACCGGAGACTGCATTCTTAGTGTGCAGATTTTGGCTGATCGACGCGTGGTGGTCGTTAGGCAGACGTGAAGAAGCGCGCGAATTGTTTGTCGACGCGCTCAAGCATCGCAACCGGTACGGCTTGCTGTCGGAGGACATTGATCCGCTGACCGGTCAATTGTGGGGCAATTTTCCCCAGACCTATTCCATGGCGGGCCTGATCCTGTCGGCCATGCGCTTATCGCGTAACTGGGAGGATCGGCATTGGCGCGGCTGATAGCGGTTTCCAATCGCGTGTCCATTCCGCGCGGCGAAAAGCGTGCCGGCGGGTTGGAAGCGGCATTGCAGGAAGTCTTCTCGAAGCACCCCGGCGCCTGGTTCGGCTGGAGTGGGCGTGTCGTCGCGGCTGGTAAGACCACGACGACGAAGAGCGAGATCGATGGCCGGCAATATTTCGTCACCGATCTGGTCGAGGAAGATTACAACGAATACTACAACGGCTTCGCCAATCGCGTCCTCTGGCCGATCTTGCACTATCGCCTCGATCTCGCGGAATATTCACTGCGCGATCTCTCAGGTTATCGGCGGGTCAATGCGCATTTCGCCGACGAGCTCCACAAGATCATCGAGCCCGGCGATTGCCTGTGGGTGCACGACTATCATTTGATTCCGCTCGCGGAGGCGTTGCGGCAGCGCGGTCACAAGAACAGGATCGGCTTTTTCCTCCATACACCGCTGCCGCCACCGAAATTCTCACGGCCTTGCCGCGTCACCAGGAGCTTTTCCCGGCGCTGGCCAACTACGACCTCGTCGGATTTCAGACCGAGACGGACAAAACCAATTTCGCTCGCTATCTGGTCAACGAATGCAGGCTGCCGAGCCGCGACCTGCAGACCTTCCTGTTCGAAAACAGATCGATGCGGATTGATGTATTCCCGGTTGGCGTCAATCTGCGTGAATTCAGGCAATGGGCGGAACGCGGAGTACGCTCTAACTTCGTGCATCACGTGCTGGAAAGCCTGTCGGGCCGCACCATGATCATGGGCGTGGATCGTCTCGATTACAGCAAGGGAATTGTTGCGCGGATGGAGGCGTTCGAGCGCTTGCTGGTTTCGAAGCCGGAGTGGAACAAGGCGGTGACTTATCTTCAGATCACGCCGCGCAGCCGACACAAGATCCGCGAATATATCGAGATGGACGAAATGGTGAGCACGACCGCCGGCCGCATTAACGGCCGGCACGGCGAAGCCGACTGGACCCCGATCCGATACATCAATAAATCGTACTCGCGTTCGGCGCTCGCAGGCCTGTATCGCAAGGCGAAGGTCGGATTGGTAACGCCCCTCCGTGACGGCATGAACCTGGTCGCGAAGGAGTATGTAGCAGCGCAGGACGAGGAAGATCCGGGCGTCCTTATCCTGTCACGCTTCGCGGGCGCTGCGGCCGAGTGCAAAGGCGCCATTATCGTCAATCCCTATGATACGGAAGCGGTCGCCGAGGCCCTTGCACAGGCATTGGTCATGCCGCTCGAGGAAAGAAAAAGCCGTCACGCCGCATCGGTCCATGAACTTGAGAAAAACGACATCAGTGACTGGGGCGACCGGTTTATCGCTTCGCTGATGTCGGTCGACGGGGAAATGTCTGCATTCTCTCGACCCAATGGAGCACGTGCGAGCGCACGCCACGGGGCGGTCTGAGCGGTTCAGCGTTCTGCGGCGCTGATGCGCGCGATTGATCCGCTGGATCGTTTAATGCGCAGGAGCTCGACCCGAACAGCCGGCAGTAATTGGTCGACATCTGCCTTGTTGGCGAGCCCCGTTCCCGACGTCTGCACCGCTGCCGCACCGGCCGCGACGCCGTAGCGAAACGCCTCCCGGACGGGAAGACCGGCATCGAGCGCCCAAAGTAGCCCGCCGAGAAAACTGTCGCCGGCGCCCACGGTACTGACAAGATTCACAGGTGGACCGACCGCGGTCCACGCTTCGTCCTCGGTGACGATGAGCGCTCCGCGCGCTCCCAAAGAGAGCGCGACGATACTCGCCTGTCCTCGGTCGATGATCGCGCCGGCCGCTTCGCAGAGACTCGCCGGATCGTCGTTGATCGGACCAAGCAATTCCCGAAACTCGCGCAAATTGGGCTTCACGAGATAGACGCCCTCTTGCAGAACGCGGGCGAGCGCCGGCCCCGAGGTGTCGACCGCAAAGCGCGTTTTCGCCTGTCGTGCGCTTCGCGCAATGCGCGCGAGGACGTCCGGCGGAACTCCGGGCGGCAGGCTCCCGCTCGCGACGATGAACGATGGGTGTATCGATGCGGCGGCCAGCGCACGCAGACAGGAATCCAATGCATCGGCGCTGAGCGGCGGGCCTGGAAATACGAACCGATACTCCGCGCCTGTTTCCCTTTCCCGCACAGTCAGATCTTCGCGGGTCTCCGCTTCCAGTTGAATGGCAAGATTGGGTATCCCTTCCGCATCGATCAGGCGGCGCAGTAGCAGCCCGGTCGCTCCGCCGGCGGGATAGATCAATTCGACATCAGCCCCGAGGCGAGACGCGACGCGTGCCACATTCACCGCGCCGCCTCCCGGAAACATTGCCGGCGGATCGCAGCGCAGCTTTTGATCCGGCCGCACCCAGTCGACGGCGGTCGATAGATCGATGGAGGGGTTGAGGGTAAATGCGACGATACGGGCCAAGATCGCTCCTTTCCCCTGGGACGAAAATCGTCCGCGCGGGCAAAGGTTCCGATCTCCGGTGCGTGCAGAAGCAGTCGTGATGCCGCGGCGCGCGCGGCTAACGTGGCGTCTTCGCCAGTTTTTCCTTCAGGTAATCCCAGTCACGGTTGAACCGGTAGGAGTGCCGATAAGGCGGCTGGGGCGACTGCGTTTCGAGAAAGCGCACCATTCGCCCGCTCGTATTGAAGAACGCATGAATGCAGCCGACGCCGGTCCACAGCAGATCGCCGGGACGAAGTGTGTATTTCTCGTCGTCGGCAACCGCCTCAAGCTCGCCTTCCATCATGAAGTAGGCTTCCTCGAGCGGATGATCGTGCAGGTGCGCGGCGCCGCCCGGCTGATACTCCACCATGAATAATGTCGCGAGCGCCGCGTCGAGCCTTTGGTCGACCAGCATCTTCAGGGCGATGCCGCTATAGGCGAGTAGCGCGGTCGCCATGCTGGCGGATACCGTCGGCGCTTCGATCTTCGCTCCGGACTTCAAATTGTCGAGAACGATCTCGCGTTCCTCAAACCGGAAGAAGTGGCGTGAGCGGGGATCGCGGATGTCAAAATCGCCTCGTTCATACTCGTGAACCGGGCCGATGAAAAAAGTGTCATCGGGCGACGAGTTTTCGCGCGGTGGCGGTGCAACAACTTCCAGCCAGCGCACGCTCTTCTCGCCGGTACCAATCCATGCGTGTGGCATCCCGACCGGCACGACACCGCATGCGCCGGGACGGAGCGGAAATCCGCGGCCGTCGAGCACCAGCGTTGGCGTACCGTCGAGCACGTAGAATATTTCTTCGTAGGAATGCACGTGCAGGTCGAGTCGCCCGTTCGTGCTTAGGGCGCACAATCCCACGCCTGCGTGCACTGCACCCGTCGATCGGCCGCTCAGTGCGCAGCGCGAATAGCCGTTGCTGTTCCCTGCATGGGCCGCCGCGAATTTTATTTCCGCGGCTCGGATCAAATGATGCATCGGCCTTCCCAGCAGCGAACCGGCATGTAAAATATCATTGAACACATCGCGGGATGTTGTCGAGTGTATTTGAACGGTCGCGCGTAGCATGTTTGCTGAAACGCAGTCGGAGACGGATCGGGCGAGCGTCAAGCGGCGGCGGCGCAAGCGTGCAGGCGGCGCAAACGGTATGCCCGACATCGGCACACGGCTGCGTTCGGCACGCCAGCGCGCCGGACTGGGCGTACGTGAACTCGCGCGCGCGGTTGGTGTATCGGGCAGCCTGATTTCCCAGCTCGAGAACGGCCGGGCACAACCGTCGGTCGCCACGCTCTATGCGATCGTGACTGAACTCGGCCTGCCGCTGCATGCGTTGCTCCGCGAAGACGAAGAGGAATCGCACGCACCGCGCAAGTCCGACAGCTACGCGCTGATCCAGCGCGCACGAGGGCGAGAAAAAATCCGGCTCGCGGCGGGCATCACCTGGGAGAAGCTCGCGGCCATGCCCGGAACGGGAATGGAATTCCTCTACGTTGTTTACGAGCCGGGTGCGGAGTCGAGCGACGAGAATTCGATGATCCAGCATGGCGGCATGGAATATGCGATCCTGATCAGCGGCCGCTTGGGCATGAAGGTCGGGTTCGACGAGTACGAACTGCGAGCGGGCGATTCCGTATCGTTCGACGCGCAATTGCCGCATCGGCAATGGACGGTCGGCAGCAAGCCGGCGGTTGCGATCTGGGCGGTGCTGAACCGGCGCGGCGACAAACGGATGCGACGGCGACGATGATGCCATAGGCGAGAAGGGCCAAGCTTGCATCAAGACAAGCTGGTTGAAGCGGGAGGAGTGAGTATGGCGGACACATTCGGGGGTCGCGGTGCATAACATCGCCGACGCGGTCGTGACCCGTCCGCGCGACGCGGCGCTCGCGCCGCTGTTCGAGCTCCGCAATATCTCGAAAAGTTTTCCCGGCGTGAAGGCGCTCGACGATGTGTCGTTCGAGATTCGCAGCGGCGAAGTTCATATGCTGCTCGGTGAGAACGGCGCAGGAAAATCGACGCTGATGAAAATCCTGTTCGGCGCCTATCGCGCCGATTCGGGAAAATTCCTGCACAACGGTGCGGAGGTCGATATCTCGTCTCCCGCCGATGCGCGCAAGCTCGGAATTGCCGTGATCTTCCAGGACTTTACCCTGGTCCCCTATCTCAACATCGCCCAAAACATATTTCTCGGCCGGGAATTCCCGAGCCGCATACCCGGCTTGATGGACAACCGGAAAATTCTCGAAGAAGCCCGGAAACTGCTA
>Ga0307505_10002677_pt1 | contig 12072 bp, 12 predicted proteins | sample 23_S_MG_FD_202183 | JGI IMG/M metagenome (GOLD analysis project Ga0307505, IMG submission 202183) | Soil microbial communities from Populus trichocarpa stands in riparian zone in the Pacific Northwest, United States - 23_S | ecosystem: Environmental > Terrestrial > Soil > Riparian zone > Trees...
CCGCCGGCCGGCTTCCCGAAGAACGTGCCGAATCTCGAGGGCTTCCTCTTCCCCGCGACCTACGACTTCACCGAGGACACGACGTCGAAGGAGCTCGTCGGCGACCAGCTCGAGGCTTTCGACCGCAACTGGAGCCAGATCGACCTCAAGTACGCGAAGTCGAAGAACCTGACCGAGTACGACGTCCTCACCATCGCCTCCATGATCGAGAAGGAGGTGCAGGTGCCGAAGGAGCGGCCACTCGTCGCTGCGGTGATTTACAACCGGCTCCACCTGGATATGCCGCTCGGCATCGACGCCACGATCCGCTACGGCTTGAACATCCCGCCGACGCAAGCGATCTTGCAGAGCCAGCTGGAGACCCCCTCGCCGTACAACACTCGCTGCTGCCCGGGAATCCCGCCGACCCCGATCGGCAACCCGGGGCTTGCCTCGATGCAGGCGGCCGCGCACCCGGCGAAGGTCGACTACCTGTACTTCGTCCGCAAGGCAGACTGCAAGAGCCACTTCTTCACGGCCAGCCTCGACGAGTTCAACAACTACCCGCGCGGCGGACTCGACTGCGGTTGACCATCGGGGGCGCCACACGGCTCGTGGGTCTGATCGGCGACCCGGTCGACCACTCGCTGTCACCGCTCATGCAGAACGCCGCCTTCGCCGCGGTCGCGCTCGACTGGGCGTACGTGCCGTTGCCCGTGCAGCGGGAGCGGCTCAAGGAGGCCGTGGCCGGCTTGGAGGCGCTTGGCTTCGCGGGCGCGAACGTGACCATTCCGCACAAGACCGCCGTCGTCGGCTACTGCGACGAGCTCGACGACGTGGCTGCCCGCGCCGGGTCGGTGAACACACTCGTCGTCCGGGACGGACGCGTGCTCGGGTCGAGCACGGACGGCCCGGCGGTCGTGGGCCTCGTCGAAGCCGAGGGAGCCCGCGTGCTCGTCCTCGGCGCGGGCGGGGGAGCACAGGCGGTGGCCACGTCCCTCGGAGATGCCGGCGCGGAGTCGATCACCGTCGCGGCGCGGGACGCCGAACGGGCGCACGCGCTCGCCGTTCGCCTTCGCACACTCTTCTCCGAAAGCGAAATCTCGGCCGAGAGCGACTGGCCCCCGTCGGGTCGAGAGGTAACCCTCATCGTCAACGCGACACCGATCCGGGACGAGGCGTTGGTCGAGCTCTCGGCCGGGCAGCAGGTCGTCGACCTCGCGTACAGGCAGGATGGATCGGATACTGCCCTGGTCGCCGCCGCACGCAAAGCCGGATGCACACGGGTCGTCGACGGCCTCGAGGTCCTGCTCGGCCAGGGGGCGGCATCGTTCGAGCGCTGGACGGGCATCCAGGCGCCGGTCCCGGTCATGCGCGCCGCGCTCTCGCGCTGAACGTTGAGAGCGCCCGCGGTGGCGCACCGTCGCCCTCGCGAACCGGGATCGCCTCCGGGAAGCCTGAGCCATAGGCTTTGCGGCGTGGCGCTCACGCTGACGACAGCCGGCGAGTCTCACGGCCCCGCGCTCGTGGGCATCGTCACGGGCCTGCCCGCCGGCCTTGGCCTCGACCGGGCTGCGATCGAGGCAGACCTCCATCGTCGCCAGCGGGGCTACGGGCGCAGCCCGAGGCAGCAGATCGAGACGGACACGCTCGAGGTTCTCGCCGGCCTCCGGCACGGCCGCACCCTCGGGACGCCGCTCGCGTTCCTCGTCCGCAATCGCGATCACGCGAACTGGGAGTGGGGGATGAGCCCGTGGCCGCCCGAAGGCGACGCGGCCGGGAAGGGCAAGGAGCCCGTGACGCTGCCGCGCCCCGGCCACGCCGACCTCGCGGGCGTCATGAAGTACGAGCTTTCCGATGCGCGCAACGCCCTCGAACGCGCGAGCGCGCGGCATACCGCTGCGATCGTCGCGGGCGGCGCCGTGGCGAAGGCGCTCGTCGGCGAGATCGGCATCGAGGTCTCCGGGACGTCCGTGGGCGACGACCTCGAGAGCCGTATCGACGCGGCGCGGGCAGACCGCGACACCGTCGGTGGGATCGTCGAGGTGCGGGCAAAGGGGGTTCCGCCGGGCCTCGGCTCCTACGCGACGAAGGAAGACCGCCTGGACGCCCGGCTTGCCTGGACGCTCATGGGCACCCAGGCCGTCAAGGGCGTCGAGATCGGCGACGGCTTCGCCCTGGCGGACCTGCGGGGCTCCGAGGCCCACGACGAGATCCTGCGCGACGAAGGCGGCTACCGGCGTGAGACGAATCACGCCGGCGGGCTGGAGGCGGGCGTGTCCAACGGCGAGGAGATCGTCGTGCGCGCGGCGATGAAGCCGCTGCCCACGTTGATGCGGCCGCTCCGCTCGGCGGACCTCGAGACCGGCGATCCGGCACAGGCGCTCGTCGAGCGCTCCGACGTCGCCGCGGTGGAGGCGCTCGCGGTCGTCGCCGAGGCCTGCGTCGCTTTCGAGATCGCGCGGGCGGCGCGGGAGAAATTCGGCGGCGACTCGGTCGGGGACTTCGTCGCCGCGTGGCGTGCGTACGTGGAGCGGATCCCCTGGTCTCCGAGGTAGGAGCGTTAGGGAAGCACCTCGCCCTCATCGGCTTCATGGGGGCGGGGAAGTCGACGATCGGGCGCGAGGTCGCCGAGCGCACGGCCCGCCCCTTCGTGGACACGGATGCTGAGATCGAGCGGCTGCACGGGCCCATCCCGGAACTCTTCGAGCGCGGAGAGCCCGAGTTCCGGCGGCTCGAGGAGCAGATCGTCGCCGAAGCCCTCGCGGGGCCGCCTTCGGTGATTGCGCTCGGCGGCGGGGCGGTGCTATCCGAGAAGACGCGGGAACGACTCCGCGCTCATGCGTACACGGTTCTCGTCGACGTCGACGTGGACGAGGCGTGGGAGCGCGTCAAGGGCTCGAACCGGCCGCTCGCCCGGAGGGAAGAGGACTTTCGGGAGCTATTCGCCACGCGAAGGCCGGTCTACACCGAGGCAATGGATGCGCCGGCGGACGACGCGGAGAGCGTCGCGCTTGCCGCGCTCCGCATCTTCGTCGGGACTGCGATTTTGGCACCGGAGTCGTACGTCGTCGTCGACGAACGGGTGCTGGGTCTGCACCCGCTTGAAGGCCGCGATCGTGTCCTTACGGTGCCCCCGGGGGAGGAGGCGAAGTCGTTGGCCGTCGTCGAGAGGATCTGGCGAGAGCTGGAGCTCGACCGCGACGGCATGCTCATCGCATGCGGGGGTGGGTCGACCACCGATGTCGCCGGCTTCGCGGCGGCAACGTACAAACGCGGCGTGAAATGGACCGCGATTCCGACGACGCTCACCGGTATGGTTGATGCGGCGATCGGCGGGAAGACCGGCATCAACACCGGAGAGGGAAAGAACCTTGCGGGCGTCTTCCACTTTCCGCAGGTCGTATTCATCGACACCCGCTTCCTGGCTACGCTTCCTGACGCGGAGCGGCGCGCGGGCATGGCCGAGGTGGTGAAGACAGGTCTCCTGGCCGGCCGAGAGGTCTGGAAGCTCCAAGAGGAAGAGATGATCCACGCGTGCGCCGCATTCAAGGCGGGCGTCGTCCTCTCCGATCCGTTCGAGCTCGAGGGCCGGCGGACGATCCTGAATCTCGGCCACACGTTCGCGCACGCGCTCGAAACCGGCTCCGGCTACACGGTCTCCCACGGCGATGCGGTCGCCCTCGGCCTCCTCGCGGCGCTACGCCTTTCCGGCCTCGATACCGGTGTGGTCGAGGAGATCTTGCGCCCTGAGCCCGTCGCCGCCGACCCGGATGCGGCGTGGGCCTCCCTCAAGCGCGACAAGAAGGGCGAGGGCGTCTTCGTCCTCCTCGAGGCGCCCGGAAGGCCGGTTGTGAGGACCCTTCCCGACGCCGCCGCGCGCGAGGCGCTCGAAGCGCTGATCCGGAAGTAGACTCGGCCGGTGCAGGTCGTCGTCCTGAACGGGGCCAATTTGAACGCGCTCGCAGAGCGCGATCCGGCGCTCTACGGCGGGATGGCGTACTCCGAGCTCGAGACCCGGATCTACCAGTGGGCAAAGGAGCTCGGCTGCTCGGTGCGCTGCGTGCAGACGAACCACGAGGGGGATTTCATCGACATCTGCCACGAGGCGCGGGGCTGGGCCGACGGCGTGATCGTCAACCCGGGCGCGTGGACGCACTACAGCTACGCGATCCGGGATGCCCTCGAGCTCTTCACCGTCCCGGTCGTCGAGGTACACCTTTCGGACATCCGCGCGCGGGAGGAATGGCGCCGCTTCTCCGTGATCGAAGACGTCGTCGACCACCGTGTGATCGGCAAGGGCCCCGACGGGTATCAGGAAGCCCTTGTGTTTCTCGCGCACAAGGGAAAGGCCAAGTCGTGAACGGCCGGGTCGAGCGCCTGCGCGCCGAGATGGAGCGGCTCGAGATCGCATCGTTCCTCGTCTCCAACCCGGTGAACGTCCGCTACCTCACCGGATTCGAGAGCTCGAATGCTTTTGTCCTCGTGAAATACGAGGAGGTCGTGCTGATGACCGACGGGCGCTACGCGGAAGCCGGCCGGGCGGTCGAGGGGGTCGAGATCCAGATCGTCGAGCGCGACTTCCTACCCGGAGTCGCGACGGTGCTCGGGCGGCTCGCGGACGCGCCGGTCGCGTTCGAGTCCGACCACGTCACGGTCGCGCGCCACGCCGACCTGCTCTCGACGGGAGTCGAGCTCGTCCCGATCGCGGCCGTGCCGATGACGCTGCGCGCGGTCAAGGAGCCCGCCGAGCTCGACGCGATCCGACGAGCCGCGCAGGTCGTCGACGCGGTCCTCGCGCGCCTCGCCGGGGAGAGCGTCGTCGGCAGGACGGAGGTCGATGTCGCCTGGTGGATCGTGCGCGCCATCCACGACGAGGGCGCCGACGACCTCTCCTTCAAGCCCATCGTCGGCTCGGGCCCGAATGCCGCGCTGCCGCATCACCATCCCGGCGATCGCGAGCTCGGCGCCGGCGAAACCGTCGTCGTCGACCTCGGCGCGAAGGTTGACGGCTACTGCTCCGACTGCACGCGCACGTTCGCGACCGGCGAGCTTCCCGAAGCGCTGCGCGAGGCGTACTCGGTCTGCGCGAGCGCCCAGGGAGCCGCGCTCGCCGAGGTCCGCGCCGGTGCCGACTCCCGCGGGCTCGACGCGATCGCCCGCATGGAGATCGAGGCTGCAGGCCACGACGTGCTCCACGGGCTCGGCCACGGCGTCGGCCTCGAGGTCCATGAGCTCCCCGTGCTCCGCCAGACCGCGGCGGGGGCGCTCGTCGCCGGCAACGTCGTCACCGTCGAGCCGGGGGTCTACCTCGCCGGCCGCGGCGGTGTACGCATCGAGGACCTCGTCGTCGTGACGGAAGACGGCGCCGAAGTGCTGAGCGGCTTCACCAAGGAACTGGTGACCCTCAACTAAACTGGCTCCGCTTTGGCCGAAACGGTCTCGACCAACCAGTTCAAGAACGGCATGCACGTCGAGCTCGACGGGCACGTCTGGCGCATCGTCGAGTTCCAGCACGTCAAGCCCGGAAAGGGCGGCGCATTCGTGCGCACGAAGCTCAAGAACCTCGATTCGGGCTCGGTCGTGGAGCGCACTTTCCGCGCCGGCGAGAAGATGCCGCGGGTCCGCACGGAGACCAAGAGCGTCCAGTACCTCTACGACGCGGGCGACGAGGTCGTGTTCATGGACACGGGGAACTACGAGCAGATCTCGCTTCCGCACACGGATCTCGAGAGCCAGCTCCCGTACATGCAGCCGTCCAGCGAGGTCATGCTTCTCCTCGTCAACGGCCGCCCGTCCGCCGTCGACCTGCCCGCCTCGGTCGAGCTCGCGGTCGTCGAGACCGAGCCAGGGGTGAAAGGCGACACGGTCTCCAACGTGACCAAGCCCGCCACCCTCGAGACGGGCGCGGTCGTCCAGGTGCCGCTCTTCGTCAACGTCGGCGACCGCATCAAGGTCGACACGCGCGAGGCGCGCTACATCTCACGGGCCTAGCCGTGCCCGCCCTCGTCGACACCAGCATCCGGCTCCTCTCGCAGGAGCCTCTCGCGCAGCGGATGCAGTCCTCGCGGGTCCTCGAGCTCGCGGAGATCCTCGACACGGCCGGCTTCGCATACCTCGAGGTGTCGGGCGGAGGCTGCTTCGACTCTGCGGTGCGCCGGGGAGTGGAGAGCCCCTGGGAGCGGATCCGCGCCATCCGCTCGCGCTGCTCGACGCCGCTCGGCATGGCGCTGCGAGGGCGGCTGCTCGTCGGCTCCCGTCCGCTCTCCCGAGATCTCGTCTCCAGCTTCGTGGCCAGCGCGGCCGAGAGCGGCATCGACATCTTCCGGATCCACGACCCGCTGAACGACCTTGCGAATCTCCAGGAGGCGGCAGAGGCGATCCGCGCAGCGGGGAAAGAGCTTGCTGTCGGGCTCGTGTACAGCCCGGGCCTGGGGGGCGACACGGACGTCTTGCTCGAGCGGGCCAATCACCTCGGGGAGCTCGGCGCCTCTCGCGTCCTCATCCACGACCCGTCGGGGTCCCTCGATCCTGCCAGGGCACGCGAGCTCGTCGAGCGCGTCGGCGAGGCGAGCCGGGTGCCCGTCGGTCTGCACTGCCAGGGAGCTGGCGGCGCGGCGCTGGCGTCGTCGCTCGAGGCGGCCCGGGCGGGCGCAGGGGTGATCGCGTGTGCGCTGTATCCGATTGCGCTTTCGCTTCACCGCGTCTCGGCGGAGTCGCTGACGCAATCGCTTGCGGGTCTCGGCGTGGACTCGGGCGTCGATCTCGAAACTCTCTGGCGCTGTTCGGAGCTCGTGGACGACGCGCTCGGCGATGTTCCGGTACCGCCGCTCTCGCCGCGCGTGGCCGTGCGGGCCGCAGAGCACAGCCTGCCGGCGGGGCTCGTGGCCGAGCTGGACGCGAACCTCCGCGCTCACGGCTTCTCCGATCGGCTCGACGAGGTCCTGGACGAGCTCGCCGAGCTGCGGCGCGAGTGCGGGTGGCCGCCGCTCGCATCGCCGATCGGCCAGATTCTCGGGTCGCAGGCCGTGCTCCATGTCCTCTCGGCGCAGCGTTGGCAGATCGTCGTGGACGAGCTCCGCGATCTCATCGAAGGGCGTTTTGGCTCGCCGCCGGCGGAGATCGATCCGACCGTGCGGCGGGCGGTGAAGCTGATCGGCGAAGGCGCGCGCCGCGAGGAGACGCCCGTCGAGCTGGACGACGTCCGCGACGCGGCCGACGGGCTTGCGTCGAGCGACGAGGAGCTGCTCTTGCTCGCGCTCTTCGGAGAGGAGGCCGAGCCGCTTCTGCGCTCGATCCGGAGCCGCGGCGCGAATGCCGAGAGCCTGGCGCGGGCCGGGCTCGAGCAGGGCGAAGCGGAGCGGATCCGCGAGCTGATTCGGATCGTGCAGGAGTCCGGGATCGGGGAAGTCACGATCGAGGAGGGCGAGACGCGCGTGACCGTGCGCAGCAGCGACGAGGCGGCGGTGGTGCCGGCCGTCGGAGTCGCGGGCACGGTTGCCCAGCCCGCAGGCGACGTCGAGGCGCCTGTCGGCCCGCCCGCGGACGGGACGATCAGGGTCGAGTCGCCGATGGTGGGGACGTTCTACCGCGCGCCGGAGCCGGGGGCCGAGCCGTTCGTCGAGGAGGGCGATCCGGTCGCGCCGGGCCAGACGCTCTGCATCCTCGAGGCGATGAAGCTCATGAACGAGGTCAAGGCGGACGTCGAGGCGGTCGTGCGCAGCGTGTGCGTCGAGAACGCCCAGGCGGTCGAGTACGGGCAGCTCCTCTTTGAGCTCGAGCCGCTGAACGGCCGTCCGCTCGACGCCCTCTAGTGTCGTTTCGTGCCGAGGAACCCCTGGGGCCGCCGCGAGCCTCCCTCCGCCTCGAGCGTATCGCTGAAAGACGCGCGGGTGGCGCGCGAAACGAGCCGAGTTCGAGCCGAGAGGGTTCGTGTTCGAGCGGGTCCTGATCGCCAACCGCGGCGAGGTCGCGGTCCGCATCATCCGCGCCTGTCGCGAGCTCGGCGTCGAGACCGTCGCCGTGTACTCGACCGCCGACCGCGAGAGCCTCCACGTCCGCCTCGCGGAGCGTGCGGTTCACATCGGGCCACCACTCCCGGCCGACAGCTATCTGCGCATACCGTCCCTCGTCGCCGCCGCAACCACGACCGAGTGCGACGCCGTCCATCCGGGCTGGGGCTTCCTCGCCGAAAATGCTGCCTTCGCGCTCGCGTGTGAGGACAACGACCTCGTCTTCATCGGGCCGCGGGCGGAGACCATCGAGACGATGGGCGACAAGATCGCGGCCAAAGAGGCCATGGCCGAGGCGGGCGTGCCCCTTGTCCCGGGCTCGGACGGGGCCGTCGACCTCGACCAGGCGCGGGAGGTCGCTGCCGAGGTGGCCTTTCCGGTGCTGCTCAAGGCCTCGGCGGGGGGCGGCGGGCGCGGCATGCGCCTCGTCGAGTCCGCCGACGACCTCGATGCGGCCTACCGCACGGCGTCTTCCGAGGCACAGTCGGCCTTCGGTGACGGCTCTCTCTACGTCGAGAAGGCCGTCGTCGGCGCGCGTCATGTGGAGATCCAGGTGCTCGGGGACGGGGAAGGAGCCGTCCTCACGCTCGGCGAGCGCGACTGCTCGATTCAGCGCAGGCACCAGAAGCTCGTCGAGGAGTCGCCCTCGCCGGCCGTCACGCCCGAGATCCGCTCCGAGATGGAAGGAGCCGCCCATCGGGCCTGCGAAGCCCTCCACTACCGGGGCGCGGGCACGATCGAGTTTCTCCTCGACGCCGACGGCCGCTTCTACTTCATCGAGATGAACACGCGGCTCCAGGTCGAGCATCCCGTGACCGAGCTCGTCACCGGCATCGACCTCGCTCACGCCCAGCTCGCTGTCGCAGCCGGGGAAGGCCTGCCCCGCGAGGGTCGCGCGGACCTGCGAGGCCATGCGATCGAGTTTCGGATCAACGCCGAGGACCCGGCCGAGGACTTCCGGCCGGCGCCGGGCCGCGTATCCCGTTTCCGGCCGCCGCTCGGCCCGGGAGTGCGCGTGGACACACATGTGGAGGAGGGCTATGCGATCCCGCCCTTCTACGACTCCCTGATCGCGAAGGTGATCGTCTGGGGCGAGGACCGCGGGGTCGCGATCGCCCGCGGCCGGCGCGCGCTCTCCGAGCTCGAGCTCGAAGGCGTCCCGACGACGCGCGACCTCGCGCTCGACATCGTCTCCAGCGAGGAGTTCGGGAGCGGCGACTACACGACGTCCTTCCTCGCCGACGCGGCTCCGTCGCTCGAGTCACTTCGGGGAGGAGCGGCATGACGACCGGACGCCGCGCCGCCCGGCGCGCGGCTCTCTTCGTGCTCTACCAGTGGGACGTGACCGGACAGCCGCTCGCATCCCTCTACGAAGGTGCGCTCGACCCGTACACGCAGGAGCTGGCGGAGGGCGTCGCCGCCGAAACGCAGGAGCTCGACGCGACAATCGGGGAGGCGTCGAGCGCCTGGCCGCCCGAGCGGCTCGGCGCGCTCGAGCGCAACATCCTTCGCATCGCGCTCTACGAGCTCGACCGGGACGAGGTGCCGCTCGAGGTGTCGATCGACGAGGCGGTTCGCCTTGCGCGACGCTATTCGTCGGAGGACGCTGCCAAGCTCGTGAACGGAATCCTCGGCAAGGTCGCAAAGGAGGCGAAACGGTGAGCACGCAGGAACCCGAGTCGGTCGCCCGGCTGCAGGAGCTGCTCGATCGGCTGGAGAAAGCCCACACACAGCTCGAGGCGACCGAAGGCGACCCCGAGCGCGCGGTCGACGTCCTGCAGAGCCTGGCCGAGCTGGCCAAGGAGATCCAGGCCGAGATCGACCTCGCCCGCCGGGAGGGCCCCGCGTGAGGTCGCCCGACGAGCTCCGTGAGCTCGTCGACGTCGAGCTGACCCGCCTGCCGCTCGCCGACGAGCTCGGCGAACTGGAGGAAGCGCTCCGCTACTCGCTCCTCGGCGGCGGGAAGCGGATTCGGCCGGTTCTCTGCCTGGCGACCGGCGAGGCGCTCGGGCAAGACCCTGGCGCGGTGCTGCCCGCCGCCTGCGCGCTCGAGCTCGTGCACACGTTCAGTCTCGTCCACGACGACCTGCCCGCGCTGGACGACGACGACCTTCGGCGCGGCCAGCCGAGCTCCCATGTGCGCTTCGGCGAAGGCGTCGCCATCCTCGCGGGGGACGCGCTCCTGACCGAGGCCTTCCGCCTCGTGCTCGGCTACGAGAGTCCCGCGCCGGCTCGGGAGCTCGCCTCCGCGACCCTCGGGATGATCGGAGGCCAGTACGTGGACGTGACGACCGACGGTGACCTCGACGCCGACGGCCTCGTCCACCTGCACGAGCTGAAGACCGGCAGGCTGCTGCGAGCGTCGGTCACGTGCGCGGTCGCGGTCGCGGGCCTCCCGCCCGACGAGCGAGAGCCGTGGGCGGCCTTTGGGGAGGAGCTCGGCCTGCTCTTCCAGATCGTCGACGACATCCTCGACGCCACGGGCACGGCCTCCGAGCTCGGCAAGACGCCCGGGAAGGACGAGGCCGCCGGCAAGGTCACGTACGTCTCGCTGCACGGGCTCGAGCGCGCGCGGGAGCTGGCAGACGCGGCTAGGGCGCGGGTAAATGAGCGCCTGGCCGAGCTGCCCGCGGACACGGCCGTCCTGGCCGAGCTCGTAGGGACAATCCGCGACCGGCGTACCTAGCGCCCCATCCAGCTATACACGCCTGCTTCTCGCTCGCGATCACGCGGTACCGGGGCTTCCTGCGTCCTTGAAGCGCCTGGTGCTCGCGAAGGAGAAGCTGGGCAGCATTACTGGATAGGGCGCCACCGTGACGATTGCGGCGCAGGGCAGGCGTTACGCTGCCCCCGTGACCAAGAAGCGGCTCGATGTCCTCATGGTCGAGCGCGGGCTCGCCGAGACGCGCTCGCACGCGCAGGCGCTCGTCCTCGCCGGAAAGGTGCCCGGCCACGCAAAGGCGGGCGAGCAGGTGGACGAGACGACGGAGATCGAGGTCGAGTCCGGCCCTCGCTTCGTTTCTCGCGGCGGCGAAAAGCTCGCCAATGCGCTCGCCACCTTCGTCGTCGACGTCGAGGGAGAAGACTGCCTGGACGTCGGAGCCTCGACCGGCGGCTTCACCGACTGCCTTCTCCAGGCGGGCGCTGCGCGCGTCTGCGCGCTCGACGTCGGCTACGGCCAGCTCCACCCGAAGCTCCGCGATGACCCACGCGTCACGGTCATGGAGCGCATGAACGTGCGCAACCTGGATTGCGGGGAGCTGCCCTTCAGGCCGACCCTCGTCACCTGCGACGTCTCCTTCATCTCGCTCTCGAAGGCCTTACCGCCGGCGCTCGGCTGCACGGCGCCGGGCTGGCGGGCCCTCGTTCTCGTCAAGCCTCAGTTCGAGGCGGGGCGAGAGGAGGTCGGCAAGGGCGGCGTCGTCCGCGATCCCGAGGTCCACAAGCGCGTCGTCGACGAGATCGCCACGCAGGCGGCCGATTGGGGAGCCCGGGTGGAGGGCGCCGCCGACTCGGGCCTGCCCGGCCCGAAGGGAAACCGTGAGTTCTTCCTCTACCTCCGCGCCGCCTAGCGTGCCCGACAAGGTCACCTGCGCCGCGCTCTTCACCCACGGCCGCCCGGAGCGGATCGGGGATGCGGAGAGCCGCGTCCGAGAGATCGCGGCCGAGGCGGGAGTCGAGCTCACCTCCCTCGGCGAGGGCTCGCCCGACCTGGTCGTCGCGCTCGGTGGCGACGGGACGATGCTTCGAGCCCTCAGGGCCACGCTCGGGGCCGCGACCTCCGTCTTCGGTGTGAACTTCGGCCGCATGGGCTTTCTCACGAGCGCCGAGGGCCACCAGCTCGAGGAGGCTCTTCGCCGAGTTTTCACGGGCGAGTACAAGACGGTCGAGCTCTGCACGCTCGCCGCGAGCCTCGCCGACGGGCCGCAGGTCGCGGTCAACGACGTGGTCGTCACGAGCGCGGAGCCGGGCCGCATGGTCGAGCTCGGCTGGGAGGTGGGCGGCGAGGAGCTCGGCTCGCAGCCCTGCGACGGGCTCATCTGCTGCACGCCCTCGGGCTCAACGGCCTACAACCTCTCGA
>Ga0307505_10002678_pt1 | contig 12058 bp, 17 predicted proteins | sample 23_S_MG_FD_202183 | JGI IMG/M metagenome (GOLD analysis project Ga0307505, IMG submission 202183) | Soil microbial communities from Populus trichocarpa stands in riparian zone in the Pacific Northwest, United States - 23_S | ecosystem: Environmental > Terrestrial > Soil > Riparian zone > Trees...
CCGATCATGCTGCCGATCTTCCCGCCGATGATCATCATCGTCGCCATCACCAATGTGTAGAGGGTGATCGCCGTCTGGACGCCGGTGACCGTGGTCCCTAGGTCCTCCGCGACCTGGGCGATGGACACATTCATCACAGCGCTGTCGAGCGTCATCAGGAACTGGCCCGAGGCCAGGGTCAGCAAGACGATTCCGGCGGCAGCCGCCGCCTGCTCAGCCCGGTTCGCCGGCGAAGGTCCTTCTACAGTGCTCAAATTGGGGTGGACAATAGAACTCCGGCGTGGATCCTCGCCATCAATGGGGGAAACCCCAACAGAAAACCCCCAGGTCAAAAAACCTGGGGGTTTCGTTCGTAGCGGGGGCGGGATTTGAACCCGCGACCTTCGGGTTATGAGACCTAGACCACCCCATTTCTGGGGTGCCCGCTGACCAGGGAAAACCGGCCGAAACCCAACCCTAGCAAGTGTTTTTGCTTCCGGTCAGTCCGGGTTGTTCCCGGTCCTTTCTGGTCGTCCTGTGGGATGGATGTGGGATGGCCGTCTGGCTGTCTGCTCGCTTCTCCACTCGAGAGGGTGGTCGAAAGGGTCCTCGACAGGGTCGCCGCTGCAACCGGTGACCTCCTCGTTGCGACAGATGAGCCCCAACCACTCGGACCTCACTCCGGCCGACGTCGATAGCGGGTCAGCCATCCCCGTTCTTGCGACTCGGCGGTAAAGACGGGGACCACGGCTCTGAGGATGTCCGTCCGGGTGCACATGCCCACCAACTGCCCTCCCGCATCAACGACGGGCAGATGGTCCACCCCTTCGGCGATCATTAGACGGCTCGCATCACCGACGGTCACATGCTTGGGCACTGTGACGACGTCCCAGAGAGCAAAATCGGCCACGCTTGCTGGCACCATGCCGACATTGTCCAGCAGATCTGCTCTGGCCATGATCCCGCTCAGCCGCCCATCGTCGTCGACCACCGGGAAGACGCTGTGTCCGGTCTCCTCGATGACCTCCGCTGCCCGAGCCGCTGAGGCATCACCTGTCAGTGTGACCACTTCCGTGGTCATCACGTCTTCGACGCGTGTGTTGGCCATGACGTCCGCCTGGAGGTCGTCCGGCACCCGATAGCCGCGTCTGTGGAGCTTCTCGGTCATCAGAGTGTTGGGAAGCAACCAGGCTCCCACCAGGTCGGCGAGGACGCTGGCCAAGATGAGAGGGAGGATCGCGTCGAAATCGCGGGTCAACTCGAAGACGAAGATGATCGAAGTGAGTGTCGCCCTCGTAGCGGCACCGAATGTGGCGGCCATGGCGACGAGGGCGAATGCGCCTGTGCTTATCTCCGACCCGGGGAACGCATTCAGCGTCACCTCGCCGATGACGGCACCGAATGCCCCCGAGACGAGGAGGACCGGAGCCAATGTGCCACCCGACGTGCCCGACCCCAGGGCGAGCCACCACGCCAGGAGTTTGGCGCTACCAAGTGTCGCCAGCGCACCAATCGTCATTGTCCCGGCGAGAACGGCATCGATCTGGTCGTATCCGACTCCGAGCACTTCCGGCACCATCATGCCGACCAGGCCGAAACCTACAGCGCCTATCACCGGATGCCAGAACTCGGGCACCGGCAACCTGCGGAACCCGGCCTCGACAACGAACAGGCCCTTCGAGATGACCACCGCCAGCAGACCGGACAGCAAGCCGAGCGGCACGAAGAGCGGCAGGTCGACGAGGCCGGCGAAACCATGGTCAGGTACTGTGAACAGCGGCCCGTCACCAAACAATGCCGTGTGAATCCCCCCGGCGACGGCTGCGGAGACCGCGGTGGGGATGAACGCACGGGTGGAGAACTCGAAGAGCAAGAGCTCCGTGGCCAACACGATCGAAGCGACCGGAGCCCCGAACGTCGCCGCCATGCCTCCGGCGGCACCACACGCCAACAAGATCTTTCGCTCCGAAGGGCTCACCCGCAGCAGCTGGCCGAGCAGCGATCCGAGTGATCCGCCGGTGACGATGATCGGCCCCTCCGCGCCGAACGGACCGCCGGTGCCTATCGCGATCGCCGACGAGAGCGGCTTGGCAATCGCAGTTCGTGGTGCCACCCGACTTTGCCGGTGGAGGACTGCCTCCATCGCCTCCGGGATCCCATGGCCCTTGATGATCGGGCTCCATCGGGCCAAGAGACCAACAACCATCGCGCCTATGACCGCCACGACAACAATGCGCGGTGACGGCTCAAGGTCGCTCATCGACGGAAGCGTGTAACTCACCTCACCGAACAGGGCGACATTGGTGAGCAGTGCGATCAGCTTGATGAGAGCCCATGCCGCTCCGCCAGAGAGGACGCCGAGCACGAGGCCGAGCACACTCAGGTACGTGATTCGGCGAGGAGTGGTTCGAAGCACAGCGGTCGAGAAGTCTATCGTGACACGATATGCCATCCGAATCCGTGTCGGCGGCGGACTATCACCGGTTGCTGGAGCTCAGGACCGGTCTTCGCCGATTCCTGAAGTGGAGCGCAGACAGGGCTCGAGAATCAGGATTGACACCGGCCCAACACCAACTTCTGTTGGCGATCAAGGGGCACGCCGAGAGTGAAGGTCCCACTGTCTCCGACGCCGCCGACTATCTCCAGCTCCGACACCACAGCACAGTCGAACTCATCGACCGCGCCGAACAGGCCGGACTGGCGCGCAGAGTCACCGACCCCGAAGACGCGCGTCTGGTCCGTCTCCAACTCACCGAGAAAGGGCAGACCAAACTGGATGAGCTCTCCACCCAGCACCTCCAAGAACTCGAAAGACTCGCAGTCCACATGTCTCGTCTGTGGACAGGGTTGGATTGAGGCGGGGCGGAGTCCTGGGCGAGGTCGACCTCGCCGACCGCACTTCGACAGGGTTTAGGAACGTCTACCGAAAGGGGCGGGTGTGCGGCAGCAAGAGGCCACCGATCGCATAGGCCTCCGACGGGACCAGGATTCGGCGCTGCCGTGGTACCGATGTGGTCCGGCGTCCGGCATGGACTCTTCCACGGCCGGACGTAGACAGAGGAAAATCCAGGCAATGCCTGGGTTTTCCTTCGTAGTAGCGGGGGCGGGATTCTGAACCCGCGACCTTCGGGTTCTGAGATTTCTGGGGCCCTTGACCAGGGAAAACCCGCCGAAACCCTACCGTAGCAGGCGATTCTGGCCCTGGTTTGTTTCGGGTTGTTCCAGGTCGTTTCTGGTCCTCGTGTGGTATGGATGTGGGATGGAAATAGGCGACGCAAGCCACCTGGAGACGTCTCCCCAGCCCTGGTTGACGAGCAACGACGACTCGTTGAACCTCACCAACTGCCATGCCAGCAGCAGTGGGAAGTAAATCTGCGCCCAGGGAGAAAGCCGTGAGGTTGGGCGTCGTAGACGAGTCATGCCGTACTCGCTGCCGGACACACGCGGAGGCCCCGAGTCAAGGCGAGAGACATTCCTGTCCCCGGTGCTAATTAGATCGACCTGCTTCCAGCAAGGATCTGCGCCGATGTAGCTTCAGGCGACCAACTACTAATAGTTGGCAGCAAAGTCTGTGCTTTCATGTGACTGAAGAGATCGGTACGGAGGAGGGTTCTGTTGGCTTGAACTAATGTGCTGCACTGAGCACATAGTCTGATCATCTGACAACGATCCGCCACAGGTGGTCACGTCATCGATGTGAAAGAATCCGGTCGTATGGCCCCACTCATGTGTAGTTACTGAACGGTAGTCAAGTCTGTTCGCAGGCAGGGTCAGTGATGAGCTGATATGCCAGTCACTCCGGTTGGAGTTCATCTCGATCAAGCTCTTGTCGATCACATTACCGACGATATGTCGGGTCTCCACAGCGCCGAGTGTGGGCGACAGCGAGGAGCTGGTCAGGTAGGCGTACCCAACTGGCAGGTTGGACACAACGATGCTGTTCGACATATCCAAGTAGTCCTGAAACACGAAGTCGAGCCACGCCCCCGATACGCCATTCCAGGCGGCGAACCCCGCTCTTGCCTCGGTCTCCGCCGCGGTGACGTTCAATGGACCGTTCATAATCGAGTCGATGCGAACGTTGATATCAGCAGACCAGTCTGGAACCCGGTAATGCCCAGCACCAGCGAGAGCCGGTGCACTCGTCCCCACGATAAGCGCCGCCATGACGAGACCGACCTTCGCTGCTCTCATCGGCCGAAGAACCAACGTATCTCCTCTGGAGCCAGATCGTCGTCTCCTTCGCCGCACCAGACGACACTGTCGACGATATACCCGAGCGCAGTTTTGGAAGTCAGATAGACGACCGTAGGGCCGGCCTGAGATGTAGCGAAGGCCTCGCCAGCCGCATCGACCGGAAAGCTGTCAGACGGCAGGCGTTCATCGGGGGCGAAAGGGTTGGTAGCTTCTTGTCGGCTAGGGCCAAATGAAACGCCCTTCTGAGGTGCGAAAGACGCCGACGTGACGTAGTAGTCATCAGGGCAAGCCAGCGGGAAGGTGCGACCGTCAACCTGTGCCATGGCCTGGTCTCCAACCAGTCCAATTACCCACGCTACGAGAGCGAGGGAGCTGAGAATCAACAGACCTCTTCTCCAGGTCATGGTCTACTCCTCCAATGGCGACTCTACATCCATGGGTTGCCGAGCACCATGGCCGCCAACCGTGTTATTCCAACTCTGGTCTCACCTGACATATGTCCACCGACACTCAACATCTGTCATCCTTTAGGTTCATAGACCGAGTGATTGAATCCAGCGGAGTCAACGTGTCCGGGTTGGATTCTTGAGTCGATGGCTCAAGTTCTCGAAGCGACTGCGCCGAAGAAGCGGAGTGGACTCGTCAACTCCTGTCTGTTCAGCGTGCGTTCGCGCTGCACTTTTTGACTCGCCCTATGGGCGGTTCTGTCTCGAGCACACCAAACAGGAGATGAGAGCCGACGACGAACAGTGGATGCCACAACTCGTCACTCAGGGGTCACCCCGGCACTTGGCCATACGATCCAAACCAACGTATCGGATGGACCCACTCAGTGCTCAAACCGACGCCAAAACTCTCCGGTATACCTGGTCGAGTCCTTCGGTGATGTGCACCTCGAGCGCGGGAAAAAGATGACCGTAGGTGTCGAGTGTTACCTGGATGCTGCTGTGCCCAAGTCGCTCCATGATCGCGCGGGGATGGGCGCCCTCAGCGATGAGCATCGCTCCGTAGTTGTGGCGCAGATCGTGGAAACGGACCCTGGGGTCGATCCCTGCTCGGATGGCAGCAGGTTTGAAGTGACGGGCATGGAAGTTGGACTGGCGCACTGGAGTGCCTCGCGCCGAGGTGAACACGAACTCGTTGGGCCCCTTCCCACGGACGTGGGCCAACAGGTCGTCAGCGAGTGCGGCAGGAAGTGGGACCGAGCGGCGGCGCCATGTCTTCGGCGGTCCGATCTGGAGATGCCCGTATGCCTCGCTCGCCGATAGCAGGACCCGGACATGCATCGTGGTTAGGTCAAGGACTGACACTTTGAGTGCAGTGATCTCGCCCGCGCGCAGGCCGGTGAAACCGGCGAAGCGGACCTGAAGGCCCCGTTCGGGGAAAGACTGCCGGGACTGCTGGCCATCTTGCTTCTTGGCCGGCGGGAAGGTGATCTCGTCGGAGACATCGATGATCTCGTCGGGGGTGAGAAACACCATCTCCTGGTGTGGCTTCTTGGGTGCCTTTGTGTCTCCGACCGGGTTAGCTCGGAGCGCTCCGGACAGGCGAGCCTGTTCCAGCACCAGGTTGAGGACCCCGCGAATGTTGCCCACGGTGCCCGCACCGGCTCCACTCCTACTGATCTCCGAAAGAACCGACGAGACCATCGCCAGATCAACGCGGGCGACTGGAGTGTTGGCCAGCCTGGGCAGGAGATGATGAACCACCAGGGACCGGTAGCCCTCTTGGGTCTTCGGCTTGAGCCCATAGGTGGTGACCAGCCACTGTTCTGCCCAGTAGCCGAACGATTCCCGACCCAAGGTTGGGTCAAGCCACTCGCCCCGGTCGATATCGGCCTCGACCGAAGCGGCGAACCGGTCTGCCTCCGACTTGAGACGGAACGACTTCGACCGGTCGACCCGGTTGGGGTCTCGGTAACGGACGTCCCAGCTTGCCTCTCCGGAGGAGGTGACTCGGCGGTGAATCGACGCCATCAGACAGCCCGTCCTGCGTCTGCCAGGCTCATCGACTGCCCCCAGACGTCACAAGGATCTGGTCGTCGATCCAATTGTCGACATCCGAGCGTCGATAACGGACGTGTTTGCCCACGCGGAAACCGGGTGGGCCGCACTGGCGGTGACGCCAGTCGTAGACGGTCGCGACAGAGACGTTCAAGTAGGCAGCGAGCTGGCGCGGGCTGAGGAGACGTTCCGGTTCGGTCACTCTCATTCAGCAATACTCGGAGGCAACCCTTTCGGCCAACGTTCGAGACGCCTACCCGTCCGCTTGCACCGACTTCTACCTGCCAAAGCCACGCTGGATCGACCACCACGGACCCGCCGCAGCGCGGCCATATCGGAGTGGTCGACGTCCGAAGGGTGGTTCGAAAGGGTTTTCAACGTCCACCGAAAGGGTCGGTCCAGAAGGATGAGACCAGCACTCGCCGAGGCCTCCGGCGGACCAGGAAACGGTGCTCCTGTGGGATGGATGTGGGATGCCGTCCGACATGGGTTCCTCCACGGCCGGACTTAGACGTAGAAAAACCCAGGCGATGCCTGGGTTTTCCTGGAGTAGCGGGGGCGGGATTTGAACCCGCGACCTTCGGGTTATGAGCCCGACGAGCTACCAGACTGCTCCACCCCGCGTCGGGTGTTGACACCAATTGTACGACCGGCCGGGCCTTGTGCCAATCGGAATCAACGAGCCAGTTCTGCGGACACCCAGCCGGCGATTTCCTCCACCGCGTCGACGCCACGCTGCCAACTGGACCAGCCGTTGCTGAGCACTGCAATGACGTAGCCCTCCTGAGAACCCGGTTCCTGGACGAACCCCACTGAGTTGGCGATGTGCCCTGCGAAGCCGTTCTTATGGGCCACCGTCCAGTCATCCGGCACTCCAGCGGTTATCCCCCAAGTCTGGGATGAGACCACCGATGTCATCAGCTCCCACGCTGCCTCGCGGTACTCGGGTTCGAGGGGCCCCCAATCCCCGAGCAATACCTGACGGATCAGATCGCCCTGGTCTTTGGCCGACGTCGTGGTCCTCCCCCATACCGACTGGGTGTCGCCGACCGGATTCGTCTGCTCCAGCCCGAAGACGTCCGCCTGGTTCCGGAACCATGGCGAGGCCCCGAAGCTGCGCCAGAGCGCACGGACGGGATTGTTCGCCGACTCGGTGATCATCGGCTCCAACTGGCTGCGCTCCCACGACGAGAGCGACCTGCCGTCACGCTGGGCCTCGAGAAGCGTGCCGGCCATGACCAACACCTTGAACACCGACGCGGTGCGCAAACGCGCCTCAGGGTTCATCCAGTAAGCACACCCGGTCCGGGTGTCATACGCGTAGGCAGTGAACGACTGGCCCGAGTATCGGTCCTCCAGGTCGGTCACACGACGCGCAGTGAAAGGGCTCTCGGGGCAGAGGTCGTCGCCACCAGCGGTCACCACGACCTGGGCGAACTCAGCCCGAGTCACCTCCTCGTGCCCGTCGAACGTCACGGAGGTCGTGTCCCAGAGCTCGTGGTAGGCGCCGATTCGGGCGGCGTTCTCGTACCACTCGCCGTCGATATCAGTCCACGGCGATTCGTAACTCGCGGGGACCGTCAGCCCGAAAGTCCTTGCGACGATCTTCGCTACCTCGGCCCGGGCCAGCGTCGCTCGAGGGCACACCTTGGTATCGGCAGGAGGATTGCACCCGTCGATGACCAGCGAGTCTGCGAGGAAATTGGCGAGTCGGGAGACCGCGCCCCTCCAGATGTCGTCGTCATCGATGAACCGGTCAGCCAGAGCGTCGGGGATCGATGGCAGGACTCCGTAGGCCTGCCCCGCCGCCACCAGGATCTTGAACGCCTCAGCCCTGTTCAGCTCCCTATCGGGGCACGAGCTCTCGTTGGATGGGGGGTCACATCCTTCGATGGCCCCGAGTTCGGCAAGTCGCTCGATGTAGACCTCGCCGGGAACACCGTCATCGTCGTCGAAGGTCCCCACGGCGATGGCGGTCAGGGGCAGTAGAGGAACAATCAACAATGTTCCGGCGAAGCCGGCCATGAGACGACGGAACATCTTCATCGGGGGCATTCTCACCGAATCGGGGCCTCCAGATGAACTTGGCGGTCAGACTTGGTGGCGGGAGGAGTCGACAGGGAGACTGAGGATGAACTCGGTGGCTTCAGTGCGCTGACAGGCGAGCTCACCACCCATGAGCCGGGCTAGCGCCCGCGAGATCGCCAAGCCGAGTCCAAAGGAGGCTCACACCCGTGTCGTCCCCCTCCTGCTCGTAGCGTTCGAAGATGCGCTCCCGGGCATCGTCGGAGATGCCATCGCCATCGTCGCTAACGACCACCGCCACCAGTCCACCTACAGGGTCATCGATGCGTACCCCGATGTTCGGACCGCCGTAGCGAATGGCGTTGGTGAGCAAATTGCGGAGGATCTGTCGCACCCGTTGCGGGTCGGCGATGGCGAACTGGGGGTCACCAGCGATGACGATCGACTTGGCTTCCTCGTCCCGCATCGACTCGATCACCTGGGCGGTCTGAGCCTTGAGATTCACCGAAACCTGGGACACGCTGAGATCGCCCATCTCCGAGCGTGCTGCCACCAAGAGGTCCTCGACGATGTTGGCGAGTTCGTAGCCCTGGTCTGCGATGGCGCCAAGCAGATCGTGACGCTGCTCGCGGTTGAACTCCGATGAGCTGTCCATGAGCAATTCGGCGAACCCGATGACCGAAGTCAAGGGGGTGCGCAATTCATGGCTGACCGAGGCGACGAAGTCGGTTTTCGAGGCAACCAAAAGCTCCAGCTTGCGGTTTGCCTCCTCCAACTCCGCGGTACGTGATTGGACTCTCAGTTCCAGGTCCTGTCGAAGACTGCGCGCTTCGGCTTCGTAGGCCTTCCGGTGAGTGATATCCCGGGCGATGCTGGAGGCCCCGACGGGAACACCGAGCTCGTCCACGATCGGCGACACCGACATGGAGACGTCCACCTGCTCACCGGTCTTCGTGATGCGAACGGTGTCGAACGGATCGAGGGTCTCTCCGCCACCGAGTCTCTCGATGATGCCGACTGCGTCTCCCGCCCGCTCGGGCGGGATCATGAATGAGATGTGGCGTCCAACAGCCTCGACTGCCATGTAGCCGTAGAGACGCTCTGCTCCGTGATTCCAGGTCTCGATGACCGCATCGAGGTCCATGCTGATGATGGCGTCCTCGGACGAGTCGACGAGAGCGGCGAGCTGGGCCTGAGCGTCTGCGGCACGCTCGAGAGAAGAGAGATCACGTAGGAATGCTGAGCACAGACGTCGACCGCTGCCGGGAGTCGTGATGGTCCAGAAGGTGGCCTCCACCGGGACCTCTGTCCCGTCCCGACGCAAACCGAGGAGCCGCCGTCGATCGTCGACATCCTCCCCCGAGGCGAAGCGAGCCATCCACTTGTCATGAGACTGGCGAAAGCGGGTCGGCACGATGGATTCGCTCACCAGACGTCCGATGGCCTCCTGGCGGCGCCAGCCGAATATCTCCTCGGCTCTCGGGTTCCATTCGATGATGCGGCCCGAATCGTCGACTATGACCACCGCATCCGGGGCGAACTCGGTCAGCATTCGCAGCTGGACCCGCTCTTCTTCCACGGTGAAGCCACCCTTTGCGGGAGGAGGTCGCGTAGTTGTCATGAAGGAAGCCGTCCTGGACTATCGCCTCATGCGGAGACCCTCTTGAGGATATTGAGGAAGGCCCGAGAATTGCTGGGAGAACGCCCAGATCACATCAGGTCGTCGAACCAGATCGCAGCGAGCGAAAACATGCCAACGATCAACGTGGCCAGACCGGTCAGGATGGCCCCTACAGCAGTGAGAATGTCCATGACCACATCTTCTTACCCGGGTGTGACATATTCCATGTGGGCTCCCCTTTCGGCCGATCTAGAGTCCTCTCATCGAGAGATACGGAACGGTGCTCGAGTGCATGGACGGTCGTCCTCTGAGGAAGGTGGCCGACTACCTGGCAACGTCGTTTGGTGCCCGGTATCTCGACACCATCACCACCGCCGGAATGGTCCGGCACCTCGTCACGGACACCGAGCAAACCGCGGCCATCATGGCGAGCCTCGGTCTGTCTATCCGCAAGCATGGCTCACGGCACGTCGCCGTGGTAGCCCATCACGACTGCGCCGGCAATCCGGTGCCGGACAAGACACAGAAACAACAGGTGTCCACGGCGGTCGCTCGCATAAAGACGGCACAACCCGAAATCGAGGTGCTCGGTCTCTGGGCTGATGAGCATTGGATCATTTCCCGGGTATGGCCGACGTGAGCGAGAGCCGGGCGCTCGATGACCCTCGTCTGTCCTCGATCCCACACGAAGTGGTCCGGCACGGCCCGGCCCGCTCGCTGGAAGAAGCGGCCACCGCCCGAGGATTGCAGCCGTCCCAATTGATCAAGACGATGGTCGTGCGACGCGCAGCCGACGATTACCTGTTCGTGCTGGTCCCCGGCGATCGAGTGATCTCGTGGCCGAAGTTGCGAGGTCATCTCGGTGTCAACCGTCTCTCCATGCCCGACGCCGAAGAAGCCAGGACTGTCACCGGATATGAGCGAGGCACCATCACTCCCCTGGGCTCGGCACGGGACTGGCCCATCCTTGTCGACGCCCATTTGAGCAACGTCGTGTCACTGGGTGGGGGCGCCCACGGCGTCTCGGTCACACTCTCCTCGACCGATTTGGTGGGGGCACTCGATGCCGAAGTTGTCGACGTGACCGACCCCGTTTGAGATCCCCGGGCGGGGGTAAGTCCCCGACCATGGAATCAATGGTGAAGACCGAGGACGACGCCGGGTCCACCACCCATGTGGGTATCACGGTCTGCGAGGGGCCCGGACGCTACCGAATGGTGCTCACCCGCCCCTATCACGAAGCCGGCAGGATCGTCGAGATCCCCACAGCGGACATAGCCTCGATCGAGAAGGTCTCGCCCGGGACGCTCGGCGAAGACCCCCGTCCCGCCTCCTCGGGCGACAGCGACTGAGTATCCACGACCGCGGCCAGGGTTAGTCTGGGCGGGTGCCCGCCCGTCCCCACAGGACCATGCTCTTGCTCGTGTCTCTGTTGTTGGTGCTCGCGGCATGTGGCTCCGAGTCGAGACCCAATGGTCCCATCTGGGAGGTCAAGTGGAACGAGGTGACCGCGCTGATCCCCGACCAGGACTCCCTGGGCTCTCCTCCGGATCAGGACACCTGTCAGACCACCCTCGCCGCGATCCGGGAGAACAGTGCGGGCCTGCTGCCCACGCCTTCGGTCACCATCGACGATCTCGCCAATGAATGGGTCACCCTCGCAGAGATGGCATTCTTCGGATGCCCGCCATCAGGACAGGACATCGCTTCGTTCGATGACGCCTATGCCGAGTTGAGCCGGATCGAGCAGTCCGTGGCAGTGGCCCTGGACGCCTAGCTGAGCTAGCTGTCGATCCACCCGACCACACTTGCCAGGTGGCCGTCGGGATCGTGGAAGTGGGCCGCCCACAACTCGCGGGCGCCATCGGATGTGACTGCGCGCGGCTCGACTTCGAAGGGCACCCCCCGGGCAGCCAACTCAGCGTGGGCGGACATGACATCGCCGACCTCGAAGACGATCTCGGTCAAGGAGCCATCATCCGGTTGTTCGGCGACCTCGTTCAGTGTGAGCTCGATCTCGCCACCATCGAGAGATGCGAACGTCCCCACTCGCATGATTGGGGCTAGCCCGAACGTCTCAGACCAGAAGTCGAGTGAGCGATCCAAATTGGAGACCCGAAGGATGATCTGTCCGATTCGCATTCCCGCAAGCTACGCGCCAGAGGGCCAACAGGTCAGCGATAACGCCAGACGATTCGACCACGGGTCGGGTCGTAGGTCGACACCTCGACGT
>Ga0307505_10002679_pt1 | contig 12058 bp, 11 predicted proteins | sample 23_S_MG_FD_202183 | JGI IMG/M metagenome (GOLD analysis project Ga0307505, IMG submission 202183) | Soil microbial communities from Populus trichocarpa stands in riparian zone in the Pacific Northwest, United States - 23_S | ecosystem: Environmental > Terrestrial > Soil > Riparian zone > Trees...
GCTGCCAGCGCGTCCCGGGTGATCCGCGTGATCACTGGTCCACCCTCCTCGCGCCGATCCTGCTGCGTTCGCGCACGGGGGCCGCGCCGCCCGTCAGGGGGCGCCCTTCGAGGTCGACGCCGCCCACGAAGCTATCTCCCTCGAGCCATTCGCGCTTGCCCACAGCGACCACACGGTCGACGAATATGCCCGGGGTCACGACTGCCTCGGCATCGAGTGTGCCAAGCGGGACGATCTGATCGACCTGAGCGATCGTGATCGTGGCAGCAGTTGCCATGATCGGACCGAAGTTGCGGGCGGTCTCGCGGTAGACGAGATTCCCCCAGCGGTCGGCCCGGTACGCGCTGATCAGGGCGTAGTCCGCGCTGATCGGATACTCAAGCACGTAGCGGCGCCCGTCGATCGTGCGCTCTTCCTTGCCCGCGGCGAGCTCGGTGCCCACGCCGGTGGGCGAGAAGAATGCCCCGATGCCCGCCCCGGCCGCACGGATACGCTCGGCCAGGTTGCCCTGGGGCACGAGCTCCAACTCCACTTCACCGTCTCGGTACAGCCGGTCGAACACCCATGAGTCGTGCTGTCGAGGAAACGAGCAGACGATCCTCCGCACCCGTCGCGCAGCAAGAAGGGCGGCGAGGCCGGTGTCGCCGTTGCCTGCGTTGTTGTTCACGATCGTTAGGTCGCTCGCACCCTGGTCGATCAGTGCGTCGATCAACTCAACGGGCTGACCGGCCCGGCCGAAGCCGCCGATCAGGATGGTGGACCCGTCGGCTACGCCGGTGACCGCGGCCGCGGCATCCGGGACGGTCTTGTCGATCACAGATTCTCCTCATTGCACCGGCCTCAGGCGGCGTTCGCTTTGCGCACAGCCGTGCGTATTTCGCACAACATTAGCGGTACACCTCACACTTCGCCAGCGTGGCCCTCAGCAGAGTTCCGGCGGAAGCCTCGTGGTTCACTATACGAACAACTGTACGCACTAAGGACGCGCTGCGGAATACACCGCAACCGGCTGCTCGGCCCACCTCCCGTGCGGACCGGTCGCGATGCGCTCCATCGCCCCAAGCGCCTCAGTCTTCGTCCGTCAGAACCTCACTCGCCACGCGGAACGCCGTGTTCGCCGCTGGCACACCTGAGTAGACCGCGGACTGAAGGATGATCTCGCGGATCTCGTCGACCGTGAGCCCGTTGCGCAGCGCCGCACGCAGATGCATCGCCAACTCCTCGTGGTGGCCGTGCGCGATCAGGGCTGTGAGCACCACGATCGAGCGCGACCGACGGTCGAGGCCGGGGCGCGACCAGATATCGCCCCACGCCACGCGCGTGATGAAATCCTGGAAGTCCGACGTCAACTCCGTCGTGCCAGCGAGCGCCCGATCGACGTGCTCGTCGCCGAGCACGGCTCGGCGTGCGCGCATGCCCTGTTCCCAGCGCTCTGCATCGGAGAGGCCGTCGTTCGTTGTCATGCTTTGCTCCTCATCTCCACGCTGTCGAAGAAGCCCCCCAGCACGTCGGCGGTCGCTCCTGCCGAGTCCGACGGCGGAAGGTGCGAGGCATACGGGATCACGGCTATCGCACCGTTTCGCACGCCGTCGGCGATCTCACGAGCGGATGCCTCGGGCGTGACGGCGTCGTGCGCGCCCCACACGGCCAGCACGGGCCTCAAGATCTCGCCGAGGCGCTCGCGCACGTCGAAGTCGGCGAGTGCTTCGCAGGCGAGCGCATAGCTCTCGTCGTCAGCATCCTGCAGCGCGTGCAACAGGCGTCCCGGGAGCTCTGGGTTGCGTTCGATCGACCCTGGCGCGAACCAGCGCTGCGCCGAGCTGATGATCAGCGATGACGTGCTCTGTGCGCGGACCTGCGCCGCTCGCTCGTGCCAGGCCGACGTCTCGCCGATCTTCGCGCCCGACGCCACGATCGCCGCTGCGATGACCCTATCTGGGTGTCGCAGGAGCAGCTCGAGCCCGACCGCGCCACCGAGGGACACCCCGGCGTAGCGAAACGGCTCACCTACAGCCCCAACGACAGAGTCGGCGAGGTCGGCGATGGAATACGGTCTCGCGGCGGGTGCGGACGCCCCATGTCCTGGGAGATCCCATGCGACTAGCCGGTAGCGCTCGGCAAGCACGGGGACCACCTTGTCCCACAGGATCGTCGAAGTCCCCAGTGATGGCCCGAGCACGATGAGCGGCGCGTCGTCGGGGCCTTTCTGCTCGGTGAAGAAGAGGTCGGGCGCGTTCACTCGGGCTCCTCATGATCGAGTGCTCGACGCCGGGCCGCGTCCACGAACACTCCAGCGAGGCCCGTGTAGCCGACGGGGTCGACCAGCGCGTCGATGTCTTCGCCGGCCGACTCAGGCAGCGCGCGCACGAGTTCCGCGAGGTCGCCGCCAGCGCGCACGGCATCGACGAGCGTGGCGAGTCGCTCGGGCCCGATGCGATCGCCGAGCACGAGCGAGAGACGTTCGCTGATGATGAGCCCGCGTGTGGCTGCGAGGTTTCGTTTGACGGCATTGTGGTCGACGCGAAGCCCCTCGATCATTCCGCTCGCACTCGCCGAGGCGCCGAGTGCGAGCCGCAGCAGCTCACGCAGGGTGGGCCACTCAGCGTGCCACGCACCGTCTGGCCGCTCGTCCGAGGCGAGCGTGGATGCCAGGTGCAGCGTCGCGCCCAGCTGGGGGGCTCGGAGTGCCGCAGAGCGGATGAGCACCGCGGCGACCGGGTTCTGCTTCTGTGGCATGGCACTGGAGCCACCGCCGGCGCCTTCGGAGAGCTCGCCGATCTCGGTACGGGCGAGAGTCGCGACATCCGAAGCCATCTTGCCGAGTGCGTCGAGGACCTGCACCAGAGCGTCTCCGAGCTCTGTGACCGGCCGTCGGTCGGTGTGCCAGGGAGCGTCGGGCGTCGCGAGGCCGAGTTCGGCAGCATACGCGGCGGGCAGAGCGCGTGCGTGCTCGGTGCCGGCGATCTCGACGAACGAAGCGAGCGTCCCGCCCGCCCCGCCCAGCTGCACAGGCAGGTGCTCCGATACGTCCGATAGGCGTCGGCGAGCCGCCAGGACACTGCGCAGCCACCCCGCTGCTCGAGCGCCGACCGTGGTGGGGACGGCGTGCTGGGTCAGCGTGCGTGCCGCTGCGACCTCATCGCGGTGGCGACTCGCGAAGTCTGCGAGAGCCATGCCGACTTCGCACAGTGTGCCGTCGATCTCGATGGTCGCTCGCCGTGCGACGAGCATCAGTGCAGTGTCGAGGATGTCCTGACTCGTGACGCCCCGGTGCACCCATCTCCGGTAGGCCTCGGGCACCTGCGCCTTGATCATGCTGACGAGCGGGATCACGGCATTGCCGCCGGACGCAGCGGACTCTGCCAGCGCCGCGACGTCGACGTCGACGTCGACGTGCGCCCCGGCGCGCCACCCCAGCGCGCTCGAGACTTCGTCACCTGTTTCGGGTGGCGCGATCCCGAGGCGTGCGAGCGCGCGCACGAGTGCGACCTCGGCGCTCACGAGCGCATCGAGCGCCGCGGCATCCGTCACTTCCTGGTCGTGGCCGACGGTCAACGGCGAAAGCAGACCTTCGTCGAATGTCACACGACCCCCTCTGTGTCTCAGGCGCGGGTCGGGGCCCGCGGCGGCCAGACCCGCGTCAGAACGTGAGGAACACCGTCTCGTTCTCGCCCTGCAGCCAGATGTCGTGATGCAGGCTGTTGTCGGGCAGACGCGCTGCGATGAGCGTAGCGCGCTCTTCGGCCGTGAGCGAGGACAGGAGAGGGTCGGCTTCGATCCGCTCCTGGGCGCCGGGAAGGTAGATGCGCGTATGCAGCTTGTCAGGTAGCCCGCGCGCGAAGACCACGGCAGCGTAGAACGGGGCAGCGCCGTCGATCGGGCCGGGCTCGACCGTCCAGAACTCGTAGCGGCCCTCGTCGGTCGTCGCCGCGCGGCCGAACCCCGTGAAGGTGTGATCGTCGCGACGACGTGACCCACGGCCGCGCGGGACATTGCCTGCCGCATCGGCGCTCCAGATCTCGACCACTGCGTCGGGGATGGGTGCCCCCGCCCCGTCGTAAACGGTGCCCCCCAGCACGATCGCGCCGGACGAGTGGGGGAAGACGACCTCGTGCATCTTCGGGTACACCGTGCCGAAGGCAAAGAAGGGGCCGATCGTCTGGCCGGGGGTCGCGGCGAGCCGCTCGCGGTCATGGAGTTCCGAGACCAGGGTCCGTGCCATGTCAGTGCTCTCCCTCGGGCTCGAACCACGTGGCATCGGGGCCATCGACGACGATGTCCCAGCGGTAGCCCATCGAGTACTCGGGCACCGTCAGATTGTGGTCGTAGTTGCCGATCAGTCGATGGCGGTCCTTCTGCGTGCGGATGGTGTTGTAGATCGGATCGAGCGCGAACAGGGGATCGCCGGGAAAGTACATCTGGGTGATGATGCGCTGCGTGAAGCCGCTGCCGAAGATCGAGAAGTGGATGTGCGCGGGTCGCCACGCGTTGACATGGTTCTTCCACGGATAGGGACCTGGCTTGATCGTCGTGAACTTGTATTCGCCGGAGTCGGTCGTAACGATGCGGCCCGCTCCAGTGAAGTTCGGGTCGAGCGGGGCCGGGTGCTGGTCGCGCTGGTGGATGTAGCGGCCGGCCGCGTTCGCCTGCCAGATTTCCACGAGCTGGTTGGGGATGGGCCGGCCCCACGAGTCGAGCAGACGTCCCTGCACTGTCATTCGCTCGCCCTGCGGCTCACCGGAATGCTGCAGCGTCAGGTCGGACTCGATGGCCGCGACATCGCGCTGGCCATACGCGGGCGAGCACAGTTCGATCGTCTCGGGGTCGACGAGGCGCGGACTCTTGGTCGGGTGGCGCAGGAGGCTGGATCGGTAGGGCGGGAAGTCGTGCATTGTCGCGCGTAGCTTCTCACCCGCGGCTTCGCGGCGCTCGTACTCGGCGTGCAGATCAGCCATCTCGCGGTTGATCCGCGACTGCGGCGGCATATCCGCCGAGGCGAGCAGCGACTCCGGTGCTGCGGCGGATTCACCGGGCGCCGGAAGCGATGGGACTGCTCCGCTTGCCGAGCGGGAGTCGGCACTGGTGGTCATGGGTCTCCTTCGCATCCCTCGTGGAGGACTTCCAGCGTCGCACCGAGAACGGGTTGCCTAGCGGTCGATTCCCACTCACCGGGAATCAGGTGTCTTTGAGTGCCGCGGCGAGATCTCGCGCCGTCTGCATGACGATGCCGCTCAACCGACGCTCGTCGGCGAGCTCGAGATGCACGACGATCCCGATCGCCGTCGGGGGCAGTCCGTCAACGCGCGGGAGGGGCGCGGCGACCGACAAGTTGCCGAGCGTCATCTCCTCGCGTGTGGTCGCGTAGCCCCTCGCGCGAGCACGGGCGATGTCTGTTCTTAACTCGTCCTCGGAAGTGATCGACAGAGTCGTCTCACGCTCGAGCGGCACTGAGAAGTATCGGCGCAGCCATGCCTCGTCGCACGTCGACAGCAGCGCCTTTCCGACACCTGTCGCGTGAAGCGGATGCCGCCCCCCGATACGGCTGAGCGTCGGAATCGCCTCGCGGCCGGTTACCCGACCCACGTACAGAGCGGTCGCGGTCTCGGGTGTCGGTGCGTCGAGCACGGCCAAGTGCACGTTCTCACGCGTCGCCTCATAGAGGCGGGACATGTGAGGCAGCGCGGTCTCGCGCAGTCGCAGCGACAACGGCGACAGCTCACCGAGCTCCCAGAGCTTCGCGCCGATGGTGTACCGGTGATCGGGCGCGCGCGCGAGCAAGCCGAACGACGTGAGCTGCGCCAGCAACCTGTGGAGCGTCGAGGAGGGGAGTCCGGTCAGTTCGGCGATCCTTGTCGCCGGCAGCGCAGGCTGATCGTCGGTGAAGCACTGCAGCACACGCATCGCACGTGTGAGAACACCTGCGCCGACATCCACCGATCTCCTCCTCGCATCAGCGTAACCGTCCTCGTCTCATGGGCCGTCGTGGCATCCTGGGCCCATGGCCAACTCGCCCTCCGGCGACTCGTCGATCGATCGCATCGTGCGCGTGCTCGAGACGTTCACGGTCGACCGCACGGTGCAGACGCCGTCGGAGATCGGCCGCCGTGCGAGTCTGCCCTCGTCGACTGCCCACCGCCTGGTGGACGGCCTGGTGGCCGCGGGCCTGCTCGAGCGCGACGACGCCCACCGCGTGAGGCTGGGCATGCGATTGTGGGAACTCGCGCTGCGCGGGTCGCCTGCCCTGAGCCTGCGGCAGGCTGCGCTCCCGCATATGGAGCGCGTACAGTCGCGCGTCCGTGAGCATACTCAGCTCGCGGTGCTCGAACAGGATTCTGCGCTATTCATCGAGCGTCTGTCCCATCCGGAGGCAGGAGCGAACATCACCCGCATCGCCGGGCGCCTGCCGCTTCACGCGTCGTCGTCGGGCTTGGTTCTGCTCGCCTTCGCATCGGAGGACGTGCTCGAGCGTGTGCTCGCAGGACCCCTCACGCAGGCCGCGAGAGAGACCATCACGGACGCGGCGACTCTACGCCGCGTGCTCGCCGAGATCCGTCGCGTCGGCTTCGTCGTCGCTCCCGGCTCAATCGAGGCAGTCTCGACGGGCGTCGCCGTACCGGTCCGTAGTCCTGGCGGCGAAGTCATCGCCGCCCTCTCGGTCGTCCTCCCACGCGCGTCCCCGACTGAGTTGGCGATCACCGAACTCGTCCGGGCGGCACGAGGCGTCAGGGCCTCGCTCACCCCCCCGCTTCCGGTCGATCGCACGGCGCCCTCGGGGTGCTGACACCCCGACCTCCCTGTAGCTGATGAGCCACCAGCAGGCCTGCGCCCAGGAACACCAGGACGGCGATGAGCACGGCGACAAGGGCGGCACTCCAGGCGCCGGTCGCCTCATGCAGGGCAGCGAGGGCGAGCGGACCCGCAGCCGCCAAAGCATATCCGACGCCTTGGACCGTGCCAGACCGTCCCGCCTTGGTGTGCTCGTCCTTCGCGAGCATGTTGATCATGATGAAGACAATGGTGATCCCGCCGCCCTGCGCCAACCCCCCTAGCGAGCACCACAGCAGCCATGCGGATGGCGCGAAGAGGAAGCCGAGCGGCACCGTCAACCAGCCGATCGCCACGCTCGTCACACCGATCATGAGCGTCGATCGGATCGTCAACACCGGAAGCATCAGGCTGCCGGCGATGCCAGCGACTTGGAAGACCGACGCGATCGCACCGGCGACTGCTCCCGAGTAGCCCTGGTCGGTGAGCATGCTTGGCAGCCAGGCAGTGATGCCGTAGAACGCGAACGCTTGGCCCGCGAACGCTGCAGCGAGCAGAAGAGTCGGACCATTCCGCCAGGCCGAGCCGCCTGCGCGTGCACCCTCCGGGCGCGGGTCAGCGGTGGGCAGGAACGCCGCCCGCAGCCCGCGTAGTGGCACCCAGCACGCGAGAGCTGCGAGCGGAAACACCGCCCAGACCGTGACCGCCCATCGCCAGCCGACCGCATTGGCGAGTGGTGCCGTCGCGAGCGTCACCGTCATCGTCCCGACGTTCAGTGCCGACGTGTAGATCCCCGTCATCATGTGCACGCGATGAGCGCGATACTCGCGACCGATGATCACCGGCATGACCACGTTCCCGACCGTCAGGAACATGCCGATGATCGCGGTCCCGAGGAGTGCCGCCTCGATACCACCGGATACCCGGATGAAACACCCAATCACCGCCCCCACGAAGGTCACTGTGAGCGCGAAGTACGACCCACCCCATCGCAGAAGGGCGACGGCGAGGGGCGAGAAGACCGCGAAACACAGCACGGGGATGCTGGTGAGCAGACCCACGAGGGCGGCGGATGCCTCGAGCTCCGCACCGATCTCTCCCGCAACAGGAGCCACCGCGAGGAAGAGTGAGCGCAGCGTCGCAGCACCCAACACGATGACAGCAGTGAGGAGCAGCGAACGCACAACGCGCCCACGCGACGAGGGGGGGTCGCGAAGGTCGCTCATCGTACGCCCACGTCGACAGTAGGCTCGCCGTTCCGCTCCGCCAACGATGTCGGGGGCCACCCCTTCCCTGACGTCGCAAGGCCTGCACGCGGGACGATCTTCGCGTGCGTGAGGGCTCCGGTGCAGCCGCCCACGAACGCCGCCATCACGGGGAACGAGTGCTCGGCGATCGAGCGGTGACCCTGCACATGTCCAGGCATGCCCGAAATGCTAGAGCACGGCGGAGCCGCCGAAAGACCTTCCGCAGTGGCGGCCTCGTCAGCTCGGGCCGGACGCCGCGCATCTGCGTTGCACCCGATTCGCGGCCAATTGTTGTAGGCGCGCTCTTGACATCCCGAAAGGGGTCGTTCAAACTACACCCGAATGTGAACATCTGTTCGCAGAACGAACAAGAGGGGAAACACCGGATATGTTGAACCAAAAGGTGCGCAGAGACGCGCGCCAGACATCCACCGGCATCGGAGCCAAGTGGAAGCCGCTCATCGCCACCGCTGCAGCGATCGCACTGATGGGAGGGGCAATCGCCGCCACACCCGCCGTGGCCGCCGAAGGCGACCCCGTCGAGGCGGTGTCGCTGACTAACCAGAACTACAAGGGGGAGGAGATCCCCGGCAACGGCGACTTGCTCGACCTGTTCGTCCCCGCGCACACCGAAGGCGAGAAGATTCCGCTGCTCATCGTCTCCAACGGCTGCGCATTCACGTGCGACACCGGCAAGAACCTCGCTCCCACGTACCGTCAGTTCTTCAACGACCGCGGGTGGGCCGTGGCGGGCGTGAGCATCCGCTCGGGTGCTCAGGCCAACTCGCCCGCGCAGATCCAAGATGTCAAGGACTCCATCCGATGGCTCCGCGCCAACGCTGACGAGTACGGTCTGGACCCCGACCGCTTCGCATTCGGAGGGTTCTCGTCCGGTGCCTGGGTTGCTGCCACTGCGGCCACCATGGGTGACAGCACGGATCCGGAGATGGAGGGTACCAACCCCGACACCGTGGGTGTCGACGATGCGGTGCAGGCGTTCTTCACCTATGCGCTGCCGGGTGACTTCCGCACCATGGACGCGCAGGCGGGCCGCCCGTACAACCCGGAAACCAACACGCTCGGCGCGGTCATCCCGACCAACACTCCGGGCGCTGCCGCCGGCTATGTGCACCCCAACCAGATCAACTGGGCGCAGCCGGTTTCTGTTGCTGACGAGAACGGCATCGCAATCGCGCCCACCAGCGTCTCCGGTGTCATCTTGACCCACCAGCCCACGAACTCGCCCGAGTCCGGCCTGGTTGGTTGCGCCGGCGGCTCTGAGCCGGTGGGCCTCATGGTCCCCGAGTGCGTATGGGCCGACAAGTCGAGTCCCGTGCGCTACGCCACTCCGGCAGACCCGCGCGGACTCATCATGCACGGCGGCACCGACAACCTGCTGCCGTACCTCCAGTCGCAGGCCCTGTACGATAACCTCACCGCGGCCGGCGTCGATGTCACGTACCAGTGGGTGGGCAACCAGGGACACACCGGCTCCTTCCCGGCCTCGGTGGCCAACAATGTGCGTCGCGTCCAGCAGTCCGTTGACGGGGTCAAGCTCCCGGTCCGCGAGTACTTCGGTACGGCCGCCGCCCCGATCACCGATGAACTTCCGACGATGGAGTATGTCTTCAACTTCCTGGCCGGCGTCTTCGCCGACCTCGATGCCCTCGAGGACTCCCAGCAGAGGATCGAGGTCACCTTCCCGGAGCTTGCACCCGGGGAGTTCGCGTGGGCCATCGACGGCACGAACGACCTCGTGTCCCTCGGTACTGCCACCGAGAACGGTGACTTCTTCGAGGCCGCCGGTGAGATCAACCCGGTCCGGGTCATCGACTCACGGCGTTCCGGCGCCGAATGGTCGATCTCGGCCCAGGTGAGCGACTTCTCCTCGACGAGCGGCTCCTTCTCCAGCTCGTATCTCGGCTGGACGCCAGAGGTGATCACTGAGGGCGCTGGGGCCCAGGCCGGCGGCGCCATCAGCGGGGCCGCTGATGGTCCGAACGCCGGGCTGTCGGCGAGCCAGACGCTCGCCTTTGCTAACAGTGGCCACCCCCGCGGAGAGGCGACCGTCGGGGCAGACCTGGCGCTGAAGGTCCCCGTCGACCTGGTCGGCCAGGAGACCTACAACGCCACGCTCACGCTGACAGCGCTGAGCTGACACGGGGTCACAGCTAGTCCCTTAAGATCCCTGGGGCGGGAGCGATCCTCCCGCCCCAGGGATCGCCGACCATCTCGCGACGATCCGCCCGTCAAGCCGAAAGGTGCACTCATGAGAAGATCCTGGCAGGCCGCCGCCATAGCGATGTTCACGGCAGCCCTCCTAGCGTTGGGGGGCGCACTCATTCCAACGGTCGCCGTAGCTTCCGAGTCCAGCCAGGACGTGATGTGGGGTGTGAACACAGGCGGCGACTCAAATCCGCCGCGGGACAACTTCACCCTCACCGCCGAACCAGGCGAAACCCTCGCCGACTCTATGCTGGTGAGCAACCGCGGCACTGCGCCTTTGACGCTCTCGATCTACGCCGCCGATGGATTCACCACCGAGTCCGGTCAACTCGACGTGCTCAAGGCCGACGAGACTTCAGTAGGCGTGGGCGCGTGGGTGCGGCTCGACGAGCCCGCGCTCGTCCTTGATCCTCAGGAGACAGTGGAGGTTCCCTTCACGTTGACCGTGCCGGATGACACCGAGCCCGGCGACTACGCCGGCGCCCTGGTTACGTCACTGACCTCGGCAGGGAGCGGCGGCTTCAGCGTCGACCGTCGCCTGGGCGTACGCATCTATCTGCAGGTCGCGGGGACATTGACGCCCTCCGTGACCATCGACAATGCGCAAGTCGTGTACGACGGTACTGTCAACCCGGTTGGCCGAGGCACGGCCTCGGTTACCTTCGAGGTCACCAACACTGGGAACGCACGACTCAGCGCCAGCCATCACGTGTCAGTCTCCGGACCCGGCGGACTTCTCGCCACCGCTGTAGTCACCGACGAGTTGCCCGAACTGCTTCCGGGGGAATCTTGGACCGCGCAGGTACTCGTAGATGACGTCGCGCCGACCTTCGCGGTCACCGCCGACATCAATGTCAGTCCCACCCTCCCTGACGGCACGGAACTTGACTCCGTAGCCGCGACCTCGTCGACCGTGGCCATACCATGGACATTGCTTGGCATACTCGTCGTTCTAATCGGGCTGCTCGTGTGGTGGATCGTGCACCGCGCTCGGATCCGCAAGTCTGCGAGAAGCTCGTCTGCTGACGAGAGCGGCGGCGATGAAGCTAACGATGCTCAGGACACTGTTGCACGGGCCGAAACCGCTGACGTGCTAGCCGAACCCGTCGGCTCTGCCCCTCCGCCAACCAATTGAGCGGAGCGAGGACTCCTCAGGGGAACGCAGCGCGACATCAAATGAGTTCTCGACTGAGTTCTCGACATCGACTGGCCACTTCGGGTGGATAGTGCCGTCGTGTGTCGGTCATGCCGCTGGAGTTGACGAGGACACACGTTTCGATGTCGATGACGGCATTTCACTGCGCGTGAGAGTTCGGCTTGCGCCAGCTCTGCCTCAGCGGATTCGCGTGCCTGTCCTCATCAGATCTTGTCCGATGCCATTCGCCGCGCCCAGCAATGGCCCAACGAGATCGACCTCAAGGTCTGAGCGTGCTTCACCTGTCGTCGGCGCCGCGACGTTGACCGCGGCCACGACGAGTCCGGTGGCATCGCGGATCGGCGCGGCCACCGACCGAAGGCCGACCTCGAGTTCCTCGTCGACGCGCGCCCAGCCCTGAACCCGCACGCGGTCGAGCTCGTCGCGCAGCCGTGACTTGTCCGTGATCGTGTAGGGCGTGAGCGCGACGAGCTCTACCGCGTCAAGGAACTCCTCCTGTTGGGCGAGAGTCCCGCTTCCGACGATCGCTCGCCCCATCGAGGTGGCGAACGCCGGGAACCTGGTGCCGACGCCGATGCTCGCAGACATGATCCGATAGACGCCGACGCGGGCGATGTAGACCATGTCGAAGCCATCGAGGACGGCGACCGAACAAGACTCGCCG
>Ga0307505_10002680_pt1 | contig 12057 bp, 3 predicted proteins | sample 23_S_MG_FD_202183 | JGI IMG/M metagenome (GOLD analysis project Ga0307505, IMG submission 202183) | Soil microbial communities from Populus trichocarpa stands in riparian zone in the Pacific Northwest, United States - 23_S | ecosystem: Environmental > Terrestrial > Soil > Riparian zone > Trees...
TCTCCGCGATCGCCACCGAGGCGCCCGCCGCGACCGCCCCCACGCTGACGCCGGTGGTCTCCGCTTCCAGCGTGCGCTCGTCGTCGGCCGCCACGCGCACCGCGTTCGCCCGGTCGACGGTGACATCGTCGCCGAGCGAGGCGACGACATTGCTGCCGTCGCCCAGGATCGCGACCGCCGCGTCGACGGCGACGACGCCGCCCGAGCCCGCGATGCTCAGCACGCCGAGCGTCTCCAGCAGGCTCGCGTGCACCGTGAGGTCGCCCGCCGCGCCGGCGGTGATGTGCGCGCCATTCTCGATGTAGGCGCGCGTGTCGTTCTGGAACTCGGCGACGCCCACGCCCGCGCCGAGGCCGACCACGCCGACAGCGAGCGCGCCGGTCAGCATGTCGAAGTCCAGGGTTTCGCGCGCGTCCACGTCCACGTGCCGGCCGGCGTTGACGATGGCGTTCTTGCCGATGAAGGCGGCAGTGCCCGCGGGCAGCGGGCGCGACTCGGCGCCGGTGAGCTTGCCGCTCACCGTGGTGCTCGCGCGCGCGGCGTCGGCCTTCGCGGCGGCGCCCTGGATGCGGGTATCGCTGTAGCCGTCGAGGAAGTGCTCGGTGATGCTGCCGTCGGTCGCCTGGCTGTCGGCGAACGACCCGGTGTCGCGGCCGTCGTCGGTCTTCAGCCGGTCCTGGGAATCGCCGCCGAGCGCGCCGCCCACCGAGTACACCGCGACGCCGGCGGCGAGGCCGACGATGCCGCCCGCGGCGCTGATCACGTAGGTCTCGATGTCCTTGTTCGCGAGCGCGCTTACGTCGACGTCGCGCTGGGCATTGACGGCGGCGCTGTCGCCGATGAAGGCGACGGTGTCGTTGCGGACCACGCCCACGTCGACCGAACCCGCGATGCCCGCGCCGAGCGGACCGATGCCGAGCGAGCCGTCCACCGTGAACATCTTCAGGTCGTTGCGCGCGGTGACGTTGACGTCCTGGTTTGCGTTGGCCGCGCCGCCGCCGGTGTTCACCCGCGCGCGGTCGCCGATGTAGGCGGTGGTGTCGGCGTCGATCGTCTGCACGGTGACCGCGCCGGCGACGCCCGCGAACTGGCCGCCCGCGCCCGCCGCGCCGACCATGAACAGGTCCTCGCGCGACTGCGCCTGCACCAGCAGCCCGCGCATCGCGGTCGTGCCGCCGAACGAATCGCCCGTATAGGCGGTGAAATCGTTGCCCGCGCCGTTGCCGCGCGCGTCCACCGTCGCGTCGTTGCCGACCCAGGCACGGGTGTCCTTGTCGAGGCTGATCACGCCGACCGCACCGCCGACGCCGCCCGCGCCGATGCCGATCGCCGCCGTGCCGGCGACCATCGTGCTGTCGGTGTCGTCCTGCGCGCGCACCGCGACGTTGCCGTTGGCATCCACCGTCGCGCCGTCGCCGATCCAGGCCCAGGTCTCGGTGCCGAGGCTCAGCACCGACACGCTGCCCGAGACCGCGACCACGCCCGAGGCGCCCAGGCTCGCGCTGATCGAGACCAGCTCCTGCGTCGCGCGCGCGTCGACCTCGACGTTGCGCCCGGCATTCACCAGCGCGCCGTCGCCGATGCCCGCCTTGGTCTTGAGGTTCACCACCGAAACGTCGGCGCCGACGCCGACGCCGACGGTGCCCGAGGCGGCGAGCGCGCCGGCGATGCCCAGATGGTAGAAGTCGCTGCCCGCCGTCACCAGCACCGACTGCTGCGCGCCGGCGCCCGCGTTGTTCTCGTTCACCTTCGCGCCGTCGCCGATCCAGGCCTGCGTGTCGCTCGTGAACACGTTGACGTCGCCCGAGAGGGTGACCGCCACCGTGCCCGAGGCGCCGCCGGTGACCGCGAAGCTCTCGATGTCGTCCTTGCTGGTGGCCGTCACCGCGAGCCCGCGGATCTCGCGCGTGTCGCGGCTGGCGGTGCGCTTCTTCGAGAGCGCCTCGCTGCCGCTGCCCGCCGGTATCGCGTTGCTGCCCGTGCTCGGGTCGACGTTCGGCGCGGCGACTTCGCCCTCGCCGGCCGCCTGCGCCACGTAGCCGATGCCGTAGCTGCCGCTCGCCACTTCGACCGTTCCGCGGTTGCCGAGCGCGGTCGCTTCGGCGCCATCGCCGATCCACGCGTGCGTCTTCTTGTCCACCACCGCCACCGCGGCCCCGGCACCGACGGCGACCGTGCCCGCCGCGCCGATCGCGCCCGCGAGCAGGTCGAGTTCGCTCACGCCGTCCGCGGCGATCACCACGTTGCCCTGCGCATGCAGCTTCGCGCCGTCCGCCGCGTACGCCTGGGTATCGGTGGAGAGCACCAGCACCGAGGCCGAGCCCTGCACGCCGACCGTGCCGCCGCCGCCCACGCCGACCGCGACCGAGCGTACCGTCTCGGCGGAATCGGCGAGCACCAGCAGGTTGTCGCCCGCGCGCACGTCGCTGCCGCCGCCCGCGATCCAGGCTTGCGTGGTCTTGTCGATCACCGCCACGTCGGCGCCGCCGCCCACGCCCGCGGTGCCGCCGATGCCGACCGTGCCGACGACCGACAGCAGATCGGTCGTGCTGTCGGCGCTCACGCGCACGCTCCGGGTGCCGATCGGACCGTTGGTGTTCACGTCCGCGCCCGCACCGATCCAGGCCTGCGTGACCGGGTTGTAGACATTGACCGCTGCGGATGCCGACACCCCCGCGGTGCCGCCGCCCGAGCCGCTGACGACCACGGAAAGCACGTCCTGGCTCGACGAAGCGTCCACGCTCGTCAGCCCCGCGGCATCCACGGTCGCGTTGCTCCCGATCCAGGCGCGGGTCTCGTTGTCCACCAGGTTGATGCCGGAGGAAGCACCCACGCCCGCGGTGCCGCCGATGCCGGCCACCCCCGCGACGTTGAGCGCCTCGAAGGTGTTGGTCGCGCCGATGGCGAGCGCGCCGCCGGATGAGATCAGTGTGTTGTCGTCGGCGTAAGCTTCGACGATGTTGTCGGACAGGATGAGGCTCAGCACGCCGCCGACGCCGGCGGTGCCGGCGGCGGCCGCGCTGGCGCTGATCACCATCAGGTCGAGCGCCGCCGACGCATCGATGCCGACGCTGCCCGCCTGGTGGATCTGCGCGCCGCCGGCGAGGTAGGCCCGCGTCTGGCCGCTGTTCACGATGTCGGCACTCGCGAGGCCGACCCCGACCTTGCCCGCGACGGAGACGCCGCCCGCGAAGGCCTTGGCGGTCGTGTCGCTGGCGGCGGTCAGGGAAACCGCGCCGGTGGTGGTGACGTCGGCGTTCAGTCCGACCCAGGCCTCGGTCTTGTCGTCGAAGACGTTCACCGCAAAGGCGCCGGTGACCGCGACGTTGCCGCCGCCCGCGCCGGCGATCGCCTCGGTGTAGTAGTTGTTCTCGCCGAGCAGCCCCTGCAGGTTCAGCTCGGTGAGCTTTGAATCGTCGCCGCCGAGATCCTTGACGTCGCTGAGCGAGAAGTCGAACGGCGCCGTGCCGCTCACCTTGTGGTTGCGCGCCGCGACGGCAAGGCTCGTCGCGGTCACGTCGGCGCCGTCGCCGAGCGACGCCTGGTACTCGTTTTCCGAGACCACGATGGCGATGGAGGCGCCGATGCCCACCTTGCCGGAGGTCGCCGCGCTCCAGGCCTTGGCCGAGAGCTTGCTGGTGTTGTCGGCCTCGATCGCGACCGCACCCGCCTGGTCGATGGTGACGCCGTCGCCGATCGAGGCGCGGGTCGTGGCATTGGAGGTCGCCACCGCCAGCGCGCCGGCGACGCTCACCTTCTCGGAACCGGCCCCGGCCACGCCCTCCGCCGCCAGCTTGTTCTTGAAGCCGGCCGAGGTGTTCTGCTTCGACTCCGCCGCCACCGTGATGTCGCCCGCGTCGAGGATGTGCGTGCCCGACCCGATCGTGGCAGCGGTGTCGTTGCGCACGATGGCGAGCCCGACGCCGACGCCGATGCCGACCTGCGCCCCGCTGGTGAGCTTGGTGATGTCGATCGCGTCGCCCAGGCCGCGCGCGCTGAAGTCGGAGCCGTTGAAGGCGGTGACGCTGAGCTCGCCGCCCGCGCCAATGGTGCGATCGGCGGCGATCGAGGCCGTCACGTCGTCGTCGAGCACCAGCACGCCCGCGGCGGCGGCCACGTTCACCTTGCTGCCGCTTTTGGTCTTCTCGGTGCCCTTCTGCGAGTCCTGGTTGTCCGCGAGGGTGGAGGTGGACTTCGCCTTGTCCTTTTCCTCCTGGCTGGACTGATCCTCGTCCTTGCCGCCGCCCGCGCTGGCTTTCGCCACCGCTTCATAGGAGCGCGTTCCGCTCGCGGCGATGTCCAGGCTGCCCGTCGTGGTGAGATCGCGCTCGAGGCTGGCGGTGGTCGTCGTGTTGCTGAGGATGATGGCGGCAGAGGCGCCGATTCCCACCTTGGTGGACTTCACGTCGCCGGTGGCGGTGGCCTTATGGTCGCCGGTGGCGGTGGCCGAGATCTGCACGGCGCCGGTCGCGACGATCTGGCTGCCCGAGGCGACGAGCGCCTCGGTGGTCTGCTTCACTTCGGTGAGGGCGACGACCGCATCCAGGGCGACGCTGCCCGAGGCGCCCGCCTCGGCCTCGGCCGTGGTGTCGCTGTCGGAAGTCGCGCGCACTTCCAGGTCGCGCGCGCCGCCGATGCCGGCGTTCTGGCGCACGGCGGCCGTCGTGCGGTCCTGCGTGAACAGGTTGAGCGCCACCGAGGCGCCCACGCCGACCTTGTCGCCCTGGCCGCCGCCGTCGTGCGGCGTGGCCTTGGCGATGGTCGCGCTCGCGCTGCCGGCGGCGACGCTCACGTCCCCGCCGCCGGCCGCCACGCCGGCGTTGCTCTTGATTTCGGCCGTGCTGCTCACATTGATCACGTTCAGCGCCAGGGACCCCGCGATGCCCACCTTGCCGCCGCCCCCGCCGGACTTGGCCTCCGCCTCGAAGGTATTGACGAGGTCGGAACCGTCGCCCGCGACGTCCGTCATGCCGGTGGTGACGTTCACGCCCTGGGCGGTGACGCTCGCGTTGCTGCCGATATAGGCATGGCTCGTCGCGGTCACCGTGTTGATGCCGACCGCGACGCCGATCCCCACCTGGGAGCCGCTGTCCGCCGCGCTGCCGTCGGCGGTGGCCTTGGCATCGGTGTTGTTCGTCGCGCTCACCGTCAGCGCGCCGCCGCCCGCGGTCACGCTGCCGCCGTCGGGGACGTAGGCCTCGGCCTTCGAAGCGGCGACGTTGACCGCGACCGCGCCGGCGACGCTGACCTTGCCTTCGCTCGTTTCCGCCGAGGATGCTTCCTGGCCCGCGTTGTTGCTGCCGTCGGCCTGCTTGCTGGTGCCGGCGTTCTTCTGCTTGCCGACCTCCTGGTCGACGCCGTCGGCCTGCGAGTTCTCGTCCTCCTCCTTGCCGCCCTTGGCGCTCGCCTTGGCGGCGGCCGAGGTGGTGGAGCTCGACGCCGCGGCGAACGTGACCGCGCCCCCGGTGCTGTTCACCGTCCGCGCGGTCGTGGCGAGCGCGATATCGCTCACCACGTTGACCGCCACCGAGGCGCCCACCGCCACCTTGTCGCCGGCCGCGTCCGCGGTCGCCGACGTGGTCGTGGTGCCGGCGTGCGCGGCGCCGACGGACAGCGTGCCGGCGAGGGTCAGCGCGCCCGTCCCCAGGCGGGCCGTGGTGCTGTTGTCCACGACCGCGATCGCGGCCACCGGCGTCAGGGCGATGCCGCCCGCGGCGCCGGCTTCCGCGGTGGTCGTCGTCGCGTGGCTGCCGGCGGCGGACAGGGTGACATCGTTCGCGTTGGAGATCTGGCCGCCGTTCTGGACCTCGCTGCGCGACTCGTTGGTGATGACGTTGAGCGCCACGGAGGCGCCGAGGCCGAAGCTGTCCCCGCTCGTGCCGCCGTCCGCCGGGCTGGCTTCCGCCGTGCTCTCGCTTTCGTTCACCGACGTGAGCACGACACTGCCGCCCGCGTTCACGTCCGCGTTGCCCTTGACCAGCGCCCGCGTGCGGTTCTCCAGCGTGTTCACCGCCAGCGCGCCCGCCACGCCCACGTTGCTCGCCGCCGCCCCGGAGGTCGCCGACGTGATGAACGCGTTCGCCTCGCCGGCGCCCGCCATCAGCGCCGAGACCGTCAGGCCATGGGCGCTGACGGTCTGCGCGACGTAGGCCTCGTTGGTCAGCCTGGCGAGATTCAGCGCCACGCCGACGCCCACGCCGACGCCGCCTTCGGAACTGCTGCCGTCGGCGGTCACCTCGGACTGGTTCAACGCCTCGCTGGAGACCGTCACCGCCCCGCTGGAGGTGATCCCCCCGGCCGCATCGAGGTAAGCCTGCGTCGTGCTGTCCAGGTCGGCGACCGCGACGGCCGCGGCGACGGTGACGCCGCCATCGGAGGTGGAGGCGTCGTCCTGGTAGTCGGCGAGGGTTTCCTCCGTCTTGCTCGGGGCTTCGCTTGCCTGCTTCTCCTTGGCACCGCCCGCCGCCGCCTTCGCGCTCACGACGATGGCATTGACCGACACGGCCGACAGGTCGATCGAGCCGGCCTGCGTCACCTCGGCGGCGCCGCCGATGGCGGCGCGCGTCGTGGTGTCCACCACCGCGACCGACACCGCCCCGCCCACCGCGGTCGAGCCGCTGGCGGATGCATCGGTTTTCGCTTCCACGTTCACGGTATTGGTTGCCGCCAGGCCCAGCGTTCCGGCCACGCTGGCCGTCGTGGTCCCGTCGATGTCCACGGTCGCCTTGCTATCCACGATCACGACCGCCACGCCGGCGTCGCCGGGGAGATCGACGAAATCGGGCAGGCCGGGAAGCGCCTTCGCCGTCACCGTGGATGCGGCGGAAAGCGTCGCGCTGCCGCCGGCCGAAACGCTCGAGGCCCCGCGCACCGTCACCGACGCCTCGGAAGTCACGTCGATCGTGCCCAGCGGCAGGATGTTCGGCGTGGACGAATTCACCGCCGCGCTCGCGTTCATCACGATGTTGCCGCTGGCGTCGATCGTGCTCGAATCGACGTCGATCACCGCGCTCACGGTCTTCGTGACGATCGGCGAGATGCTGCTGGTGTGAGACGACGAGGCGGTGAAAGCGATATTCCGGCCCCTGACCGTCGCGCCGGTCAGGGCGATCCGCGCCGCGCTGTCCGAGAAGACGGCAAGCTCGCCGCCGCTCCTCGTCGCTTCGAGCCGGATGTCGCCGCCCTCAAATCCACTGTCGGCGTGGGCGAGCAGCCGGCTGCCGGACAACAGTTCGATCGACGGCGCCTGCAGCGTGAGGTTGCCCGAGTTGCCCTGCGAAGCCGCCGCCTGCTGGTCCGCCCCCGCGCCGCCGACGACATTGCGCGTGGAAACCGTGATCCCGCCATTGACCGTAATGCTCTCGTCGGCCTGGATCACGTGATGCGCACCGCCAGTGTAGAAGTCCGCGCTCACGGTGACCGTCTCGGGGTCGATCAACACCGTGCCGAGCCGGCCCGCCGGTGCCGACGCGCGGAACTCGCCACCCGCCAGTTCCACCAGGCGCTTCGCGCTGAACTCGATGAAGCCGCCGTCGCCGCTCGTTCCGGCGCTGGCGTCGATCAGCGCGCCTTGCCGGATCACCGCATCGTTGTCGGCCCAGATGTAGACCGTGCCGCCCGGGGAATTCTCCCCGTTGCCGCGCGCGCCGAGCAGCGCGCCCGACTGCACGTCGATGTCGCCCCCGGCGCGGATGTCGATCGTCCCGCCTTTCACGCCCGGCCCGCCGGGCGCGGCGAGCGTGCCCGCCACCGCCACGTCGTTGTCCGCGACGATCGCGATCCTGCCTTCCTTCACCACGACGTTGCCCGCCGACGCCAGGCCGTTGGCGTTGACCACGTCGCTGAAATCCGGCGCCGCCCCCAGGAAGCGCGCGCCGCTGTAGAGCGTGCCGCCGACGTTGACCGTGCCGGCCAGCAGGCGCACGTCGTCGGCCGCGTTGATCGTCCCCTGGATCGAGACCAGGCCCGCGGTATTGCGCGGCGCGGTGCCGGCCAGCAACTGTGCGGCGGCCGCCTCGTTCGGGCTGCCCGGGGCGGTGAAGAAGCCGTCGACGAAGGCCTGCGTGGGCGTCGCCACCGTCAGGCTGCCGACGTTGACGATGCCGGAGGCCCCGACGACGAAGCCGTGCGGGTTGGCGAACCAGACGTTGCCGCCGATGCGCCCGTCCTTGATCGAGTTGAGGATGCCGTACACGTTCGTGCGCTCGTCGCGCACGATGTTGATCAGGTTGGACGCCGCGCCGGGGACATGGAGATTGACCACCGCGCCCGCGTCGACCCCGAAGCGGGAGAACGAATTGAAGGCATTCGCGCCGCTGAGCGTGGCGGTCGAGACGCTGGTGACGTTGCCCTGGGTGGCGAGGCTGGTGGCGGTGCGGCCGTCGGGAACGATGCTCTGCGCGAACGCGAGGACCGGGGCGGCGGCGAGGAAGAATGCCAGCGCGCCGTCCCAGCGGAACTTCGCGCCCACGCGCAGCGCCGTCCGGGGATGGGGTCCCGGCAACGGCTGGCGCGCGATTCGCTGTTTTATATCCCCCGTCATCGCCCCGAAGCGTTGGTTGTCATCCGCCGGCTGGCGCGGCGCGCGAGGCGCGCCGCGGTGCCGGTCTGCGGCCCTTCGACCAGGTCAGATGCTAACGGAAACGCGCGCCGGGCTCCAGATCACAATCGCGCGCGACAGTGGTGTATTTCACGGTCCGGACCCGGGACCGGCGCCGCGCGTCAGGAATTGTCAGGGGGAGGGAGCGCGCCGCTAGCCGGCGGCGTCCTGTTTCAGCACGCGCCGGATGACGTCGGCGAGGATGTTCTTGGTGTAGGGCTTGGTGATGTAGCCATCGGCGCCGAGGAGGAGCCCCTTGCCGATGTCCTCGGGCTCGTTCTCGGAAGTGAGCATGACGATCGGCAGCGAGCCGAGCACCGCGTGCCGGCGCATCTTGGCGAGCACGTCGAAGCCGTTGCCGTCGGGCAGCACCACGTCCAGCAGCAGCAGGTCGGGCGGGCCCTCGTCCAGCATGCTGTGCAGGAATTCGTTCACCGTCTTGGCGACGCGCACCTTGTAGCCGGCCATGCTCACGCGCAGGTCGGCGAGCGCGAGCTGGTCGGGATCGTCCTCGACGATCAGCACCACGGTCTGCGCCGGGCTCTTCAGCTGCCCCGGGCGCTTGCTCAGGCGGTCGGCGGAAATGTAGGCGCCGGTGCGCGCGAGCGCCGCGCCGGCGTTCTCCGACTCCTTGCGCACGCTCGCCTTGTCCATCGCCTGCGTGCGGTCGGCCTCGCGCGAGGAGAACGCCGCCCCGCCGGCCGGCGCGGGCTCGATGAGGCCCAGGTCCTCCATCTCTATCAGCCATTCGTCGAGCACGTTCTTCGGATAGCGGCGCAGCAGCTCGCCCAGCACGCCGTCCTGCCCGTGGAAATCCATCAGCCACAGGATGCGCCGGTAGTCCTCCGGCACCGCGGTGTCCTGGCTCTCCCAGGCCTGGCGCCCGGCCGGGGTCAGTTGGTAAACGGGATCCTTCTTTTCGGCCATGTCCTCTCCTGGGCCGCTAGCATACCCCCATGCTCGCGTCCGGCCGCATGCTCGCCTACGCCGGATTCAGCGACCCGGTCAGCTCCCTCACCCATCTCGCCGGCGCGCTGGTGTTCGCCGTCCTCGCGGTGGTGCTGCTGCGGCGCGGGCGCGGCGACGCCCTCCGCATGGGCTCGCTGTATGTGTTTGCCTTCTCGTGCGTGCTCCTGCTCAGTCTGAGCGGCGTGTACCACCTGCTCTCGCCCGACACGCCCGGGCGCGAGGTGCTCAAGCGCCTGGACCACGCGGCGATCTTCGTGTTGATCGCCGGCAGCTTCACCCCGGTGCACGTCATCCTTTTTCGAGATGGCTGGCGCTGGGGCATGCTCTCGCTCATCTGGGGGCTCGCGCTCGCCGGGCTGACGCTCAAGGTCGCGTACTTCGACACCATGCCCGAATGGCTCAGCCTCTCGATGTACCTGGCGCTGGGCTGGATGGGGGTGATCTCGGCGGTGGCGCTCGCGCGCCGCTACCGCTGGCGCGCGATGCACCTGGTGCTGTGGGGCGCCCTCGCCTATACCGCGGGCGCGGTGTTCGAGTTCCTGCGCTGGCCGGTGCTGCTCGGAGGCGTCGTCGGGCCGCACGAGATCTTCCATCTCGCGGTGCTCGCCGGCATCGGCTGCCACTGGGCGTTCATCCTCGGCATCGCGGCCGGAAGCCTATCGAGTCCAAAGTGATGTTCGCTTTGGCGCCGCCGGGGCAGCGCGCCATGCCTTTCTGGGATCACCGCCCGCTCTGCCAGTTCCAGCTTGAGATTGCGCCGTTTGAAACTGGTTGTAAGTCTCGACATCGAAAAGATTCGCCGATTGCACTTTGTCGATGGGCAGTACGAGTTCAAAGTCTTCCAGCGACAAGCCATCTACTCCATTCGGCCACACGTTGATTTTCTTGTACGCCGAATCGTAGAAAGTCGTGAAGTTCACCTTGCCACTCTCAGCTCGATATCCACTCATTAGTGGAAGAATCCGCAAGTGCTTCCTCGCCAACCTCGGCTCATATGTCTTCACGACAAATCCGACATAGACCTTCGCATTTTCCATCGTCAATGCCACCGGCATCGCTCTGGCAAGGGCACGATGGAACAACGACTCAAGGTCATCTTCCTGGATAGCCGTTATCAACCAGCTGCTCTTCGGAAAAAGGAGTCTGTTGAGGGGACCAGCAATCGTCGAACCGAGTATCAAGGTCCAAACCGACACCACGAGGAAAATCCATGAATCGCCTTCAGTATCCTTGAGGATCGGCCGGATTACATCGCGAATCCCCTGTTCCCACTCTCTATAGAAATCAAAATCGGAGATCAGCCACAGTCGCAGGAGGAGCGCCGCGAAAAACAGGCAAACGCCATAGAAGGTCGCGCGAAAGTAGAGCCGGTGGCCATCTTCTCTCGCCGTTCGATACCGGATCGGGTTACAGGTATTCGCAAATACATACCCGCCAACCAGCACCTGCAACAGGAAGGGGGTGACGTCCACCGGCGAGGCGCGTCGGTGGTCGCGCTAGCGCGCTACTACTTCAAGCTCTTGACGTGCTTATGCAACTCTCGCACCGCGCCGATCTGGCGTTGTGCCTCTTCTGAATTCACGAGCGCACTTGGATCGACGCCTACCGATCCGTTTGGCGAGATTTGTACCGGGTAGGTCGACTTGTCGTATGACCTGACGGTCGTACTCCCGCTCGTCACATTGGTGACTGCAGCCAAGATTCTCTTCATTACTTCTGTCATTTCACCCTCCGCCTGCCATGTAGATGCATGGAGACATAAATTGGGGACGACTGGCAGACTTTAAACCTGAATTGCTTTGTCCACCAATCTCTCATGTCGTTGGCTCTGGATTGGTATGTTAGCAACCACTATCGATATAAGTGTTGGCTCATCTTGGTGGGCCGGGTTGGAATCGAACCAACGACCAAGGGATTATGAGTCCCCTGCTCTGACCAACTGAGCTACCGGCCCGGCTAGCCTTCCTGGTCGAGGAAGCTCTTCAGCCTTTCAGAGCGCGAGGGATGCCGCAGCTTCCTCAGCGCCTTGGCCTCGATCTGGCGTATGCGCTCGCGCGTCACGTCGAACTGCTTGCCGACCTCCTCCAGCGTGTGGTCGGTGTTCATCTCGATGCCGAAGCGCATGCGCAGCACCTTCGCCTCGCGCGGCGTGAGCGTGTCCAGCACTTCCTTGGTCACCTCGCGCAAGGAGGCGTACATCGCCGCGTCGTTCGGGGCGAGGGTCGACTGGTCCTCGATGAAGTCGCCCAGGTGCGAGTCGTCGTCGTCGCCGATCGGCGTCTCCATGGAGATCGGCTCCTTGGAGATCTTGAGGATCTTGCGGATCTTCTCCTCCGGCATCTCCATCTTCTGCGCCAGCGTGGCCGGGTCGGGCTCGGAGCCCGTCTCCTGCAGGATCTGGCGCGAGATGCGGTTCATCTTGTTGATGGTCTCGATCATGTGCACCGGGATGCGGATGGTGCGCGCCTGGTCGGCGATCGAGCGCGTGA
>Ga0307505_10002681_pt1 | contig 12056 bp, 16 predicted proteins | sample 23_S_MG_FD_202183 | JGI IMG/M metagenome (GOLD analysis project Ga0307505, IMG submission 202183) | Soil microbial communities from Populus trichocarpa stands in riparian zone in the Pacific Northwest, United States - 23_S | ecosystem: Environmental > Terrestrial > Soil > Riparian zone > Trees...
GGACGTTGCGAAGTTGACGTTCGCCTTTCGCACGCCTTCGGCCTTGCTGAGTGACTTCTCGATCCTGTTTGCGCATGCAGCACACGTCATCCCGGTGATAGGCAGATCGATACGCTCGGCAAGACCGTCAGGGGTCGAGCGCGTATGGCGGTTCTTCGTGGCGGGGGCGCTCATCTTCCGCCCTTGTAGACGAGGTCGATTATCTCGTCGTACATCGCGTCTGCTTCGTCGCCGCCGGTCTTGATCGCGGCGGTGGCGCAGTGGCGGAGATGATTGCGCATGAGCTCCTTGCCGACGCCGCGCAGCGCTTCGTTGACCGAGGATATCTGGGTCATGATGTCGGCGCAGTAGCGGTCTTCCTCCACCATTTTCTGGAGGCCGCGCACCTGGCCCTCGATGCGGCGAAGGCGCTTGATGTTTCGCGCTTTCCGGTCGGGGTCGACATGGAGCGCCTTGCGGGCGAATTCGTCATCCGGCCCAGTGAGGCCGCAGCCACATGCCGATTTGGGAGTCTGGTCCATTTGGTCGCTCCTAAGGGAGGGAGTACATACCCCTATAGGTAATTATATATACCCCCTCCCCCTATATCAAGGCCGGGTGGCAAACTCGACCCTTCCATCGCCTCACGTCAGTGAACCATGCCGGCGTGCGGGTCCTTCACCGGGGGCTTTTTCGCAGGCGCCGGCTTCGGGGCCGGCTTGGGGGCGGCCCTCGGCGGAGTCATCAACTTTCGCATCTCCGCCCGGTGATCCTCGGGCATCGAGTCGATCAGCTCGTTCATCATCCGGCGCATCTCGGAGTTAGCGAGAATCCGCTGCCGGATCGTCGCATCGCCCAGCATCCGCATTATCAAAGACATCATCTCGTCAGCCGACTCGGCTTTCGCGTGCATTGCGCCGTGGTCCATCCCGGCCATCGGCGGCCTGGCCGCCGACGTATCGCCATGCGCGTGTGCCTCCGGCTGGGGAGCCGCGGGTGCCTCGCCATGCACGTGAGCAGGCGCCGCGGGGGCGGGTGCTGCAGCTGGCGCGGCAGCATGCGCGCTGTGATCTCCGGCGTGGACGGCACCGCGAGCCACAGTCGCGGTCGGAAGATCGGGCAGGAAATCCATCGCCGGGCCTCCGCGCGCGTCATCACGAATGACGTGTCATCCCTGTAGCGCCCCGCTGCCTTGAGGATCTCGGCGCGTTTCCTGTTTCGCGGAACCTTTGGCGATGCAAGGATGTCGGATATCACATCGTGCATCGAATGAAGGTTGTCGAAGATTATTGCCGCATCTGGATATCTCTCAGCGAAGGCGGGCGAGATCGCGGCGGTCATCGGCATTATTACGGGCATTCCATCGGGCGGGGATTCGAGCATCTGCCAGAATCTCGCAACAGCCGCGACGACGCCGGTCTGCCTCTCGGCGGAGCTCTCTCCTCGAATGAGCGGCTCGTAGAGTCCGACCTGGAGCCAGTGATAAGCCCAGATGAGTCCATTGAACTTCGGGTACCTCTCCCTGAATGCGGTCGCGTAGTATTGCCCCTCCATCAGGTCCATCGTTTTCGGAACTGTGCTGAACGCCAGGTCCTTCCGTGACCTGTAGTAGCTCAGGAGATCACCGACCAGGCGGTCCTTCTCGGCGACGTTCAGCCTTTCGTCAGCCCAGACGTCGTATATCTGGCGGTGAAGAAGGTGAGCCCACTCGAACATCATCTTCGCTTCGGGGGCGAGTTTCGCGTACTGAACCTCGATAGCCGCTTCCTCGAGGGGAACGCGGGGAGGATTCCTGAGGAGCTTCCGCGTTATGAAGTCGTACTCCTTCTCTTCCAGAACCGACGCCGGCGCGTTCGGCTGAGTGTAAAGGCGCTCGTAAAGAATCGCGTGGCCGTAGTCGAAGGCGTTGAAGAGCTTGTCCGCGGCCGGGTAGCTGCGGCGGAACTCCCAGTTGAATGAGCCGGGAAGGTAGAATTGCTCGTACGTCGTCGACCACTGCGCGGCGGCGCTTCTCGAATCGACGGCCAGAAGCGCGATCACTCCGGCGCTCAGCATAAGAATCCTGCCGAGTGTTCCAGTCACGTATCTCATCGTCCTGACCTCACCGGCATGAGCGATCTCGCCGCGAAAGCCAGAGTCGTCCCGAATGTGAATGACCATCCGCGCTCCGGTCCGGTCAGTGTGTGGCCGAGTCCGGCATCGAGGAGGAAGCTGGGGCTCGTCTGATACCTGAAGCCCGCCTCGACGTTGTAGTCGGGATCTTCAGCTCTCTCGAGCGACTGCTTCGCGAAGAATCCGGCAGAAAGGAGTAACGACTTGAGCGGAAGTGTCTTATCGACTGCGACTCCACCGAGCCAGCGCGGCAGCTCGACATGATTCGCTCCCTCGGCCGGGTCGCTACCGAACGTGTACTGGCCGTTCACGTGAATCCGTGCAGCCGAGAATGTCCGCGTCGCGATTCCTTTCAGCGCCATGTAAGTGCGATCCGGTCCAAGTGCCCCGACCGGAAACAGCACGTCGGTGCGCAATCCCAGTGCGGGCAGGGTTCTCGTTTCGACGTTGAGATTGTGAAACGCGGAAAGTTCGAGACCGGCGATACCTGACCGGGTCGATCCATCGCCAATGTCGGCGAACGCGAGCGGGAGTCCGATCTCGACATGAGTCCGCGGCAGGATGCCGTAAGCGATCTCCGGCTCGAGCCCGGCGTTGTAGCGTCCGCGAGAGAGCCGCTCGAGACTGAACGATGCGACTTTCAGCTCGAAAGCGTACCGCTCAGTCGCGTATGCGTCTTCTATCAGAAGAGGCCGGCCGGCATCGGTGTTGTAGTAATCGGTTTGCGCGAAGGCGGTTGACGCGCCGAGCGTCATGGTTGTGGCCATGATGGCGTGCGACAGGAGCCGCCGGGCGCAAACCCTTGAGCATTCGTACTTCATTTGGAGTCCTTCGGTTCAGTCGTTGCGCCGTCCGTCGGTGGACGGCGTAGTGCGCGCGCAGCAATGGCGCGGCGCGTCAGGGCTGAAGGACTAGAGTCGCGGGGGAGGGAAGTCGGGCCTGAGCGCCAGGTCGTGAGGCACAGTCGCGCCAGGCGTGGTTATCGGCCCGGCGGGAGGAATAGCGCCGATAGCATCTGAATGCTCGGGCACCGCCGGGGCTGTCGCGCACATGCTGCGCATCTCGCAGCCATCGGGGCTCTGTTCGTCTGGCGCACTCTCGACACCGGAGCCCGGCTCGCCTGTAGAGTGATGCCCTGCGTGATCGTCGTGCTGCATCTCAACAGCGGCTTCCGCGTAGCTGCAATGGATCAGCAACTGGGCCTGAACGAGCTGCGCGGAAAGCGCGATTCCCAGCGCGGCCGCCACCAGCAAGCGAGCGAAAACGAGACTGCGTGAGCGAAGAGCCATTGCCTGAAAGATAATCGCTCAACCGCCGCTTATCGCGGCAAGGACGAACAGGGTGCTGCCGTCCTGGAGGCGCGAGTCGAGGCCCTCGAGAAAGCGGATGTTCTCGTCATCAACGAAGAGGTTCACGTGCTGCCTCACTTCGCCGCGCTCATTGATCAGCCGGTCGAGCGCGGGTGGCGAGATCCTGCCGAGCTCAGCGAGCGCGTCCTTCACTGTCATGTCTCCGGAGTCCAGGCGCACGGCATTGTCGCCGTTCACCTGAACACCGAGTGCGCGCGGGAGCTCGATCGTTATCACGTAGCGACGACCGCGGTTTTCACGCAGACGATCGGGGGCAGGTTGCCGGCGATTTCATTCCATGTCGAACCTTCGTCGCTCGATCCGAAGAGTTTTCCGCTCCTTGTCCCGAAGTACACTCCTGCTGCATCGAGCGAATCTGTGGCGAGGCAGTCGCGCAGCACCGTTTCATATGCATCGGACTGCGGAAGTCCTCCTGTGAGCGCCTCCCAGGTCTGGCCGGCGTCGGTCGTGCGATACACACGGAGCTTCGCCTCGGGCGTGCACCTGAACATGTCAGACTCGAGCGGGACTATGTAAACGGTGTCCTGTTGCTGCGGGTGCATCGCCATCGCGAATCCGAAATCGGATGGAACTCCGTTGGCGATGTCCTGCCAGCTCTCGCCCCAGTCGTCGCTGCGATAAAGGCCCCAGTGATTCTGCAGGAAAAGACGCTCGGGCCGCGCTGGATGATGAACGACCTTGTGAACGCACTGCCCGAATTCCGGATACTTGTCAGGCAGAAACTCGGCGCGCACTCCGACGTTGCGCGGGATCCATGTATGCCCGCCGTCGTCGGTGCGATAGACTCCCGCGGCCGAGATCGCTATCAGCATGCGATTCGAGTCTTTCGGGTCAGTGATTATCGTATGGAGGCAGAGTCCTCCGGCGCCGGGCTGCCACCTGGGGCGCTGCTCGTGCTTTAGAAGTCCTTCCACGGGAGTCCAGCTGTCTCCCGCGTCAGTGGACTTGAAGAGCGCCGCGGGCTCGACTCCGCAGTAGAGAACGTCGGGCTCCGAGGGGTGCCCGGCCGTGACCTGCCAGATCTGAGCAAGCGCGAGCCCTGAATCCTCGGGGAATCTGACGCTGTGCTGGTCCGGCTCGCTCCAGGTGTTGCCGAAATCGTCGCTCGTGCGGAGCGTGCCGCCCCATATCATGCTCGTCGCCGCGGCGAATGTGCGATTGCGACCGCCCCGCGCATCGTGAAAGAGCGAGTAGACTGACTCGCCGCGGAAATGGGGGCCTTCCATCCGCCAGTTCTTCCGTGATGGATCAGACCGGAAGACGAACGCGCCCTTCATCGTGCCGACAAGCAGGACAACCTCACTGCCGTTCTTCGCCGCGCCGGAATCTTTCATCGTTCCCTCGTTTCGGAGCTAGTCGAGCTGCTTCAGGAGAGCCATGTCCTCAGGTGTATCGATATCGAGCGGTGATGCGGGCAGCGGAATCGCCGTCACCTCTTCCGCCCGCTTGCGCAGCCAGGGCCCCGCGCCGCGGTCACCCTCGAGCTGCGACAACTCAGAGAAGAATTCCTTAGCGATCACAGCGGGCACGCCGATCGTACCCCCGTATGATGACGCAACAAGGCGGGACGCGCCGAACGCGTCTATCAGGTTTTTCAGGCTGTGCGAATCGACGAACGGCTGGTCAGCGAGGACTATGAGCGCCCCTTCGACGTTGTCGTTCTCGCCCAGCGCAATGAGCCCTGCCGAGAGGGAGGTTGCGAGTCCTGATTCCCAGCGTGCGTTGAGCGCGACTCTTACATCTGGAAGTCCCACGAGGGCGGGCAGTATCTGGTCTACGTCGGCGCCGAGCACGACGATTACCGGGGACGCTCCCGCCTCCTGTGCTGCGGCTGCCGCCCGGCGCACCAGCGGTTGCCCGCCATGCTCGATGAGCTGTTTCGGCTCGCCGAAGCGGGAGGATCCACCCGCTGCGAGAACTATCGCTGCAATCCGGGGACGCTCTTCAGGCATGGCGTAAATTACTTTCCGGAACGGGTAACCACGAATCTGAAGTCATGGGAGAGACAAAGTGCTCATAAGTCGCGAGCTGGCTGACGCCCTGAACGGGCAGATCGGGAACGAATTCGGTGCGAGCATGCAGTATCTGAGCATCGCGGCGTATTTCCAGGAGCGGCATCTGACTCTGCTATGCAAGCTCTTCACCGAGCAGGCCGAGGAGGAGAAGGAGCACGCCATGAAATTCGTGCGCTACCTGATGGATACGAAGGGTGGCCTCGCGATTCCCGCGATTCCGGCTCCGAAACCCGGGTTCTCCTCGGCCGAAGATGCGGTTCAGGCGGCGCTCGACTGGGAGAAGGAGGTGACCCGGCAGATCACTGCCCTGATGGACCTTGCGGTGGGGCAGAACGACTATATGGCTCAGAGCTTCCTTCAGTGGTTCATCGACGAGCAGCTCGAGGAAGTTGTGAAGATGGATCGGCTGCTTGGCGTTATCAGGCAGTCAGGGGAGAAGAATCTGCTGATGGTCGAAGCGTACCTGGTTCATATCGAGAAAAGCTGAGTTCCGGAGTGCGGACTCAGCAGCCGGTAAGTCGCGAGTGATCAGTTCTGAGTTTTCAGTTTTCAGTTTGACCGAAAGGGCTGCGGGCCAGTGGCCCTGCAGCCCATCGATCGTTGGGAGGATAAGATGAAACGTTATACCGTCGGCGTAATCGCGATGACCCTGCTGCTTGGTGCCTGCGCCGGCTCGGCTGCAGTCGGACCGTATCATTCAGCTCTCTCGCTGGAGGATGAAGTTCGCAGTGATGGGCAGGCTTTCAGGCGCATTGCCGTGATCTCCCATTACGGCGACCCGGTGGTGTTCGATGCGCCAGGTACCGCGCGCGTTGGCGAGCGATTCGACGCGCGTATCACGACGTACGGCGGCGGCTGCATCAGCGAGGACACGATCATTGTCTCGGCATCGGGACTGAATGCCGAGGTTGTGCCGATGCAGAGTGTGCGGATGGGTGTTGTGTGCACGGCTGAGCTGCGGATCTCGCCAAGGCCGGTCAGCATGGTCTTCAGTGAGCCCGGTGTTGCGACAATCCGTGTCACGGGCCGCGCAGCGCCGGGCGATTCGCTTATCGCGGTTCGACGGCGGGTTCAGGTCGTTCACTGAAAAAACTGCCGATCTCGGCTATCTACTAAAAAAGTAGTTGACATCGGCGCCCGCGGCGCTAATGTTACTACAAACATAGTAGATGGAGCCTCATGAAGATCGCATTTACCGACCGCGAACTCGATGTAATGACCGTGCTGTGGAACCTCGGCTCTGCAACTGTCGCTGAGGTTCGCGAGCGCCTGCAGGACAAACTCGCCTATACGACGGTCCTCACAGTGCTGCGAGTCCTGGAAGAAAAAGGATACGTGGATCACAAGGACGAGGGCCGGGCGCACAGATACCATCCTCTCGTCGCCCGGTCTGTCGCAGGAACCAGCGCCCTCAAGCGAATGCTCGAAACGGTCTTTGGCGGGTCACCAGAGCTTCTTCTCACGAGCCTTGTGACGGACCAGAAGCTCTCGGCCGCAGAGATACGGAAGCTGCGGGCCCTGCTCGACAATCACAAACCATCAGGAGGCAGATGATGCTGCTATGGATGCTTTACACCATCAGTGTCGCAGGCGTCGTGGCCGTTATCTGCATCTGCCTCGAGCACATGTTAATGGCGGTGCGACGCCCGGCGCGGTTCGTCTGGGTTGCCGGGGTCTGCATCGCTGCAGGAGCGTCAGCTCTTGCCATGAAGAGCGGCAACGTAATGCAGGAAAGCGAATCGATGATGCTCTCTGTTTCAGGCGTTGATGCGCGAACCGGTGACGCAGCGCCTTCGTCTGTAGCCGGCAAGGCCGGGATGATCGGCCTCAGCGCACTCGACAAGCCACTGACGTTGGCATGGCTCCTCGGCAGCATTCTCTCGGCGGTTGTGCTCGCCGGGATCGCGGTACGTACGCGACATGTCCTCCGGCGAGCGGACAGGAAGATGATTGATGGGACCGTTGTACTGATGACGCAGGATCTCGGGCCGGCGCTTGCCGGTGTGCTGCGATACGAGATCGTCGTGCCCGAGTGGCTGTCGGCATTGCCGCGCGAGCAGCAGGCACTTGTCATCGAGCACGAGCGCCAGCACGCGCGTGCCTTCGATCCCGTGCTCATCTGGATGTCGGCGGCTGCCATCGTCGCCTTTCCGTGGAACCCGGCGTTCTGGTTCATGCTTCGACGGCTTCGTACGGCGATCGAGCTCGACTGCGACAGCCGGGTGCTGAATCGGTATCCTGATGCTGCGGGTTATGCCGCGCTTCTCGTCGACGTTACGGAGCGGGCATCCTCGTTCCCGGTGCTCGCTGCCGCGCTGAGCGAATCGCCAACTCAGCTTCAGCGGCGCATCAGGACAATAGTCTCCGGATCGCGGCCGCTGCGGCCCTTCGCAGCATTCGGCTCGGCAGCCATTGTCGCTGTGTTGCTGACAGCAGCCGCAAAGGTTCCCGAGCCTGCGTTTCCGTCAACGGCCGAGCGCGGATCATCCGCCGATACAATATCGTCAGGCGGTGACCTTTCCCCGATCGAGGCGGCCGAGGATGCGGCGCGGCGACTCGAGCCTGGCGCGTTCGACCGTGTGAGATCGCCCGGCTCGTCGGTCATCGCGCTGTTGTTCGACAGCACCGGGAGGATCGTGCATCACTCGCGACTTTCGGTCCCGGACACAAACGAGAATCTTCTCCGCCTCATGCCCAGGCTTTTTCCGAATGTCCGTCAGGTGGAGAATGCGCCCTTCAGGATTATGTCGCGGATAGAAGGCGTCAAGGGAAGCCGGCACGTCGACGTCTTCGCGGTGTTTCTGAAGAAGCCGCCGGCCGAACGGCTCGCGCCGGTATACTATGAGTACCAGGTCGAAAAACCTGTAACTCAACTGCCAGGGGTGGGAAACCCGGTCTATCCCGCGGCATTGCGTGAATCACGCATTCAGGGCGAGGTCCAGGCGCAATTTGTTGTGAACGAACAGGGAGTCGTAAGGACGCGGACGTTCAAGGCGATTACAGCTACAAACGATCTTTTCGCTGCCGCTGTACGCGACGCCCTGGGGAACATGCGGTTCATGCCTGCGGAGCACGAGGGAATGAAAGTGCAGCAAATCGTTCAGCAGGCTTTCCTGTTCAGGCTCGACTGACAGGAATGCGACCCTTCCGCGGAGCAAGTATCCACCCGGCTTCTTCCTTGCAGCCGGATCCGCTCAATGCAAGGCCATCCCACGCTCCGGGGTGTTGACCGGCCAATCCTCACCCACAGGACCCAGCGAGCCACACGGATCCGCAGGCTCCTCGGCAGAATAGGGCTTATGCCGCTCGCGTTCCGGCTCTGGCGAACCGCCAGAGACTGGAGCCCGCGGAGAATGGTGAACGATTACCGGCTCCGGCGAACTGCGAGCGAGCCGGTACCTCCTGCACGGCTGCTGTTCGTAACTTCTGCAACGTCAGATGTCGACTGGTTCTTCAGGTCAGGCGAAGCCACGCGCGAGGCCTTCACCCGGGCGCTCGTGGCGACAGGACGTCCGATCGAATCGTTTCGCTCCGTACTCGACTTCGGCTGCGGGTGCGGACGAATGTTGCGACAATGGCGCGATGTTGAAGGACCTCGGTTCTTCGGAACCGACTACAACGCGCAGCTCGTTGACTGGTGCAGCGCAAATCTCGATCACGCCGCAGTTGCGGAACGCGTTGACACCGCCCTTGTCATATGATGATGGCGCATTCGATCTCTGCTACTCGGTTTCAGTGTTCACTCACCTGCCCGAGAGCGTGCAGGACGACTGGCTGCGGGAGCTGCATCGCGTGATCGAGCCGGGCGGGATTCTGCTCGCAACACTGAGTGGTGAAGGGGATCTGGGAAGAACAACCCGGGCCGAGCAGGATCGCTTCAATGCTGGTGAGCTGGTTGTGATCGATGGATCGCTCGCCGGAACGAATCTGTGCGGAGCATATCATCCGGAAGCCTACGTGCTCCGGCATTGGGCTCCGTACTTCGAGGTTCTCCAATTCATTCCTCAGGGCGCGAAAGGCTGCCCGAATCAGGATCTCTACGTTCTGGAGCGCGTCGAACGCTAGCGGCGTGATCTCAGAACCGGCTGGTGGCATAATTAGCTATTGTGCTAATAAGCTAAATAGTGTATTATACAGGTAGAAGCCTCAGAACGGAGCTCCGATGGACGGTACGAACGCGGTTTTCAAGGCGCTGGCAGATCCGACCCGGCGTGAGATCGTGAAGATGCTGCGGGCAGGGCCGCTAAGCTCCGGAGATATCGCCGAGCACTTCTCGAGCGCCTGGCCGACGATCTCGCGCCACCTTGCAATACTCCGCGACGCCGGGCTGATCGCAGCCGAGCGCGATGGGAACAGCATCAGGTACGAGCTGAACACCACAATTCTTCAGGAGCTGGTCGAGCACCTCTTCGACTGGACAAAGAAAGGAGGAGACAATGCGTAAATGGGCGGCGGTAATCCCGGTCGCGGTGTCGTTTGGTCTCTCAGCCGCACTCTTTGACGAGCTTCCACTCGCAGGCCGTCCCGACTTTTCTCCACTGCTGCCGATCGACCTGCCGGAAGGAGGGCCTGTCCCGAGGCTCGCCGCGGCGCTGCTATTGCCCTCAATTGCACTCGCAGTCTGGCTTCTCTTCGCCGGCCTTGCAAAGGTCAGGTCGGGGAAGCCGCTGCTCCCGGCGTGGTGGCTGAATGAGGAAACAGGATCGAAGTCGATAGGCCGCTTCGAGCCGACATACGCAACGATAGTGTTCAGCGTCACTGGCTTCATCGCGCTTGCGCACATCGGATTGCTTGCCGGAGTGCTCGGCTGGCCCGGCTGGGGTTTCCAGGTGCTTACCGCCACCCTCGGGCTGGGGATTGCCGCCGTGGGCAACGTCATTCCAAGAACGAGACCCAACTGGATCGTCGGCGTACGGACGAAGCGAGCGCTCGCCGACCCCGTTGTCTGGTCGAGAACGCACAGAGTCCTCGGCGTATCGTGGATTGTCGCGGGTATCGTTACCGTTGTCGCGTCAGTGATCGCGCCCGGGTATGCACTTGTCACGGCGTTTGCGCTGCTGCTCGTCGCGATGCCGATCGCGCACTTTGCCGGTGGCTCTTCGAGCAACGGTCCGGTCGATGCAACGCGGAATCTGATATCTCCGAAGGAGCAACAGTGAGCGACGCACCAGAACTCACGGGGCCCGATCTCACCACAGGGATTCCGATCGAGTCGATTCCTGATGGAGGAATGCTCACCGGGCATGCTGATGGGCAATCGGTCATCGTGTCGCGCAGCGGCGACGATGTCTTCGCCATTGGCGGAGTATGCACCCACTATGGCGCGCCACTCGGCGACGGCCTCGTGGTGGGAAACACGGTCCGCTGCCCATGGCACCACGCGTGCTTCGATCTGCGCACCGGCGTCGCAATCCGTGCACCGGCGCTCAAGCCCGTCGCAGTGTGGGAGACGAAACGCGACGGGGCGATCATCAAGGTTGTAAGGGAACGTCCCGCATCGGACGGCGCCACACCAGTTGCAGCTACACCACTGGCTGGTGAGATCCCCGGGTCGATCGTGATAGTCGGAACCGGTGCCGCGGGAAACGCTGCCGCCGAAATGCTGCGCCGGCTGGGTTACCGCGGCAAGCTCACGATGATAGGCGCAGATGAATCAGCCCCATACGACCGGCCGAATCTCTCAAAGGACTATCTCGCAGGCGACGCACCCGAAGAGTGGATTCCTCTTCGTTCGCCGGAGTTCTACGCTGAACACGACATCGAGCTCATGCAGGGTGTTACTGTCACGTCACTCGATGCGGGCAAGCGAAATGTCGAGCTGTCCACGGGTGAATCGGTTCACTTCGACAAGCTGCTTCTCGCAACAGGCGCCGAGCCGGTGCGGCTGCCGATACCAGGCGCTGAGCCAGGCCACGTTCACTACCTGAGGTCGCTGGCTGACAGCCGGCGGATCATCGAGGCTGCGACAACCTCGAAGAACGCAGTCGTCATCGGAGCGAGCTTCATCGGACTCGAGGTCGCTGCTTCACTGAGGAAGCGGGGTCTCGAGGTTGACGTCGTCGCTCCGGAGTCGGTTCCGCTCGAGCGTGTTCTCGGTCCCGAGGTTGGCGAGTTCATCCGCAAAAAGCATGAGGAAAATGGAGTGCGCTTCCACCTCGGCCGAAAGTCGCGCGAGATCGATGCGGAAGCTGTGACGCTCGACGACGACACGCGACTGCATGCCGACCTTGTCGTCGTCGGCATTGGCGTACGGCCGCGCGTCTCCCTTGCAGAACAGGCCGGAGCGGCGACCGACAAGGGAGTGGTTGTCGACGAATGTCTCGAGACCTCAATTCCCGGCGTTTACGCAGCCGGTGATATTGCGCGATACCCTGATCCCCGAAGCGGCGAATCAGTGCGGATCGAGCACTGGGTAGTCGCCGAGCGGCAGGGCCAGATCGCGGCGCACAATCTTCTGGGGATGAAGGAGAAGTTCGTATCCGTGCCGTTCTTCTGGAGCAATCATTATGACACGGCGATCACATATGTCGGTCATGCGGAACGATGGGACGAGCTTGTATTCGCGGGGAATCTCGACGAG
>Ga0307505_10002682_pt1 | contig 12053 bp, 10 predicted proteins | sample 23_S_MG_FD_202183 | JGI IMG/M metagenome (GOLD analysis project Ga0307505, IMG submission 202183) | Soil microbial communities from Populus trichocarpa stands in riparian zone in the Pacific Northwest, United States - 23_S | ecosystem: Environmental > Terrestrial > Soil > Riparian zone > Trees...
GAAGAGGGCTGCAAGCAGGGAAGCGCCGAAGGAGAGCCGCAAGGCCGCCTGGAAGCGCGGTCCGGTGACGATCCGCACGAATGCGTCCCAGTCCAGTTCGAACGTCTTGATAAATAGCCCAACGATCGGGATGAGGACGATCAGGGAGAGGTAGAAGATCGTGAAGCCAAAGGTCAGCCGGAAACCCGGAATGATGCTCGGCTCTCGGAAACGGAACTTTTGCATTGACGTCCCTCGATGGCGCGTCTCGGCGGAAGCGACGATCTCTCACCGCTTCCGCCGGGGTCTGCTGATGAACGTGGCTCAATCGCTCGAATAAATTTCGTCGAACACGCCTCCGTCGGCGAAGTGCGTTTTCTGCGCCTCCGCCCAACCGCCGAACACATCGTCGATCTTCACCAGTTTCACGTCGGGGAAGCGGGCGACATCCTCCGGGTCGGCATATTCGGGATGCTGCGGACGGTAGTAGCTCGCCGCGATGATCTTCTGGGCCTCCGGCGAATAGAGGTAGTCCAGATAGGCCTTGGCCAGTTCCTGGGTGCCGGCGGCATCGGCGTTCTTGTCCACGATGGCGACGGGCGGCTCGGCGAGGATCGACAGCGGCGGCACGACGATCTCGACCGTGCCAGGCCCAAGTTCCTCGATCGCCAGGAAGGCCTCGTTCTCCCAGGCAAGCAGCACGTCGCCGAGGCCGTTCTGGACGAAGGTATTGGTCGCGCCACGGGCGCCGCTGTCGAGGACCGGCACGCGCTGGTAGAGCTGGCGAACGAACTCCTTGGCGGCTTCCTCATCGCCGCCCGTACGGTCGAGCTCGAAGGCCCAGGCGGCGAGATAGTTCCAGCGGGCACCGCCAGAGGTCTTCGGGTTCGGCGTGATGACTTCGACATCCTCGCGGACCAGATCATCCCATGACTCGATGTTCTTGGGGTTTCCGGTGCGCACAAGGAAAACGATGGTCGACAGATAGGGCGACGAGTTCAGCGGGAACTCCTGCTGCCAGCCCGGCTCGATCAGCCCGGCGTTCTCGATGGCGAGGATGTCGCCGGCGAGCGGCATGGTGACCACGTCGGCAGGCAGGCCGTCGATGACGGTGCGCGTCTGCGAACCGGAACCGCCATGGGTGACGGTGATGGTCACGTCGCGGCCGGTTTCGGCCTTCCAGTGCTGGGTGAAGAGTTCGTTGTACTTGCGATAGAGCTCGCGGGTGGGGTCGTAGGACACGTTGGTCAGCGCGTCCTGGGCGAAGGCGAACCCGAGCCCGCCGACCTGAACTGAAGCCGCCAGAGCGGCGATGAGGAACGTCTTTCGATTGAGCAGCATGGCAACCTCCGTCGTTTGCCCTCAAACTCTATCGAATAGGTCGTGTATTAGAACGCCGGAACGTTCCAAATGGGTTTAGGTTCCGGGAATGGGTTTGCGCCCAGCCCACCGGCCGTGCGGCTTACGTTGCGTCGATGACGGAGATGCTTTCGGGCCATCGGTCCGGGGAAAGTCCGCAGGCGTCGTCTCGAAGCATGCGCAAGACAACTCACAACCTGTCGTTGCGGCGACCCGCGGGAGCCTCTGACAATTCAATAGGAAAGCCGAGCCAAACGCCCCTGCAAGGCGCTGAAGCCAGGAATTAAAACGTTTGCATTTTTGCTGCAAACGTTTCAACACTGCCACATGGGAGGGAACGTGAAGGCGAAAACGCTCAAGGCGCTTGCGGACAGGCTCGACGTGTCGATCACGACCGTTTCGCGCGCGCTTGCCGGCCATGACGCGATCGCGCTCAAGACACGCGAACGCGTGGTAAACGCCGCCCGCGAGTTCGGCTACGTTCCCAATACCGCCGCTCGCGCGCTCGTTTCGGGGCGAAGCGGCTTTGTCGGCCTCGTCCTGCCCATACGCGGGCCCAATCTGGTCGACGCCTTTCTGGGCGAATTCGTAACCGGTCTCGGCGAGGGGCTGGTGCAACGCGGCAACGATCTGATCCTGGCCACTGCAGCCGAAGGCCAGCCGGAACTGTCCGTGCTGCGCCATCTGGTTGAATCCGGCCGTGCCGACGGCATGGTTGTCACCCGCATCGCCGAAACTGACGAGCGCCTCTCGTACCTGATGGATCGGGACGTGCCTTTCGTAGCCCATGGCCGCCTGCACGACAGCGACCTCGCGTACAACTGGCTGGATACGGACGGCGCGCACGCCTTCGGCGAGGCGTTCGATCTGCTCTATGAACTGGGCCATCGCGATTTCGGACTGGTGACCATCTCCGAGCCCATGACATTCCGCCATCTCAGGCAGGATGGACTGGCCGATGCGATCGCCCGGCGTGGCGACCCTTCGGTGACGCTGCAGGTCGTCACCGCGCCGCGCTTCGACCGCGACGCGCGCATCCAGGCCGTCAACCGCATGCTCGCCGCTCCCCGCCGGCCAACGGCAATCGTCTGCCTGTTCGACGAGATCGCGCTGACCGTGATGGAGGAGGTGCAGCACGCCGGCCTTTCGATCCCGAACGACCTGTCAGTGATCGGCTTCGACAACATCGCGACGGCGGCCTATGCCCCGCCGGGGCTGACGACATTCGACGCCTCGATCCGGGAGTGCGCCCGCGAGATCGCCGAGATGCTGCTCACCGTGATTGCGGAGCGGCCGGAGAAGCCGCTGACACGGCTGGTGCGTCCCGTACTGACCCTGCGGGCCAGCCACGGGCCAGCGCCTGGAAGAAACTGAGACAGTCAACGAGAAAATCAGGGAGGAATACCGATGAAGTCCACGATGAAGCTTTTTGCGGGAGTTGCGTTAGCGCTCACGCTTTCGGCCGGTGCTGCGAACGCGCAGGTGCTGTTCTGGTCGACGCAGGCCAAGCCTGTCGAAGAGACGCAGGCCATGCGTGAGCAGGTGCTGGGCGGCTTCCCGGGCGGCGCCGATTATCAGGCCTCGGACGAGGGCCCGTGGCTGACGCGCCTTCAGGCGGAAATCCAGGCCGGTTCCGGCACGATCGGCGTGCTGGGCGCGCTGCACGGCGACTTCTCTTCGATGCCCGATGAACTCGTAGACCTTTCCGGTGTCGATCTCGGCGGCGCGGACGTGAACGCCGCCTATGCCGAACTCGGCAAGCTCGGCACCGCAGAGCAGAAATATCTGCCGTGGATGCAGGCCACCTATGTCATGGCCGCCAACAAGAAGGCGCTGGAGCACCTGCCCGACGGCGTCGACGTCAACGCCCTGACATACGACCAGCTCATCGAATGGTCGAAGGCGCTCGCCGAAGCCACCGGTTCGCCGAAATTCGGGTTCCCGGCCGGCCCGCAGGGCCTGAAGCACCGCTTCTTCCAGGGCTTCCTGCTGCCGTCCTACACCGGCTCGATGGTGACCAAATTCCGCTCGGCCGAGGCCGAGACCGCCTGGAACGCGATGAAGGAATTGTGGTCCTACACCAATCCCGCCTCGACGAACTACGCCTTCATGCAGGAACCGCTGCTCAGCGAGGATGTCTGGGTCGCCTTCGACCACGTCGCGCGGCTCGCGGACGCCTTCAACCAGCGTCCCGATGACTTCGTCGCCTTCCCCGCCCCGGCTGGCCCGGCCGGTCGCGGCTTCATGCCCGTCGTCGCCGGCGTTGCGATCCCGAGCACGGCGCCCGACATGGATGCCGCAAAAGCGCTCGTCGCCTACATGATGCAGCCCGAAACGCAGGTCGCGACGCTGCGCGCCACCAACTTCTTCCCGGTGGTGGCGGTGGACCTGCCCGACGACATGCCCGCTTCGGTTAAGGCGTCCGGCCCGGCGATCGCCGCTATGACCGGTGCGGCGGACGCGCTGCCGGCACTGCTGCCGGTAGGACTCGGCAGCCTTGGCGGCCGCTTCAACCAGGCCTACACCGACACCTACGAGCGCATCCTGCTCGCGGGTCAGGACGTTCGCACGGTGCTCGACGCGCAGGCAAACGAGGTGCGGGCAATTCTTGAGGAAGCTGGTGCGCCCTGCTGGGCGCCGGACAAGCCTTCGGAAGGGGCCTGCCCGGTCGAATAGTTCCAGTATCCTCCCGAGGGGCGTCCGGGTCTGGGGCCATAGGTCCCGGGCGTCCCTCGGAATCCATCAACCAAAGGAACAGCGCCATGCGCCAGAAGGCCTTGCCCTATCTGCTGCTAGCCCCGGCTACGCTGTTCCTGTGCGTCTTCTTCCTCTACCCGTTCCTGCTGGTTGCCTGGGAGTCGATCACCCGCAACGGTGTCGTCACGCTCGACAATTTCCGTACCATGGGCGGGCACTGGAAGTTCCCCCTCACCTTCTGGAACACGCTGGCACTTGCGGGCGTAGTGGTGCCGGTCCAGTTGGCGTTGGCGCTGGCCATGGCCTCGATCGTCTCCAACATGAACCGCGGCCGCAGCGCCGTCCTCTACATCTTCGCCATTCCACTCGGCATTTCGGACCTCGCCGCCGGGTTGATCTGGCTAGCTATCTTCGAGCAGTCCGGTTTCCTGAATTCGTGGCTGTCGATGCTGGGCGTCACCGAACGCCCGATCATGTTCCTCGGCTACCAGAGCACGCTGTCGCTTTTCGCGGCCGTCGCCATCGCAGAGATCTGGCGGGCCACCGCCATCATGATGGTCATCCTCGTCGCCGGCATGGGCCTGATCCCGAAGGAATATGGCGAGGCAGCCGAGGTGTTCGGCGCGGGGCCGTGGAAGAGGTTCACTCGGGTAACCCTGCCGCTCCTGCGACCCAGCCTGCAGACGGCGCTGATCCTGCGGGTCATCCTCGCCTTCGAGGTGTTTGCCGTCGTGGCGGCGCTCGCCGGAAACAATTTCCCGGTGCTGATGGGCGAGACCTATCACTGGCAGTTCGCGCTGCGCGACCGGGGCGTTGCGGCCGCCTTCGCCATGGTCATCCTAGGCATTTCCATCGCCTTCACGGTCATGCTGCTCTACCTGCTGCGGGTTCCGAGGGAGGCGCGGATATGAGCGCCGTCGCCGGCGAGCCCATGGCGAGTGCGCGCCCTGACGCACGCGGAGCCGGCAGGCTGCTCTTCGCCGCCACGGTGCTGATCCTCGTGGTGTGGGTGCTGCTGCCTATCTGGCTGCTGCTGGTCAACGCGCTATCCTCGCCAGCCGAAGTTACGTCGTTCCCGAAGCGCATCTGGCCGTCCTTCGACATGGGCAGCCTGTCCTTCTTCTATAATTTCGGCGGCGTCGGCCGAGCCTTGTGGAACTCCGTGCTGGTCGCAGGCCTGACCATGATCCTGTCGATCGGGGTCGGTGCGCCGGCGGGCTACGCGCTGTCGCGCTTCGATTTTCCCGGCAAGGAGACGTTCCGCTTCCTCGTGCTGATGACGCGCGCCTTCCCGCTGCCGCTGCTGGCGCTGCCGCTGGCGGTGATGTTCATCCGAACCGGGCTCGACGACACAGTGCTGGGGCTGGCCCTGGTGCACACCACACTGGCGCTGCCCTTCGCGGTGCTGATCACCTTCTCGCTGTTCTCGGGCATTCCGGTCGAACTGGAGGAAGCGGCCTGGACGCTCGGCTGCACGCGCGCGCAGGCCTTCGGCAAGGTCGTGCTGCCACTGGCGTTGCCGGGCATCGCCGCCTCTGCCGTCTTCGCCTTCACCATCTCATGGAACGAGGTCTTCGCAGCGGCGGTGCTGACTATCGAGAACCGCACGCTGACGGCCTTCCTGCTCCAGAACATCAGCACCTCGCCGCTGCATCTCAGGTTCGCCGGCGGAGCGGCGCTCGTCGTGCCGGCGCTGATCTTCATATTTGCCGTGCGGAAATATCTGTTCGCCATGTGGGGCATCGCAAACCGTTAGAGGACCGGAATGGCGGAAATCCAGATCAAGCAGGTCGCCAAGCGCTTCGGCAGCTTTACCGCGCTGCATTCGATAGACCTGACGATCGCAGACCGCGAGTTCATGGTGCTGCTCGGCGCGTCCGGTTGCGGCAAGACCACCTTGCTCAGGATCATCGCGGGGCTGGAGACGGCCGGCGAAGGCGAGGTGTGGATCGGCGGGCGGCGCGTCGACCGCCTGCCGCCGCGCCAGCGCGGCATTGCCATGGTGTTCCAGAACTATGCCGTGTTCCCGCATCTGACCGTATTCGAGAACATCGCCTTCGGCCTCAGGATGAAGAAGATGCCGCAGGCCGAGGTCGAGCGCAGGGTCAAGCGCACTGCGGAGCTGATGCACATCGAACAGCTTCTGCAGCGCTATTCCGGCCAGCTTTCGGGCGGCCAGCGGCAGCGCGTTGCCGTCGCCCGCGCGCTGGCCATGGAGCCGGACGTGATCCTGATGGACGAGCCGCTGTCCAACCTCGACGCACTGTTGCGCCTGGAGATGCGCGCCGAGCTGAAGGGCGTCCTGGCCGAATCGAAGACCACCGCCGTCTACGTAACCCACGACCAGGTCGAGGCGATGAGCCTGGCGGACCGGATCGCGGTCATGCATCAGGGGCGTATCGTACAGGCTGCCGCGCCCGTCGAGGTCTACCGCAATCCGGCCGCCCGCTTCGTAGGTTCCTTCATCGGCAACCCGCCGATGAACTTCATCCCTGCAAGACGGGACGGCGACGGGCGCTGGACGGTCGCCGGCCTGACCCTTTCCGGCCCCAAAATCGACCGCGGCGAGATCGAGTTCGCTATCCGGCCGGAGGACGTCGAGCCAGGCGAGACAGGCTTGCCGGCGACCGTGCGCGTGGTCGAGCCGCTGGGGGCACACACGCTGGTTACCTGCGACGTGAATGGCGGCCTGTTCCGCGCCGTGCTCGATTCGAGCGCGGAAGTCCGCGTCGGCGACGACCTGAAGCTGGCACCGAAGACGGATCGCATCCGCTGGTTCGACCCCGAGACAACCCAGGCACTTTAGAAATCGAAGGCTTTCAATGACAGCGCAGACCGCCGACATCATCGACCGCGCAATCGAGGTTCTCCGCGAGAACGACCGCGGCGACTACACCGTGCCGACCAAGGGGCTCTATCCATTTCAGTGGAACTGGGATTCCTGCCTGACTGCGCTCGGCCAGGCCCACTACGACGAAGCGCGTGCCTGGACCGAGATCGAGACGCTCTTCGCCCACCAGTGGCCGGACGGCATGGTCCCCCACATCGTCTTTCACGTCTACAACGACGGCTATTTCCCCGGGCCGGACGTGTGGCGCACCGGCAGGCCGATCGCCACCTCCGGTATCACCCAGCCGGCGGTCGCCGGCTTCTCCGTGCGCCGCCTTTTCGACCGGGCCACGGATCGTGCGCAGGCGGAAATGCGCGCGCGCGCCCTGCTCGGGAAAGTCGACGCATGGCACCGCTGGTTCTACGAAACCCGCGATCCAGCCGGCGAAGGTCTGGTCGCCATCATCCATCCGTGGGAATCCGGGCGCGACAATTCCGTCGACTGGGACGAGGCGTTCGAGCGGGTGCCGACCGAAGGGGTCGAGCCCTATGAGCGCCGCGACCTCCAGCATGCCGACGCCGCGCACCGGCCGACGAAGGAGCAGTATGACCGCTACCTCTGGCTGGTGCAGCATTTCCGCTCGCTCGAATGGGACAATACCAGGCTGCACGACGCATCGCCGTTCCGGGTCGTCGACCCCGGCTTCAATGCGATCCTGATCCGCAGTTGCGCGGACTTGGCGGCCCTGGCCGAAGAACTGGGCGAGACCGAAATTGCAGCCGCCAATCGCGCCCGCGCCGAGAAGGGCCTCGAGGCGATGGAGCGCCTCTGGAGCGACAGCCATGGCCAGTATCTCTGCCTCGACCGGGTCAGCGGCGAACTGGTGAATTCCGCTTCGATCGGCGGCGTGCTGGCGGTCTTCTGCGCCATCCCGCAGGCGCGCGCGGCTCAAATTGCCCGCACCATCGAAGGGATGGCGCCAAAGGCGCGCTATTTCGTGCCGTCGCATTCGCTCGACGATCCGCGCTTCGATGCAAAGCGCTACTGGCGCGGGCCGGTGTGGCTGGTCGTCAACTACATGATCGCCGACGGGCTCGTCGCCGCCGGCGAGACAGAGGTGGCGCGCGAAATAACCGCGTCCAGCCTCGACCTGATCACGCAGAGCGGCTTCGCGGAATATTACGATCCCATGACCGGCGAACCGCTCGGCGGCGGCCGCTTCACTTGGACGGCGGCGATGGTGATCGAATTCCTGCGCGCCGCCTGATGCCAACCGAAAAGCGATAGCGCACCTCGGCTTGGCGTGGCGGCCCGCGGCAAACAGGCGTGGACCGCCCCTCGCAACGCCTGTCCGCTCGGCCAGACGGCGGCCTGCGCTCTACAGCCGGTTGCGGAACGGATTCCAGCGAACGAAGCCGAGGCGGATGCGCTCGCGGAACACCGTGAGAAGCCCGGCACCGCCGACCACCGCGAGACCCACAAGAGCCAGGAAGTCGGGATGCTCGGCAAAGAACAGCCCCCCCAGAACGACCGCCCAGACGATCTGCGAATAGTGGGTCGGGGCGATGCTGTTGGCGGGCGCAAGCCGCGTCGCGGCCATCAGCGCCAACTGGCCGCCCGCCGTGCTGAGACCGGCCAGCGCCAGCCAGCCGAATTCGGGCGGTCCCGGCAGTTCCGTCCCTGCCGCGAGCATCAGCGTCCCGTTGATGACCAGACCGTAGAGCATCAGATAGCCGATCAGCGTGGTCCGCCTCTCGGTCGCCGCCAGCGAGCGAAGCAGGATCACGGTCATCGCCGCGAGGAAGGCGACGATCGCCGCCGCGAAATGGCCCGTCTCAAGCGTCTTGAAGCCCGGGCGCACGACCAGCATGACGCCCGCGAAACCCGCGACCACGGCAAGCCAGCGCCAGGCGCCGACATGCTCCTTCAGCACCAGCATCGACAGGATGGTGACGAAGAGCGGCGCAAGGAAGATCAGCGCATAGGCTTCCGCGAACGGGATCGTCGTGAAGGCATGGATGCCGAGAATGCCGGCCAGAATCCCCGACAGGGCGCGCGCCTGCACTGCGAGCGGGCGCCCGGTTCTCCAGAAGGCGAGCCAGCTCTCGCCGCGCGGACGGGCGAAGAGCAGAAACATGCCGGCAAAAGCCGTCGTCCAGAAGGCGATCTCGAACACGCCGAGCCGGCCGCCAAGTGCCTTGATGACGGCGTCACCCCATGAAAAGCTCGCATAGGCGAGAAGCGCAAGCAGAACGCCGTTGTTCACGACCGCTGTTCCCGGAGGAAATATGACGAGGATATTGGCGCTCGGAGCGCATCCGGACGATATCGAGATATCGATGTTCGGTACGCTATCGGCAGCGGCGGCGCAAGGCGCGGAACTTCACTATGCGATAGCCACCGACGGCGCGAAAGGCGGCAAAGGGGACCCTGCCCTGCTCGCCAAAGCGCGGCGCGAGGAAGCGGCCGCAGCAGCCGGCATGCTCGGGCTGGTACCGCGCTTCCTCGGCTTTCCCGATGGCGGGTTGATCGCCGACGCAACACTCGTCGGCACGCTGAAGGCGTTGATTGCGGACATCGTCCCCGACCTCGTTATCACCCATGCGGTCAACGATTATCACGGCGACCACCGCACACTTGGGGAAGCCGTGCTGTTGGCGGCCTCGTTCGCCGTTCCCGTGCTTGCCGCCGACACGATGAACGGCGTCGGCTTCGCCCCCACGCATTATGTCGACATCACACCCTTCTTTGAGAATAAGGCGGTAGCGATCCGTACTCATGCCTCGCAGGATCCGGAACGCTTCGTCGAGCGGATGCGCGCGCAGAACGGCTTTCGCGCCAGCCAATGCAACGCGCCGGCTGACTCATATGCCGAAGCCTTTCGCTTCGAACCGGTGTTCCCCTTCGCCGACATCCGCGACCTCTTGCCGGCCGCGCCGCCGGTGCGGCCGGTCCGGAGCCGCGGCCCCTAAGCCCCAACAGGCCGAGTGTCACGCGCCCGAACTCACCGGAAACCGACCGAATTCCAAGCTTCACGCCGTCGGCGCCCGCATTCGATTGCGTGTTTGAACACGCGGCTTAGGATCCGCAGTCGGTTCTAAGATACTACCAAGGCTGATCCAAAGCTCCGGAGCTTCTGAGATCAAAGAGGCGGCGGCGCTGGTTGCCACACATCGAAGCTTATCGCATCAAGCTGCTGTCAGATTCCCATGCAGAGGTACTTGATTTCGAGATAGTCCTCGATGCCGTATCTGGATCCCTCGCGACCGTTGCCGCTTTCCTTCATGCCGCCAAAAGGGGCAACCTCGGTCGAGATCAAGCCCTGGTTGATGCCGACGATGCCGAATTCGAGTGCCTCGGCGACACGCCAGACGCGCGAGACGTCACGCCCGTAGAAATAGGCGGCGAGACCGTATTGCGTGCTATTGGCGAGGCGAACGACCTCTTCTTCGGTGTCGAATCGCGCGACCGGCGCGACCGGGCCGAAAATCTCTTGGCGGAATATCTCCATTTCGGCCGTCGCGCCGGCAATCACCGTCGGTTGGAAGAATGTGCCACCAAGCGCGTGGCGCTTGCCGCCGACCGCGATCCGGCCCCCCCGCGCAACCGCGTCGGCGATCAGCCCTTCCACCTTGGCGGCGGCGGCCTCGTCGATCAGCGGGCCGATCTCAGCGTCTTCCAGCGTGCCGTCGGCCACCTTCAGGCTTTCCACGCGACGAGACAGTCCTTCGACGAACGCATCGTGAATGCCTGCCTGCGCGAACAGGCGATTGGCGCACACACAGGTCTGGCCGGCGTTCCTGTACTTGGATGCGATTGCTCCCTCCACGGCCGCATCGAGGTCCGCATCGTCGAAGACGATGAAGGGCGCGTTGCCGCCGAGCTCCATCGAGGTCCGCTTCACGGTGTCGGCGCACTGCCTGATCAGCAATTTGCCGACTTCCGTCGAGCCGGTAAATGAAAACTTGCGGACGATTGGGTTCGCCGTGAGCTCGCCGCCGACCTCGCGGGCCGGGCCGGTGACGCAGGTCAAAACTCCAGCCGGTATGCCGGCGCGCTCTGCGAGCACGCAGAGCGCCAGCGCCGAAAGCGGCGTCTGCTCGGCCGGCTTGACCACCATCGTGCAGCCCGCGGCAAGTGCCGGACCAACCTTGCGAGTGATCATCGCGGCCGGGAAATTCCAAGGCGTTATGGCGGCGCAGACGCCAACAGGCTGTTTCAGCACGACGATCCTGCGATCGGCGGAGAAGGTGGGGATGGTGTCGCCGTAGACGCGCTTGGCCTCCTCGGCGAACCATTCGATGAAACTCGCCGCATAAGCGATCTCGCCTCGGCTTTCAGCGAGCGGTTTGCCCTGCTCGGCGGTCATGATTGCGGCGAGGTCGTCCTGGCTGGCCATGATCAATTCGAACCAGCGGCGCAGGATCGCCGCGCGTTCCTTGCCGGTCTTGGTCGACCACGCACCCAGGGCCGAATTCGCGGCTTGGATAGCCTCGCGGGTTTCCACGGCCGACATCGAGGGAACCGCGCCGACCGCTGCTCCAGTCGCTGGATTGGTGACAGTGATGGTTTCGCCGCTGGCCGCGCTGCGCCAGACTCCGCCAATAAAGCATTCGCCGCGCAGCAGGTCGGCATCCTTCAGCACCAGGGTGGTCATCGGTGGATCTCCTTCTGGAGAGTTTAGGGAAAATGCATGTGGGACGCGGCGCAGCCGCTTGGTGTCGATTGCACCGGCCCGGCTTGCTGCGCGCCGCGCCCGGCGCTTAAGGGAAGGACAGCGGGCGTTCAACCATCACCACGCGGCCCTGTAGATTGCGAGTGCGTCGGCCTGGAGCAACTCGCGCGGGTTGTTGACGAGCAGGCGCTGCTGCTTCATCGCGTCGGCGGCCATCTTCTCAAGTGCGGCCTTGGGAATGCCGACATCGCGCAATCGCGGTTGCAGCCCGACCCGGGCAGACAGCGCCGCCAGCTCGTCGATGAAGGCGGCGCAGCGGCCCTGCGCGCCCGCCTCGGTGTCGAGATGCGGGAAGGCGTCGGCGGCGATCTCGGCATAGAGATGGGCGGCGTCGGCCATGTTGAAGCGCAGCACGTGCGGCAGCACCAGCGCGTTGGACAGGCCGTGCGGGACATGGAAGGTGCCGCCGATCGGATAGGCGAGCGCATGCACGGCCGCCACCGGCGCGTTGGC
>Ga0307505_10002683_pt1 | contig 12052 bp, 10 predicted proteins | sample 23_S_MG_FD_202183 | JGI IMG/M metagenome (GOLD analysis project Ga0307505, IMG submission 202183) | Soil microbial communities from Populus trichocarpa stands in riparian zone in the Pacific Northwest, United States - 23_S | ecosystem: Environmental > Terrestrial > Soil > Riparian zone > Trees...
AGGGCCTGATCATGCGCGCCGTCGGCGACCGCATGATCATCGCGCCACCGCTGGTCAGCACGCCGGCGCAGATCGACGAGATCGTTGCACTGGTCCGCCGCTGCCTCGACCTGACGCTGGCCGACGCGCGGCGCGCCGGGTGGATGGCCTGACCCCGCTGCGGATCCGCTTGCGTCCAGGCCGCGCTTGAAGCCGACGCCACCGCTGTGGGCTTACGCCAGCCTGGCCGCCAGCATGGCGCTGGTCGGCAGTTATGTCGGCCTGTCGAAGTTGCTGGTGGCGGCCTTCCCGGTGCTGCTGCTGGCCTGGCTGCGCTTCGCCATCGCCGCCGTCGCGATGCTGCACTGGGTGGCGCGTGCCGCCGGCGAGGCACCGCTGTCGCGCCACGACCGCCGGCTGCTGTTCTGGGAGAGCTTCCTCGGCAACTTCCTGTTCTCGATCTGCATGCTGTACGGCGTGTCGCTGACCACGGCCACGGCGGCCGGCGTCATCATGGCCACGCTGCCGGCGGTGGTGGCGTTGCTGTCGTGGCTGCTGCTGCGCGAGCATCTGGGCGGCCGCGTGCTGCTGGCGGTGGCACTGGCGGTGGGCGGCGTCGGGCTGCTGCAGTTCGCGCGCGCCGACGGCATCGCGCGCAGCGCCAGCCTGCTGGGCAACTCGCTGATGCTGGGCGCAGTGCTGTGCGAAGCCATCTACGTGATCATCGCGAAGCGGCTTGCGGCCACGCGCTCGCCGCTGCGCGTGTCGGCGCTTGCCAATCTGTGGGGGCTGGTGCTGATCGCGCCGTTCGGATTGGTGCAGCTCGCGTCCTTCGACCTGCGGACGCTGAGCGGCCCGGTGTGGGTGCTGCTGGTGTTCTATTCGCTGGCGGCCAGCCTGTTCGCCGTATGGATGTGGGTGGCGGGCCTGAAGCAGGTGCCGGCGAACCAGGCTGGTGTGTTCACCGTGGCGCTGCCGCTGGCGGCCACCGCGGTCGGGGTGTTCGCACTGGGCGAGAGCTTCACCGCGCTGCATGCCGTCGCCCTTCTGCTGGCCACGGCTGGCGTCGTGCTGATCACCACGCGGCGACAGTGACAGGCACGCCGGCGAGCCTCTGACTACCATCCGAACGGCTTAGCCTGCCGCGCGATCGCGCACGTTGGCGATTCCGACCGGCGGCGCGGCAAAACAGCGGCCGGGTTCCGTATCTTCGCCGCATGACGTCGAATCAGCTGAGGATCGCGGACAACCTGCCGGCGCCGGTGCGCATCGGCGTGACGGTACTGGCGATCGCGGCCAAAGCGCGCCTGCAGGAGCAGCGCCGCCCGCGCTCCAAGCGCAAGCCGCCGCTGGTCGCAGTGCTGCTGAGCCCGTACGAGCCCTTGCGCGCGGCCGCGATCGCGGTCATCGCGCGGCATCTGAGCGCGCCGGTGCAGCGCGTCGACTGGTCGCGGCTGCTGTCCCCCTACATCCACGAAACCGAACTCAACGTCGAGCGGCTGTTCCACGCAGCCGAGCACGCCGGCGTGCTGCTGCTGTTCGACGAGTCCGACGCGCTGTTCGGCTCGCACGGCCGGCCGCTGGGCCTGGACGACGCGGCCTACGAAGCCTGCACCGAGGCACTGCTGGCGCGACTCGCGCACTACGACGGCCCGGTGTGCTTCACTGCCGGCAATCGCCGCCACCTGCACCCGCGCGTACTGGCGCTGGCCGATCCGGTGCTGGATCTGGCGAGCGCCGCCGCGGCCTGAGCACCGCGCGGCCGCTCCGGAGGTGCTCAGCGCCGCAGCGCGAAGCGCGGAGGCTTCGACTGAGCGCAGCTCCTCCGTCTTATTCCTCCCGCAGGAACGGCTGCACGATGCGCTGCGTGGCTACGCGCGAACCGAGGCGCGCGAGCAGCAGGTACACGCCGACCAGCTTGCGATGCAGGAACAGCGTGTCGGCCGGCGGCATGCGCAGCAGACCGCGCCGGAACGCGAGGTCGATGCCGAGTTCACGCGCGCGCCGCGGCAGGTCCGACGTGCCGTAGTCGTAGGCGCCGCGCGTGCGCAGCGGTTCGCACACCAGCTCGATGACGTCCAGCGCCGCGTCCGCCGTCCGCGGCGCAGCGTCCGGCGCGATGTAGCCGATCGCGCGCGCCTCGCGTTCGATGCCGGCGCGGTCGCCGTCGGCCACCGCGCGCGTCACGCGACGGAAGCGCTCCGAGTACGCGGGGCTGAAAGCCTGCGTGGCGCCGAAGTCCAGCAGCACCAGGCGCGCGCCGCCGCGGTCGGGCTCCACCATGGGCTGCACCAGATAGTTGCCGAAGTTGGGATCCGTCTGCATCACGCGGAACTCGAAGAGTTCGCGGAACAGCAGTCGCTGCAGCAGCGCGCCGATCGCATCGCGCGTTTTCTGCGACGCGGTGTCCGGCAGTGAATCCAGCGGCACGCCTTCCATGAAGTCCATCGCCATCACGCGCGCGGTGGTGAAGTCCCAGTGCACGCGCGGCACGACGATCAGCGGCTCGTCGGCGACCAGCGTCGCGTAGTGCTCGAGGAAACGCGCCTCGGCGGTGTAATCGGCCTCCTGTGACAGCTGCCGCTTCGCTTCGCGCGCCACCGCGTTCACGTCGAGGCCCAGCGGCAGCAGCTGCGCCAGCCGCAGCAGCGTCGCGACGTTGTCCACGTCGCTGGCGATGGAGCGTGCGACGCCGGGGTACTGCACCTTCAGCGCAAGGTCGCGGCCGTCGCGCGTGCGCGCGCGATGCACCTGGCCTATCGATGCCGATGCGATCGGTGTCTCGTCGAAGGACTCGAAGCGGCTCTCCCAGCCCGCGCCCCACGCGCGGCCCAGCACGCGGTGCAGTTGCTCCGGTGGCATCGGCGCTGCCTGCGAACGCAGCGTCTCCAGCGCCACCGTCAACTCGGGCGGCAGCAAGCCCTCGGTCTCCAGCGAGATCAGCTGGCCGAGCTTCATCGCCGCGCCGCGCAGCTGGCCGAGCCGCGATGCGAGTCGTGTCGCAGTGGCCGTCGTGAACATCGGCGCATCAGCGTCGCCCTGCGCCAGCCGCCGCAGCCCCTGCATCGCGCCGCCCACCGCGAGTTCGCCGGCCGCGATCCCCAGTCGCGCCAGCCGTCCCAGCCGGCTTTGCGGCACGCGCGAAGCGGGCGGTGGCTTGCGTTTCATCGGCGGCTCCGCGCCCGCACCAGCGCAGGGCGCGGTGCCGTTCGAAGCAGTGCACGACACCCGGCATTGGTGCGCGCGCACGACGCCACTCGTGACAGGCGCACGACTTGGCGATGGCATGGAACTTGTATTGCGACGCAATGCGCCAATTCGACGCGCATCAACGGACCCGGGGAGAGTAAATGGACCGCAGACAGTTCATACAGGCGGGGGGTGCGGCAGCGCTCGCCGGCACATCGGTTTCTGCATTCGGACAGGACAAGACGCCGATCAAGGTAGGTATTCTGCATTCCCTGTCCGGCACGATGGCGATCTCGGAGACGGCGCTGAAGGAAACCGCGCTGATGACCATCGCCGACATCAATGCCAAGGGCGGCGTCATGGGACGCCCGCTCGAGCCGGTGGTCGTCGACCCGGCCTCCAACTGGCCGCTGTTCGCCGAAAAGGCGCGGCAGCTGCTGACGCAGGACAAGGTGGCCGTGGTGTTCGGCTGCTGGACGTCGGTGTCGCGCAAGAGCGTGCTGCCGGTGTTCAAGGAACTCAATGGCCTGCTGTTCTATCCGGTGCAATATGAAGGCGAGGAGCTGGAGCGCAACGTGTTCTACACCGGTGCAGCGCCCAACCAGCAGGCGATCCCCGCCACCGAATACCTGATGAGCAAGGAGGGCGGCGCCGCCAAACGCTTCTTCCTGCTGGGCACCGACTACGTATACCCGCGCACCACCAACAAGATCCTGCGCGCGTTCCTGAAGAGCAAGGGCGTCGAGGAGAAGGACATCGAGGAGGTTTATACGCCCTTCGGCCACAGCGACTATCAGACCATCGTCGCGAACGTCAAGAAGTTCGCCTCCGGCGGCAAGACCTGCGTGATCTCCACCATCAATGGCGATTCGAACGTGCCCTTCTACAAGGAGCTGGGCAACGCCGGGCTGAAGGCGAAGGACGTGCCGGTCGTGGCGTTCTCGGTGGGCGAAGAGGAACTGCGCGGCGTCGACACCAAGCCGCTGGTCGGCCATCTGGCTGCATGGAACTACTTCATGTCGCTGAAGAACCCGAAGAACGACGAGTTCATCAAGATGTACAAGGCGTGGGCGGTGAAGCAGAAGATGCCCAACGCCGACAAGGTCGTCACCAATGACCCGATGGAGGCTACCTACATCGGCATCCACATGTGGAAGCAGGCGGTGGAGAAGGCCAAGTCCATCGAAGTGGACAAGGTGATCCCGGCCGTGGGCGGCCAGACCTTCGCGGCACCCAGCGGCTACACCATCAAGATGGACGAGCAGAACCACCACCTGTGGAAGCCGGTGCTGATCGGCGAAGTGCGCGCCGACGGCCAGTTCAACATCGTATGGCGCACCAAGGGCCCGATCCAGGCGCAACCCTGGAGTCCGTTCATCGCCGGCAACGACAAGCGGCCGAACCATCCGGTCTGACCGCGCTCACTCGCGACCCTTCGCAACTCGTCGCGCGGGATGCGGTCGCACTGCGCCCGGGCGGCTGACCCCTGGAACGGCAGCCGTCCGCGCGCAGTTGCGCTGCGCCGCGCGTCACAGATCATGAAACCGACCCTTCGCGCGCTGCTGCGCGGCTCTGCGCTCGCCTGTCTGACCTGGCTGCTGGTGGTGGCCGCGCCGGCCCGCGCGGCCGTCGATCCGGCGGTCGCCGCGCAGCTCGGCGCCGAGGATTCGGAGGCGAAGATCGAGGCGATACGCAAGCTGGTCGCATCCGAGGATCCACGCGCCATCGTGATCCTGCGCGCGATGGCGGCCGAAGCGCTGGCCGTGGTGGATGACGGCAAGCGCGCGGTGATCGTCGCCGACGGGCAGCTGCTGGATGCGGCCACCGGCGCCGCGGCAGGCGCCGCACCGGCCAACCTCGACACCGTCGTCATCAACAACCGCCTGCGCGGCGAACTGGGCGCGGCGCTGGCCGCGCTGCGGCTGGGCAGTACCGATCGCGCGGAGCGGCTCAGCGCGGCGAAGGAGCTGCAGGGCTCCGACAACGAAGAGGCGCTGCCGATCATCGAACGCGCGATCGCGCGCGAAGCCGATGCCGAAGTGAAGAGCATCCTCGAGCTGGCCGGCGCGTCGCTGGCGCTCAGGAGCAGCGAGCCCGAACTGCGCGCCAAGGCCGCGCGCGCGCTGTCGGCCACCAACGACGCGCAGGTGCGGCAGATGCTGTCGACCATGCTGACGCGGCAAGCCGACGGCAGTTACAACGAGCCGGACGAGGCGGTGCGCTCGGCCGCGCAGGCTTCGCTGGCCGAGATCAACGCGCGGCTGCGCACGACCGAGATCGGGCTGGCGCTGTTCTCGGGAGTGAGTCTCGGCTCGATCCTGCTGCTGGCCGCGCTGGGCCTGGCCATCACCTACGGGCTGATGGGCATCATCAACCTGGCGCACGGCGAGTTCCTGATGATCGGCGCCTATGCGACCTACATCGTGCAGGGCATCTTCCGCGCGCACTTTCCGGGGGCCTTCGACTGGTACGTGGTCGCCGCGCTGCCGGTCGCGTTTCTCGCCACCGCGCTGATCGGCATGGTGCTCGAACGCGGCGTGCTGCGCTGGCTGTACGGCCGGCCGCTGGAGACGCTGCTCACCACGTGGGGCGTCAGCCTGCTGCTGATCCAGGCGAGCCGCACGATCTTCGGCGCGCAGAACGTCGAGGTGGAGAACCCGAGCTGGCTGTCCGGCGGCTTCGCGCTGGGCGGCGGCTACGTGCTGCCGTTCAACCGCATCGTCATCATCCTTTTCGCGCTGGCGGTGCTGGCCGCCGTGTGGCTGGCGATCAACCGCACGAGGATGGGCCTGTACGTGCGCGGCGTCACGCAGAACCGCGCGATGGCGAGCTGCACCGGCGTACCTACCAACCGCGTGGACATGCTGACCTTCGGGCTTGGCTCGGGCGTGGCCGGGCTGGGCGGCGTGGCGCTGTCGCAGATCGGCAACGTGGGTCCGGACCTGGGGCAGGGCTACATCGTCGACAGTTTCATGGTCGTGGTGCTGGGCGGCGTGGGACAGCTCGCCGGCACGGTGATCGCGGCCTTCGGGCTGGGATCGATCGCCAAATTCCTGGAGCCGTGGTCCGGCGCGGTGCTGGCGAAGATCTTCGTGCTGATCTTCATCATCCTGTTCATTCAGAAGCGGCCGCAGGGCTTGTTCGCACTGAAGGGACGGAGCGCCGAAGCATGACGCGCCTGTTCCCGCTGCGCGCCTGGGTCGCGATCCTCGCAGTGACCGCGCTGCTGGTGGTCGTCGTGCCCGTGCTGCATCTGGCGGTGCCGCCGGAGCATCCGCTGCATCTGTCCAGCTTCTGGGTGACGCTGCTCGGCAAGTTCATGTGCTACGCGGTGGTGGCGCTGGCGATGGACCTGATCTGGGGCTACACCGGCATCCTGTCGCTGGGGCAGGGCTTGTTCTTCGCGCTGGGCGGCTACGCGTTCGGCATGTACCTGATGCGGCAGATCGGCCGCGACGGCGTCTACCAGGCCGAACTGCCGGACTTCATGGTGTTCCTCGACTGGAAGGAGCTGCCCTGGTACTGGGTGGGCAGCGACTCGTTCCTGTGGTCGATGCTGCTGGTGGTCGCGGTGCCGGGCGTGCTCGCCTTCGTGTTCGGCTTCTTCGCGTTCCGCTCGCGCATCAAGGGCGTGTACTTCTCGATCATCACGCAGGCGCTGACCTTCGCGGCGATGCTGGCGTTCTTCCGCAACGACATGGGCTTCGGCGGCAACAACGGCTTCACCGACTTCAAGCGCATCCTGGGCTTTCCGGTGACCGCGCCGGAGATGCGCACCGCGCTGTATGTGCTGTCGGGCCTGTACCTGCTGGGCGCGCTGCTGCTCGCGCGCTGGATCGTGACCAGCAAGCTGGGTCGCGTGCTGACCGCGGTCCGCGACCAGGAATCGCGGCTGATGTTCCTCGGCTATCGCACGCTGTACTTCAAGCTGTTCATCTGGACGCTGGCCGCCGTGATGAGCGGCGTCGCCGGCGCGCTGTACGTGCCGCAGGTGGGCATCATCAATCCCAGCGAGATGAGCCCGGCGAACTCCATCGAGATCGCGATCTGGACCGCGGTGGGCGGGCGCGGCACGCTGGTTGGCCCCATCGTCGGCGCATTCGCCGTCAACGGCGCGAAGAGCTGGTTCACCGTCGCGTATCCGCAGTTCTGGCCGTTCTTCCTGGGCGCGCTGTTCGTGGTCGTCACGCTGCTGCTGCCGCGCGGGCTGGTGGGACTGGTCGCATCGTTGCAGAAGCTGCGCGGCGTGAAGGCGTCGCCGGCTGCGCTGGCGGAAGGTGAGGCGCGCTCATGAGCGAGTCCGCGATCCACGCGATGTCCTCGGGCGGCGAGATCGGGCGCGGCCGCCGGATCGAACCCGGTCAGCTCGACACCACGCACGGTCCCATCCTGTACCTCGAAGACATTACGGTGAGCTTCGATGGCTTCAAGGCGCTAAACAAGCTGACGCTGACCATCGAACGTGGCGAACTGCGCTGCGTGATCGGCCCGAACGGCGCGGGCAAGACCACGATGATGGACGTGATCACCGGCAAGACGCGGCCCGACGCCGGCACCGCGTTCTTCGGCCAGACCTTCGATCTCGCGCGCCTGCCGGAAACCGAGATCGCGCGGCTGGGCATCGGCCGCAAGTTCCAGAAGCCGACGGTGTTCGAGAACCACACGGTGTTCGAGAACCTCGAGCTGGCGATGAAGACCGACAAGCGTGTGCAGCCCACGCTGTTCGCGAGGCTCGCGCCCGCGCAGCAGGACCTGATCGCGCGCACGCTGAAGACGATCCGGCTCGATGGCGCCGAGCAGCGCCTTGCCGGCCTGCTGTCGCACGGCCAGAAGCAGTGGCTGGAGATCGGCATGCTGCTGGTGCAGGAGCCGGAACTGATCCTGCTCGACGAGCCGGTCGCCGGCATGACCGACGCCGAGACCGACCGCACGGCGGAACTGATCCTCGAACTCGAAGGCAGCCACTCGATCATGGTGGTGGAGCACGACATGGACTTCGTCGGCCGCATCGCGCGCGCCGTGACGGTGCTGCACGAAGGCAGCGTGCTGGCGGAGGGGTCGATGGCCACCGTGCAGAGCGACGAGCGCGTGATCGAGGTCTACCTTGGCCGTTAGCACACCAACGCGCCGGTGACCGCGGCCATGCTGAGCATCCAGCACCTGAACCAGTACTACGGCGGCAGCCACATCCTGCGCGACGTGTCGCTGGACGTGCCGTCGGCCGCCTGCACGGTGCTGCTGGGCCGCAACGGTGTCGGCAAGACCACGCTGCTGAAGACCATCATGGGCCTGGTGGCCGCGCGCAGCGGCATCATCGCGCTGGACGGGCAGGACCTCACGAAGCTCGCGCCGTACCAGCGCGTGCGCGCCGGCATCGGCTACGTGCCGCAGGGCCGCGAGATCTTCAACCGGCTGACGGTGGAGGAGAACCTGATGATGGGCCTGGCGCCGCTGTCCGGCGCAGCGGCGCAGCGCATACCCGAGCACATCTTCGAGCTGTTCCCGGTGCTGAAGCAGATGCTGCGCCGTCGCGGCGGTGATCTGTCCGGCGGGCAGCAGCAGCAGCTCGCGATCGGCCGCGCGCTGGCCGCCGATCCAAAACTGCTGATCCTCGACGAGCCTACCGAGGGCATCCAGCCGTCGATCATCAAGGAGATCGGCGCGGTGATCCGCATGCTGGTCACCGAGAAGAAAATGGCGATACTGCTGGTCGAGCAGTACTACGATTTCGCCGAGTCGCTGGCGGATTCCTACGCGGTGATGTCGCGCGGCCAGATCACGCACCGCGGCCGCGGCGACCAGATGAAGGAGGAGGACGTTTCCGGGCTGCTGGCGATCTGAGCGTCGCAGCGCGGTCCTGGTCGCACTCATGAGCGTCGTCATCGAAGCGGTCGATGCGAATATGTATGCAGCGCGCCGCGAAGCGCTAGTGGACGTGCTGGTCGACGCGGTGGAGCACGGCTCGTCGGTGGGCTTCATGCTGCCGTTGTCGCGCGACGAGGCCGGCCAGTACTGGGACGGGCTGCTGCCTTCCATCCGTGCGGGCAGCCGGGCGCTGTGGACGGCCATGGATGGCAAGGACGTGGTCGGCACCGTGCAGCTCGAACTGATCACGAAGAAGAACGGCGTCAACCGCGCGGAGGTGCAGAAGCTGCTGGTGCATACGCGTGCCCGCCGCCACGGCATCGCGCGCGGACTGATGCAGACGTTGGAGACGCGGGCGCGCGAACTCGATCGCGGCCTGCTGTACCTGGATACCGAGGCCCGGTCCGGCGCCGAGGATTTCTACCGCGCGCTGGGCTATACGTGCATCGGCGGGCTGCCTGAGTATGCGTGCAGCCCCGAGGGCGAGTGGCGCGCCAACGCCATTTACTACAAGACGCTGTTCCGGCGGAGCCCGGCATAAGCACCGCTCGCCGGTACCTAAGCGCTACGGATCAACCAGCCGACGAACGCTGCAACGGCGATCACCGGCACCACTCCGATGCGAAAGCGCGCAAGCGCGGCAAAGGCCGCGACCGACAGGGCGATCGCGACCCAGTCGGTGCGGCCGCCGAGGCTCTGCGGCCACCAGACGTGCATCGCGAAGAACATCGCCAGATTGACGATGACACCGACCACCGCGGCCGTGATGCCCGTCAGCGGAGCCGTGAAGCGCAACTGGCCATGCGTAGCTTCTATCAGTGGTGCTCCGGCGAGGATGAACATGAATGACGGCAGGAACGTGAAGAAGGTCACGACCACGGCCGCCAGCACGGCGCCGCCGAGCGGTGAGCCGGCGACCGCCAGTTCGGTGTTCCACGCACCCACGAAGCCGATGAAGGTCACGACCATGATCAGCGGGCCCGGCGTCGTTTCACCCAGCGCGAGCCCGTCGATCATCTGCGGCGTCGTCAGCCAGCCGTAGTGCTCAATTGCAGCCTGAAAGACGTACGGCAGCACCGCGTAGGCGCCGCCGAAAGTGAGCAGCGCGGCCTTGCTGAAGAACCAGGCCATCTGTGTCAGCGTCGCATGCCATCCCTGCAGCAGCGCCAGCACGCCGATGACGGCGCCCCACAGCAGCACGAAAACAGCGATCACGCGGACCAGCGTGATCCACGCCGCCCGCGCAGACGATGCGCGCGGTGTGTCGTCGCCGATCAATGCCGGCGCCGCCTGCATCGACGCGCCGGGGCCATGGCTGTCGAACGCGCGCGGCATGAAGCGCGCGCCCAGCCAGCCCAGCACGCCGGCGCCGAGCACGATCGCCGGGAACGGCACGCGGAACGCGAAGATCGCGACGAACGCAAGCAGCGCCAGTCCCCACAACAGCGGATGCCGCAGAACCCGGCTGCCGATCCGCCACGCAGCGAACAACACGATCGCGGTGACGGCCGGCTTCACGCCGTACAGCAGCCCGGCGATCAGCGGTACGTCGCCGTAGCGTACATAGATCCACGACAGCGCGATCAGGATCACCAGCGACGGCAGCACGAACAGCGCACCGGCAACGATGCCGCCCCAGGTGCGGTGCATCAGCCAGCCGATGTAGGTGGCGAGCTGCTGCGCTTCCGGGCCCGGCAGCAGCATGCAGTAGTTCAGCGCGTGCAGGAAACGCCGCTCGGAGATCCAGCGCCGTTCCTCCACCAGTTCGCGATGCATGATCGCAATCTGTCCGGCAGGTCCGCCGAAGCTGATGAACCCCAGCCGCAGCCAGTAGCGGACAGCCCGCCGGAAGCCGACGGCGGCCGGCGCTGAAGGCGGCATGTCGGCCTGCATGTGGCCGCAGTCTACTTGCCGGCCGCACGCGTCGCCGGGGCCGACGTGCGACGCGGGCTAGTAGGGGTATACCGTGCACACTACTGGCCCAAACTTTGCTAACTTCGCCTTCAGAATCTTAAGGGGGAGTGGTGAGCCCGGCGCGAAGCCGGGTGTCGCCGTCGATCGGTCGTCGTGGCTGCATCCGTCGTTGAATCGCTGCTTCCGCTGGACAGCCTCGAGGCGCTGGTCCTCATCGACAACGTCACCGACAGCCTGTCGTCCATCGCTGCGGGCGTGGTCAACGAGAACGAAGTGCTGCGCCATTACGGCATGAAGCTGCTATCAGGCCGCGCCAAGTGCTGCGCCCATCATGGACTGTCGGTGCTGCTGGCAGCGCGCCGCGGCGATCGCACGCGATACCTGCTGTTTGATGCCGGGCCCGAAGGCGCCACCTTCGAGCGCAATGCGACCCGGCTCGGTGCGCCATTCGCCGACATCGAGGCTGTCGTGTTGTCGCACGGCCACTGGGACCACGCCGGTGGGCTGCTGCAGGCCATTGGCATGATTCGCGGCGAGCGTAGCGCGGTAGAGTGTCACGTGAACGACGCGATGTTCGTGGAGCGCGCGAACACGCTCGCCGACGGGTCTGTGCTGCCCTACGAACCGGTTCCGTCGCTCGACGAACTGCGGGCAGCTGGCGCCACGGTTGTCAGCGACAGCGACGAACGCGTACTGCTGAACGGCTGCTTCTACGTCAGCGGCGAAATACCGCGCGTGACCGACTACGAGCGCGGCTATCCCGGCCATCTGCGTCGTGCGGTGACGGGCGCGGAATGGGAGCCGGACCCTTGGCTGATGGATGAGCGCTACCTGGCGGCGCACGTGCGCGGCCTGGGCCTGGTGGTGTTCAGTGCCTGCTCGCACGCGGGCATCGTCAATGTGCTGCGCGAAGCTCGCCGCGCATTTGCGGACGTGCCGCTGCACGCAGCGATGGGCGGGCTGCATCTGTCGGGGGCGCGCATCGAACCGATCATCGGCGCTACGGTTGCGGAGCTCGCGACCTTCGGGCTGACGCGCATCGTGCCGGCGCACTGCAGCGGCTGGCGCGCGGTGCAGGCACTGGTGCAGGCGTTCGGCGAACCGA
>Ga0307505_10002684_pt1 | contig 12043 bp, 12 predicted proteins | sample 23_S_MG_FD_202183 | JGI IMG/M metagenome (GOLD analysis project Ga0307505, IMG submission 202183) | Soil microbial communities from Populus trichocarpa stands in riparian zone in the Pacific Northwest, United States - 23_S | ecosystem: Environmental > Terrestrial > Soil > Riparian zone > Trees...
CGCCTGCGCCTTTCAGCCGCGCAGAAAAAGCGCCTCGTCACCGCCGCCGACCGCACCCCCGGCCACGCCCGCGCGCTCGCTTATCGTCTCGGCCGCGAGGAAGCGCTCGACCGCCTACTGCTCACCGGAGCCGACGTATCGCCGCTCAACGGCTGGGACATTCCCGTGCTCCCGCTCAAGGGCGGCGAAATCGTCGAGCGCGGAGTTGCCGCCGGGCCCCAGGTTGCGCGCATCCTCCGCGAGGTCGAGGACCGCTGGGTGGCGGAGGGCTTCCCCGATCGGCAACGGGTCGAAGCACTGCTCAAGGAGGAGCTGAAGCCATGAATGAGACGCCGTCGCCCGGCGCCTTCGCGATCGTGCCTTGCAACGACATCGAGGCCGCGATGCCGTTCTGGGAGCAGATGGGCTTCGCGCGCACCGGCGGCGACGCGAACTACTTCATCCTCACCGGCTGGGACTGCGAGGTCCACTTGCGGCGCGGCGATCCGCCCCCGTGGGACGTGCCCGAGAACAACCCGTTCGGGGTGTTCATCCGCACTCCGCACGTCGACGAAATCGCCCGCCTGATGGACGACTACGTGGCTCGCCCCGGCGGCGTGCTGCGCGACCGCGAATGGGGGCTTCACGAAGTTGCCCTCGGCGGTCCCGACAACCTGCTGGTTCGGGTCGGCTGGCCGTCGGCGGCGATGGCCTCCCGCTAGCTCAGAACCTGTTGTCCCGCGGGAAGCCCTGCGGCGGCAAACGGCCGGCGGCGCCGCGGGCGACTTTCCACATGGTGATTTCGGTTTCGGTCCGAGTGCGACCCGTCTCGCCGCCCATCGCCCAGCTGAGCCCTTCTGTGAGCGTGAACGTGGTCGCGTCGGCGAGCCCGCCGTCGCGGTAGCGCTGCAGCGTCACGCCCTGCCCGCGCGTCATCACCGGCAGCTCGTCGCGGCTGAACACCACCAGCTTGCGGTTGTCGCCGACAATCGCGACGTGGTCGTGCCCGGGCTCGACCGGGCGCGCCACCGCCAGCCGGACCTTGTCGCGCAAGTTGACCACCTGGCGGCCCTTGCGGGTCTCGGCGAGCAGCTCGTCGGTGACCGCGGCAAAGCCCTTCCCCGCGCTCGAAGCGAGCAGCAGCTGGGTGCCCGGCTTGTGGACGATCAGCGCCACGATCTGCGCCTCGGCGTCGATATCGAGCGTATTGCGGATCGGCTCGCCGAAGCCGCGCGCGCCCGGCAGCTTGTCCGCCCCGACGGTGAAGAAACGCCCGTCGTCCGCGGCGAGCAACAGCTTGTCGGTGGTCTGGCAGTGGACCGCAAAGCCCGGGCCATCGCCGTCCTTGTACTTGAAGTCGCGGTCGAGCGGCTCGTGGCCCCTGGCGGCCCTGATCCAGCCGCGCTGGCTGAGGATCACCGTCACCGGCTCCTTCTCGATCATCGCATCCATCGAGAACTCGACCGCCGGCGCGGCCTCGGCGATGGTCGTGCGGCGGCGTCCGAGCGGCGTGTCCTCGCCGTATTCCTTGAGCAGCGCACGCAGCTGGCGTTTCAATTGGGTGCGCTGTTTGGCCGGCTTGTCGAGCAGCTCTTCGAGCTCACCCCGCTCGGCCAGCAGCGCCTCGTGCTCCTTGCGCAGCTCCATTTCCTCGAGCTTGCGCAAGCTGCGCAGCCGCAAGTTGAGGATCGCCTCGGCCTGGCGCTCGGTCAGGGCGAACTCGGCCATCAGCACCGGCCTGGGCTCATCCTCGGCACGAATGATCGCGATCACCCGGTCGAGGTTGAGGAAGGCGACGATGTAGCCTTCGACCAGCTCCAGCCGGTCGGCGATCTTCTGCAGCCGGTGGCGGGAGCGGCGCTGGAGGATGTCGATCTGGTGCGCGACCCAGTTCGACAGCAGCTCGTGCAGCCCCATGACCATCGGCGTGCGGGTGGCGTCGAGCACGTTCAGGTTGAGCCCGAAGCGCGTTTCGAGGTCGGTCAGGCGATAGAGGCTTTCCTTGAGCAGCTCGGGATCGACGTTGCGGCTCCTGGGCACCAGCACCAGGCGGATCTGTTCGTCGCTCTCGTCGCGCACGTCCTCGAGGATCGGCAGTTTGCGGTCGGCGATGGCCTGGGCGATCTGCTCGATCAGCCGGCCCTTGGGGACGCCATAGGGGATCTCGGAGATCACCAGCTGGTACTGCCCGCCGCCGAGCCGCTCGATCCCCGCCTCGCGGTCGGCCTGGTCATTCGATTCGGCGGCGAAGAACCGCCCGCGCACGCGGAAGCTGCCGCGCCCGCTCTCGTAAGCGGTGGAGATTGCCTCGGCGGAATCGACGATCAGCCCGCCGGTGGCAAAGTCAGGCCCATGAAACGCGCCCATCAGTTCGGCGTGCTCGACATGCGGATTGTCGATCAGCAGCAGCGCGGCGTCGATCACTTCGGCGACATTGTGGCTCGGGATCGAGGTCGCCATGCCCACGGCGATGCCGCTGGCGCCGTTGGCCAGCAGATTGGGGAATAGCCCGGGGAACACCGCCGGCTCTTCTTCCTCGTTGTTGTAGGTCGGGACGAAGTCGACGGTGCCTTCATCGAGCCCTTCCATCAGCGACACCGCGGTGCGAGTAAGGCGCGCCTCGGTGTAGCGTTCGGCGGCGGCGTTATCGCCGTCGATGTTGCCGAAGTTGCCCTGCCCGTCGACCAGCGGATAGCGCAGGGTGAACGGCTGGGCGAGGCGGACCAGCGCGTCGTAGAGCGCCAGGTTGCCGTGCGGATGGTACTTGCCCATCACGTCGCCGACGATGCGCGAGCATTTCTTGTAGGCGCTGCCCGGGTCGAGCCGCAGTCCGCGCATGCCCCACAGGATGCGGCGGTGGACCGGTTTCAGTCCATCGCGCAGATCGGGCAGCGAGCGCGCGGTGATCGTCGACAGCGCATAGACCAGGTACCGCTCGCTCAACGCGCTGTCGAACGGCGCATCGACGATCGCGTCGAACGGGTCCTTGTTGTCCTCGATCACATCCATGCCCTGCGCCTAGCAGCGCCTTGGGCCGCATGACAGGCGGGACCCCGGCGGTTTTCAACACCCCTGCGGCAGTCCGCGCACGCCGTTCAGCATCGCGACAGCAATATTACGGCGAAATTATGGCGCCATTATGGCAAAAAGGAGGCTCCAATGCGTAACTCGTTGAAGTTGCTTGCCGCCATCAGCCTGATAACGCTCGCTGCGTGTAACGATGCGGCCGAAGAATCCCCCAGTGAAACCCTCTTGAGCGAAGCCGCACCGCAATACTCGGTCGACGAGGCAACGGCTGCCGCCGATGCCGCGGAGGAGACGATCGACGCCGCGGTGACCGCCGAATCCGCCCGCAACGCCGCTCCGGCGGAGCGCGCCATCGCCGAGCTTCCCGCCCGTCCCGACATCCCCGTCACCCTGCCGCAGATGGCTTACGTGCTCGACTACGGCTTCCGCCTCGCCGGCGAGGCCATCGCCCCGCTGCAGCAGCAGCATGCCGACATGTGCGAGGCGCAGGGGCCCTATGTGTGCCGGATCGTGTCGATGACCCGCACCGGCGAGGATGAGGACGAGATCCAGGGCGAACTGCAGCTCGAGGTTGCCTCGGACAAGGCGCGCGGCTTCGGCGCGCTGCTGTCCGCCTCCGCCGAAGCGGCCGATGCCGAGCAGTTCCGCGCCAACATCCAGGGCGAGGACGTGTCGAAGAGCATCGTCGATACCCAGGCGCGAGTGCGCAGCCGCGTGGCCCTGCGCGACCGGCTGATGGAAGTCCTGCGCACCCGCCGGGGCTCGGTCGAGGACCTGGTCGAGGCCGAACGCCAGGTCGCCACGGTCAACGAGGAAATCGACCAGGCGCAGAGCTGGCTCAGGGAGCAACAGGGCCGCGTCGTCTTCAGCCGGATGACCCTGACCTACGAGAGCGCCACCCCGGGCGGCAGCTTCCTGAGGCCGATCGAAGGCGCGCTCGGCTCGCTCGGGGGCATCTTCGGCGGGCTTACGGCGGTGCTGATCGTGTTGGGGGCACTGGCGATACCAGTCTTCGCCGCGATCCTCGGCTTCAAGGCCCTGCGGCGGCGGTACGCGGTTCCGGCAGCCGAAGCCTAGGCCGACCTAGCGCCGCTGCATGTCCCGGCTTTCGGCCGGGATGCGCACCTCGATGCCGTCGAGCTCTTCGCCGAGCACGATCTGGCATGACAGGCGGCTGGTCCGGCACGCCCCGGCGGCGAGGTCGAGCATGTCCTCCTCGTCCTCGACCGCCGCGGGCAGCCGGGCAAACCATTCGGGCGCGACGATAACGTGGCAGGTCGAGCAGGCCATCTGTGCCTCGCAGGTGCCTTCCAGCGGCATGCCCGCGGCTTGTGCGACGTCGAGCAGCACAGCGCCGGGTTCTGCCGTTGCCTCGACGCGATTGCCCTCGCCGGTGATGAAAACGACCAGGATGACCGTTACTCTTGCTGCGCTGCGGCAGCATCGATGAGTTCGGCTGCCCGTTCAAGCTGTTCGGCGGTGGTGTAGCGCCCGAACCCGAGCCGCACCGAGCCGCGCGTTTGTTCGGCGGTCAAGCCAAGCGCGGCGAGGATGCGGCTGGGCTTGCCCGATTCGCTGGCGCAGGCCGAGCCCGCCGAGAACATCACCTCGCGCACGTCGGACATCAGCCGGGCGACGTCGAGGCCCTCTCGGCGGATGTTGAGATTGCCCTTCCAGCGCTGCTCGGCGCTGCCGTTGAGCTGCCAGCCGGCGAACAGCTCGCGTGCCCGGCTCCACAACGCGCCGACGTGCGCCGCGTCCTCGTCCATGCGCTCGGCGGCCAATCGCGCCGCCGCGCCCATGCCCGCGCACAGCGCCGGGCTGAGCGTGCCCGAGCGCAGCCCGTTCTCCTGCCCGCCGCCGGTGGTGTGCGGTTGCAGGTCGATGCCGTCGCGCACCCACAGCGCGCCCACGCCCTTGGGCCCGTGGAACTTGTGCGCGCTGATCGCAATCAGGTCGGCCTCGGCGATCGGCATCTTGCCCGCCGCCTGGACCGCATCGCACACCAGCACCGCGCCTTCGGCCTGCGTCCGGGCATGGAGATCGGCGATCGGCTGGATCGTGCCGATCTCGTTGTTGACCTGCATCACCGAGACGATCCCGACGCCGTCGGGCAGAAGCACTTGCGGATCGACCAGGCCATCGCGGTCGACCGCGAGGATGGTGGTGTCGCCGGGCAGGTCGAGCGCGGTGTTGAGTACCGCCGAATGCTCGATCGCGCTGACCGCGACGGGCTTGCCCGCCCGCCCCGGCTCGCAGCCGCGCAGGGCCAGGTTGAGCGCCTCGGTCGCCCCGCTGGTGAACACCACCGTGCCGCCGGGCGGGAACAGCGCCGCCACCCGCTCGCGCGCCAGCTCGACCGCCGCTTCGGCCGAACGTCCGAGCCGATGCGACGAGTGCGGATTGCCGAAGCCGGTGCTGTCGGGCCCGCCCAGCCACTCCAGCATCGCCTCGCGCGCTTCGGGCGCGAGCGGCGTGGTCGCCTGGTAGTCGAGGTAGATCATGTGCTGCCCACCTCGCGCCAGGCCTCGCAGAACCGGTCGAGTTCGGAGGTGGTGGAGGTCCAGCCGATGCTGACCCGGATGGTGCGGTCGCCGAGGCCCTCGTCGATGCCGAAGGCCGTGAGCGCGCGGCTGCGCTTGAGCGTTCCCGACGAGCAGGCGCTGCCCGCCGAGACCGCGAAACCCATAGCGTCGAGCTTGATCAGCAGCACCGCGGCGCTGAGCCTGTCGTGCGCCACCGCGATAATGTGCGAGCACTGCACACCCGGCCGCAGCACGGTGCCGTGGCGGTGGAGGAGGTCCTTGAACTCGTAGCGATCCGGATAGGAGGTCGGCCAGCACTCGATCCCGCCCGCTTCGAGCGCGGCGGCAAAGCCGAGCGCGCCGGGCAGGTTCTCGGTGCCCTGGCGATAGCCGCGCTCGTGGCCTCCGGTGGGCTCGAGCATGGCAAAATCGCGCACCAGCAACGCACCCACGCCGATCGGACCGCCGAGCTTGTGCGCCGAGACAACGACCAGGTCGGCGTCGGGCAACGGCACCTTGCCGGCCGATTGCGAACAGTCGGCGAGAAACAGCCCGCCGGCCTCGCGGACCATGCCGATCGCCGGGCTGCCGTCGTGCGGCAGCAGCACCGTGCCGGTCTCCGAATTGATCGCCTGGACCGCGACGACGGCCGTGCCGGGCCGGGCCAGCGCCTGTGCCAGCGCATCGAGATCGACGGCGCCCTCGGTCACAGCAAAGACTTCGGCATCGCTCGCCGCGCGGAACACCGCGTCATGCTCGACGGCGGAGACCAGCCGCCGCTCGGCCTTGGCCCGGCCGAGCCCAATCGCCAGCGCCTCGCTCGCGCCCGAAGTGAAGATCACCTCGCCGTCCCACCCCAGCGCCGCTTTCACCCGCGCCCGGGCCTCCTCGAGCGCGGCGCGCGCGGCGCGGCCTTCGCCGTGCGGGCTCGACGGGTTGGCCCAGCGCTCGAACCCCTCGCGCATCGCCTCGGCCGCCGCGGGGCGCAGCGGCGTGGTCGCGGCATGATCGAGATAGACGCGGCTCATGCGGGAATTGCGAAAATCGGCACGGACCCTATATAGCCCGGCACCTTCCGGGCGCCAGCCGCGCGCCCGGGCAATCAGACGAGCAACGCTGCATGCCCTCCGTGATCTTTCCCGGCCCCGAAGGCCGTCTCGAAGGCCGCTATTCGCCGGCGCCGCGCGCACGTGCCCCGGTGGCGATGATCCTGCACCCGCATTCGCAGGGCGGCGGCACGATGAACGACCGCATCGTGCAGCGGCTGTACAAGACTTTCGTCGACCGCGGCTTCGCCACGCTGCGGTTCAACTTCCGCGGCGTCGGGCGCAGCCAGGGCAGCTTCGACAACGGCATCGGCGAACTCAGCGATGCCGCCGCGGCGCTCGACTGGGTGCAGTCGATCCATTCCGAATCGCAGACCACCTGGGTCGCCGGGGTCAGCTTCGGCGCGCTGATCGGCATGCAGCTGCTGATGCGGCGGCCGGAGATTCGCGGCTTCATCTCGATCGCCCCGCCGGCCAACATGTACGATTTCTCGTTCCTCGCGCCGTGCCCGGCGAGCGGCATCTTCATCCAGGGCGCGGCGGACACGGTGGTCCAGCCGATCGCGGTGACCAAGCTGGTCGAAAAGCTGCGCACGCAAAAGCACATCACCATCCACCACGAGGAAATCCCGCGCGCCAATCACTTCTTCGAGAACGAGATCGACGAACTGATGGCCTCGGCCGACAACTACCTCGATTTCCGCCTCTCGCCCGAGTGCACGATCCGCTGATTTGATCGCGGGTCCCGCAAATTCGCGCTTGCCGGGAACCGTCAATCTGTAGTAATGTTACATCATTACATATATCGCCCTTCACGCCCGTCGGGCGATCCGGAACGGAGAGGAGCGAACCATGTCCTATCTCAGCCAGGCGCAGGACCCGCGCAGGCGCGCCACGGCCATCACCGGGACGCTGGCCATCAACGTCGCACTCGGCATGGCCGTGGTCGCCGGCCTCACGATCGGCGGCTTTGTGCCCGAGAAAGAGTACAAGCCGACCATCGATTTCCCCGTCGACGAACCGCCCAAGCCGACGCCGACCCCCACCCCGTCCGCCGCAACACCGGACTCGACGATCATCACGCCGTTGACACCGATCGACCTCACTTCGCGCGATCCGATCGTGACTGTCCAACAGGACCGGCTCAGCGACGAAGTCGTGCTATTCCCCGATCCTGACCCCCAGGTCCGCCCCGACCCGCCGCGGCCCGCCTTCACCCCGCGCCGGGCGGTGCCGGCCAATGCGGCCAACCGCTGGATCACCACCGACGATTACCCGAGCCGTCCGCTCCGCGACGGGATCGAGGGCACCGGGGCCTATCGGCTGGTCGTAGGCAGCAGCGGCCGCGTATCGGCCTGCGACGTCACCCGCTCGACCGGCAACGCCCAGCTCGACGCGGCGACCTGCCGGTTCATCATCCAGCGCGCCCGGTTCGAGCCTGCCACCGACGAAACCGGCGCCCGGGTTATCGGCAGCTACACCGGCACCGTGCGCTGGGAGATTCCGGACTAATTCGCCGGCCCACCCTCGGCGGCACGGTCCACCGGGGCCGTGCCGCCGCTTTTTAGGTCGCTGCTTCTTGGCCAGATCAGCACGTTGCCGATCAACACCACGACTAACGCCAGCAGCAGCCAGACCTGCTTGTCCGCGCCGCGCTTGCGCCACAGCCAGATTGCCAGCGCGAAGAGCGCAATCGCGGCGAGCATGACAACCGAGAGCACCATGTCCATCCGCTCAGCCTAGATTGACTCGGCACCCGGCGCCAAGCAGTAACCGGTGATGCTCCTTTCAACTGAAACTTTCACCCGCCGCGAGGCGCTTGCAGGCATCGGTCTGGGTGGCGCCGCGCTCACTCTTCCCGGTTGCGTCACCGTTTCGCGAGCCGGACCGGCGGACCCGCAGGCGCTGCTCGACGATATCGCCTGGAACTTGCTGCGGCACGAGCCCGAGCGGGCGACCTCGCTCGGTGTCGATACCGGCGCCAACGCCGCGCTGCGCGGCCGGCTCAAGGACGTCTCGCCCGGCGGCCTCGAAGCCTATGCGCGGACGCTGCGCGCCGACCTCGCCCGGGTGCGCGCGACCGATACTTCGGCCCTCGATCCCGCCACCCGGACCAGTTTCGAAGTGGTCGAAAGCGCCTATGCCACCGCGCTCGACGGGTTCGCCCAGCCTTACGGCGACGTCGCGGTCGGCTCGTGGCGCAATGCGCCTTACGTCGTCATTCAGAACGTCGGCGGCTACATCGACTTTCCCCGCTTCCTCGATTCCGACCACCCGGTGCGCGAAGCCGCCGATGCCGACGCCTACCTCTCGCGGCTCGAAGCCATGCCGGGCGTGCTCGACGGCGAGCTGGCACGGATGAGGTCCGCCGCCGGCCTCGGGCTGATCCCGCCGGACTTCCTGCTCGCCAAGGCGATTCCACAGATGGAAGCCTCGCTTGCCGATGCCAAAGCCGGCGGCTCGCTGGTCGAATCGCTGGTGCGGCGGGCGGGCGAGGCGCAGATCTCCGGCGACTGGAGCTCGCGCGCCCGCTCCATTTCCACCGGGCCCATCGCTGCCGCGCTCGAGCGTCAGCTCGACGAGCTGAAGCGCCAGGCGACGCTGGCCGGCAGCGATCCCGGCATCTCGGCGCAGCCGCGCGGCGACGAGTGGTACGCCTGGTCGCTGCGAGCTACCACCACCACGCGGATGTCGCCCGACGAGATCCACCAGCTGGGCTTGACCGAACTCGACGCGATTCACGGACGGATGGACCCGATCCTGCGCGATCTCGGCTACACCCAGGGGCCCGTCGGCGAGCGGATGACCGCGCTCGGCGACGACCCGCGCTTCAAGTTCGCCGAAGGCGATCCGGGGCGGGCCGAGATCATGGCCTTCATCCAGGAGCGGATCGCCTGGATTCGCGCGCAGATGCCGCGCGCGTTCGAGACCCTGGTGCGCGGCAACCTCGAGGTCCGCCGCCTGCCGCTGGCCGAGGAGCCCGGGGCACCGGGCGCCTATGGCGGCGCCGGCTCCAAGGATGGCTCGATCCCCGGCAAGATGTGGATCAACTTGCGGACCACCGACCTGCACCGCCGGTTCGATATCCCGACGCTGGTCCACCACGAGACCATTCCCGGCCACGTCTGGGAAGGCGAATACTCCAACCAGTTGCCGCTGATCCGCTCGATCCTCTCGTTCGGCGCGTTTTCCGAAGGCTGGGCGCTCTATGCCGAGCAGCTCGCCGACGAGCTCGGCACCTATGCCGAGACTCCGGCCTGGAGGCTTGGATACCTGCAAAGCCAGGCCTTTCGCGCCTGTCGCCTCGTGGTCGACACCGGCCTCCACTCCAAGCGCTGGAGCCGCGACCAGGCGATCCGCTTCTTCATGGAGCGCAACGGCAACAAGCGCGAGGAAGTCGAGGGCGAAGTCGACCGCTACTGCTCGTGGCCCGGCCAGGCCTGCGGCTACAAGGTCGGCCACAGCGAGCTCGTCCGCCAGCGCGGCCTCGCTCAGGCGGCGCTCGGCCCGGCCTACGACTTGCGCAAGTTCAACGACGCGGTGGTCAAAGGCGGCAACGCCCCGCTCGACGTACTGGCGCGCAACGTCGAGCGCTACATCGCTTCCGCCCGCCAGTAGAATCAGGGGGGGTAGAATCATAGGAGCGGCCAGGCGCCTGCCTGGCCGCTCCATTGGTGGGCCTATCCCCTTGCTGCGATCCCGGGGGTGGGTCGGGAACGGCCCGCCAAGCTTGTACGATCAGTCGTTGTGGGCGGCGTTCCAGCGCCGGCGCAGTTGATGCTTGTGGTTCTGCACCGCGGCGCGGACCCGTTCGGGCGAGGCGCCATTCTCGACCGCATTCTGCGCCCGGGCGTAGATCCCGCGCAGGTGCTCGGCCGCCGTCTGGCGGTCCGGGCGATCGGGCCTGTCGGGACGATCGGGGCGGCCCGGACGGTCTGGACGGTCCGGACGATCGGGCCGGTCGGGGCGATCCGGGCGCACCGCGCGCGGAACCGCAACAACTGGCCCGACCGCAACCGGGCGCGCCTCGCGCACGGCCATGCGGCCGGCGGTCTGCGCCTGGACGGGACTGGCGGCCATTACCAGGGCCGCGATAAGCAGGGTTCGTTTCATGACTTCGTCTCCATTCTCGAAAGGTTAGGAGAGCATGCTCGACCCCTGATACGGAGCCGGCCGGCAAAACCCTTCGCGGAGACTTCAGTTGGTGCGGTTGGCTCGCCGTTCGCGTCGCTCGAGGCGTTCGCGCGTGGCCTGGCGCGTCTCGGTCGCGCGCTCGCGGGTCTGCTGGCGGGTCTCGCGAGTGTCGGCCGGGCTGACCCGCTCGGGCACGCGTTCGGCCGGCGTGGCGACGACCGTCGAGGTCGCCGGGCGCGTTTCCACCGGCATGGGTCGTTCCGCGACGGGTACCACGCGCATGGGCTGGGGCGGCGCTTCACGCAGGCGCTCGATCGTTGCGGGTTGCGCCGCAGGCGGCCCCGCTTCGGCTTGAGGCGAAGGCTCGTCCGCGCGAGCTTGCACCGTTGGCGCCACGTTCTCTGGCGCCGGGGGAGGCGGGCCGGCGAACTCCGCCGGAGGAGGCACTGCCGGCACCGCCGCATCGGAAACCGCCTGGACGGCGGGCACTTCGTCGCTCTGAACGGACGCCGGAGTCGGATCGTGCTGTGCCGGAGCGATCATCTCGACAATGCCGCCGATCACCGGAAGCTGGCGCCAGACCTCACCGGGCACCACCGCGGCGGCAGCGGCGACGCTGACCAGCCCGGCGATGCCGACGGCGAGCGCGACCCGCCTGCCCCCGCGCCAGCGTGGCTGGCGCAGCATCGGCAGCGGCGGCAGGACCGGTGCGGCCTCCACCTGTGCGAGTACCCGGTCGGCGAAATCGGCCGACAGCGCCGGCGGCTCGAGGCCGTCGAGCAGCGTGCGGACTTGCGGGGTGAACGCGTCGCTCATGCCGCTTCCTCCGCGCCGACCAGGCCGCGCTCGAGCAGGGCCTCGCGCAGCGCCGCGCGGGCGCGCAGCAGCAGCGATTCGAAGGCCTTGATGTTCATCTCGAGCGCCTCGGCCGCTTGCTGGTTCGAGCACTCCCGCCAATAGGTCAGCACGATCGCCGCGCGTTGCCGGTCGGGCAGTGCCTGCACCGCCCCCTGGGTCAAGGCGCGGATCCGCTCCTCGTCGAGTTGCTCGTCGGCCAGCGGCGCCGCGTCGACGCGTTCGGGCAGCTCCTCACCGGTGGCCGGGCGTATCCGGCGCAAGCGGTCGATGCACAGATTGGCCGTGACCCGCGCCAGCCACGGGCCGATGCCCTGTCCGCCCGCGGTCCAGCCCGGTGCCTGTTGCCACAACTTGAGCATCGCTTCCTGCGCCACGTCTTCCGCTTCCGCTGCATCGCCGAGCATGCGCCAGGCGATGCGATGGGCCTTTACGCCGTAGAGCGAGATCACGGTGCGCAAAGCGGCAGCGTCGCGC